>ERZ778021.2197-NODE-2197-length-18455-cov-5.372228_pt1 | contig 18455 bp, 17 predicted proteins | sample MGYA00375751_ERZ778021 | MGnify/ENA primary metagenome ERZ778021 (study PRJEB29350, sample SAMN05389814) | bioreactor metagenome | isolation source: Thiocyanate stock bioreactor | place: South Africa: University of Cape Town | collected 2013-08-29 ... | reverse complement strand
CGATCAGCACGGCGATGATCGCGATCACCACCAGCAGCTCGATCAGCGTGAAGCCCCGGCGGGGGCGGCGGAGACGATCCATCCTGAGATTCCTCGATTCGATTCGTATTCGCATGAGTTCGGCCGGACGCCCGTCGACGCTCGCGGGCGGCCGGAGTGCGCCGGAACGACCGTCCGGCCCCGTCACTTCCTGGTGATCGCGAACGGCTCCAGGGCGTTCTCGGACTCGGCCACCGTGGCCTTCAACGGCGTGGAAGAGGGCTCCGCATACGCCTTCGGGACGACGTTCGGGCCCGGGACCAGGTCCTTCCCCTGCTTCACGGGCTTCATCCACTGCACGGTCACGGCGTAGTCGCCGACCGGGGCCCCGTCCCCCTCGCTGGAGGTGGTCAGGGCGAACGTGCCGTCGGGCTGGACCGTCGCCCTCGGGTTCGAGGGCGTGTCGCCCGGCTTCGGCGGCGTCTTCGGATGGAACACGACGAACGCGCCGGCGGCCGGCTCGCCCTCGAACGTCACCTTCCCCTTCACGGGGAAGACCGGGACCTTCAGGTCCGCCCCCCCCTCGCCGCACCCGCACGCCGCCGCCATCGCGAACGCCCCCAGGGCCGCCCGGACCGGCATCCAACGTCCCTTCGTCCTCGCGCTCGCCTGGTCCATCGTCCGTACCATCCTGAATGACATCGAAAGCCCCGCCCGATCCCGGCCCTCTCCGGGCCGCCACGCCCCCGCTTCGGGGCGTAACCTACATCACGGTGTCGACCAACCGTCGAGGCTGAGTCCAAACTTCTTCGGTAGGAAATGTCGGGAACGTTCCTCGGCTACTGCAAGCAGGATGCCAAGGAGATGGCCGGACCTCGAAAACTGACTATCTGACATGACAAACTGATCTTAGGGCGTCATCCCGAGCGTTTTCGAGGCCGTCGCTCCAGCGGTCCAGGAAATATCGCGGCCTCATCCAGGGTATTTCCTGGACGCCGTGATATTTCACGGCTAGAATGGGGCTATGGACGACTGCGGCTCCTGGCTCGTGGACATTTGGCGGGTGGTCTCGCGGCATCTCACGCTGGGAGAGACGTTGGAGGGGGCGTTCCCGCTGCTAGCGGGGAGGCTGCCGCTGGACGTCCTGGCGATCCGCTCGGTGGACCGGGCGGGCGGGAGCGTCGAGACGGCGGCGATGGAGCGGCGGGCGGGGGGCGCGTCGGAGGACGCCCGGACGCCGCTGGCACCGGCGGACCTCGCGAGGCTCCTGGAGTGGTGCGGCCGACGCGAGGTGATCGTCGACGACCGGCGAGCCCTGGGGGCGAGGCTGCCGGGGTTGGTCCCGGGCGGGGTTAGCGGTGCGATCCTGGCCGCGGCCCTCGACCCGGACGAGGGGGGCCCCTGCGTCTTGCTGATGGCGACGGACGCGCCGGGGGGCTTCGGGCCTGAGCGGCACGCGCCGGCGAGGGCGCTGGTCGAGCCGCTGACGGTCGCGGTCGAGAACGATCGACGGCTGCGCGAATTGGTCAAGCTCCGCGAGGCGGCCGAGGCCGAGAACCGGAGCCTGCGCTCCCGGCTCGACCGCGACGGCGTCGCCGGCTCGATCGTCGGGGCCGAGACCGGCCTGCGCGAGGTCATGGAGCAGATCGAGCTGGTCTCGACCGCGGACGCCCCGGTCCTGATCCTGGGGGAGACGGGGTCGGGCAAGGAGGTCGTCGCGCGGGCGATCCACGAGCGATCGAGGCGCGCGTCCGGGCCGTTCCTGCGGGTCAACTGCGGCGCGATCCCGTCGGAGCTGGTGGACTCCGAGCTGTTCGGCCACGAGAAGGGGAGCTTCACCGGGGCCGTCGGCGAGCGCCGGGGTTGGTTCGAGCGGGCCGACGGCGGCACGCTGTTCCTGGACGAGTGCGGCGAGCTCCCCCCGGCGGCGCAGGTGCGGCTGCTGCGGATCCTCCAGGACGGCTGCTACGAGCGCGTCGGCGGCGAGAAGCTCCGGCGGGTGGACGTGCGGATCGTGGCGGCGACCCACCGCGACCTGCACGCGATGGTCCACGACGGCCGGTTCCGCCAGGACCTGTGGTATCGCATGGCCGTCTTCCCGATCCACCTCCCCCCACTCCGCGAGCGGCTGGCCGACGTGCCCTCCCTGGCCGCCCACTTCGCCCGTCGGGCCGCCCAACGCCTGGGCGTGTCGCACCTGTCGCCCACGGCGGAGGACGTCGACCTGCTGGTCCGCTACCCGTGGCCGGGGAACGTCCGCGAGCTGGCCGCGGTGATCGAGCGGGCGGCGATCCTGGGCAACGGCACCGGCCTGGACGTGGCCCGCGCCCTGGGCTCGCCGTCCGCCCCGCGATCCGCCCCGGCCCTCCCCGCATCCCCGGCCCCCCCCGCCCCGTTCCCGACGCTCGACCAGGCCGCCGCCGCCCACATCGAGCAGGCCCTCGCCCGCACCGGCGGCCGGATCGAGGGCCCCCGCGGAGCCGCCGCGATCCTCGGACTCAACCCCCACACCCTCCGCTCCCGCATGCGCAAGCTCGGCGTGGACTGGTCCCGGTTCCGGCCCTGAAGCGAGATGGACCGCATGCCGATCGTTGCGGATGTTGCATTTGTTGCACTTGCCCCATAGGATGCCGGGGGAGGAGATTGGACCATGGACGACCCTGCTTCGACGCCCGAACGCATCGCGCCGACGGCCGCGGAGAGCCGCCTCGCCCGCGAGTCGAGCCGGAAGCTGGCCCGCCGGCTCGGCGACGCCGCTCGGGGACGGGTCTACATCCATCTCTCGTCGCGGGGCGACGGCCCGGACGAGTCCGTGGCGCTGCCGCGGCCCGCCGTCCGGGCCGTGATTCGCGCGCTCGCCGCGTTCGCCGACGGCCGGGAGGTCGAGATCGTTTCGACCCCGAGGCGAGATGCCAAAAGGGGCATGAAGGCGACGTCGGACCGGGAGCTGACCACGACCCAGGCGGCGTCGCTCCTGGGCGTTTCAAGGCCCTTCCTGATCGCGGCGATGGAGAAGGGGAGGCTGCCTTATCGGAAGGTCGGCACCCACCGCCGCGTCCGCCCGGCCGATCTGATGGAATACAAGCGGTCCATGGAGCGGGACAGGGTCCAGGCCCTCGAAGACCTGTCGGCCCTCGATCAGGAGCTGGGGCTTGGATACGAGTGACGGGCCAACCCCCCTCACGGTCGTCTACGACGCCTGCGTCCTCTACCCGGCCCCGTTGCGCAGCTTCCTGATGTACCTGGCCCTCGTCGGCGCTTGCCGGGCGCGGTGGACTCGCCAGATCCACGACGAATGGATGAGGAACGTCGCGAAAGGCTACCCCGACCTACCCTGGGGTAAGATCGAGCGCATCCGGGACCTGATGGACGCCCATGTGCTGGATTGCCTGGTCGTCGGCCACGAGCCCCTCATCGATACCCTGGAATTGCCCGACCCCGACGACCGTCACGTCCTGGCGGCGGCGATCCACGGCCGGGCGCACGTCGTCCTCACCTTCAATCTCAGGCACTTCCCCGAGGATCGGCTGAGGTCGCACGGCATCCGGGCCATCGCGCCCGACGATTTCGGCGTCCAGTTGCTCGAGACGTCGCGCGACCTCGTCGTCGAGGCCGCGAGGCGTCAGCGGGCGAGCCTGAAGAATCCGCCGATGGACGTCGACCGCTACCTGGCCTCCCTGGCGAAGCAGCGGATGCTCCGGACGGTCGCCGGACTCGAAGCCGACCGCGAGAGAATCTAGCGCCTGCCGCGTGGACCGGCCTCGATTCCGGCCGTAGTCTGGGGACACCGCAAGGGCGGCCGAGGACGGGCGATTTCATGGAAGGGGCGGCGGAGATGGGGATTCTCGGCGGTTCGGGGCGGCGCGAGGCGCAGACGTCGGCGTGGACTTGGGGGCTGTTCCATGCGGCGCTGGCGGCCTCGGCGATGGGGACGGCGGTTCTGGTGGTCGTGCTGCTGGAGCCCCGGCTCCGGGATGCCGGGTGGATCCGGAGCCGCGTCGGGATGGGTGCGGTCGCGGCGGTCGGGTTGGGCCTGGCGCTCGCGATGGGCGTCGGCGGGCTGATCGTCCGGGCGTCGCGGGCGTCGGCCTACGAGTGCTCCATCCGGCGCGGGGTGATCCCGGACCTGATCGCCGGGAGTTGGCTCCTGGTCGTACCGGCGACGGCGATCATCGCCGCGGCTGCCCGGGTGTGGACCACCAGGGTCGGGGCGGGCGTCGGGCTGCTGGCGTTGTACCTCGCCTGGAGTTGGGGAGCGTCCGTCGTCGCCTTCCTGACCTACGGGGCCGACAAGCACGTCGCCATCGAGCGCGGCCGAGGACGAGAGGACTTCAGTCGCCGGACACCGGAGGGCGCCCTCCAGAGTTTCGCTCTCCTCGGCGGCGCGCCGGGGGCGATGCTCGCCCAGCGCGTGTTCAGGCACAAGACCTCGGACGACAAGCGAGGGTTCCGGGCGAAGGTCTGGCTGCTGGCCCTCGTTCATTACGTCGCCGTCGCGGGGCTGGCGTTCGTGCTGCTCCGTCGCGGAGGCTGACGGCCTCCACGTCCTTCGGGCCGCGAGCCCGACGGGTTACGATGGGGCCGAGGAATCGGCAGGTCTTCGGGCCGAGGGGGCGTCGCCATGAATCGGCTGTTCAAGGGGCGGATCACGGGAGAGGCGGCCGGGGAGAGGCCGCTGGACGCGATCTTCGCGCCGCGGACCGTGGCCGTGATCGGGGCGACGGAGAAGGCGGGGAGCCCGGGGCGGGGCGTGCTCTGGAACCTCATCAGCACCCCGTTCGGCGCGACGGTCTTCCCCATCAACCCCAACCGCCGGAACGTGCTGGGGATCAAGGCGTACCGGGACGTCGCCTCGGTCCCCGACCCGGTCGACCTGGCGGTGGTGGCGACACCCGCGGCGACGGTGCCTGGGGTGATCTCGGAGTGCGCGGCGGCCGGGGTGAAGGGGGCCGTGGTGATCTCGGCCGGGTTTCGAGAGGCCGGGCCCGCCGGCCTCCGCCTGGAGGCCGAGATCCTGGAGCGGGCCCGTCGCGGCGGCCTGCGGGTGGTCGGGCCGAACTGCATGGGGGTGATGCGGCCCCACAGCGGCATGAACGCCACGTTCGCCCACAGCCCGGCGCGGCCGGGGAGCGTCGGCTACATCAGCCAGAGCGGCGCGCTGGACGTGGCCGTGCTCGACTGGAGCCGCAAGGAGAACGTCGGCTTCAGCGCGTTCATCTCGGTCGGCTCGATGGTCGACGTCGGCTGGGGCGACCTGATCGACTACCTGGGCGACGACCCGCACACCAAGAGCATCGTCCTGTACATGGAGTCGATCGGCGACGCGAGGGCGTTCCTGTCGGCCTCGCGCGAGGTCGCGCTGACCAAGCCGATCATCGTCCTGAAGGCCGGCCGGTCCGACGCGGCGGCCCGCGCGGCGGCGACGCACACCGGGGCGCTGGTGGGGGGGGACGAGGTGCTGGAGGCGGCCTTCCGCCGCGTGGGCGTCCTGCGGGTGGACTCGATCGCCGACGTCTTCGACATGGCCGACGTCCTCTCCAAGCAGCCCCGCCCGCGCGGGCCGAGGCTGGCCATCGTCACCAACGCGGGCGGCCCCGGCGTGCTGGCGGTCGACGCCCTGGTCGAGCACGGCGCCGAGCCGGCCGACCTCTCGGCCGACGTCCTGCGCGACCTCGACGCCTTCCTCCCCGCCGGCTGGAGCCGCGACAACCCGGTCGACGTCCTGGGCGACGCCGACCCCGAGCGCTTCGGCCGGGCGGTGGAGGCGCTGGCCCGGGACGACGGCGTCGACGGCCTGCTGACGATCCTAACCCCCCAGGCCGCCACCGACCCCACCGCCGTCGCCGACCGGATCAAGAAGCACGCCAAGGTGCTGGGCAAGCCGGTCCTCGCCTGCTGGATGGGGGGCGAATCCATCGAGCGCGGGACCGCGGCGCTCACCGAGGCGGGCGTCCCCACCTACCCGCACCCGGACGCCGCCGCCCGCGTCTTCGCCCTCATGTGGCGGTCGACGTACAACTTGCAGGGCCTGTATCAGACCCCGACCATGCCCGCCGACGACGCCGCCTCCGGCTCGCCGCGCGAGCAGGCCGAGGCGATCCTGGCCGCCGTCCGCCGCGAGGGCCGCGAGATCCTGACCGAGGCCGAATCCAAGCGTGTGCTGACGCTCTACGACGTCCCCACCGTGCCGACCGCCGTCGCGAGCACGGCCGACGAGGCGGTCGCCGCGGCCTCGGAACTCGGCTGGCCGGTCGCGGTCAAGCTGAACTCCACCACCATCACCCACAAGAGCGACGTCGGCGGCGTCCGCCTCAACCTGTACGACGTCGACGCCGTCCGCGCCGCGTTCCACTCGATCGAGCGGTCCGTCGAGGCCGCGGCGGGGCCTGGGCACTTCCGGGGCGTGGGGGTCCAGCCGATGGTCCAGCCCGACGCCGGCGTGGAGGTCATGCTGGGGAGCAGCCTCGACCCCGAGTTCGGCCCGGCGCTCCTGTTCGGCGCCGGCGGCCGGCACGTCGAGGTGCTCGGCGACCGCGCCCTCGGCCTCCCGCCCCTGAACACGACGCTCGCGCGCCGGATGATGGAGCAGACGCGCGTCTACGCGGCCCTGAAGGGGATCCGCGGCCAGGCGTCGGTGGACATGGCGGCGCTCGAACGCCTGCTGGTGCGGTTCAGCGACATGGTCGTCGAGCAGCCCTGGATCAAGGAGATCGACGTCAACCCGCTGTTCGCCTCGCCCGACCGGCTGATCGTCCTGGACGCCCGGATCATCGTCCACGGCCCGCTGATCCACGCCGCGGACCTCCCCCACACGGCGATCCGGCCGTATCCCTCGCAGTACACGTTCGACTGGACCTCGAAGAAGGGGGAGCCGCTGCGGATCCGCCCGATCCGCCCCGAGGACGAGCCCCTGCTGGTGAAGTTCCACGCCACGCTCTCCGATCGCAGCGTGTCGCTCCGCTACTTCCACGCGATGAAGTACAGCACCCGCGTCGCCCACGAGCGGCTGACCCGCATCTGCTTCATCGACTACGACCGCGAGATGGCCCTGGTCGCCGTCTCCAAGGATCCCGAGACCGGCGACCGCGCCATCCGGGGCGTCAGCCGCCTGAGCAAGATCCGGGAGACGAACGACGCCGAGTTCGCCCTGATCGTCAGCGACGAGTTCCAGGGCCGCGGCCTGGGCTCCGAGCTGCTCCGCCGCATCCTCCAAGTCGGCCGCGACGAGCGCGTCGCCCGCGTCGTCGGCGAGGTGCTCCCCGAGAACGTCGAGATGCTCCGCGTCTGCGAACGCCTCGGCTTCAAGACGACCCGCGACCTCGAAGAAGGCGTCGTCCGGGCGACGATGGAGCTCTGACCGTCGGCCTCCGAGGCCGTCGGCTCATCCGGCGCCAAGCCCGAGTTCATCGGCCAGGGATCGGAGGCCGTCCCGGGTCCCGGCGGCGATCGAGATCGTCCATCGCCCATCCCCGGGGCCCTCGCGGGAGAGGGCGACCACCTGGCCGGGCCGGCTGAAGTACTCCTCGCCCTTGAGTTCGCCGTAGCACGCCCACTCCCGCTTCCGGAACCGGGCCTTGAACGTCGAGGCCGGGACCTCCTCGCCGGCGCGGGCGTGCGGGAGCCCGCCGCAGGCGGCCTGGCGGTGGAGCATGGCCATCAGGAACGCCGAACATGTCCGCTTCAGCGGCACCCAGGAGGCCCCCTCGGCGTCGGGGTATCCTTCGGAGACGGGCGGGTCGCTGGAGCCGAAGCGCCGCAACGAGACGCCCCAGATGCAGACGACCTGATTCTCCTCCATGAACACGAGCCGCTTCGAATCGACCTCCCACTTCGACGGGGGCAGCAGCCGTTGATCGGCCAGGTTGAACCGCTCCTCCCGGCCGGCGATCGCGTAGTATTCGCGGAGCGCCCGCGGGATGCGCACGCCCAGCCTCGCCTCGGCCTTCGCGAGCGTCGCCTCGCTCATGGCGCATCCCGCGCCCAGGGGCCGGCCGAACGCCCGAAACACCGCCTCGTAGCGCTCTCGGAACGACGACATCGCCCCCCCCTCCGGGCCGACTCCCTCGTCGGCGGTTGATCTCGGCCCGAAATGCGGTACGCTGACACATGACATCTTCCATGAAAGGACGGGCGTCGGCCAGGGGATCACGCACGAAGCCTCGATCGGATGGGTGCCATGCCGCGCGACTTCCGATGTCCCCTGTGCAATTTCGGGGGCCTGCTCCCGAGGACCTTCGCCGGCGGGCGGGTGAAATGCCCGGCCTGCGGGGCTCGGATCGTCATCGCCGTCGATCCGACGGCGCCCGTCGCCGTCGCTCCGCCGGCCTGCCCGCCGCCCGAGGCCGTGAGCCCGATGGGGCAGCCGGCCAAGCTCGACGCGGCGGGCGAGGCCGCGGCCGACGGAGCCCCGGGGCCGGACGAAGCGGCGAGCCCGTCGCCGGAGGCGCCCGACCCCGGGCCGTCGACGACGATCGAAGAGACGGAGGGACGGCCGCGGGGGAGGTACGCCGCGATCGCCCTCGCCGCCGCCTGCATCTTCGGCGCGGGGGTCGCCGGGGGGATGCTGCTCCGCCCCCCTCCCGAGCCCGCCTCGCTCCCCGCCCCTGTCCCCGTCGCCGTCGCCGTCGGGCGGACGCCGGAGTGGGGCGAAGTCGTCCAGGGCCTGGCGAGGTTCGCCGCCCCCGCGGAGCCGCCCGCGGCCCCGGCGCGGAGGCTGGGCCTCGGGCCGGCGGCCGTCGCCGAGGTCGACGCCGCCCCCGCCCGGGCCGGCGGGCTGGAGACGGTCCGGCGGATCAAGGACGCCACGGTCTACCTGAAGGTGGGCGAGGGGGCGAACGCGTCGTCGGGCTCGGGCTTCGTCGTCCGGGCCGAGGGCGGGACCGTCTATATCGCCACGAACCACCACGTCGTGGAGTCCCGGGATCCGAGGTTCGGGGGCCGGCGCGAGGACGTCGACGCGCCCCCCATCTGGCCGCCGATCACGGCCGTCTTCCGCAGCGGCGACACCACCGGCCGCGAGTGCAGCCGGCCCGCGCGGGTCGTCGCCCACGACCGTCGCGACAGCCGAGACCTGGCGCTGCTGGTCGTGGAAGGGCTCCCGGACGCCCCGCGCCCGATCGACGTCGAGGGGGGCGCCGAGCCCGCCGAGACGACGCCGCTGTTCATCCACGGCTTCCCGTTCGGCGACCTCGATCGGCTGATCGACCGCGACAACCGCCGCAACCCCTCGATCACGATCTCCGGCGGCCGGGTCTCCAGCCTGCGCCGGGGCGAGGGGGGCCGGGTCTCGCTCGTGCAGGTCGACGGGGCGCTCAACCCGGGGAACAGCGGCGGGCCGGTGGTCGACGAGGAGGGCCGGCTGGTGGGGGTGGCGGTCGCTCACCTCGCCAACGCCAACATCGGCTTCGCCGTGCCGGCGTCCGACCTGGCCCTGATGCTGGCGGGCCGGACGGGCCGGATCCTCGTGAGGCCCGCGGCGGCCCGCCCGGGCGAGGTCGACATGGAGGTCCGCGTGGGGCTGATCGACCCGTTCGGGAGGATCGAATACGTCGAGGTCCTGACCGGCGGCCAGGCCCCGGTCCCGGAGCCGGCCCGGCCCGACTGGCCCGAGATGCTGGACGCCGACCGGACCCCGCTGAACCGCCGGGGGGACGTCGCCCGGGGGATCGTGCGGGTCGCCGGCGGGCCCGGGGCCTCGGTCACGCTCCAGGTCGTGGCCCGGGGCGGTTCGAACCGCCCCTACGTCGACGAGCCCTTCACCTTCGTCATCCCGCCCGGGCCCGAGTCCGTCGCCTCCGACGCCGTGATCGACTCGACCCGCCCCGTCTCGGCCGACTTCGCCACCCTGATCGACCCTTCGAAGTCCTGCCTGCTGACGCGGCGCGGCGACGCCCTGACGATCGAGGTCCCGCCCGGGGCCTACGCCCTGGGGCCCGAATTCGCCCCCCGCGCCGCCCCCATGGCGCTCGCCGACGTCGACGGCGACTTCGACCTCCGCGTCCAGGTGGACGGCGCCATGATCCCCGGCCTGGAGCCCGTGAAGCTCAAGGGGCACACCCTCCCCAACACCTATCAGGGCGAGGGCCTCATCCTCTTCGAGGACCGGGGCAACTACCTGCGCATCGAGCGCGGGGCCACCGCCCAGCGGCCCCGCCCGGAGGTCAGCTGCGAGGTCGTCATCGAGATGCGCCGCAACGGCCGGGCCGAGCCGCCGCGGGTGGAGGGCGTGCACGAGGGACCGATCGACATCCGGATCGTCCGGTCCCAGGACGCCGTCCGCTGCATGTTCGGCCGCGACGGCCACTGGACCGCCACGCACCTGCTCGCCGTGCGCTTCCCGAAGCAGGTCCGCGTCGGCCTGATCGCGTCCAACCTCTCGAAGGAGCGACTCGTCGCGCGGTTCCTGAAGCCGACCCTGGTCCTGGGCGCGGCCGAGGATTGACGCGGCCGGAGGGATGGCCCTCGAATCGGGAGGAGACGCATCCTCCACGGCGGCCCGGGCCGTCCGGCCGCATCGGGGCCGTTCGTAACCGTCGGCCGCCGGCCTGCGTGTCGCAAGTTGTTTTTGTGTATATCGTTGTGTCGTGATTGGCTTGGGTCCGTTCGTCGTTTTGCGATGCTTGAAAGAGCGTCCCGCCGCCGGCGTCGGACGTCGAACCGGCGGGCCTCGCCGGCTGGCTTGCGTCGCGAGAGCCTCCCCGATCGTGCGCCGGACGCGGCCATGAGCGGTCCGCATTCGAGCCGCTCCACCACATACGAGTTGTCAAAGATCCGAAGGGGGCGAGACCCCTCCATCTCGATATATTCGCCGGTCGCGGCCTTCCGATTTCACGATTCCGAGAAAACCCGACCGTCCCGGCTCTCCGGGCCGCCTTCCCCCGCCAGGGCATAGGCATGGCCACGACTTTTCGACTCGGAATTTGGTGAAGATGGCCCCCCCAGCGTGCCCTTGTCCGCCTATCGCGCCCCCTCTCCCGCCGGGAGAGGGCGGCCGCGCAGCGGCGGGTGAGGGTTGACGGAGCGCGGAGGGCATGTGGGCCCCGCCGGCTATAAAACGTGGCTATCTCAACAGGTCCTACGACCCTCACCCGGCCCTTCGGGCCACCCTCTCCCGGCGGGAGAGGGGACGTCGGATGTCTCCCCGTCCTTCCCAAATTCCGAGTCGAAAAGTCGTGGCCATGCCTATGCCGCCAGGGAGAGGGAGGCCGTCAGGACGCCCGTTCGACCTGCGACGCGATCGGCCCGATTCCAGGGCTCTATTCCCGACCGGGGTTCGCCTGGCCCGATCGCCGATCCGATGGTAGAACGGCGGTCGACGCTCCGGGCCGGATCGGACCAACCTCGACGGATCGAGCGACCGCCATGCACGGAAACGCCATCGCCCGCCTCGCCGGCCTGCTCATGGCCCTGGCGATCCCGGCCGTCCCCGCCCTCGCCGCGACGGAGATCAAGCTGGAGAAGGGTTACATCGCCGGCGTGGTCGAGAAGCTGCCGGAGGCCCCGTTCCAGCAGGCGGAGAAGTACCGCGGGGCGGTCCATTCCTTCCGCCTGGCGGGGATCGATCCCCAGCGGCGCAGGTTGATGGCGGCGTTCACGGCCGAGGGGGAGTACAAGCCGCCGGCCGCCGGCCCGATCTCCGAGGCGACGTCGCAGTCGAAGGACGGCTGGCGGAGGTTCCGGTTCGAGATCAAGGCGAGCGTCAACGTCGAGGCCGGCCGCGACGGCTCGCCGCGGTTCCGCGTCGACGTCGACGAGGTGAAGCGGACCGAGCTGGAAGGCGTGGCCGGCCTGCTGGCGAAGCTGCTGGGCAAGCAGTTCGACGCCATCGCCACCCAGGTCGTCGACGGCCAGGCCGATTCGGTGAACCAGAAGCTCAACGCCGAGATCATGAAGCGCGCCGCGATGTACAAGGACTACGGCGTCCTCTGCGGCATCGACTACGACCGCGACTTCGTCGCCCTGAAGTTCGACCTCACCCGGCTCGACCGCCAGGGGATCCTGGGCTACGTCCTGGAGCAGCCGCGCGAGGGCTTCGTCCCCCTGCACCGCTGGCTGAACGTGCGGACCGGCGGCCATCGCTACACGCTCTCCGAGGCCATCGACGTCCCCGGCGCGTTCACCTCCGAGGGGATCGCCGGCTACGTCCCCGCCGCCGGCACGCCGGGCGCGGCCCCCGTCGAGCTGTTCCGGGGCCGGATCGACCACCTCTACACCGCCGACCCCGCCGCCGAGCGCATCCGCCCCCGCCTGTTCCAATCCGAGGGCGTCGCCTTCCACGTCCTCGCCGGGCCCGTCGACGGGGCCGTCCCCTTCTACCGCTTCAACGACCCCCGCCGCGGCCTCCACTTCTACACCACCCACCCGCACGCGGAGTTCGCCAAGTAGGCGGGCGACGATCCCGGGTTTTCTCGACGACTCGCCGATTTCGCGTCCGGTCGCCGCAGCGACGGTGATAACCCGCCGTGGGGACGATGAGGGACGCGACGGGACGTCGAGGGGGTGGGTCATGGTGAGCATCGCGACCTTGAAGCTGGCCTGCGAGCTGGCGGGCGTCTGGATGGCGGGGATGGCGGCGATCCTGGCCTTCGTGGTCGCGACGGTCGACCGGCTCAACGCCCGGATCGCCGAGTTGGAGACGAAGCTCGAAGCGGCGCAAGCCGGGGGGCGGGACTCGCGAGGGGGCGCCTCGCGGTGAAGGTGTGACCTTGGACCTTGGTGAATCACGTCGGAATCGGGGGACATCCCGACGGCCTTCCCCCCTGGCGGGGGAAGGTGGCCCGAAGGGCCGGATGAGGGGGAAGACGTGCCAGACGGCCGTCGGGTCGCAACAGGGGCTCGATCGGGCGGGCCGTCCAACGCCGACGGAGCCCGTGCTCGTCGTCCCCCTCATCTGACCGCTTCGCGGTCTGTCTTCCCCCGCCAGGGGGGAAGACGTCGAGCACCACCGCCAAATTCCGGAGGCCCGCCCCGCGGTGACGCGACGCTCCCGCCGGGGGGGCCGGCCTGGTATCGTGAGGGGGGCGGGCGGTCGCGGCCCGGCGGCTTGAAGGCGGTGGAGCGGACGCGGTGCGAATCCTGGTCGTCGGCGCCGGCGGGATCGGCGGGTATTACGGGGGGCGGCTGCTGGAGGCGGGCCGGGACGTCACGTTCCTGGTCCGGCCGGCCCGCGCGGAGAGGATGCGGGCGTCCGGCCTGTCCATCGGGAGCGCCTCGGGCTCCGTCGAACTCCCGGCGACCCCGGTCGTCACCGCGGCCGAGTTGAAGGCCGGCGGCGGGACGTTCGACCTCGTCGTCGCGACGTGCAAGTCGTACGACCTGCCGGGGGCGATCGAGGACTTCGCGCCGGCGGTCGGGCCGGGGACCCTGGTCCTGCCGCTGCTCAACGGGATGCGGCACCTGGACGCGCTCGACGCCCGGTTCGGGGCCGACGCGGTCCTCGGCGGGCTCTGCCTGATCTCGACGCGGCTGGAGGACGGCGGGCGGATCGCCCACCTCAGCGACGTTCACCGCCTGACCTTCGGGGCCCGCTCGCCCGCCCAGGCCGACGCCGTCCGGGCCGTCGCCGCGGCGTTCGAGGGCGTCCGGTTCGAGCCGGTGCTCGCCGAGGACGTGACGCTGGCGATGTGGGAGAAGTGGGTGTTCCTCGCCGCGCTGGCCGGGATCTCGTGCCTGATGCGGGCGGCGATCGGCGACGTCGTGCGGGCGGGCGGGGCCGGGCACGTCGTCGCGATGCTCGACGAGTGCCGGGCGATCGCCGAGGCCCACGGCCGGGCGCCGTCGGCGTCGTTCCTGGCGATGTCCCGCGGCCGGCTGACCGACCCGGATTCGACCCTGACCGCCTCCATGCTCGACGACCTGGAGCGCGGCGGGCCGACCGAGGCCGACCACATCCTCGGCGACCTGCTCGCCCGCGGCGAGTCGGCCGGCGTCCCGGCCCCGCTGCTGGGCGCGGCGCTGGTCGCCATCCGGGCCCAGGCGAACCGTGCGGCGCGGGCGACGAATTGAATCGAGAGGGGGCGGCGCGATGACGATCCTGGGCGTGGTGGCGATCGCGGCGGGGCTGGCTCTGGCGTCGGACGACGCGAGGCCGAACATCGTGGTCGTCTACGCGGACGACATGGGGTACACCGACCTGGGCTGCTACGGCGGCGACCTGGCCCGGACCCCGAACATCGACCGCATGGCCCGCGAGGGCGTCCGCCTGACGCGGTACTATTCCGCCTCGCCGATCTGCTCGCCTTCCCGCTGCGGGCTGCTGACGGGCCAGTTCCCGGCGCGTTGGCGGATCACCAGCTACCTTCAGACCCGCGCCGGCAATCGGGCGTGCGGCCAGGCCGATTTCCTGGATCCCGCCGCCCCCACGCTCCCGCGGGCGCTCCGGGCGGCCGGCTACGCCACGGCGCACGTCGGCAAGTGGCACCTCGGCGGGGGCCGCGACGTCCAGGACGCCCCGAAGTTCGCCGCCTACGGCTATGACGCCGGCTTCGGCACCTACGAGAGCCCCGAGCCCCACCCCGACATCACCGCGACCGACTGGATCTGGTCGGCGAAGGATCCCGTCCAGCGCTGGGACCGCTCGCGCTGGATGGTGGATAAGACGCTGGACTTCCTGAAGCAGCACCCCGACAAGCCCTGCTTCGTGAACCTGCGGCTCGACGACGTCCACACCCCGTGGGTCCCCGGGGCCGAGGACCAGGAACTCGACCACGAGGGGAAGACGCACGCGAAGGCGTCGACCCCCGAGCGGCTCCACGGCGTGCTGGTGGAACTGGACCGGCAGATGGGCCGGCTGCTCGACGCGCTCCGCGGGGGCCGGCCGACGCTCGTCCTGTTCCTGTCCGACAACGGGCCGCTCCCGACGTTCGAGCGTCGGCGTTCGGGCGGCCTGCGCGGGAGCAAGATGAGCCTTTATGAAGGGGGCGTCCGGCTGCCGTTCATCGCCTGGGGCCCGGGGATCGTCCCGGCCGGCGTCGCGAACACGGCGACCGTGCTGTCGGCCGTCGACATGCTCCCGACGCTCTGCTCGCTCGCCGGGGCCCCCCTGCCCTCCGGCTACCGGCCCGACGGCCAGGACATGCTCCCCGCCCTCCGCGGCGAGCGTCTCCGGCGCTCGACGCCCCTGCTCTGGGAGTACGGCCGCAACCCGAAGTCGTTCGCCTACCCCCAGGGCGAGGACCGCTCGCCCAACGTCGCAATCCTCGAAGGCGACTGGAAGCTGCTGGTCCGCGACGACGGCTCGGGCCCTGAACTCTACGACCTGTCCACCGACCCCGAAGAACGCTACAACCGCGCCGAGGCCCACCCCGACCTCGCCCGCCGGCTCTCCGACGCGGCCCTGGAGTGGCGTCGGGCGATGCCGTGAGGACGGATTCGGGGTTCTTCGCCGGGGCGATCGCCATGAATCTCGGGCCGTCCCTGCTCCGATGCCTTTCGGCCTTCGTCGTCCTGGCGGGCCTGGCCCTGGGCGTGATCGTCGTCCTGCGATACGCCGGCGATCACATCCACGACGTCTCGATCTCGTTCGGCCGACGCGACCCGGCATCGCGTCTCCATGCCCTTTGCGAATTGGTAAGCTAGGATGATCGGAAAGGGGGCAACCATGTCGATCGACCGGATCAACGACCTTCGCGCTTTTCGCGATTTCGCGAGCGCCAGGCTCATGCTCGGCGGCGAGACGACCCTGGACGAAGCCCTCGACCTCTGGCAGGTCGAGAACGAAGGCGATCCGCCGCGCCCGGACGACGTCCAGGCCGTCCGGGAGGCCCTGGACGACATGGCCGCCGGCGACGAGGGCGTCCCGCTGGAGGAGGCCGTCGCCGAACTTCGTCGGAAGCACAACCTGCCGGCGAGGTCATGAGTTATCGGGTCAGGGTCCTCGCCCGGGCCTGGCGCGATCTCGACGAGATCCTCGGCTACATCGCCGCACGGTCCCCGGACGGGGCCGCGCGGCTCCTCGATCGCTTCGATCAGGAACTCAGCCGGCTTGAAGGGAACCCCTGACCGCACCCCTTGCACCCGAGGCCGAGGTGATCGGCGAGCCGATCCGGCACGTCTTCTTCCGTACGCGCGCCGGTCGCACCTATCGGGCACTCTTCCTGCTTGTCGGCGACGAGGTGCGGGTGCTTCGCGTCCGCGGGCCCGGCCAGCCCCCCGTCGGGCCGGATGAACTGCCGCGGTGAGGCGGCGAGGCCGACGGCCTTGGTGCGGCGGACTCCACCGGCTAAAGTGGGATAGGGCGCCGATGACGCCACACGCCCCTTCCCACCACCTCGGCGGACGATCCCCACCAGGACGGCGCTCCCCCATGGACCTTGCGATACCCCCCGAACCCGACTGGTCGGCGGCCTCGGCGCGGCTGCTGGTCGCGTGCGAGGCCGCCGTCGACCGATTCGCGAAGGAGCACCCGGCGGAGTGCTGCTCGTTCCTGGCCTTCGCGGTCGGCGAGTGCTTCGGCGAGGTCGTCCTCGCGTTCGACACACTCGCCAACGGCATGGCCCGCGCCCGGCGGCACGAGGCGATGGCCGTCCGCACGCGCACCCGGACCCTCTCCGCCGAATACGGCTGGCGCAACGCCGGCTTCCACCTGAACCGCACCCCCATCGCCGCCCACGCCCCCAGCACCTCCGAGTTCGCCTTCGCCGACTTCGCCCGGGTCCACTTCCCGGACTGGGAGCCCTACTTCCTCGAACACCGAAGGCCCGGCGAGCCCGACCCGACGGGCAAGGTCGCCATGCTCCTCCAGGGCGTGGCCAACTCCGTCGTCCAGCGGGGCCGACTCTCCCGGCTCAACCTGGCCTCCCCCTGCTACGTCGGCGGCGAGTTCGCCCGCGACGACCTCGGGCTCGTCGTCCTCCGCGCCGTCAACTGGCCCGCCTAGTGCTTCGTCACCCCTTGATTTTCGGGCCCTCTTTGTAGGCTGGGTCTCGACCCAGCACTGGCGCGCCGTGGCTTTCTCCGGGCTGGGTCACGACCCAGCCTACCGAGATCATCCGAAAATTCGGTCGTGGCAAAGCACCAGACTGGGGGCCTCGGGATTCGCGTCTTCCAGGAAGTTCACGCAGCCTGCGTCGACGGGACGATATAGAGGACGGCAGGATGCCGACGGGCGGGGAAGTCACCGTATCGATCACGGAAGATCCACATGTCGAGACGATCGCGAGGCGGGCGGAGGCGTCCGACGGCCGTCCGCCCCTGGGGCGAGGGCCTGGAGGATCGTCGGCTGATGGCGGGCGACTCGTGGCCGAGCTACCTATCTCCGGCCGAGTTGAAGTCGCTGCTGCGCGACCCGCTCGGCTACCCCGTCGTGCGGCCCAACACGCCGGTCCTCCCCTTCGGCAACACGGCGTCCAACGCGACGTTCATCGATCCCTCCGCCTGCATCACCAACGGTTACGCGGTGATCGTCAGCCCTAACAGCTTCATCGGCCCGTACTCGAAGCTGGACGCCGCCAACGGGGTCGTGAAGATCGGGGGGATGTCGGCGGTCCTGGACAACGCCTCGATCACGGCGAATCCCGCGCGGGCCAAGGGGAAGGACGTCCCCGAGGTCCTCATCGGCAGCCAGGTCGAGATCGGCTACGGCGCGACGGTGAACGGACCGTCGGTCATCGGCGGCTTCGACGCGGCCGGCAAGCCCACCTCCATCGGCCCCGGCGCGGTGATCGACGGCGGGAACGTCGAGGCCGGCGCGTTCGTCTCGGCCCTGGCCCGCGTGGGGCCCGGTGTCACCATCCCGTCCGGCATGAAGGTCCTCCCCGGCGCGAACGTCGTCACCCAGGCCGAGGCTTCCGACCCGGCGCTTGGGAAGGTGACGCCCGTGACGGCGGCCGACCTGGCCGCGCTGAGCAAGTCGCTGACGGCGAACCTGTCGCTCGGCGCCGGCTACATCACGCTCTACCAGGGGCAGTCGTCCACGGGCGTCAGCCCGGCCGTCCCGACCTCGCGGACGGGGATCTACAACGGCAACCTGGCGGCCGTTTCGGGGTCGAACAACCAGCCCGGCTCGGCGACCGCCACGACCCCCTACCTCCCCCCCGGCGCCGCGCCGAGGTATCCCTCGCCGCGCCGCGGGCTGGTCAGGGCCTCGCTCCCCGGCTTCACGGCGAGGGCGACCGGCAACGCCTCGATCGACCAGCGCGCCCGCTTTGTCCAGTCGAGCCTCGGCCGTCGGAACTCCATCCGGGCTGACCAGGGCCAGGCGATCGCGATCGGCTCCATCGCTTCGACCGGGGAGAGCGTCACGATCAACGCCCCTTACGGGGGGATGCTCGCCATCGGCCAGCGGTTCTCGGCCGGGTCGGGCGCGGTGATCCTCGACGGGGGCTCGGGCGCGAAGGCCGTCATCGGCGACGACGTCGCGATCGGCGCGGGGGCCGTCGTCCAGGGGTCTTCGCTCGGCTCCGGGTCGGTCGTCGGGCCGCAAGCCTACCTGCTCAACTCGACCTTCCCCGCGGGCACGAACATCCCCGCCGGCGCGA
>ERZ778021.2192-NODE-2192-length-18484-cov-4.008790_pt1 | contig 18484 bp, 17 predicted proteins | sample MGYA00375751_ERZ778021 | MGnify/ENA primary metagenome ERZ778021 (study PRJEB29350, sample SAMN05389814) | bioreactor metagenome | isolation source: Thiocyanate stock bioreactor | place: South Africa: University of Cape Town | collected 2013-08-29 ... | reverse complement strand
ACAATGCCGGCGTGATCCGGATGGCAGGCGTACGGGCAGAGCGCATCCTCCCCTCGCAGCGACGCCTTCAGCTTGCAGGCGGCAGTATGCTCGACTGGACGAGCCTCGTCCTCGCCACCGGCGCGCGAGCGCGAATTCCCGCCCTGCCGGGTGTCGCGCTCGACGGCGTCTTCACGCTGCGGCGCATGGACGATGCGCGACGCATACGCGCCGCGATCGGCACGGCCGGGCGCGTCGTGATCGTCGGCGGAGGTTTCATCGGCATGGAGATGGCGCATAGCTGCGTCGGGCTCGGCAAGGCCACAACGCTCGTCGAGGCAGCCCCACGCATCCTTGCGCGCTCGGTCGCTCCAGCCGTTTCAGCCCATATGGAGGCCAGAAGCCGCGCGGCGGGCATCGATATCCGTACCGACGTGCAACTGGCAGCGATCGAGGGGGACGGCCGTGTCCGCGCGATCGTCACCGCAAGCGGCGATCGCCTCGAAGCCGACATGGTCATCCTGGGCATCGGGGCGGCGCCCGACGTGGCGCTGGCCGCCGAAGCGGGGCTGGCACTCGACAACGGCATCGCAGTGGATGGCCACCTGCACACGTCCGTCGCGGGAATCTATGCCATCGGCGACTGCGCCAGCTTCGAAGACAGGCGCGCCGGCCGGCGAATCCGGCTGGAATCGGTTCAGAACGCCACCTCGCAGGCCCGCCATGTCGCGCGCGTGCTGGCGGGCAAGCCCCAGCCCTATGATGAAGTCGCATGGTTCTGGTCGGACCAAGGCGACATGAAGCTGCAGACCGCGGGGCTGGCCTTCGAAGCGAACCGCTGGGTCGTGTCTGGCAAAGCTGAGGAAAACGCCTTCTCGGTCTATCACTTCGACGGCGCCCGCCTCCTGGCGGTCGACTCGGTCAATCGCCCGGCCGAGCACATGGTCGCACGCAATCTGCTGGCGGCGGGCATCGACCCGAGCGAAGACGACATCGCCGCAGGGCCGCAACACCTGAAGCGGCTGGCCGCCGGCAGAAGCGGCGGCTAGAGCCTGTCCGGTGCAGGTTCGTCCAAGGTACCGGAGACATCGGCCGCGAATTCGGCTACGGGGGCGCCACGTCTGAACAGCCCGAAAGGACGCCTCGTGATCCGCCCTACGCATATCCTCAACCTCTCGTGCAGCGACCAGCCGGGCATCGTGGCGGCCGTCAGCACCGCGCTTGCCGCGGAGGGGGCCAACATCGTCGAGAGCAGCCAGTTCTGGGACCAGGGCAGCAACGAGTTCTTCATGCGTATCGCCTTCGACGCGCGGGGCGCCTCGTCGGCCCGCATCGAGGCCAGCCTGAAGCCCTCGATCGATAGGTTCGGCATCCGGGCGAGGCTGTCCGACACCGCGCGGCGGGCGCGGGTGGTCGTGATGGTCTCACGCTTCGACCATGCGCTGCTGCATCTGCTCTATCAGGTGAAGGTCGGCTGGCTGGAGGCCGACATCGTCGCCATCGTCTCCAACCATGAGGACAGCCGCGCCACCGCCGAGGCGAACGGCACCCCCTACCATTGCTGGCCGGTGAGCAAGGACAACAAGGCCGAGCAGGAGCGGCGGCTGCAGGAGCTCGTCGAGGAGACCGGCGCCGAGCTGGTGGTGCTGGCGCGCTACATGCAGGTGCTGTCCGACGATTTTTCGCGCCGCCATTTCGGCCGCGTCATCAACATCCACCACTCGTTCCTGCCGAGCTTCAAGGGCGCTAAGCCCTACCACCAGGCGCATGCGCGCGGCGTCAAGCTGATCGGCGCGACCGCGCACTACGTCACGCCCGACCTCGACGAGGGACCGATCATCGAGCAGGAAACAGAGCGGGTGACGCATGCGATGAGCGCCGACGATTTCGTCGCGGCCGGCCGGGACATCGAGGCGCGCGTACTGGCGCGCGCCATCAAGCTGCACGTCGAGAACCGCGTGATGCTCAGCGGCAGCCGGACGATCGTCTTCGCCTGACGCAAGACGTTCTGGCCGGCCCGGCGGGATTTCCCGCGCCGAGCCGGGCAGCGTATCGTCCGTCAGGCCGGAAGCGTCCTCACTTCGCCGGGCAGCTATTGGTGGGGGCGGCTTTGACGATGGGGAAGCAGTCTTTCCACTGGTCGGTGCGGGCGGGCCAGGGGGTCAGGAATTCGGGGCTCTCCTCGAGCTGGAGCACGCCCTGCGCCTGCAGGTCCTTCACGCGGCCGTCGAGATATTCCTTGATGACCGTGACCTTCCCATCCTTCACGGTGGCCACCCATACGTCGTTGACGACCTGGCGGCTGCCGCGCTGGAAGGTGCGGAACTGCACCTCGGCGGCGACGCGGCCGGTCGCCTCGTCGATGTAGAAGGCATCCGCCGGGAAGTAGATGCTGGTGTCCTTGGCGCTCTTGCAGAAGGCGTCGAGATCGGCCAGCACCGCGTCGCGTCCGGTGACACGGTTGGTCGGATAGGAGAAGTCGACGTCGTCGGAGACGGCCTTCGCCATCGTGTCGCGGTCGCAGTTCACCCAGCTCGAGGCGACGTCGAACATCAGGTTCTGCATCGCGGCGCGCGGGCTGCCCGCGGCCTCCGGCGTGCCGGCGAAGCTCACGCCCGGCCGGACGTCCGCGGCGAGCGCGGAGCCGGCAAGGGCCAGCGAGATCATGGCGGCGGAAATCATGGTCTTCATCTTGTTCACCTCTGTCGGTTTTGGTTTTGCCTGTCCCCTCCCGCTGCTTCTCGCGCCCCTCCCCCCGAGGCGCGAAGCGGGTCAGAACAGGGAGAAATACTCCCTGTGCTCCCATTCGGAGACCGTCATCAGGTAACGGTTCCACTCGGCCCGCTTGATGTGGGCGAGATAGTCGACGAAGCCGTCGCCGATGGCGCGGCGATAGAAGTCGCCGGCCTCGAAGCGCTCGATCGCGGCGACCAGGCTCTTGGGCAGCGCCACCGCGTCGTTCTCGTAGGGCCTTTCCACCGGCGGCGGCGCCTTGGCCTTGCGCTCGATGCCGTCGAGGCCGGACAGGACCTGCGAGGCGAAGAAATAGTAGGGATTGGCGGTCGGCTCGGCGATGCGGTTCTCGATGCGGCTGGCCCTGTCGCCGGGCGCGATCAGCGAGCGGATCATCGCGCCCTTGTTGTCGCGGCCCCACTGGATGCGGTCGGGCGCGAGCTGGAACGGCTGGTAGCGCTTGTAGCCGTTGACGGTCGGCGTGGTCAGCAGGCAGCTCTCGGCGGCGTGGTCGAGCAGGCCGGCGATCCAGGCGCTCGCCGTCGGCGTCAGCTCCTCGCCGTCGGCCGGCACGAACAGGTTGCGGCCGGTCTTGGCGTCCACCACCGACTGGTGCAGGGGCCAGCCGCTCGCCATGCCGTTGTCGACCTTGGGCCGGCACATGAAGGTGGCGTGCAGGCCCATGCGCGCGCAGATCTGTTTCACCGTCGAGCGGAACAGCATCATCGTGTCGGCATGGTTCATCGGCGAGTCGGGCTCGAAAGTGAACTCGCACTGGCTCGGGCCGAACTCGGCCTCCATCGAGCGCACCGGCATGCCGAGCGCCTGACAGGCGCGCCTGAGCTCGTCCATGACGAACTCCAGCGCGTCGTAGCGCGCCTCCGTCAGGTACTGGTAGCCGTGGGCGATCAGGCTGGTCTCGGGCGGCGAGCCGGGCATGCCGCCATCGGAATGCTCCAGCTTCTCGTCGTCGATGCGGAAGACGTGGAACTCGACCTCAAGCCCGCACACCATCTCCATGCCGGCCTTGGCGAGCCGGCCGACGGCGTCGCGCAGGATGCCGCGCGACGAATAGGGAAACGGCCGTCCGTCCTTGAAGTAGACGTCGCAGAGCAGCCAGCCGCTGTGCGGCGACCAGGGCAGGACCTTGAAGGTCGCCGGGTCGGGCACGATCGTCACGTCGCCGGCGCCGGTCAGCTCGCTCACGCCGTGGCCGGCGTCGTTGCCCCAGACTGAGAAGACGGTGCGGTGGGAGGTGTCCTTGAGCAGCAGCGTCGAGGTCATCGCCATGCCTGAGCGGAACACGGACGGCAGCGCGCCCGGCACGACCGTCTTGCCGCGCAGCACGCCGTGCTGGTCGGCGAAGACCAGCCGCACCGTCTCGATGCCGTCGCTCTCCAGCCGGTCGAGGATGTCGGCGGCGCGGGCGAAGCCGTCGCCGTCGAGCAGCCCCCTGGCCTCGACCATGCCGCCCCTGATCCTGTCGATGCTCGAACCCGTCATGCTTCCCCTCCCCTGCGTATCCCTTGGCCCGATCAAACGCCCGTCTCAGGGGCCCGCCGTGGCCATCCTGCTGGTCGTGGCTTCCGCCAGCACCGCCTTGGCCAGCGGCGTGGCGGCGTCCGCCGCCGCCGCGACGTCGATCGGCACGCGCTCGGCGATCAGCCGGCGCGCCATCATGTGGTCGGCCGCCCTGTTCACCGAATGGGCAGCTATCAGCCGGCCGTCGACGAGTTGTAGCAGGGTGAACGCGCCCGTCGAGGGATCGCCGCGCAGGATTTCCACCGCGCCCGGCCGGCCGATGCCGGCCATCTGCACCTTGAGGTCGTACTGGTCTGTCCAGAACCACGGCACCGCCGTCAGCCCGGCGTCGCCGCCGCAGATGTGCGCCGCCGCAGCCTTGGCCTGGTCGACCGCGTTCTGCACGGATTCCAGCCGCATCGACGCCGGCGCGAAGGCGTTTTGAAAGCCTGCGACGTCGCCCATCGCATAGATGCCCTCGGCCGACGTGCGGCCATGCGCGTCGACCTCGATGCCGCCGGCCGACAGACGCAGGCCAAGGTCCTTGGCAAGGTCGAGATCGGCCTCGCCGCCGATGCCGACCAGCGCCATGTCGGCGGCAATCGTGCTGCCGTCGGCCAGCCGCACGGCGCGCAAGCGGCCGCCCTCGCCCTCGAAGCCGGCGACCTGTGCGCCGAAGCGGAAGCGCACGCCCTTGCCCTCGTGGTAGCTGCGCAGGAAATCGCCCACCGCCGGCGGCAGCGCGCGCGACAGCAGCGTCGGCAACGCCTCCAGCACGGTCGTCTTACGGCCGAGCTTGGCGGAAGTCGAGGCGACCTCGAGGCCGATGAAGCCGCCGCCGACGATGACGACGCTGCCGGCCGCGGCGAGCGCGTCCTTGATCGCGCGCGAATCGCGCAGCGAGCGCAGCGTGAAGACGCCGTCGAGGTCGGCCCCCGGTGCCGCCAGCCGGCGGGCGCGCGAGCCGGTGGCGAGCAGCAGCGTGGAATAGGGCTGCCGGCCCGATTTCGACGTGACGAAACGGCCGGCGCGGTCGATCGCTTCGACCGGCTCGCCGAGCCTCAGGTCGATCTGCTGGTCGCGGTAGAGATCGGGGGAGCGCAGCAGGATCTGCCCGGCGTCCTTCTCGCCGGCGAGGAAGGCCTTGGAGAGCGGCGGGCGGTGATAGGGATGGTCGGTCTCGGCCGAGAACAGCACGATCTCGTCCTGCCAGCCCGACTGACGCAGCGACAGCGCCGCCTGCACCCCGGCATGCGAGGCGCCGACGATGACCGCGGCGCCCATCAAAATTGCGCCTCCGGGATGACGAAGACGGCCCGGTCGAGCGCCGGCCCGACGCGGATCTGGCAGGACAGGCGCGAGGACGGCCGGCGCTCGGCGGCGGCGAGGTCGAGCATGTCGTCCTCGATCGGGGACATCTCGTCGAGCACGCCGTCGGCGACGTGGTCGCAATAGACGTGGCAGGTGGCGCAGATGCAGGAGCCGCCGCACTCGGCCTCGATGCCGGCGACATTGTTGACGACGGCCGTCTCCATGACGCTCGCGCCGGTGCGGGCGGCGACTTCGATGCGCTCGCCGTCGCGCTTCTCGAAGATGATGGTGACAGATTCGCTCATCGGGAACGCTGCCTCCGGGCGGGAAGGACGGTCGATAGTCGAGCCATCGGTCATTTATCGAGCGTCTTTTGTAGGCAGCGGAAACCGCGGCTGTCAACGCCGGATGTGGCGGGCTTTTCCACCGCGACCATGCCGGATGCGACAGGCCGATGGGACGCCGATGGCGGGCGCCCAGCGTCAAATGGCTTGATGGCGGACGGGTGGCAAATTATAATCGCACATATGGTCGATAATCGGCCATTTTGCCGGTCGGACGGAGGCTGCCGGGCATCCGGTTTTTCCCCTGACGAGATGGCAGACGAAACCGTCTCCGCTGCCCTATATTGGGTCGTGGCGCCGAAACATAAGGGGAATGCCCAGCCATGATGAGCCAAGAGCAGAACGACCAGATCACCCGGGTCGGCCCTTCGGACCCCTGCGGCAAGCTGATGCGCCGGTACTGGCAGCCGGCGGGCCTCGTGGACGAGCTGGAAGGCGAGCGGCCGGCCAAGCCCGTCCGCCTGCTGGGCGAGGATTTCGTTCTGTTCCGCGACGAGAAGGGCCGCTACGGCCTGCTCGACCGCGACTGCCCGCACCGCGGCGCCGACCTCGCCTTCGGGCGGCTCGAGGACGGCGGCCTGCGCTGCGCCTTCCACGGCTGGCTGTTCGACGTCGAGGGCAACTGCCTGGAGACCCCGGCCGAGCCCGCCAACTCCAACCTGTGCAAGAACATCAAGCAGCGCGCCTTCCCGGTAGTGGAGCGCAGCGGCATCCTGTGGGCCTATCTCGGCGAGGGCGAGCCGCCGGCATTCCCCGAGCTCGACTGCTTCGTGGCGCCCGACGCCTACACCTTCGCCTTCAAGGGCCTGATGGAGTGCAACTGGCTGCAGGCGCTGGAGGTCGGCATCGACCCGGCGCACGCCTCCTTCCTCCACCGTTTCTTCGAGGACGAGGACACCGAGGCCTCCTACGGCAAGCAGTTCCGCGCGGCTTCGGCCGACAGCGACCTGCCGATGACCAAGATCCTGCGCGAGTACGACCGGCCGATCATCAATGTCGAGAAGACCGAATACGGCCTGCGACTGATCGCGCTGCGCCAGATCGACGAGCAGCGCACGCATGTGCGCGTCACCAACCAGCTCTTCCCGCACGGCTTCGTCATTCCGATGAGCGCGGAGATGACGATCACCCAGTGGCACGTGCCGGTCGACGACGAGAACTGCTACTGGTACGCGATCTTCACCAGCTACGGGAAGCCGGTCGACAAGCAGAAGATGCGCGACCAGCGGCTCGAGCTCTACCAGCTCCCGAACTACAACTCGCGCAAGAACCGCACCAACGACTACGGCTTCGACCCGCACGAGCAGGCGACCGAGACCTATACGGGCATGGGCCTCGACATCAACGTCCACGACCAGTGGGCGGTGGAATCGATGGGCCGCATCCAGAACCGCACGCGCGAGCACCTCGGCACGTCGGACAAGGCGATCATCCAGTATCGCCGCATCCTGCGCCAGGAGATCGACAAGGCCGTCAACGGCGGCGGCACGCCGCTGCTGGTGCTGGACGAGGCGCATGCGCGCTCGATCCAGGGGCCGGCCACGATGGACGGCATCGGCCCCACGGCCGGCTGGGAGATCTACTGGATGGAGGTCGACGTGCGCCGCCGCCGCGGCGCGCCCTGGGCCGCCCCCGTGCCGGCCGAGATCATCGCCAAGGCCCCTCACCTGTCGGCCGCGGAGTAGCGGATTACCCTCGCGCTTTCCGCGCATTCTGCCGTCATCCTCGGGCTTGTCCCGAGGATCTACCTCCGCTGAGGTGTTTGGGGACCCCGCTGAATTTGGATGAGGCGGGTTTGCGGCCAGGTCACGAATGTCGGTAGATCCTCGGGACAAGCCCGAGGATGACGGCCGGACAGATTGCGGTCGTCAGCCCGCGACGCCTTCCGCGATATCCAGCAGGTTCTTGAGCAGCATCGCGCGCGTCAGGCTGCCGACCGAGCCGTGGCGCGGGGTGACCCAGCGGGCGACGCCCGCGACGTCGTCGGCGATGTCGGAGACCATCTGGCCGTCGAGATAGGTGATGCCGACGCCGACGACGGCAGCACCGGGGCGCACCATCGCGGCCGTCACCAGATCCGTCCGGCCGGCGGCCGAGACGATAACGTCGGCCTGCCGCGTGAGGCCGGCGAGGTCAGGCGTGCGCGAGTGCGCCAGCGTGACGGTGGCGTCGACGCCGGGCATCGACAGCAGCATGGCGAGCGGCCGGCCGACGAGCGCGCCGCGGCCGATGACGACGACATGGCGGCCGGCAAGCGGCACGTCGTGGTGGTTGAGCAGCGCCAGAACGCCAGCCGGCGTGCACGGCAGCAGGCCCGGGCGGCCCGCCAGCAGGCGGCCGAGATTGACCGGATGCAGGCCGTCCATGTCCTTGCCGGGGTCGACCGCTTCCAGCGCCTCGGCCTCGTCGAGGCCGGCCGGCAGCGGAAGCTGCACGAGGAAGCCTTGGATCGCCGGGTCGGCGTTGAGCCGCGCGATCCCGGCGAGCAGCTCTTGCCGGTCCGTCGTTGCCGGCAGGCGGATGTCCCTGGCCGCGATGCCGATCTCGGCACAGTCGGCATGCTTGCGGCCGACATAGGACAGGCTCGCGGGATTGTCCCCGACGAGCACGGTCGCCATCGCGGGAACGACGCCGCGGGCCCGGAGGCCCGCGACGCGTGCTTTGAGGTCCTGGCGCAGCCGGGCGGCGAGGACGTCGCCGTCGAGCCGCTCGGCCGACGCCATAGCCACTTACTTCTTCAGCCCGATCTTGGGGTCGATGAAGCGGTTGGTGACGACGTCCTCCGGCTTCACGTCCGGATCGGCGCGCTCGTCCAGCCACGGCTTGACGATCTCGTGCAGCCGCGTGACGCGGTCCATGTCGAAGTCGCCGATCGTGTCGTTGTTGCCGTTGCCCACCGCGCCGATGTCGACGAGCTGCTTGGCGGCGAAGTCGTTGAGCTCGATCGAGGTCTTCCACCAGCTCGTACCGAAGCCGCCGTCGTTGAAGGCGACGAGCAGCTTGTTCACCTCGGCCGGATCGGTGACGTAGTCGACCTGCGCCTGCTGGATGATCGGCACCAGCTTCTCAAGGCACGGCGCAAGCTTGTCGAGGTTCGGCTTGGCGACGGCCAGCATGCCCGTGTAGTTCGGGTAGCCGAGGTCGGCGAACATCACGCCGTCGACCGGCTTGCCCCAGTTGGCGCCGTGCGTCAGCTTGTAGACCTCGCTGGTTACGAAGCCCTGGTTGAGCCAGGTGCCGTTGTTGGTGACGAAGTTCTCCAGGTCACCGCGGTAGCCTTCGACGAAGGCGTCGCGGTTCACGCCGGACTCCACCATGTAGAGGCCGAAGGTGCGCTGGATGGTCGAGACGTAGATCTTGCCCTTGCCGGAATCGGCGAACTTCTTGATGTCGTCGAGCGAGTGGAAGCCGTCCGGATAGGTGCCCTTGTCCCAGATCAGGCCCTGCGGGGCCTTGTCGAGCGGCGTCATGACGCCGACGACGGGGAAGCGCTTGGAGAAGATGAAGGCGTTGTCGAGCTCCTGGTAGCCCAGATGCGGCGTGACGCCGGCCTTGGAGTTGCCGTTGAACAGCGCCGAATAGGCCGTCTCGCCGTCGCCCAGGCCGATGCCGCCGCCGCCCTCCAGCACGACGAGGTCGATGCCGGTCGAGCCGAGCGGGCCGGAATACTTGCCGCTCTCCATTTTGCCGCCGCCGCCGATCATCTGGTACATGGCGCCCTGCTCGGCCTGCGCCAGCCAGTCCTTCTGGATGATGAAGGGGTTCGGGCAGACGTCGGCGAGCGGCGTCTTGTAGTGCTCCTTGGCGAAGGCGCCGGGCTCCTGCCCGCTGGCAAGCGCCGTGGAGGCGGCCAGCAGCGCCGAGGCAATCAGTGTCTGGTAGGCAAGTTTCATGTCATGCTCCCATTTTGCGAAGGGGGTTTAAGATAGCCCATTTTGTTGTTGTTATTGCGGGCTTATGCGAGCTTTTCCTCGGACCCGTGTCCGAAAACAAAATTCGTGGACGTTGCCAATCATGCCTCATGGCCGGGCATCCAGCCTGAGCAGCTTCCGGAGGTTGCCGCCCATCACCTTTTCCTGCTCCGCAGGCGTCAGCATCCGGACGGCGTCCGCGCGCTGACGGTCGAAATCCGGCTCGAGCGTGTCCCGCGGATAGCAAAGCAGCGGATAATCCGTGCCGAAGAGGACGCGGTCGGGCCCGATCGTGTCTATCACCGTGCGGAATATGCGCTGATCGTAGATCAGGGGCGAGGCAGCCGTATCGTAATAGCAGTTCCGGAACAGCTCCCTCACCCGCGGCTTCAGCTCGTAGAACGGAATGCCGCCGCCGAAATGGGCGAGGATGAACTTCGCCTCGGGGAAGCGCGTCACGAGCCTCAGATATCCGTCGAGCGGCGTCTCGTGCGTGCTCACATAGCTCGCGCTCAACGGCGATGTGACATGGATGTTGATCGGCACGTCGCGTTCCATCGCGATCTCGACGACCCGTGCCCAGTTGTCGTCCTCGAAGCTGAATCCCTGCGCCTGCGGCAGCATCTCGCCGATGCCCGAGAGGCCCGCATCGAGTGCCCGCTGCAGGCCGTCGAATGCCTTCTGTCCGTCAGCCGGCTGGACCGGCGCGAATCCGATCAGCCGGTCGGGATGCTGCCTGATCCAGTCGACGAACCAGCCGGCTTGGATGTCACAGGTCTCCTGGTGCTCCCAGTACCAGCCCAGCATGACGCATTTCTCGATGCCGGCGCGGTCCATGTCGGCGAGCAGCTTCGGCACGTCGGCCCAGCCCTGCAGACTCGTCCCCTCGGCCGGCGCGACGCACGACGTCCACCACGTTTCGCCACGCGCCGTTCCCCACGCCACCGGGTCGGCGAAGACCTCGGGGGGATACATGTGGATATGGCTGTCAAGAACGCCGGACATCTGTCTCCGCTCTAGCAATTCCCGATGAAACCACGACCGGTCCGGGCGCCCGGCACTCGCTCCGTCGCCATCTAGCGAAGCCCGATCTTGGGGTCGATGAAGCGGTTGGTGACGACGTCCTCCGGCTTCACGTCCGGATCGGCGCGCTCGTCCAGCCAGGGCTTCACGATTGCGGCCATCTTGGCGACGCGGTCCATGTCGAAGTCGCCCAGCGTGTCGTTGCCGCCGTTGCCCACTCCGCCGATTTCGATCAGGCGCTTGACCGCGAAATCGTTGAGGCCGGCAGGCGTCTTCCAGAACGAGGTGGAGAAATTGCCATCGTTGAACGCGACGATGAGCCCGTTCACCTCGGCCGGATCGGTGAGGTAGTCGACCTGCGCCTGCTGGACGATCGGCACCAGCTTCTCAAGGCACGGGGTGAGTTCGTCGAGCCGGGGCTTGGCGACCGCCAGCATACCCGTGTAGTTCGGATAGCCGATATCGGAGACCGCGACCGCATCGACGGGCTTGCCCCAGTTGGCGCCGTTCGACAGCTTGTATACCTCGCTGGTGACGAAGCCCTGGTTGAGCCAGGTGCCGTTGTTGCCGACGAAGTTTTCCAGGTCACCACGGTAACCTTGCACCAGAGCGTCGGGATTCACGCCGGATTCGGCCAGATAGAGACCGAAGGTACGCTTGGTATTCGAGACGTAGATCTTGCCCTTGCCGGAATCGGCGAACTTCTTGATGTCGTCGAGCGAGTGGAAGCCGTCCGGATAGGTGCCCTTGTCCCAGATCAGCCCCTGCAGGGCCTTGTCGAGCGGGGTGACCACGCCGACGACGGGAAAGCGCCTGGAATAGATGAAGGCATTGTCGAGATCCTGGTACCCGAGGTGCGGCGTGACGCCAGCCTTCGAGTTGCCGTTGAACAGCGCCGAATAGGCCGTCTCGCCGTCACCGAGGCCCATGCCGCTGCCGCCTTCGAGGATGACGAGGTCGATGCCGGTCGAGCCGAGCGGGCCGGAATACTTTCCGACCTCCATCTTACCGCCGGCGCCGATCATCTGGTACATGGCGCCCTGCTCGGCCTGGGCCAGCCAGTCCTTCTGGATGATCAGCGGATTGGGGCAGACGTCCGCGAGCGGCGTCTTGTAGTGCTCCTTGGCGAAGGCGCCGGGTTCCTGCCCGCTGGCGAGCGCCGTGGAGGCAGCCAGCAGCGCGGAAACGATGAGGGTCTGATAGGCCAGCTTCATGTCATGCTCTCGTCGCTGAGGGGTTGGGAGGGCCCTGTCTGCCGTTTTTCGGTGCGGGCTATGCGGACTTGCCTCCGGACTCGTGCCAGTCGGCGAAGAGGCGGTTTCCGAGCCAGCTGAAGAAAAGGTAGACGCCGATCGACAGCGCCGAGGAGACGATCAGGGCGGCGTACATCTGCTCGTACTTGAAGTCCATCTTGGCGTTGATGAGCATCTGGCCGAGGCCGCCCCGGCCGGCGAGGAAGAACAGTTCCGACACGATCGCGCCGATGACGGCGAGGCCGGCCGAGATGCGCAGGCCGGCGAACAGCGCCGGCGCGGCGGACGGCAGCCCCGCCTTGCGCAGGATCACCAGCCAGTTCACGCCCTGCAGCTTGAACAGGTCGATGACGCCGCGGTCCGTGCTCTTCAGGCCGAGCAGCAGCGTCGTCGGAATGGCGAAGAAGGTGAACAGCGCCACGATCAGCACCTTCGGCATGAAGCCGAAGCCGAGCGCGCTCTGGATCAGCGGGATGATCGCCAGGATCGGGATCGACTGCAGCGCCACCAGATAGGGGAAGAAGGCCTTCTCCATGACGTGGAAGCGGAACATGACGATGCCGAGGATCATGCCGATCGGGATCGATACGCACATGCCGACGATGGCGATTGTCAGCGTCGTCAGCGAGCGGTCGAGCAGGTCCCAGCGCACCTTGGCGATGCCGAAGGCCTGCGTCCACAGGCCGTATGCGTCGGGCATCAGGAACTGACGGTGCGGCTCGAGGCTGTTTCGCGTGATCCCGTAGCCGATGATCAGCACGATGCCCATCAGCACCGGCGGCAGCAGCGTGCGCAGGAGCCGGCTCGCCACCGAGGGCTGCGTGGCGCGGGGAACGGCGGCGTAGAGCCGCGGGTTGGCTGCGGGTGCCTTTGCCATGGCCGGCCTCACTTCTCGATGGCGTCGCGCAGCGCGACGGAAATGTCGCCGCACAGTTCGGAGAATTGCGGCGCGTAGCGCAGCTCCGGCGTGCGCGGATAGGCGAAGGGAACGTCGAAGGTGCTGACGATGCGCCCCGGCCGCTTCGACATCACCACCACCTTGGTGGAGAGGTAGACGGCCTCTGGGATCGAATGGGTGATGAACAGGCCGGTGAAGCCCTGGCGCATGTAGAGCGCGATCAGCTCGTCGTTCAGCCGCTCGCGGGTGATCTCATCGAGCGCGCCGAACGGCTCGTCGAACATGAAGACGCTCGGGTTCAGCGCCAGCGAGCGGGCCAGCGAGGCGCGCATGCGCATGCCGCCCGACAGGCGCTTGGGATAGTGGCCCTCGAAGCCTGTCAGGCCGACGAGGTCGATCTGCTCCTGCGCGACGCGCCGGCGCTCGGTCGGGTCGAAGCCGCGCAGCTCCATCAGCAGCTCGACGTTCTCGCGCACCTTGCGCCACGGCAGCAGCGTGGCGTCCTGGAAGGTGTAGCCGAGATTGTTGCGGTCGACGCGGACGCTGCCACCGGTGTGGGTGACGAGCCCGGAGGCGATCTTCAGCAGCGTGGACTTGCCGCAGCCGGACGGCCCGACCACCGAGACGAACTCGCCCGGCTTCAGCGCCAGCGAGACGCCGTCCAGCGTGTGCGTGCCGTCGGGGAACTGCATGTAGACGTCCTCGAACGTGAGGGCGTCCTGCGCGACGGCAGCGTCGGGCGCGGTTGCGGTGGTGGCCTGGTCGGGCGGCTGTCTTACGAGCTGGATTGCCATTCTTGTCTGTTTCCCCGAGAGGTTTGCCTGCGTCGTGCCCTTACGTGAAAAATCCGAACCTGCGCGCCGAGAACGGGCTGAGGTCGATGCTCGGCGGGCGGCCTGCCAGCAGCGCGGCGACGTGGCGGCCGGTCGGCGCGCCGGAGCATATTCCCACATGTTGGTGCCCGAAGGCGAATACCGTGTTGCGCAGCCGCGGCGAGCGGTCGATCACCGGCAGGCTGTCGGGCAGGCAGGGCCGGTGGCCCATCCATTTCGAGGCCTGGCGGGTGTTCAGCTCCGGGAACATCTCGGCCGCGATCTCGGCCAGCCGGTCGGCGCGCGCATAGTTGGGCTCGGCCTTCAGCCCGGCAAGCTCGACCGTGCCGGCGATCCGCAGGCCCGGCGTCATCGGATTGACGAAGACGCTGCGCCGGTTCCACATCACCGTGCGGCGCACGTCGATGCCCGGATCGGCGAAGGTGACGTGGTAGCCGCGCTGGGTCTCCAGCGGCACGGAGGTGCCGAGCCGGCGCGCGAGGTTGCCCGACCATGCGCCGGCCGCCAGCACCAGCCGGTCGACCGGCATTCGGCCCTGGCTGGTGACCAGCGCCTTCGGCGCGTCGCCCTCGATCTCGACGTCGGTCACGTCGGCACGGACGATCCTGCCGCCGTTCGCCCTCACCTGCCCGGCGATCGCCTTGACCAGCTCGTGCGGGTCGACGGTCGAGCCGTTCTCGGGCGCGAAGATGCCGAGCTCGAAGCGCCGGTTCAGCGCCGGCTCGAGCTGGCGGATCTCGGTGCCGCCGATCTCGTCCATGCGCGCGCCGAGGCGGCGGCGCAGCTCGAGTGTCCAGCCCGCCTTTTCCAGCTCGCCGCGGTTCTCGTAAACGTAGAGGCAGCCGTTGCGGCGGATCAGGCTGCGGAAGGTGCCGCCGTCGAGGATGGCCTCGTAGTCGTCGAACACGGTCTCCATCAGCGAACGCATGGCGGCGGCCACCCGCGCCACCTCCTCGCGCGTCGCGTGGCGCAGGAAGCGGATGAGCCACGGCATGATGCTGGGCAGGTAGGACCAGCGGATGGTGAGCGGCCCGAGCGGGTCCATCAGCCAGCCCGGCACCTTCTCCAGCATGCCGGGCATGGCGACCGGCAGCACCGCGCTCGGCGAGACCGAGCCGGCATTGCCGAAGGAGGTGCCGTTGCCGGGCTCCAGCCGATCGACCACCGTCACGGCATAGCCCTCGCGCTGGAGATAGGCCGCGCAGCAGACGCCGACGATGCCGGCACCGATGATCGTGACGTGGGGGCTGCTTTCCGGAGGCATGGGCGGCCGCGGATTCCCGGTTTTCAGAAGCGTGACATTTCCTGGCGTACGTCTTGCAGGAAGCGCTCGACGCGCTCCGGCTTCACGTTGTTGATGTCGTAGAGCGCATGATAGCGGACCTTCACCCGCGGATGACAGATCACCCTCAGGAAGCGCGTGGCGTTCTTGCGCGGCGGATCGCCCAGCACCATGGCGCGCCAGCGCTTGGAGCCGTAGGTGGTGACGGTCGTCAGCCTGCGGATGTTGGTCAGGCCCGGCCCGATCTTGCCGTCCTTCAGCGTGAAGGAGACCTCGGGCAGGAAGATGCGGTCGATATAGCCCTTGAGCATGGCGGGCCAGCCGAAATTCCACACCGGATGGCACAGGACCAGCCCCTCGGCGCGCTGCAGGCGCTCGACATAGGAGGCGACCTTGCGCCGGTTGATCGCGGTGTCGTGGTAGTCGCGGCGGTCTTCGGCCGACAGCACCGGGTCGAAGCCCTCGGCATAGAGGTCGAGGTCGTCGACCTCGTGGCCGGCCCTGGTCAGCTCGTCCACCACGACGGCATGGAGCTGCGCGGCGAGGCTGTCCTGCAACGGGTGTGCGTAGATCACATGCACGCGCACGAGGCCGCTCCTATTCGCTGAAGAGGAAGATCTTGCCGGGCTCGGGAACCCAGTCCGGGTCGACCCAGGCGATCATCTTGCCGGGATTGAGCAGGCCCTTCGGATCGGCCTGCCGCTTGAACTCGAGATGGACGGGGTTGACGCGCTTCATCCCCCCCTCCTCGAGCGTGATCCTATGCGGATTGAAGACCGGCAGGCCGAACTCCTGCTCCAGGGTCAGGATGATCTCCTCCAGCCGCGCATTGGTGGTGTGGCGCACCAGCGGCAGCGCCACCGGGGCGACGACGCCGTCAAAGCGCGTGAACTCGAAATGCAGCAGCAGCTCGTCGCCGAAGCGCTCCTTCACCTGCCGCACCTTCTCGTACATGACCGCGCGGGGCACCAGCATCTGGAGGTAAGTGATCGTCGGGTCGACGCGCAGCGCGCGCAGCGTGGTGTGGTTCCAGGCGAGCTCGAAGGCGGCCGGCAGCTTTTTCCCCGGCTCCAGCCGGTCGTAGCGCAGGCGGACGGTGGCGCCGTCGAAGCTCTCCACCAGTTCGACCAGCCGGTCGATCGTGGCGGTCGAGACCGTGACGGCCAGCAGCGCCTCGCCTTCCTTGAGGAACGGGCGGTGGCGCAGGAAATAGGCGGCGGGAATCGGGGCCTCGAAGTTCGAGACCATGCGGCTGAGGATCGCGTCGCTCTCGCCGATCGCGACCGCCAGCCGGCAGGAATTCTCGAAGCTGTCGACGCCGATCAGCACGTCGACCCAGTCGGTCGCCGGGTCCACCGGCAGCTCGACCTCGACGATGACGCCGTTGACGCCGTAGGCGTGGGCGGCCTTGCTGATGTCCTCGCCGGTCAGGTCGAGGATGCGCGGCGTCTCCTCCATGGTGACGAGGCGCAGACGGCGGATGTTCTTCGGGTTGCGCAGGCCGCCCCAGCGGATGGCGCCGACGCCGCTGGAGCCGCCGGCGATGAATCCGCCGATGGTGGCGGTCGCCGTGGTCGACGGGAACAGGCGGATCTCCCTGCCCTTTTCCCGCAGCGCATGCTCGATGTGCTCGACGATCGCGCCGCCCTGCGCCACGACGTGGTCGGCGATCTTCAGGATGCGGTTCAGGTGCTTGGTGTGCAGCACGACGCCGCCGGCGAGCGGCATCGCCTGGCCGTAATTGCCGGTGCCGCCACCGCGCGTGGTCACCGGCACGTCGTATTTCCAGCAGGCGGCCAGCACTTCGGCCACCTCCTCCACCGTGCGTGGCGCGACGACGAAGTCGGCCGTGACGTCCTGGATCAGCTCGCGCAGGATCGGGCTGTACCAGTAGAAGTCGCGGCTCTTCTGCTGGACCGTCGCCGGGTTGTCGTCGATGTCGAGATGGGCAAGCGCCTGCTTGCAGGCCGCGATGTCGGCGGTCATGCGAACTCCATGGATAACAGGTCGCGCAGCGCCGATGCCGGTCCGGGCAGCACAGCGCCCGCGCGGATGACGATCCGGTCCGAATGGGGAAGGCTCAGCAGGTCCAGCCAGTCCTGCGCGTCGAACAGGACGAGGTCGGCGGCCGCACGGTCTGCGATGCGGCCGTGGGCGGCAAGGCCCGTGGCGGCGGAGGCGCTGCCGGAGCAGCCACCGATCCAGGCGCCGACATCATCGAGATGCCCCGTCCTCACCGCCGAGCGCAGCACCTCCAGCATGTCGAAGTCGCCATAGGGGAAGAAGGCGTCCTGCACGTTGTCGGAGGCGAAATGGACCGGGATGCCGTGCGACAGCATCTGGCGCACCGTCGTCATGCCGCGGCGCACCGGCGCGCGGCCGGCCGCGCGGTCCTGCAGGGACAGGTTGGAATGCGGCAGCGCCGCGACGTGGATGCCGGCGGCCGCCACCTTGCCGAGGATGCGGTCGAGGTCGGCCTCCGACTTCGAGGCCAGCGCGCAGCAATGGCCGGCGAGCACGCGGCCGGAAAAGCCCGTCCGCGCGATGCTGTCGGCGATCATCTCTAGGCCGTCGGCGGCGGCATCCAGCGTCTCGTCGACGTGGAAGTCGACGTCGAGGCCGGCGTCGGCCGCATGGCGGAACAAAGCGTCGAGGCGCGCGGGTGTCGCCGCGCGCGGCGGGATGAAGACGCCGACGATGCCCTTCAGGCCGGCGATCTGGCGGCAGCGCTCCGCGAAGCCGGCATCGTCGGCGCGGTCGATCGCCATCAGTGCGACGCCCTGCAGCGCGACGCGGCCGGCCCAGCGTGCGCGCAGCTCGTCGAACACCTGCCAGGAGAGGCTGCGCGCCGGCTCGTCCGGCGTGTCGAGATGGGTGCGCATCGCGACGGTGCCGTGCCGCCAGGCGCTTTCGACGCCGCGTTCCATGCGGCGCGCGAGGTCGTCGCGCGTGCGGTTGGGGATGTCGGCCATGCTGAGCGTGACGGCTTCGAGCAGCGCGCTCCCCTCGCCTTTCGGGAAGCCGGTGCGGCGCACCGTATAGGCCTTGTCGAGATGGACGTGGCTGTCGACGAAGCCGGGCAGCACGATGCGGCCGGCGAGATCGATCGCCGGCGCGCCCTGCGACGGGCGCCCGATCCTGCCGTCCGGGCCGATGCCGATCTCCATCGTCACGAGGCCGCTCGACGGGTCGGCCGCGCCCGCCGCGAGGCCGTCGGCCAGCGAAGCGGGCACCCGCGCGCCGAGCAGCCGCAGCCCGCCCGGCGGAAAGTTCGGGCGGATCGTCATCGGGCGGCGGACCCGTAGGCGACCGGATGGCGGGAGACCTCCTCCAGCAGCCGCGCGTAGCGCGTCGCGGCATGCTCGATGAGCGCCTTGCCGGCCTCGGGAGTGGCGG
>ERZ778021.2188-NODE-2188-length-18507-cov-5.480923_pt1 | contig 18507 bp, 20 predicted proteins | sample MGYA00375751_ERZ778021 | MGnify/ENA primary metagenome ERZ778021 (study PRJEB29350, sample SAMN05389814) | bioreactor metagenome | isolation source: Thiocyanate stock bioreactor | place: South Africa: University of Cape Town | collected 2013-08-29 ... | reverse complement strand
CACCACGGCGCCCGCCACATCCTCATCCCGCCCTACACGCCACGGTGGAACGGCAAGGTCTGTGTCTTAGCGTCGCCGTGCCGTCCGCCAAGGCGGCGAGGCTCCCCGCGCCTGCGGGTCTGACTCAGGCGAAAGGCGTGTCGGGCGAGAGGAGAGCAGTTTCATGCCGGCGGTGTGAACCTCCGTCCGGGTGGTTTCCTCCTTGGCTTGGGCGTCAGAACCACAGGGCGGGTCATCTAGCCTGAGGTACGACTGATCCCGCCACCGCGCAAACTGTCACACGCTGACCCATTCGCTCGTCAACCATGAAGAGGCAGGACGGGCGAGCCGACAGGAGGCGGGTGCGATGACCGAGCAGCAACCGGTGGAGGATCTGTTCCGCGCTGAATCGCGCCGCCTCTTCGGGCTCTCCTATCGGATGCTTGGCAGCGTCAGCGAAGCCGAAGAAGTGGTCCAGGACGCCTTCCTGCGCTACCAGGCCGCCGGCCCCGAAGAGGTGCGCGAGCCGGGCGCGCTGCTGACCACGATCGCCACCCGGCTCAGCATCGACCGCCTGAAGTCGGCGCGGGCCGAGCGCGAGGAGTACGTCGGCGCCTGGCTGCCGGAGCCGCTGCTGGTCGACGAGACCGCCGACGTCGTCGCCGAAGCCGAGCAGGCCGATTCGATCTCGCTGGCCTTCCTCGTCCTGCTCGAGAGTCTCTCGCCGCTCGAACGCGCCGTCTTCCTCCTGCGCGAGGCGTTCGACTACGACTACGCCGCGATCGGTGCGATCGTCGAACGGACGCCGGAGAACTGCCGCCAGGTGGCCTTGCGGGCGCGGCGCCAGATCGAGGCGCGGCGGCCGCGCTTCGACGCCTCGCGGGAGGAGCGCGAGGAGATCGTGCGGCGCTTCTTCGCCGCCGCTGACGAGGGCGACTCCGCGGGCCTGCTGGAGCTGCTCTCCGAGGACGTCGTCCTCTACGGCGACGGCGGCGGCAAGGCGCCGGCGCTCGGCCGGCCGCTGTTCGGCGCCGGGCGGGTCGGCCGTACGTTGCGCAACTGGGTCCGGGTCGGCGCCCAGGTCGGCGTCGTGCGCGAGCCGGCCTGGGTCAACGGGCAGCCGGGCGCCCGCTTCCTCACCGCCGACGGCGAGCTGCTGAACGTGGTCGCCTTCGACATCCTCGACGGCCGCGTGCAGGCGGTGCGCTCGATCGTCAACCCGGAGAAGCTTGGACACCTCGGCCCGCTCGCCGACATCCCGGTGCTGCTGGCGAATCGCGATCGCCAATCCTGAGCGCGCGCCGAGGTGTCACGCGCGGCGCCGCCCGCTCGTCATCCCAGGCAAAGGAAGCGAACAGCCAGGAGGCGAGTGGGATGGCCCAGAGAATCGACAAGCAGCAGGTCCTCATCGTCGGTGGCGGTTACGCCGGCGCGCTGGCCGCGGTGCGGCTGGCCGGCAAGGCCAAGGACCGCGCCGCCGTCACCCTGCTCGAGCCGCGCACCGAGCTCGTCCAGCGGCTGCGGCTGCACCAACTGGCCACCGGCCAGAAGGTGCGCGCCTACGACATCGCGGCGTTGACCGGAAAGCGGGTGACGAACGTCCGCGGCACCGCCGTCGCGATCGACCCGGGCCGCGGGCGCGCCGCCGTCGCCCAGGACGGCAGGCTCACCGAGATTCCGTTCGACCAGGTCCTGCTCGCGGCCGGCAGCGGCGTCGACCTCGACTCGTTCCCGGGGCTGCGGGAGAACACCCACACGCTCGGTGATCCGCCCGCCGCGGAACGCCTCTGGGGCGCGCTGCGTGAGTTGACGGAGGGATCGCGCGTGGTCGTCTGCGGTGGCGGCTTCACCGGGATCGAGGCGGCGAGCGAGATCGCCTGCCGGCGGCCGGAGCTGCGCGTCTCCCTGCTGACCGCGGGGCGCCTCGGTGCCCCCTTCTCCGAGCGCGGCCGCGAGCAGCTGGAGAAGCGACTGGCGAAGCGGGGGATCGAGCCGATCGAGGGGGAGCGGGTCGGCGCGGTCGAGCCCGGCAGGGTCACGCTCGTCGGCGGCACCGACCTGGAGGCCGACCTGGTCGTGTGGTGCGGCGGCTTCGCTGCCCCACCTCTGATTCGCGACAGCGGCCTGCCGGTCGACTCCCGCGGCCTCCTCGCCGTCGACGGCAGCCTGCGCTCGGTCGGCCACGCCAACGTGATCGGGGCCGGCGACGTCGCCGCGATCCCCGACTTCCCGGGCGGCGCCCGGTATCGGATGACGTGCCAGGCGGGGATGCCCTCGGGAGCCCACGCCGCCGACACCGTGCTCGCCGCGATCAAGGGCGAAGACCCGAAGCCCTTCGACTTCGGCTACATCCACATCCCCCTCTCCTTAGGCCGCGGCGACGGTCTGATCCAGTTCGTCGACCGCGCCGACCGGCCGAAGGACAAAGTCCTGGTCGGGCGCCGCGCCGCTGTCTACAAGGAGATCGTCACCCGCAGCCCGGCCCCGTCGATCGCCTGGGAGCGGCGCCTCCCCGGCATGCTCCGCTGGCCCTCCGGCGGCAAGGCCTCGGCGGCGCAAGCCGAGACGGCCACCGGTCCGGCCTGGGCCGACGGAGCTGACCGTGACTGACCTTTCGCACCGCTTCCGCTCCGCCCTGGAAACCCGCGACTCGGCTGCCGCGGCAGCCCTGATGGCCGATGGCGTCGTCTTCCGCAGCCCGGTCGTCTTCAAGCCCTACGTCGGTCGCGACGCCGTGGGCGAGATCATGACCGCGGTCTTCCGAGTTTTCGACGACTGGCGCTGCGTCCGCGAACTCGGAACCTCGGATGGCCGCGACCACGCCCTTGTCTTCGAGGGCCGGATCGGCGACCGCCAGGTCGAAGGCTGCGACTTCGTCCACCTCGATGAGAGCGGTTCGATCGACGAGTTCTACGTGATGCTGCGACCCCTGTCCGGCGCCCTCGCTCTCGCCGAGGCGATGAAGGCGCAGCTCGCGTGTACCACGTGAAGAGAGGAGCTAGGCGGATTCGAACCGCCGACCTCCTGGGTGAGATACGGGATGGCCTTGGTCTCCCTCCCCCTGGAATTACCTGGCGAGGGTGGTGGCCGCCCTTTTCGATCGGTTCGTACAGCTTCGCGAGCAGGCCGGCGGGCGGGGAGACCTGGCTGGCGCGGGGCCCGCTTTCCAGCGGAAGGTCGGCTCCGCGGGTGAACAGCACCCCCATGATGCCGGCGAGCGGCGGGACCCGGTCGAGGGTCGGCGGGATCAGGCATTCGGCGTCCGCGGTGGGCTTGAACGGGTCGTATTCTTCTTCGACCGGACCGTATTCGCGGTCCTGCCAGCTGGCGCGGCACCGGTACTTGGCGGCGCTCGGGGGCAATGGGTTGTTCAGTTCTCCGGGCTCGAGCCTCACCGCCTCGTACGCGGCCGGGAAGACGGTCTCGTAGACCCACTGGCGCCTCCCTGCCTCGCGGCGTTCGGTCGCTGCTTCCACCGTCCTCGGGGTGAAGCCGGGCGTCACCGGCCGGCGTTCGCGCCGGGCGCCCGCACCGAATACGCCGACTCCAACTACCTCCTCCTCGGCGCGATTCTCGAACGGGCGAGCTGTGAACCGGCGGGCGAGGCGGGCGACCGCCCGCTTAGCGACTACCCCGAGGTCGCCTGGACCGCGGGGGCGATGGTCTCGACGATCGGCAACCTCCGCATCTACGGCCGCGCCTTGACGACCGGCGGGCAGCGCCTGCACCGAGACGATGTACGACCGCGGACGCGGTGCCCAGATCGTCGCCGTCGCCAACCTCTCGTCGAACTCGTCGACCCGACGATGAGCATCTTCGGCGCGATCGCCCAGCACCTCTACCTGGAGTCGCCGGCCGGCTGACTATCGTGGCCGGGTGGCTCGTCCGCCGCTCGGACCCGATCCGATCTTCGAGCAGAATCTGCGAGACCTCGGTCTTTCGCCCTGGTTGGACGCGCTCGGAGAGGATTCACGCGACAGCTTGGCCCGGATCGCGGCGCGACGCATCCACCCCGACGGGGCGACCCTGTTCCGGCGCGGGGACCCCGGCGACCGGGTCTGGTTGATCTGCTCCGGCAGTGTCCAGGCCTCGCGGATCGGCGCCGACGGAAGGGAGCTCGTGGTCCACGTCGCCGGTCCCGGCGAGACGCCCGGTCAGGTCGACGTCCTGGACGACGGGGCGCGGTCCCTCGATGCGATCGTCGTCGGCGGCGCCGAGACGATCTCGCTGCCGGCCCAGGCGGTGCGCGAGGAGCTCCTGTGCAACCCGGCCGCCCTGATGCGCCTCGCCGTCGACCTGGTCCAGATAGTCCGCTATCTCGACTCGACGATCAGCGACCAGGTCCTGCTCGATCTCGACGGCAGGCTGGCGAAGCTGCTGCTCTCCCGCCGACTCGGCGACGATTCGGTCCAGCTGGGGCTCAACCAGACGATGGTCGCCAACCAGCTCGGCGTCGCCCGCCAATCGATGAATCGCTCGCTCGGCGTGCTCGCGCGCCGTGGCCTGATCGCGGTCGAGGCCGGCGGACGGAAGGTCCGCATCCTCGATGCGGAGGGGCTCCTCACCCTCGCCGCGGGGGAGCTGACCCCGCCGGCGCCCGATGGCCGCCCGGCTCAGGGGAAGTCGACGACGTCGCGGCCGAGCGGCAGCGCGTCGACCTGAGGCCCGGCCCCGTGTCGGTCGATCGGGGCGGGCAGGCCCCGCGCCAGTCGCCTGGCAAGGGCCGCGCTGAGCGGCGGGATCGTGCCGACCTCGGTGAAGCGGTCGATCACGAACGGCAGTCCGTTCGCCGCGACCAGCGAGGGAGCGTCCATGACCTGGAAGTGGAGGTGCGGCCCGGTCGAGCTGCCGGAATTCCCCAGCGCCCCGACCGGATCTCCGCGGCGCACGTGCTGACCCGCTCTGACCGCGACGCTGCCATGTTGCAGATGGGCATAGCCGACGAACTGGTGAGGCCCGATCTTGAGGATGACGTAGTTGCCGTCGGCTTCCTGCAGGGTGACCGGACGGGCGTCGTTGGGGACCTGTTCGGGAAAGCGGTCGACAGCTTCGACGACGGTGGCGTCGGCGACCGCCACGACCGGCTTGCCGTAGAAGGTCCAGCCGGCATTGGTGTCCGGGTCGCCGTTCACGAAGCGGTCTTCCGCGTCCATCCCGTTCCAGTCCACGGCGAAGCGTTGACCGAGGAACAGGCGGCCGTTGACCGGCTGCAGGGCGCGACGGTGCGGGCCGTCGCAGCAGCTGCCGACGGCGACCCAGTTGTCGCCGACCAGCGGCGGGCCGATCACCACCGGCCCGGCGAGGTCCACCTTGGCCCTGCCGCCGACGTCGGCGATCGACCGGGGAACCGGGAGGCCGGGGGACGGGCGGACGGTGAGCACGTGCTCGATCCGACTCGGGATCTCACTTCGGTGCGCGAACCGCAGCTGCATCCAGGCGACCGCGACCGTCGACCCTGGAACCTCGAGGGTGGGTTTCGTGGGGTCCGCGAGGAGGGTCAACGACCGCCGGAGGCGGGTCCCCGCCAGTCGGACCAGCGGCTTCCCATCGCCGTCCCGGACCCCGATCGAAGAGATCTTGACCGGCGTCCCGAACCCGTTCGTGAGCCGCAGCTCATAGACGAGCGAGTAACTGCCGTCCGTCCCCTTGAACCACTGGGGCCCGGAGGTCACGGACATGACGATCGGCGTGTAGCGCTGGCCCACCGCAGGCGACTGCGCCACCGGTCCGATGAGGCCGCACAGGGCCACGAGCAAGACGAGCCACTTGCGCACGCCCTGAAGACTGCGGGCCGTGGCGGTCGGCGGCAATCACATATGTGACAGCCCTGCAGCGGTCAGGGCCTGGCGGTGGACTTGCCCCGGCCGGGTCGTTCACTCACCCCGCTCCAGCGCCCCCGACCAGCGCTCCTCGATGTGGCCGAAGTGCCAGATCGCCAGCGCCACCGCCCAGGTGCCGACGAAGAGACCGACGATCACATAGCCGATCGTGTTGAGGTCGATCGCCTGCAGCCATCCCCAGAAGGCGCCATGGAGGTCGAGCTTTTCGGCCAGCAGCGAGAAGATCTCGATCGAGCCGATGACCAACGCCACGAACACGGACAGCGCGGTGATCGTGATGTTGTAGAAGACCTTGCGCACCGGTTTCGAGAACGCCCAGCCGTAGGCGAAGTTCATGAACGAGCCGTCGATCGTGTCGAGCAGTGACATCCCGGCGGCGAAGAGGATCGGCAGACACAAGATGGCGTAGAAGGGCAGTCCGGCGCCGGCGCCGGCGGCCGCCAGGAAGAGCAGCGCCACCTCGGTCGCGGTGTCGAAGCCGAGGCCGAACAGCACGCCGATCGGGTACATCTGCGCGGGCTTCGTGATCGTCTTGGTGAAGCGCCGGTAGAAGCGGTTCATCAGCCCGCGCCGGTCGAGCTCCTCTTCGAGGGTGGCCTCGTCGTACTCGCCCCGTTTCATCTCGCCGAGGATGCGCAGGATGCCGACCAGGATCACGATGTTGAGGGCGGCGATGATGTAGAGGAAGGTGCCGGAGACGCTGGTCCCGATCCAGCCGGTGACTTCGTGGAGGGTGGAGCCTTCGTTCGAGACCTGGCCGCTGATCGCCTTGATCCCGATCGCGAAGAGGAAGGCGAGGACGAAGACGATGGTCGAGTGGCCGAGGCTGAAGAAGAAGCCGACGCTCAAGGGCCGCTTGCCTTCGTTCATCAGCTTGCGGGTGGTGTTGTCGATCGCCGAGATGTGGTCGGCGTCGAAGGCGTGACGCATCCCGAGCGTGTAGGCGGTGAAGCCGACGCCGACGGTGAAGGCGCCCGAGGCACCGAGGCTGTAGTCGTTGGGCGCGACGAAGGCGAAGAGCAGGCCGAAGCCGACGACGTGGAGGCCGATGATCACCGCGGCCATGCCGAAGACCGCGCGCCACTGGCCCGCGTCGAGCGCGCCGGCAATCCGGCGCAGGCGGCCACCGGACGGCCGCGTCCTCACCGTGCTCGCCTCCATCCTCGGACCTCCCGGTCGATACGTGCGGTCGGCGAACCCTCGGCGCGACCGTAGACCCGTTTCCGGTGGGTGTCAAACCTGACAGTGGAAAAATGATCCCGATGGGTGACGATGTGGATTCGCTGCGGCGTCGGGTGTATCTCGGCGACTCCTACCGTGAGTTCGGCGAGGTGACCGCCGTCGATGCGCGCACCCAGGCGGCCGAGCTGGCCGCCGCGGGAAGTTGGGGGCCGCTGGCCAGGGTCGCCGGGGTCGCGCAGGCCTGGCGTGAGCTCGCGATCGAATTGGAGCGGGTCGGGGAAGGGTCCACCGTGGCGGCGCTGGACGAGGCCACGCGGACGCGCTATGCCCGTCGTCTCTGGGTCGAGCCGCCCGGCGGCTCGCTTCTCTAGGGCTCGGCGCGGACCAAAAAGGGAATTCGATTCGCGTGAACTCTTGACAGGTGGGTACCGCCGGGTGCTATACCAGTCCAGGGCCGAGGGAACGGCCCGCGACGAAGGTGGGTGTTGTGCGAGATGTGCCTGGCGATTCCAGGACTGGTGCTCGAAGTCGTCGACGAGGAGAACCGCCTCGCCAAGGTCGACGTGGCCGGCGTGCGGCGCAACGTCAACGTCGGCCTGCTCGACGAGGGCGGTGAACCGGTGGGTCCCGGCGACTGGGTCCTGATCCACGTCGGCTTCGCGATCTCCAAGGTCGACGAGGAGGAGGCGACCGCCACCCGCAGGCTGCTCGAGGGGATGGGCGCCGACTACGAGCAGGAGCTCGAGGAGCTGAAGGCGAGCGCGATCGAGTGACGGTAAGGGGCTGACATGGAGGGCCAAGTCCCGCACTGCGACCACACCACCGGTTGTATCACCTGCGGAGACGAGGCCATCCCGATGGACGTCCTGGAGGTGGACGCCGGGCGCGGCCTGGCGCTGTGTGCCGACGCCGAACGCCGGCGCAGCAGCGTCGAGATCGCGCTGGTCGATCCGGTCGCCCCCGGTGACCGCCTGCTCGTCCACGCCGGCACCGCGATCGCCCGGGCGGAGGTGGCGGCGTGAAGTTCGTCGAGGAGTTCCGCGACGCGAAGCTCGGCAAGGTGGTGGCCGGGGAGATCCTCGCCGCCGTCGATCCGGACCGCCACTACAAGCTGATGGAGGTCTGCGGCGGCCACACCCACTCGATCTACCGCTACGGGATCGACGACCTCCTGCCCGAGAACGTCGAGCTGGTCCACGGTCCGGGCTGTCCGGTCTGCGTGATCCCGATGGGCCGGGTCGACGACGGGATCGCGATCGCCCGCCACGAGGAGGTGATCTTCACCTGCTTCGGCGACATGATGCGGGTCCCCGGCTCGACGCAGTCGCTGCTCGAGGCGAAGGCCGAAGGGGCCGACGTGCGGATGGTCTACTCGCCGCTCGACGCGCTGCGGCTGGCGAAGGCCAACCCGGACCGCCAGGTCGTCTTCTTCGCGATCGGCTTCGAGACCACCGCCCCCTCGACCGCGCTGACGATGATGCGGGCGAAGGCGGAGGGGCTCGCCAACTTCTCCTGCATGTGCAACCACGTGACGATCGTGCCGCCCCTGCGGGCGCTGCTGGACTCGCCCGACCTGCGCCTCGACGGCTTCATCGGCCCGGGCCACGTCTCGACCGTGGTCGGCGCCCGGCCGTTCGAGTTCATCCCGGCCGACTACGGCAAGCCGGTGGTGATCTCCGGCTTCGAGCCGCTCGACATCCTGCAGACCGTCCTGATGATCATCCGCCAGCTCGGCGAGGGCCGCTGCGAGGTCGAGAACCAGTACACCCGCGTCGTCCCCTACGAGGGCAACCTGCGGGCGCTCGAGGTGATGTCGCAGGTGTTCGAGCTGCGGCCGCACTTCGAGTGGCGCGGGCTCGGCTTCATTTCGCAGAGCGCCCTGCGCCTCGCCGACGCCTATGCCGACTTCGACGCCGAGCAGCGCTACGAGGTCCCTGGCGTGCGGGTCGCCGACCCGAAGGCGTGCCAGTGCGGGGAGGTGCTGAAGGGCGTGATCAAGCCTTGGGAGTGCAAGGTCTTCGGCACCGCCTGCACGCCGGAGCACGCGATCGGCACCTGCATGGTCTCGCCGGAGGGCGCCTGCGCCGCCTATTACAACTACGGTCGGTTCGCGAGCGAGAAGGCGGTGGCCTGATGACCGACGCCGGCGCCGTCAGCGAGCGCGAGGGCCGCATCCTCGAGATCATCGAGACGACCCGCGCCAAGCGGCCGAGGTTCAAGGACGCCCAGGTGACGATGTCGCACGGCGCGGGCGGCAAGGCGACCCAGACGATGATCGAGGGGCTCTTCGCCCCCGCCTTCGGCTCGGCGGCCCTGGCCGAGCTGGGCGACGCCGGCGCGGTCGAGGTCGAGGGGACGAAGCTGGCGCTGACCACCGACAGCTTCGTGGTCAAGCCGATCCGCTTCCCCGGCGGCTCGATCGGCGAGCTGGCGGTCAACGGTACGGTCAACGACCTCGCCGTCTCCGGCGCCCGGCCGCTGGCCCTCAGCCTGTCGCTGATCCTCGAGGAGGGCCTGCCCGCCGACGATCTACGGGCCGAGGTCGAGGAGATCGCGGCGGCGGCGGACGCGGCCGGGGTGGAGATCGTCGCCGGCGACACCAAGGTGGTCGAACGCGGCCACGCCGACGCGATGTACATCTGCACCAGCGGCGTCGGCGCGGTCGACCCGCGGGCGGCGCTCTCGCCCGCGGCGGTGCGATCCGGTGACCGGATCCTCGTCTCCGGCCCGGTCGGCGCCCACGGCACCGCGATCATGCTGGCCCGGGGCGAGTTCGAGCTCGACGCCGACATCGAGTCCGACACCCGCTCGCTGTGGCCGGTCGCCGACGCCCTGCTCGATGCCGCCGGGGCGGATCTCCGCTGCATGCGCGACGCGACCCGCGGCGGTGCCGCCACCGTGCTGAACGAGATCGCCCGTGCCTCGGGGGTGGCGATGGTCGTCGAGGAGGCGGCGATCCCGGTCGACCCGGCGGTCGCCGGCGCGGCGGAGATGCTCGGGATCGACCCGATGTACGTCGCCAACGAGGGCCAGTTGGTCGCCTTCGTGGCGCCCGCGCGGGCGGCGGCGGCGCTGGCGGCGATGCAGGGGCTGCCGGGCTGCGAGGCGGCGGCGGAGATCGGCGAGGTGAAGACGGAGCCGCCGGGGATGGTCCTGGTGGAGACGGCGTTCGGAGGCCGAAGGGTGATGGATCTGCTGGCCGGGGATCCCTTGCCGCGGATCTGTTGAGAAAGCGAGGAGCGAGATGGCGACGACGGAGTTCGTGCCCGACCAGGCGAAAACGGAGGAGATCACCGCCCACGTGATCTGGATGACCACCGGGCTGAGTTGCGACGGCGACTCCGTCGCGATGACCTCGGCCGTCAACCCCAGCCTCGAGGACATCGTCACCCAGGCGATCCCGGGGATGCCGAAAGTGGTGGTCCACAACCCGGTGCTCGCCTACGAGGTGGGAGCCGAGTTCATGCAGGCCTGGTACGACGCCGAGGCGGGCAAGCTCGACCCGTTCGTGCTGGTCGTCGAGGGCTCGATCCCGAACGAGCAGATCAACGGTGACGGCTACTGGGCGGGGATGGGCGACGACCCCGACACCGGCCAGCCGATCACCACCAACGAGTGGGTCGACCGCCTCGCCCCGAAGGCCGCCGCCGTGGTCGCCCTCGGGACCTGCGCCACCTACGGCGGCATCCCGGCGATGAAGAACAACCCGACCGGGGCGATGGGCCTACCCGACTACCTCGGCTGGAACTGGAAATCGACCGCGAACCTGCCGGTCGTCTGCATCCCCGGCTGTCCCGCCCAGCCCGACAACACGACCGAGACGCTGCTCTACCTGGCCCTCCACCTCGCGGGCCGGGCGCCGGCGCCGGAACTGGACGAGGCGCTGCGGCCGAAGTGGCTCTTCGGGCGCACCGTCCGCGAGGGCTGCAACCGCGCGGGATTCGCCGAGCAGGGTGACTTCGCGACCGAATACGGCTCCGATCACCGCTGCCTGGTGAAGCTCGGCTGCAAGGGGCCGGTGGTCAAGTGCAACGTCCCGGTGCGGGGCTGGCAAAGCGGCGTCGGCGGCTGCCCCAACGTCGGCGGCATCTGCATGGCCTGCACGATGCCCGGCTTCCCCGACAAGTACATGCCGTTCATGGACGAGGACAAATGGGGCGGCGCGGCGGCTTCGATCATGAAGTTCAGCTATGGGCCGATCGTCCGCTACATGCGGCACCGACACATTCGCAACGAGTTCGACAAAGAGCCGGAGTGGCGCCGAAAAGGTGCGGCCCTGACCACCGGCTACCAGAAGAGGTGGTGAGGAGAGATGTCAACCGTAGAGACTCCCCGGGAGAAAAAAATCGGCGTCAAGGACATGTCGTGGGATCCGATCACGCGGATCGTCGGCAGCCTCGGCATCCATACGGAGATCGACTTCGACGCCCGCAAGGTGAACAAGTGCTACTCGACCTCGATGGTGTTCCGCGGCTTCGACATCTTCATGAAGGGGATCGATCCGCGCGACACCCACTTCATCACCAGCCGCATCTGCGGGATCTGCGGTGACAACCACTGCACCTGCTCGGTGCTGAACCAGAACATGGCCTACGGGGTGAAGCCGCCGCCGCTCGGCGACCTCGCCTACAACCTCGCCGAGGCGGCCGACTACATGTTCGACCACGCGATCTTCAACGACTGCATGGCGAACGTCGACTTCTGCGAGCAGATGGTGCGGGAAACGAACCCGGCGCTGCTGAAGACGGCGGAGGAGACGAGCGCGCCGCACGGCGACATCCACGGTTACCGGTCGATCGCCGACATCATGCGGGCGCTCAACCCGTTCACCGGCGAGTTCTACCTCGAGACCCTGCAGGTGGCGCGCTACACGCGGGAGATGTACTGCCTGTTCGGCGGCCGCCACACCCATCCCTCGACGATCATGCCGGGCGGGGTCAGCGCCGACATCACCCACCAGACCTGCACCGACTACTACGTGCGGTTGATGCGCTACATCGACTACGTGAAGCGGTCGGTACCGATGCACGACGACCTCTATGACTTCTTCCTCGAGCAGCTGCCGGGGTACGACGACGTCGGCTACCGGCGCACCGACCTGGTCTGCTGGGGCGCCTTCGACGATCCCGACTACGTCGACTACAGCTACGCGAACATGGGCGCCTGGGGTGAGAAGCGCTACGTCACGCCGGGCGTGGTGATCGACGGCGAGCTGCGCTCGACCAACCTCGTCGACATCAACCTGATGATCCGCATCCTGCTCGGGTCCTCCTACTTCGACGACTGGACCGACGAGGAGACCTACGTCACCAAAGACCCGCTCGGCAACCCGGTCGACAAGCGTCACCCATGGAACAAGACGACGCTGCCGAAACCGCAGAAGCGGGACTGGGGCGACAAGTACAGCTGGGTCGCCTCGCCGCGGATCTACGACGACCGCACCGACACCTACATCGCCTCCGACACCGGCGGCGGCCCGTTCGCCCGCCAGTGGGTGACGGCGAAAGCGGGGCTGGTCGACTTCGGTTACGCGAAGGCGACCGGGGAGAGCATCCAGATGGTGCTGCCGCGGACCGCGTCGAAACCGGAGATGGAGCTGGAATGGAAGATCCCGGCGAAGTCGAACGCGATCGAGCGCGACCGGGCGCGCGCCTACCACGAGGCCTACTCGGCGCTGATCGGACTGCACAACCTGGAGCGGGCGCTGGGCGAGGTGCGTGCGGGGCGGACCAAATCGTGGTCGGACTTCAAGGTTCCAGACGAAGCGGTCTCCTGCGGCTTCCACGAGGCGGCCAGGGGGGTGCTGTCGCATCACATGGTGATCCGGGGCGGGAAGGTGGCGAACTACCAGCCATACCCGCCCACGCCGTGGAACGGCAACCCACGTGACAGCTACGGCACCCCCGGCCCCTACGAGGACGCGGTGGAAAACACGCCGATCTTCGAGGAGAACGGGCCGGAGGACTTCAAGGGCGTGGACATCATGCGCGCGGTACGGAGCTTCGACCCGTGCCTTCCCTGCGGCGTGCACATGTACACCGGCAAGGGGGTCCGCAAGGTCGTCCACAAACCGACCGGGATGGCGTAGGCCTGATGGCGACCGCCGTTGCCGGTCAGGACGGTGAGCTGCTGGCGCGGCTGCGCGAGCTGAGCGACCGGGTCGAGGCGATCGAGGACCCGGGTGCCCGGGACGCGGCCCAGGAGCTGGTCGCCACGGTGCTGGAGATGCACGGCGCCGGCCTGGCGAAGATCGGTGAGGTGCTCGACGAAGCGGGCGCCGCGGGCGAGGAGGCGAAGCGCAAGCTGCTCGACGACGGCGTCGTCGCCAGCCTGTTGCTGATCCACGACCTCTATCCGGTGTCGTTGGAGGAGCGGGTGCGCGAGGCGCTGACCGAGGTGCGTCCTTATATGGACTCGCACGGGGGCGACGTCGAGCTCTTGGGCGTCGAGGACGGAGTGGTGCGGCTGCGCCTGACGGGCAGCTGCGACGGCTGCCCGGCGTCCGCCTCGACCCTGGAGCTGGCGATCGAAGAGGCGCTGGAGCGGACGGCGCCCGACCTCGTCGGGCTCGAGGTCGAGGGCCTGGTCCCCGAGCCGCCGCGGCCGAGTGGGATCCCGTTGCCGGTCGTGCAGGGCAACGGCGGCTCGCCGAACGGGAACGGCGGCGTCTCGCGCTGGCTGCCGCTGGGCACCGCGCCGCCTGGCGAAGGCACGGTGACCTGGGCGCAGGTCGGCGGGGTCGAGATCGCCCTCGCCAACGTCGGCGGCTCCTTACTCGCCTTCCGCGACCGCTGCGCCGGCTGCGGTGGGACGGTCTCCACCGGGGAGCTGAAGGGCGGCGTCCTCGCCTGTCCCTCCTGCGAGCGCCGCTATTACCTGCCGCGGGCGGGGCGCTCGATGGACGCCGACCGACTGCTGCTCGAACCGGTGCCGCTGCTGGAGGCCGGTGGCGACGTCACCGTGGCGGTCGGCGGGTGAACGAGGCCGGGGACCAGGCCCGGGGGGTGGACCCGGAGCTCGTCGCCCGGCTGCGGCGACTGGTCGCGAGCGGCGGGCGGAGCGCGACGGAGGTCGAGCACTGCGACCTTTGCGGCGCCGAGCTCGCCGCCGACCATCGCCACCTGCTCCACCTCGAAGAGCGACGCATCCTCTGCGCCTGCGAGCCCTGCGTCGCCTTCCGCTCCGGCGAGGGTCCGTACCGGCCGACCGGATCGCGGCTCGTCTGGCTCGAGCGGTTCGACCTGCCGGAGGACGTCTGGGCGCGGCTGCGGATCCCGATCCGCCTCGTCTTCTTCATGCGCTCCAGCTCGACCGGCGGGGTCGTCGGGCTCTACCCGAGCCCGGCCGGGGCGACGGAATGCGAGCTCGACCTGCCCGCCTGGGAGGAGTTGGTCGCGGTCAACCCGCTGCTGGGCGACCTCGACGAGGACGTCGAGGGGCTGATCGTCAACCGCCTCGCCGCGGCCGACCAGTACCTGATCGCGCCGATCGACGAGTGCTACCGCCTGGTCGGCGCGGTGAAGGCGAGCTGGGAGGGCATCTCCGGCGGGGCCGCGGTCGAACGGGTCGTCCCCACCTTCCTCGAGGAGCTGCGCGGGCGCGCGGTGGTCGCGTGAGCACCGGAACCGACGCCGGCGGCAACGGTTGGGCGCCGGTCCCCGCGCCGCCACCGCGACCGCGCGATCCGCAACCCCACTTCGTCGTCCGCGAAGCGCGCGTCTCGCGCCTCGCCGCGGCGCCGACGCTGATCTTCGACCTCGACGTCAGCGACCCCTCCAAGCGCGAGATCTTCACCATCGCGCTGGCCGTCCAGATCGCGATCGAGCCCGCCCGGCGCGCCTACGACGACGAGACCCGCGAGCGCCTCACCGAGCTGCTCGGCGAGGCGGGCAGGATCGGCGCGCCGACCCGGACGATGCCCTGGGCGCGGGCCGACGTGCTGGTGCAGCCGTTCCGTGGCAGCGCCACCGTCGCCGTGCCGGTCCCCTGCGGCTACGACCTCGAGATCGCCGCGACCAATTACTTCCGCTCCGTGCCCGACGGCGAGGTGCCACTCGTCTTCCACTTCAACGGCAGCGTCTACTACACCGGCGACGACGGCCGCCTGCAGATCGTCCAGATCTCCTGGGAGGAGTCGGCCGACTTCCGGATGCCGATCGCCGCCTGGCAGCGGATGATCGACGCCTACTACCCGAACCGCGGCTGGGTCCCCGCCGGCGCCGAGACGATCGAGCGGCTGCGGCGGTTCAAGCTCGAGCACGGCCTGCCTTCCTACGAGGCGGCCTTGGAGCGGCTGCTCGACGAGGGAAGCGCACGATGAGCGTCGAGCAGCTGGTCGACTCGCTCCTCTACGAGGGCTACGCGCTCTACCCCTACACCCCGGGCGCGACCAAGAACGCGACCCCGACCCCGCACGGGATCGTCTACCCGCCGGCCTACGCGGAGGCCAACCCGGCGGCGCGGGCGACGCTGCGGGTCGAGGTGGTGCTGGAGCACGGCGCCGCGGCGACGGTGGCGGGGTCGGTGCGCTTCCTACAGGCGAGCGGCTCCGGCCACGAGGGGATCGAGCGCTCGCTGGAGCTGCCCGCGACGCCGCTCGATCGACTCGCCGCGGAGCCCCGGCGCCTCGAGTTCGCCTTCGCCGCCGCGACCGAGGTGCGCGGCCGCGCCGCCCTGCGGGCCGAGCCGCTCGCGCCAGGCCTGGCGCGGGTGAAGCTCTGCGTCCACAACCAGACCGAGCTCCCCGGCGCCGATCCCGACCGCGGCGAGGCGCTGCGGGCGAGTCTGATCTCGACCCACGTCGTGCTGCGCGCCGGCGACGGCCGCTTCGTCTCGCCGCTCGACACCGACGGGCCGCACGGGGAGGCGGTCGCGGGCTGTGAGAACGTCAACACCTGGCCGGTCCTCGCCGCGCCTGAGGACGACGTCGTGCTGGGAGCGGCGATGTTTCTCCCCGACCATCCGCGGGTCGCCCCGGAGAGCCTCGGCGGACTCTTCGACAACACCGAGATCGAGGAGGCGCTGCTGCTCCACGTGCAGACGCTGAGCGAGGAGGAGCGGGCCGAGGTCGCCGCCGCCGACCCCAAGGTGCGGGAGATGCTCGAGCGGGCCGAGGGAGCGAGCCCGGCGGAGATGATGAGTCTGCACGGACGGCTCGAATCCGGGCACCCGCAGGCGGGCGAGCCGCAGGCGACGGTCGACGGGCGGACGATCTGCCGTGGCGCCGCGGTGATCCTGCGGCCGCGCAAGGTCGCCGGCGACACCTACGACGTGATCCTCGCCGGCCGCGCGGCGACGGTCGAGCGCATCTACGTCGATTACGAGGACGGCGTCCACCTCGGCGTCACGATCGACGACGACCCGGGCCAGGAGCTGATGCGGGATTCCGGTCGCTACCTCTTCTTCCGGCCGGAGGAGGTAGAGCTGCGATGAGCGCGCAGGAGCACCCGATCGGGGTCGACGACGGCGAGGTGCAGGCGGCGGTCGACCGGATGGAGGCGCGGATGACGAGCCCAGGACGGGAGAAGCAGATCCTCGTCGCCGGGGTCGGCAACGCCTTCCTCGCCGACGACGGCTTCGGCGGCGCCGTCGCCGCCGCGGTCGAGCGACGCGGCGTCCCCTCCGGGGTCACCGTGATGGACTTCGGTACCGGCGGGCTTGACCTCGCCTACGAGGTGATGCGGGGATACGACGCGCTGGTGATCGTCGATGTCAGCCGCCAAGGCGGTGAGCCCGGCACCCTCTATGTGATCGAGCCCGACGAGGACGAGGTCGAGGGCGGCATCGAGGACGGCGAGGTGATCAACCCGCACGGGATGGACCCGAAGACGGTGCTGCGCTTCGTCAAGTCGGTGGGCGGCTGGCCCGGCAAGGTGGTGGTGGTCGCCTGCGAGCCGACCGCGGTCGAGTCGATGGGGATGGACCTCTCAGACGACGTCGCCGCGGTGGTCGAGCGCGCCGTCGACGCGGTCTTCGCCCAGATCGCCGAGCTGCAGACCGACCGGGCCTACGAGGCGGGCTGAGGCATGCATGAGCTTTCGCTCTCGAGCGCGATCCTGGCGACCACCCTGCGCCATGCCGAAGGCCGGCCGGTGCGCTCGGTGCAGATGCGGATCGGGGCGATGCGCCAGGTCGTCCCCGAGTCGCTCGACTTCTACTTCGGGATCGTCACCCGCGGCACCCTCGCCGAGGGCGCGGCGCTCGAGGTCGATTACCTGCCCGCGCGGCTGCGCTGCGGCGATTGCGCGCGCGAGTGGGAACCGGAGCTGCCGCTGTTCCGCTGCCCGGGCTGCGGCGGCGCCGCGGTCGAGACCCTGAGTGGCACCGAGTTCGGGATCGAGTACATCACTGTCGAGGAGGAAGAGGAGGCGGAGACGCCATGCATCGCACCAAGGTGAAGGTCGCCGAGGACGCGCTCGACGCGAACACGACGATCGCCAACGCCAACCGGGCCGACTTCGACCGCGACGAGGTCAGCGTGGTCAACTTCATGAGCGCCCCGGGGGCGGGCAAGACCACGCTGCTCGAACGGGCGCTGACGGGGCTCGAGGCCCGGGTCGGTGTGTTGGAGGGAGACGTCCAGGGCTCGGCCGACGCCGATCGGCTGTCGGCGCTCCACCTCCCCGTGGTCCAGCTCAACACCGACTCCGGCTTCGGCGGCGAGTGTCATCTCGACGCCAACATGGTGCGCTCGGCGCTCGCCGACCTGCCGCTCGCCGACCTCGACCTGCTGGTGATCGAGAACGTCGGCAACCTTGTCTGCCCGGCCGAGTTCAAGGTTGGCGAAGACGCCCGGGTGATGGTCTCCGCGGTGACCGAGGGCGAGGACAAGCCACTCAAGTACCCGCTGATGTTCCGCACCTGTGAGCTGGTGCTGATCAACAAGGTCGACCTGCTGGAGCACCTCGACTTCGATCTCGACCGCTTCCTCTACCACCTCGACGCGGTCCACCCAGGGGTCGAGCACATGCTGGTCAGCGCCAAGAGCGGCGAGGGGGTCGACGGCTTCCGCGACTGGCTGGAGCGGATCGCGGGGCGGGCGCCGGCGGCGGCCTAGCGGTCCGACGATGGCGGTGCGCGCCGACACCGAGGAGATCGGCGAGCTGCTTGCCCGCCGCGAGGAGGCGAACCGCGCCTACTTCGAGCGCCATGCCGAGGATCTGGCACGGCTCTGCCATCGGATGGCGGAGCGCTTCGCCCGCGGCGGCCGGCTGATCGCGGTCGGGCTCTCGCCGGGTGCCCGCTCGGACGTCCGCCATGTCACGGTCGAGTTCGTCCACCCGGTGATCGTCGGCAAGCGGGCGCTGCCGGCGATCGGGTTGACCCGGGACGGCGGCCCGCTGCGGCGGCAGGCCGAGCTGCTGGTCGGTCCCGACGACATCGTGATCGCCTTCGATCCGCACGGTGAGGGCGCCGTGGAGGTGCGGGCCGCGGTGGCGCTGGGCCGGGAGCGCGGCGCCCTTACCGTCGCCTTCGAGGCGGGGGCCGGAGCGGAGTGGGAGGGGGT
>ERZ778021.2185-NODE-2185-length-18559-cov-29.271185_pt1 | contig 18559 bp, 15 predicted proteins | sample MGYA00375751_ERZ778021 | MGnify/ENA primary metagenome ERZ778021 (study PRJEB29350, sample SAMN05389814) | bioreactor metagenome | isolation source: Thiocyanate stock bioreactor | place: South Africa: University of Cape Town | collected 2013-08-29 ... | reverse complement strand
TTATCATAATTGCCGTTCTCTATTACGTGGTGGATATGGTTATCAGTGGTGCGCGACAATCGGTGCAGTTCTTGATTTTCTCTTCAAAATACGATGAGATCGCATCACATATTAATGCTGAACTCCACAGGGGGTGTACAGTTATCGATGGCACCGGGTGGTTTTCGAAACAACCGCAGAAAGTCCTCATCGTACTGGCCCGCAAAACGGAATCCACTCCAATTTTTCGTTTGGTGAAACGTATTGATAAAGATGCTTTTATTTCACAAAGTAACGTGGTTGGAGTTTACGGGAAAGGGTTTGATCAGATAAAATGATCAAGAATAAACATTACTTTTCGAAAGAGGATTTTCCGGGGAACACTCCTTCCAGGAAAGGTTTTACTTTTTCACGATCTTTATCCCTAGCCCGCTGATTATCATTCAAGCAAAACAGATCCGGATGATACTTATCCAGACGATTTTCGAGGTTGTCCCTATAAAGGGATAACCGGTTTGACTCCTTATTTCCCACATATTTCATGTGTCCTCTGCCCACAGCCAATGCGTAATATGAGAAGGCCGAACGGTGCTGATCCCCATACATCCGGGTACGACTCGACAAGGACCTTTTGACTTGTTCTTCAAAAACATGCTCTACGGCATACCGGTAATCGGATTTGACATAAGCATCCACATTGTGATGCGGTATGCCGGAATAGTATATCCCGAATTTCTTTTCAACAAACGACGCGCCATCCAGCACTTTCGAGATGTATTGTCCCTGTCTTCCCAGGAGAAACCGTTTTAAGGGATAATGCCATCTACCCAGGAACTTTCTTTTCAACCGGACAAAAGGAATCCCCTCTTTATCGAAGAAATAATCGGGAGAAAGCGTTTTATTAAAAAACATATCATCATTCGCGAGCAGGAAATGTTCGGACAGGCCGGGAATTTTATAGATGAAGTACTCGATAACACTTGAATTGAAACACGGTAAAGCCTCTTCCGGAAGTATTTCTGTATGATCAACGATACGGATCCTGGGGTGGTCCCGTTGCAGCCACGCAGGGCATTGATCGTCGGTAACGATATAGATCCGCCTGATCCAGGGAACATATTTCTCAACAGACCTTAATGAGTATTTCAATTCACCGTTATTGACATACCGCCCTTTGTTGTTGCCCTCCGAACAATCGGTCACTTTACCTGTAAATTGCCTCTTTTTCTCTAACCACTTAGGATCATCTCCATCCACCCATAGATACACCAAATCTATATCAAATGGCTGCATAACATTATTCATAATCTTAAATATATCGATACCCCGGAATTTGTTCAGGTAAAAAGACCTTATGAAAATATGAAGGGTAACGCTGACATTTTATATTTACCGATAAGATATCCTCGCTCTGATACACTATAAAACCAGATTCTGATTAAATTAACGTGAGTCCGATATAATTCAGCATAAAACGGTTAGGCCTATTTCGATGCTTTTTCTGAATGACGCTAACTTTTTTAAGTATTTCTTATATCGAATTCACGTTATTTTAGTATTGAGTGGCAATTAGTTAGAATGGAGGATATCCGGGATTCTGCACCAGATTGTTATTGGTCTCCCAAGCTGATTCCGGTATTGGGAATAGCAAACGATAAGAGTCTGAAGTAGTTGGACGAAGATAACCCGGCTTCAAAAATGTTCCGAAGCGGATCATATCTTGACGATTACTACTTTCCCACGCCAGTTCCAGCCTGCGTTCCTTGTACAGATCGCTGAGGGTTGTAGATGTGTAGTTATGTGAAGCATCTCCGAATCCCCGTTGGCGAATAATATTTATCAATCGTGTTGCTTCCCCGTTGTTCTGTCCCAAACGTAACAATGCCTCCGCTTTCATCAGATATACGTCAGCAAGCCGGAAGACTGCAAAATCATTTTCCTGGTCAGAGTTGGCTAATCCCTTTTCGAATACCCATTTGTTCACACGTGCACCTTCTTCTTGGTTTACCTCTCCCCACATACCTTCTCTGATGGTACCCGGGATGATATTGAAATCTATTGTATGAATCAGGGCACGTCCGTGACCGGTTATCAGTACCTTGCCCGTTGCCGGGTCAATCATCGGTCCCATCAGGAAGGAACCCTCTTTTCGCAGATCCTCATCATCAAATTGCTTAACATAGTCGGGTTGTGCGCTTACACCATTCCATGTTCCGACATTTATACCCAGTGCAATCGGATCCAAATAGTGGAGCGTGCGTTTATGCAAATGGTTACCCCCATCTGCCTTTCCAAAAACAATAGGAAGAATAATCTCTTTGGATACCTGATTATTTACTTCGAAGTTGACTTTCCAGTTGGGTTCAATAATATAATCGAGCGACATAACCTTGTCTGCCGCATCAATAACTCCTTGCCAGTTGGGGGTACCTGTCCATACATCCGCATTCAGGTACATCTTGGCCAGCAGAGTATATGCGGCACCTTGCGTAAACTTCCCATAGCTCTCACCAGTTACGTCGTCGCGCAGCACACCTTTAATTTCATTTAGTTCAGCAATTACAAAGTCGTAGAGCTGCTTACGTGTGGACATTTTAGGCAATTCAGTACTTTTATAATCGGCTACCAGAGGAGCATTACCAAAATAGTCGAGCAGTATATAATACCAGAAAGCACGGATACCCCGTATTTCGGCCAGCGTCCGTTCCTTAAGTGCTGTATCCATCTCTGAATTTTCTATGGTGGCATATACCTGGTTACAGGTGGTTATGCCTGACATACAGGCGTTCCACGAGCCTGTTATCAATCCGTTACGAGCTTCCCAGGTATGTAGCTTCAGATCCATGTGCACACCGCCATCCCACCAATCGCCTCCCACGCGCGTTGGGGTAATAGCCATGTCTCCGGTCTGCTCCGAAAGAAGGAAGATATCTCCGGGCCACAGGCTCTTCAATGTCTTATATATTGGGGCAACTATTGCATTGATTTCGGCCGGTCTTTTCCCGAACTGGTCTGCCGGGATGGTGTCATACACTGTTTCATCCAGGTTGGTACAGGAGAATATTCCTCCAATCAAAATCAATACAACCAATCTTATTGTTGTTTTATATATCTTTTTCATATCTGTCTGTTTTTAAGTTAAAAAGTTAAATTGATTCCTACAGAAAATGTTCGCGCCTTGGGATAGTATTCACGGTCTTCCACACCCGGTGCCAAACCATTGTTTCTGTTTTCATCTACTTCAGGATCCAACCCTTTATAACCGGTAATGACAAATAGGTTCTGGCCGGTTGCATATACCCGGGCCTGCTCCAACCAATTAATGCCTTTCGTCTTAAAGGTATATCCTATAGCCACATTATCGAGACGTATGTGAGAAGCATCCTCCACGTATAGCGATGAATATTCGGGTACTACTTTCAATTGATGTACCAGCGGATCGTCCAGCGCATTGGCTCCAATCAGGTAACCCGGATGTCCGTACGTCATTCGTCCCATATTCAATACATCATTACCTAATGTGCCACGGAAGAAAAACGATAAATCCCAGGCCTTATAAGTAAACTGATTGTTCCAGCCGAATGTCAGATCCGGCTGTGAAGAGCCGATGTACGTGTAATCTTCGGCCGTTACCGAATTCACTTCCTGTCCGTCTTTATTACGAAAGACATATTTCCCATCCTCATCAATACGAACGAATTCAGGCCCATAAAACTGTCCGACAGGGTAACCTTCTTCAATTACGTGAGTGGTACGGCCCGAACCTCCACGCACCCATGCGTCGCCCACCATAATTCGGCTGGTGGTATATACATCATTCGACAGGCTGGTTATTTCATTCTTATTGTGTGCCAGTGTGATGGAAGTATTCCAGTTGAATTTTGGGGTACGGATAGCATTAAAATTCAGAGTCAGTTCCACTCCGGTGTTTTTCATATCGCCTACGTTGGCCATCATATCCGGATACAGATATGGCGGAGTGGGAACGCGATAGGTATATAACATGTCTCTGGTACGCTTATCATACCATTCAACAGTGCCACTCACCCGTCCGTGAAAAAGATAAAAATCAAGTCCGACATTAAACATGCCCGTCTCTTCCCATTTTAGATCGGGGTTGGCATTCTGGCTGATTTTATATGCTGTAAGCCAAGCCCCGTTGTCATAATAGGTGCCGCTGGTACCGTAAAGCTGTAATGTCTTATATGGATCAAGTCCAGACTGGTTTCCGGTTATTCCGTAACCTACACGGAGTTTCAAATCATCGATCCAGTTCACATCTTTCAAAAACGCCTCTTCCGACATGCTCCAGGCAGCCGATACTGAAGGGAAGGTACCCCATTTGTGGTTTGCTCCAAACTTGGAGGAGCCATCCCTGCGTAATGTTGCTGTGATCATATAGCGTGAGTTGTAGCTGTAATGGGCACGGCCGAAAAAGGAGATCAGGCGGCTCATATTCCTTGCCGATCCAACGTCGTTGGGACGCAGACCCTGTCCCGACTCCAGATTGTTCGCTCCCATCAGGTCTGTTGTAAAGTTGCGGTTAGCGGCCTTCATATAGGAGTATTCATTTTCCTCCCACGAATATCCGGCAATAACATTTAGCTGATGTTGTTGAGCAGAACCAAAGGAAGAGGTATAATCCAGCACCCATTCCATCAGGTCTTTATCCCAAATCATGTTCTCGCGCTGTGCATAACCGCCATCGTTTCGTCCTGCTTGTGTTTCTGAGTGATCATACAGGCTTCTCTCTTCAGTCTTACGTTCTTTATACAACATCGCCTTGGCATCCAGTCCTTCCATAATATTAAAAAGGATATCACCCGAGCCATAGTAGTGTACATCTTTTCTTAAATCTTCATTGTGAGTCTGGTTACGCACCGGATTGCCCTGATCATACTCCCGGGTGTCGAACCATTCACCACCCGGTAATTTCACAGGATAGACGGGCAGCATATTATAGGCTAGCACAAAATTATACTTGTCCGCCTCGTTCCATTCACCGATGGTTGCCGATCCGGTAAGTCCAATACGTAAGCGATCATTGATAGCCCGCTGTTGCAATTGAAAACGAAAATTATAACGTTCCAGGTCGTTGTCATTTACCACCCCTTCCCTGTCCATATAATTAAATGAGGCCCGGTAGTTGTTGTTTGAACCGCCTCCTGAGAGGGAGAGATTATGGTTTTGTGATATTCCTGTCCGGGTAATTTCGTCAAACCAATCGGTATTTGCTCCGTACTTATCATATACCGAAGCATCTTTACCCGTCTCTTTTGCATAGTTACGCCATTCGTCGGCAGTTAACAGATCGGGTTTGTTTGCCAGCGTAGAGATTGCCACATATCCATCGTAAGATATCCTCGGTTTCAGTCCCGATCCTTTTTTAGTAGTAATCAGTATTACACCTCCTGCCGAACGTGAACCGTAGATAGCGGCAGAGGAGGCATCTTTCAATACGGAGATCGATTCAATATCCTGAGGCGCCACTGTCTGTAAATCTCCACCCGGTACTCCGTCAATCACAATAAAAGGGCCCTGATCGTTTTGCAATGTGGAAACACCCCTCAAGCGAATGCGTGAACCTACGGTTACATCTCCCGAAGGAGTGCTGATTTGCAACCCTGCAACCTTTCCTTGCAACAGATCTGCTGCATCGCGGGTAACACCTTTATTGAACTCTGCAGAAGTTACATTTGTTACGGAACCGGTGATCTCTTTGCGCCGTTGCTCGCCGTACCCCACTACAACCAGTTCATCCAGAAGTTCTGTATCGTCGGCTAGAACCACATCCACAGTTGTACGTCCGTTTACCTGAACTACTTCTGTTTTCATTCCCACGTAAGATATTTTCAGCGTAGCATCAGATGCAATGCCCTTTAGCTCAAATACACCTTGTGCATCTGTCACTGTTCCGGTTGTAGTGCCTTGAACCTGCACTGTAACGCCTGTCAGCATTTCACCTTCTGCGTCAGTCACTGTACCTCTGACAGTGATATTCTGCGCAAATGCACCCAGGGATAATGTCCATAATACCATAAACACGATCCCTTTTAATAGATTAATTGTTTTTCTTTTCATACCATAAGACAATTTAGATTAGTAATTCAATAAATTAAATTTAGTTAATTCGATAAGGAATATTTCTGTTCATTCATTTTCATCACCTGTTTGTATAAGCATCGCATAGTTTCTGAAATTTTCCTTCCCGGCTATGATATCCGTTTTCGGGAGTATATGGAAGTGGGACAACTTATTCTTTGTCGTGCTAAAACACATTGTAAAAATCGGGCTTGATACAAATCCCTACGCGCAGCTGTAGATCTTTTCGTTTATATTCGAGCATGCTGTCGCCGGTACCGCTGTATAGTTCGCCGAAAATATATTGATTAAACCTCTCTGATATTTTATAACCGGCGGTAAATTTGAGATTGATGGCTCTTACGCTCTTTCTGAGACTGTAAGTTCCTGAAAGCCACCATTTATTGTCCGGTGTCTTGTAATCGGCCGTAAAATAGCCGGTTCCCCTGTAATCGTATAGGTCTTCGGTGTTGCTATCTGTCATAAAGGGGACAGTTATCTTGAAGCTGGCGGCGAGATTGGAGGTGAGAAAATATTTTCCGGAGAGGCCAACCCAGTTGGTACCTCTCGACTCGAGGCTGTCGCGGCCGTTGGACTCATGCTCCAACTGCAGGAAGATTGCCCCTGTAAGCCTGTTGTTAACAATGACATATCTTCCTAATCCAATCCCCGGGTTATAATTACTGTCCTTGAACGGTGCAGAGTCCCGGTAGATATCCCAAAACGATTTTTGGGTATAGGTGAGGTAGAGGAATGTATTAAAGGGCAATCTGCTCCGGGTAAGCCTGTGCCTTATGCTAATCTGGAATTTGGCATCGGCTGTTTCTCCGTCAATTTCACGGTTCAGTGGAACGCCGGTAATAAAATAGTTGTCTTTATAGATGGAAAAGGGTGGTAAACCGTCCATATAGCTTATGATCTCATCTTCCGACATGGCCAGGCCCTGCCTATCATGTTCTATTTTGGTTTTTATGCCCTCGATCAGGCTCTTAAGCGATCGCTTGGTCGTGTCGGGGAGAGCGGCTTCTGATTGTGCCTTTATCTCAGGTATGGATAAAAACACCATCAGGGTAACGAAGAGAAAATAATTCATAATTCATAATTTTTAATTCGTAATTTTTCATTTTTCACTATTCATTCATACATTCATGCCGATTCCGAAAAAAAGTTCATTTGAACTGTAATTCACGTTTGGGAAATATTTATACGTTGTGTCCCGGGTGAGATGTCTGGCTTTGAGTATTATATGTGTCCTTTCGTTCAGGCGGTATTTCATGTTCAATCCCAGTAAACAGAGTCTGCTGCTGCTTTTATCACCTTGTACATTGAGGAAATCAATTTCATTTATAGTCAGATGCTCCAGCACTTCGTAGTCATCTACACCTTTCCACGAAAAAAGGAGATAATTTTCAGAGAATAAAGAGATTGTTAGCTTCTGTTTGAACTCCAATGAACTGTATAACTTCAGGCTGAACCCGCTCCCGAAATTGTAATCTCTATCTTCGAGCTTAAAATGATCTGAGGTGCCGGCACCCAGGATAATTCCGCTTAAATGAACTTCGATTTGGGCTTTTCTTCTGTCCTTTCTTTTTTGGATAATTATTCCCGGGCCTATTGATGCTGCTTCGGAGAGATAAAGCGGTATTACCCCATCTTTATTTAACACCCGGTTCAGGTCGTAGTAGTTGAAGTGTTGGAACAGGCCCGCCGTTACCCATGTTTCGTTGTTGTGAAACAGTTCTTTGTTGAACAGAAGCCCGATGGTATTGACCTGCGACAGGCGAAAACAACCGTTCCCTATATGGGCTTCTCCCGCTAACCGGAACCATTCATATGGCTTTTCGACAATGGTTTCAAACAGTTCGCCATATTGCAGTTCGGTTCCCATGGCAGACCTCCATAGGTTCAAGTCTCGATCGGCAACACCTGTCGTTGTCTCTCCGAAATACAGTTCCAACGAATAAGGAGATGCATAAAGAATATTCCCTTTGAATCGCCCTGTTTTCCATGCTTCACCCGTGGTAAGCCGGGTGATGAGCCGGGTAGGAGCCAGAATACCTGCAAGCAGCTCCCTGCCTACACGCTCCAGTCCCGTTGCCCGGTTGTCCAGTATCAGATCGGAAAACCGGAACAAGGCCTCTCCCAAAGCTGTTCCTCCCGCCGTCGTCGCCCACAGGTCGTTGCGGGAAGGCGGTTTTGTCTCCATCAGGTATTCCCACATCAGGCTGCCGGCCATACTGACAGAGGAAGATTGATAAAACCCCAACCCGTTTGTCCTTGCACTGTTGAAATACATTGACCCGTGGTAGGGATGTCCGATAAAGTTTGTGGAGAACCTGTTTGTATCCCATACAGGCCATGTCTTTAAATTGGTCCGCATCGACCTTAAATTGATCTGGGCGTATTCATCCTTTAGGATGATCCGGTTGAACCCTCTCATCACCATGTTCAAACCTACGTTGATAGAGACAGACTTGCCCTTGTTTTTCTCGGCAACGCTGTCTGTCCTGCCCTGCCCGTAAAGTGGTAGGGCCAGCAACACGCAATATGTCAGTATCGATCTATACACCCACGTTATCCTCTCTTTTTATAACTGAATACTGCCCATCCATTCAATACTACGGCTATTGCTCCCAATGCCAGCAGGTTCCCGGAGACATCAGCCAGGCTGCTGCCGTTCAGGTAAAGCATTCGGAAGGCTGTCGTCAGGTAGTTGAAAGGGTTGATGGCCGCGATTGCCTGAGCCCATGCGGGCATGCTTGAGACCGGGGTGAACATGCCTCCCAGCAGGACCAGGATCAGGATAAAGAACATCACCAGGAAACTGGCCTGTTGCATGGTCTCCGAATAGTTGGAAATAATGATTCCCAGGCCCGACACGGAGAGGATAAAGACAATGGACGAAATAAGCACTGCCACCACTCCTCCGCCGGGCCATAGGCCGTAGATCAGAAACGACAGGGTAATGGAAATGATCATCACAACGAGGCCGACGGCCCAGTAAGGTATCAGTTTGGCAAGGATGAAGTTCATCTTGCTTATCGGCGTTACATTGATCTGGTTAATGGTGCCGTTCTCTTTCTCCATTACGATATTGAGTGCCGGCAGAATGCCACACAGAATCGTAAGCAACAGTACCATGAAGCCCGGGATCATAAATTTTTTGTAATCCAGTGCGGGGTTGTACTTGTACTGCGGGACAATATTCATCTTCTTCAGGCGCATGAAGGACACCCGTGTTTGGGGCGGCAGTGTCTGCGTCAATTCCCCGCGCAGCTCCGACGAAAAATCGTTCACGATTTGCATGACATAATTGCTGCCCAACAGCCCTTGAGTCCCGTTTACCGAGTTCACAGCAACCCCTACGCCCGACTCTCTTCTTTTCACCAGATCCACATCAAACGAAGCGGGTATCTCCACGATCATATCGGTTTCGTCGTTTTCCATATTCAGCATCGCCGCATTGTAATCGGGTGGGGTGTCGTGCAAAATAAAGTACTGTGAAGCAGCTATTTTGTCGGTTAGTCTTTTGGAATAGACGCTTTTGCTGTGATCAACCACATCCACACGGATATTTTTTATCTCAAAACTTACTGCCCACGGGAAAACCAGCAACACCATGGTGGGAAACAACACGATTAGCCTTGGAATCAACGGATTCCTGAACATCTGTTTAAATTCTTTTTCGATGAGGAATTTTAATGTCTTCATAAGGATTCTATTTTTTACTCCAGCCTCTTTTTAGTCTTCATAATGGTAACTCCCAGCAGGAACAGCGTCATTCCGGTCAATACGAGCATTTCTTTCCAGGCTATGGTCACTCCCAGTCCCTGGATCATCACTTTTCTCACGGCTTCAATAAACCAACGTGCTGGTACTATGGCCGACAGTGCCTGCAATGCCCCGGGCATGTTATCTACCGGGAAGATCATCCCTGAGAGCATAAGCACGGGAATCATGGCGGTGATAGCCGAGAAGATGACTGCGTTGACCTGTTTGTCTACCAGTGTGGAAACGGTCAATCCATATGACAAAGTCAGGGTTATGTAGAGGATAGCAACGAAAAACAGCAACAGGAGGCTGCCGTTGACAGGCACGTCCAGCACAAAATAGCTCAGAAGCAGAATAATGACAAAGTCGATAAAAGAGATCACCATATAGGGAATGGTCTTTGCGAAGATCATGGTTCCCTGTTTCAACGGCGATGCGAGGAGTACCTCCATGGTCCCTCTCTCTTTTTCACGGACGATTGACACCGAGGTCATGATGGTGCAAATGATCATCAGTACCAACCCCATGATGCCTGGTACAAACATATAGGATGATTTCATCAGGGGGTTGTAGATCATCCGGTTCTCAGTCTGGATCTGAAACGGTATCTGTATCAAGTCGGTTTGTTCCCGTTGAAATCCCGCTATGATAGCCGTGGCATAGGTTGCCGCGATGGAGCCCCGGTTTGGGTCGGAGCTGTTGGAAAGCAGTTGTACGTCAGCTTCTCCCGAGTGCACCAACTCCTCCTGGAAGTTTTGCTGAAAGACCACTGCCAGATCGAGCTCACCTTTCCGCATCGACTCTTCCATTTCATCCATGGTTTGAACGCTTCCCCGATAATTGAAGTAGGAGTTCTGCCGTATCCGTTCCGCGATGCCCGTGGTGAAAGCATCGGGAGTGGGGTCGTAGACGGCCACACGAATGTTCTGTACCTCCATGTTTACGGCAAAGCCGAACAACAGTATCTCCACTACAGGCATCCCCAGGATTATCAGCAAGGTCCTGTTGTCCCGGATGATATGCCGGAACTCTTTTTTTACAAATGCTATAAATTGTTTCATTGGTCCCCCCTCTTTGCTTTACGTGCCAATTGTCGAAATACCTCATCCATGGAGTCGGCGCTGAACCTGCGGCGCAACTCGGCCGGTGTGTCCAAGGCGTCGATACGGCCATCCACCATGATCGATACCCTGTTGCAGTACTCTGCTTCGTCCATGTAGTGCGTGGTTACAAAAACGGTGATCCCCCGGTCGGCCGCATCGTAGATCATCTCCCAGAACTGCCGACGCATGGCCGGGTCAACTCCGCCCGTAGGTTCATCCAGAAAGACAATCCTGGGCTCATGAAAGATGGCCACGGAAAAAGCTAGTTTTTGTTTCCATCCCAACGGGAGGTATTTCACCAGGGTGTTGCGCTCCTGTTCAAAATCCAATTGCTTCAACAACTCGTTCGTCTTTTCCGCAATTGTTTTATCAGACAACCCGTAGATACCCCCGAACAGGCGGATATTCTCCCAAACTTTCAGGTCTTCGTACAGGGAGAATTTCTGGCTCATGTATCCTATATTCCGTTTAATCCGTTCATTTTCTTTAATGATATCATAACCAGCCACGGTTCCTTCTCCTGCCGTCGGCATGCTGATACCGCAAAGCATTTGCATGGCAGTGGTTTTGCCCGCGCCGTTGGCACCCAGAAAACCAAAAATCTCACCTTCCTTCACATCAAAAGAGATGCGGTCCACGGCCGTGAAATTGCCAAACTTTTTTGTCAGGTTGAATACCTCGATAACTTTTTTGCTCATGTCCTAACTTGTCAATGCCATAAAACAATCCTCCACAGTGGGTGCTATGGGAGCGATACGTACGTCGTTGAATTTTTTGTTCGCCAGGTATCGCTTCAACTCTTCCGTCTGCAGGCTTTTTTCTACGGTGATGTGAATCTTGTCGCCAAACGCGAAACTGCTCTTTACCTTATCGTGAGCGCGCAGCTCACCGAGCAGTGCCGACATGCCGGTTCCTTCCACTGCCCAGAGTATCTCCGGATAATCATCAATGATTCCTTGCGGGGTGTCGCTTCCAATAAATTCCCCTTCACGGATCAGCGCTATCCTGTCGCAACGGCTCGCTTCATCCATATATGCTGTCGACACCAGAATGGTGATCCCTTGCTCCTTCAGCCGCCCCAGCATATCCCAGAACTCCTTTCTTGAGACCGGGTCTACCCCTGTGGTAGGCTCGTCCAGGATCAGGATCTCCGGTTTATGGATCAGTGCGCAGCTAAGGGCCAGCTTCTGTTTCATTCCGCCCGAGAGCGCTCCGGCACGCCGTTTTTTAAAGGGCTCGATTTGTTGGTAAATATCTTTGATCAGGTGGTAGTTCTCTTCTACGGTTGTATTGAAGAGCGTGGCGAAAAATACCAGGTTCTCCTCCACGCTCAGATCCTGATAGAGTGAGAACCGGCCCGGCATGTAACCGATAATCTGTCGTATCTTCCGGTAATCCTTCACCACGTCGTGCCCATTCATTATTGCCGAACCGCTATCGGGCAGGATCAGCGATGCCAGGATCCGGAAGAGCGACGATTTCCCGGCACCGTCCGGACCAATCACACCGAATATCTCCCCGTCATCTACTGTGAAAGAGATGCTGTTCAGGGCATTCACCTTACCCTGCCTGCCGTAACTTTTATGTAAATCCTTTACTTCAATCATTTTTGTTGCAAATTAAAGCTTAACCTCTCCATACATGCCGATCTTCAGGAAACCATCGTTCGGGACGGCAATTTTCAGCGCATACACTAAGTTAGCCCGTTCATTCTTGGTCTGAATGGTCTTGGGAGTAAACTCCGATTTATCGGATATCCAGTTGATCCGGCCCTTGTATGACTTCATTCCGCCGTGCCCGTCGTCAACCCGTACCGTCACCTCACCGTTCAGTTTGATTTGTGCCAGCTGATCATTTGTCACGTAGGCCCTCAGGAATAGGATTCCGGTATCGGCAATTTTGAATAGGGGAGTACCTATGGTAGCCAGCTCACCTGCCTCTGCATATCTGTTGAGTACGGTCCCCGAAATAGGGCTGACGATACGGGTCTTGTCCAGTTGATCTTCCAGTTGTGCGACCTGAATATCGAGCGTGGAGCTTTGTGCGGAAATATTATCACTGCTTTTTTGTAATGTGGATGTCAGCGCCGATAGCTGCCTCCTCACAACCTCCAATTGGGAGTCAATGTCGTCCAGCTGTTTCTGATTGGCGGCATTGGCGGTAACCAATCTCCCTAACCGTGCTTTTTCCCGCTCCAATGATTTGATTTGCTCCTGTAATGCTGCCGTCTGCGCTTTTATATCGGGCTGCTGGGCACGGACACCTTTCGCGTTGGAGAGCAAGGACATTTTTTGCAGATAGAGCTGGGTGCTGTCGATGAGTCCCACTTCTTGCCCTTGTTCCAGCTGATCTCCCTCATTCAGCCCCAGCTCTAAAATGCGTCCATTCGCCTGTGATGAGACGATAATTTCCGTTGCTTCAAACGATCCGGTAGCGTCATAGTCGCCTTTGCCGTTGCTGCATGAAAAGAGTAGGAGCAAGGCGGATAATGTTGTTAGTAATTTAAATAGTTTCATAGTTTAATGTTGTTTTTATTGAATTTTAGTAAGTTATGTGATTGCGACTAAATCATCGTCTGACAATATTTTGCGACCCATTCTCGCTCGCGCCACTAAAAGAGTAAAACTCGCTTCGCTCAAACAACTACTCTTTTTTACGTTTATCGCGAGCTATGGGTACCCCGTAAAATATCTAAAGGTCTCTGTTTTAGTCGCATGCACTATCCAAGGATATTTGCGAAAGTTGAAAGATTATTTTATTGATTTATTGTATGTTTCAGTGAGTAGATCGACATGAGATATTGAATTTCATGCAATGTTTTCGCTTGTTTGACTGCCTCCTCGGCATTGATTTCCTTCATCAGGTCGGATACCGTCAGGGTGCCGTTTTCCACTTTCACCTCGGCAGCTTCACGGATCAGCGTTTGATGGCGTATGATCTCGTCATCGTCCAGCATGGTCTTTTTATATTTTTCAATCTCCAACTGCTGCTGCGGTATCTGTACTTTCAGATTATACAGGAAAGTCTCCTTTTGCGTGTTCACCGACTGTTTTTGCAGATCGATCTTCTTCTTATCGTTACTGTATGTATATAGATTGCCAATGTTCCATGAGAGGCGGATCCCTCCCAAAAAGTAGGGGGAAAATTTGGTGTCGAACATGTTGAGTCCCGGTTTTCCGTAACCTCCCTGTGCAAAGGCGGACAACTTCGGCATATTTTTGGCTTTCAGGAGCGATTTTTGCGATTCAGCGGCCTCCTCCTGTGCGGTGAACATCTTTAACTCGGGACGATTGATGATGGGAGATATCAATTCTACTTCGGGATTTGGTTTTACAAATGTCGTATTCTTTTCGAGCGGTTCTCCGGTGAGCACGGATAACATCCGTATATAAGCATCTAACGTAGATTCCAACTGAATCCGTTGTTGTCCTGCTTTCAGCTGTTCTACCTTTACTGTACTCAGGTCAACCTCGTTAGCTACGCCGTTTTGCACATAGGTTTGCACGTTATCGTAGTTGCGCTGCAGTTCATTTTCCAGGATCTCATGTTGCTGCAGGTTTCCCTTCATCAGCAGAATGCCGAAATAGAGATTATTTACCCGCTCCCTCAGGGCGTAAACCTCTGTGTCCAACTGCTTCTTTTCTACTTCCGCACCGGCTTTCAGACTTTTTTTCTGGGCTGAGATATTGCCTCCGTCCCATATAAGCTGGTTCAGTTCGGCTACCACCCGGTATTGATCCTGGTCGGGAACGGGAATTTCGAGGGGCGGCATCCCTTCCGGCAAATCAATATCGATATGGGTTACGTCTGACTGCCAGGTAGCCAGGGCACTCACTGTGCCCTGCGGCAGAAACCCCCGGTTAGCATTCGCGATGCTGAAATCCTTTGTTTTCTCAATGATGTCGTATCGCGCTATGGCCGGGTAATTTGCTTCCGCCATCTTTTGAATCTCATTCAGTGTGATGACCTGGGCAGGTACAAGCATGCTGTTTAGTCCGATCAATCCCACCAATAAGAGGAATGTTTTTAAGTTCATATTTTTATCTGTTTTATTTGGTTATTGTAATGAGCGTATTACTGTTCTGAGCGTCTCTTCAGAAGTTCCAACAATGAACCGGACAAGGATTCAATGCTCTGTGTTATGTCCGATTCAAAATTGCTTATCTTCCATCTGAACATTTGATGCCGGAATGCGGGGATGATGATTTGCACGACCTGTTCCGACGTAAGCGAACGGGTTATCAGATCCTTCTCCTGCCCTTCCTTTATAATTGCCTGGGCGTGTTTTGTCAGGCTATCCATTAATTGTATAATCTTTTCACCTATCCGGGCACTCTCATTTATAAGGCCTTCTGAAAATACTACGACAACATAGAACGGATTCTCTTTAAAGTAGTACGTCAGTTCCTTGAAAAGAGCAGTAAAATCTTTTTCAAAAACACCCGATATGGGAGACTCTTTAAAGATTTTGTTTACATTTTCATTTAAATAGTTCAACAGAGTGACAATGATCTCTTCTTTGCTGGAAAAATGCCTGTAAAGAGCGCTCTCCGAGAAATTCATTTCATAGGCCAGGTTTTTTATTGTCAGGCCGTTTATACCGGATGTTGTAAGCAGCTTTCCGGTTGCTTCAATAATTTCCAACTGCCTCGGTTTAATGTTCATTGGTACTATCATCATTCCTTCTTTTAGAGTATGTATAAAAATTATCCAATCCCTGCCCGTCAAAAGTCCCACAATCAAGGTATTTCCTTTTTTGCCGCTTCAAGGAATTTTTCCATATTTTCGAGAGATTTTTTGGGAAATGCCTTTTTCAACATCATAGACGGTACTTTAAATCCCGGCGAAACCGTAGTTTTGATGGTTATTTCCAATTGATTCCCTCCTACCTCTTTAAATGAATAGATCTCTTTTGCATAAGTCAAACGGACCATGTCCGTCTTTTCAATCAATGTCGGGTCTGCCGTAAGAGTAAACGTGGCCGTTTTATTTTGCCTGTCTTCTACAAAAATCATTCGGTAGGAACCATCCACTGCCGGGGTAAGCAGCGTTCCATCGCTATAATAATAGATGGACCATTCATTTTCTGAGATCTTGTTGATGAGCTTACTTGACTTTTCTCCGCGGAAATCTTTATGCTTTGCAATATTTTTCATTAATGCGATACAGTTGTCAATACCGATATTTTCTGTTGTTGTTGTAATAGTTTTTACTACAGGGACTTTATCGTTGTCTTCATTTATCCGCGACGAAAAATTGTACTTCGTCGTTATTTTGCCATTTTTACTGAGTGCGGTTTTCCACTCCTCGGTTTGGGCAGATAGATTTGTACCGAAGAAGACAACCCATGCCAGAAGCGTACTTTGTAAGATCGTAGTGTTCATTGAGACTTTTGATTTTTTTTTAATAATTGAATAAGTTGATTTATATACCGGAAATTTTATTTCTATACTGTTTATATATTTTCAGAAAATCGGAGGAGATAAATAGAGCGAATTAAACAGTTTGTCGTTCTTTATCGTCAAGGACGTTTTCACGACCAGGCCGGAGTCTAAAAATAAATTTTCCGTTTTACTGTCTATTTCCGAAACATAAATTACGCGAATATATTTTTTTTGAAGAAAGAGCAACAGCTCTTCGGTTGAAACGAATTTGTCCTCTATATCAACGGTCTCTACACCAACGACCACATCCTGGCTCATATCAAAAATGACCAGTATCTTTTTCTTGTGCTCAATACTGGTGAGTCTCTCCCCGGAAATAAAGAATGCTTTCCTTTCAATCATATCCCGATTATTTTTCTCCATTTTCAACATGCAAACATAAACTGATGGATGAATAATTTATATCGTATAAAGTAAGTGAATAACCACTAACTAAAATTCCGATTATTTTTCTTATTCTCCTGATTTCAAGCATAAAATGACGGTCGATTAATTTATTTCGTAATAAGTAAGTGAGCAATCACTCACAAAGATACAATCGAAATTAAAAAATGCAACATATTTTGAATTATTTAACGCAACTTTCCGGTTTATTAACGTTGTAAAAGACCACAATCCTGTACCTTCCTATCCTGTATTGTTCTCCGTTCTGTACGGCAGAGCGTATCTCCGGATCTTTTTTTATATCTTTGGACTGTAGTATGAGTAGCCTGTTTTTTAGCGGCCCTTTGAGGATATCCTCCCTGCTTTTTTTTATAATGTCTTTTCCGAGGTAAACATCCATGTTTTCGGCACGTGAGATGTTATACACCCAATAGTCCGGAATTTGACGCTCCTTCGATAATTCTCCCGCTTTTTCGCACAGATTTCTCCATCCAAGCTGGCTGTTCAGTTGCGGCATAGACCATCCGATGATGAAGACGGTCAACAAGAGCCCCAATGCCAGGGTATTTATGGATTTGTAGGTATCTCTTTTCAGATACATAAGATAAAAGGAGAATAGTCCGGTGAGCGTGCATATCCCTGCTCCTGCATAAATGAGCCAATTACCCAGATATTGCATCCCTTTGGCAACGTTTAGATAAAAAACAACCGGAAGTGAAAAGGCCAACGCCACTGCTGGAATGGCTATAGTTAATCTGATCCATCGGCCTTGCAGGTTGAATTTTTTAATAAGTAAGACGGAGAGGCCTATGATAAAGGGAATTACCGGTAGTGAATAGACTTCCAGTTTAGAGCTGATTAGGGACAACAACGCCAGTGTAGATAGGATTATTGTAACAAAAAATTTCTCCGACACACTGTTTATCTTTTTTTTATATAAACCGGCAACAATGAGCCCTATTGTTAATAGTGACCAGGGTGCCAATGAATACCAAATAGAAATCGCATAGTAGTAAAAAGGTTCTTTATGGTGAAAAGAGTTGATTCCCCGGCCTATAGTCTGGTGGACCAACAGGTCATTGATGTATTCGTTTCCGCCTTCAAGATAGACTCCCGCGAACCAGATAATGCAGCCTGTCAAAATAATCAGAAGGCTCTTCCATCCCCAGTACTTTTTAAAATTGGATAATCTCTTACGATAAAGTAAAAACAGGGTGGTTGAAACAAAAGGAATCAAAATGCCCAATGGCCCTTTTGAAAAAAGTGCCAGAAAAACGAACACCGGAAACAGCCATTCGTCTCGCTTCCGGCCTTCTCCCTGAAACATTTTATAAAAAGTGTACAAGGATAAAACAATGAACATGTTCATCAGCATATCCATACGGACGACCAGGGTGACACCGGTAAATAACCCTGTAGTCATCAGCATCAGCGAGGTTGTTATTCCACTATTCTTAATCAGGCCGCTTTTCTCGTCTTCTCTGCGGATCCATTTCGACAGGGTTATCAGTACAACAAATGCCGGGATAATCGATAACAGTGAATAATACCACATCCGGTGTTCACCCAAAATTATCTTCCCGATCATCATCAGCCAGAAATGGAGAGGAGGTTTATCCGCGTAAATTTCACTCTGGTTGGTAAAAGTGAAGATATTCCCATTGCGAAGTGCTTCATCGACAATGCTTAAGTAACGCAACTCATTTTTGGGTGTGAAATCGCGTAAAATCATCGTGGGTAACAGGGCGATAAACCAGATTAAATAGATATATTTATTCTTCATGCATGCTTATTTTT
>ERZ778021.2184-NODE-2184-length-18576-cov-3.704498_pt1 | contig 18576 bp, 15 predicted proteins | sample MGYA00375751_ERZ778021 | MGnify/ENA primary metagenome ERZ778021 (study PRJEB29350, sample SAMN05389814) | bioreactor metagenome | isolation source: Thiocyanate stock bioreactor | place: South Africa: University of Cape Town | collected 2013-08-29 ... | reverse complement strand
GATGACATCCGCGGGGAACAGCCGCTGCATCATTGAAGCGGCACCGGCTACGGAATGACGGCCGGGCGGAGGTGGCGACATCCGCGGTGAACAGCCGCGGCATCATTGAAGCGCCTGCGCGGCCTTGAGGATGCGCACGAGCGTGAGGGACATCCGCGGTGAACAGCCGCGGCATCATTGAAGCGCGGCGACGACTTCATCGACTACGCCGCCTACCCGGACATCCGCGGTGAACAGCCGCGGCATCATTGAAGCCGCCAGTAGTTGCCTATGCCCATCTGCGGCTTGACGACATCCGCGGTGAACAGCCGCGGCATCATTGAAGCTCGTGCTGTCGGGCTCGACCCGGACCGCCCGGCCGGACATCCGCGGTGAACAGCCGCGGCATCATTGAAGCCAGGCTTCTCCGCGCTCGCGCTGGCCGAGAAGGTCGACATCCGCGGTGAACAGCCGCGGCATCATTGAAGCTCCCGCTGCCCCGGTCGCACCGACGGCGCCTACCAGAGACATCCGCGGTGAACAGCCGCGGCATCATTGAAGCTACTGTTCGGCCACGGCCGCGATGATGCTCTCCGGGGACATCCGCGGTGAACAGCCGCGGCATCATTGAAGCGATATTCAGTGCAAGAGTTGCGCCAATGATGCCGCCGACATCCGCGGTGAACAGCCGCGGCATCATTGAAGCGGGTGAAAAAGTACCTCCAGTGGAACCCGCCGGAGAGACATCCGCGGTGAACAGCCGCGGCATCATTGAAGCAATGAAGGATCGGGCGCGAGTACCGTCCTAGCGGAAGGACATCCGCGGTGAACAGCCGCGGCATCATTGAAGCTCCCTATCTTCGCCCCAGAAGTCTACGCAGTGTTGAGACATCCGCGGTGAACAGCCGCGGCATCATTGAAGCTCTTCGCTTTCGATCTGTTTCTTGATCTCTGGATTGACATCCGCGGTGAACAGCCGCGGCATCATTGAAGCCTGCGCTGGCGACGCTCTTCGGCGGGCGCATCTATCGACATCCGCGGTGAACAGCCGCGGCATCATTGAAGCGGCGAGCACTACGACGACACGAAGGCGTTCTTCGATGACATCCGCGGTGAACAGCCGCGGCATCATTGAAGCCTGTTCGCGCGTGAGGTGATCGATCTGCTCGCCACGACATCCGCGGTGAACAGCCGCGGCATCATTGAAGCGACCGTTCGGCAGTTTCGACTCAGCCGAACGGCCTAGACATCCGCGGTGAACAGCCGCGGCATCATTGAAGCGCCCAGACCCGCAGCGGCACCCTGGGCTGGCCCTCGACATCCGCGGTGAACAGCCGCGGCATCATTGAAGCGCGTAAGCGTGCAGTCGGCAAGATCGGCCCACCCTGGCGACATCCGCGGTGAACAGCCGCGGCATCATTGAAGCCCTTGTCGGCGGGCGCAGCGCGCTTGCTGGGCGTGGACATCCGCGGTGAACAGCCGCGGCATCATTGAAGCTTGGCGTCGGCTCGCAGATCGGCGCGGCTGATCTTGACATCCGCGGTGAACAGCCGCGGCATCATTGAAGCCTGGCCTACCTGCGATTGCGGCTTCTAAAGGAGTTGACATCCGCGGTGAACAGCCGCGGCATCATTGAAGCGACAACGAGGTACCAGACGCGTGGCGATGGGATCTCTTGACATCCGCGGTGAACAGCCGCGGCATCATTGAAGCGCCTGCTCGCTGCGCTCCTGCTCGATCGGCACCACGGGACATCCGCGGTGAACAGCCGCGGCATCATTGAAGCGACCCCGATGACGACGGCTCGGATCCGGACGACGAGACATCCGCGGTGAACAGCCGCGGCATCATTGAAGCCGTCGGCCGCGCGCCTCCCTGCGAATCATTACCTCGCGACATCCGCGGTGAACAGCCGCGGCATCATTGAAGCGTTGTTGCGCCGGCTGCCGATGCCGTCATTACGGCGACATCCGCGGTGAACAGCCGCGGCATCATTGAAGCGATCTGGCCCGGGAGTTCGAGTTCGAGACGGCGGTAGACATCCGCGGTGAACAGCCGCGGCATCATTGAAGCTCGATCGTCGCCATTACGCGTCCCTCACCCGCACCCGACATCCGCGGTGAACAGCCGCGGCATCATTGAAGCGACGGCAACCGCATGCAGGCCGTGGACGCGATGAAGACATCCGCGGTGAACAGCCGCGGCATCATTGAAGCTCGCATGTTGCCCACAATTGGGCCGCAGCGTTCGACGGCGACATCCGCGGTGAACAGCCGCGGCATCATTGAAGCCTTTCCATCGCGCCCCACACCCCGCAACTCGACGGGACATCCGCGGTGAACAGCCGCGGCATCATTGAAGCGAGCAGATGGATTACCTGACGCCGAAACTGCTGCGCGACATCCGCGGTGAACAGCCGCGGCATCATTGAAGCGTGCTCGCGCAGGAGGTTGTAGATCGCCAGCCCTTCGAGACATCCGCGGTGAACAGCCGCGGCATCATTGAAGCGTGCCACGGGAGGCGCTATGACGCTGCCACCCCTCGCGACATCCGCGGTGAACAGCCGCGGCATCATTGAAGCGCGTTCGGGGCGAGCACGGCATCCAGTGGAGCAAGACATCCGCGGTGAACAGCCGCGGCATCATTGAAGCCGGTGTCATGGTCAGCGCCACGGCGGCGCCAAAGAAAGACATCCGCGGTGAACAGCCGCGGCATCATTGAAGCCTCGCCCGGCTCAAGGCCGGCGAGGTCGTGGTCCCGACATCCGCGGTGAACAGCCGCGGCATCATTGAAGCGCGACCATCTGCTCGGCGGTCTGGAGTCGTGCCTGCAGACATCCGCGGTGAACAGCCGCGGCATCATTGAAGCCCGGCGAAACGTACGAGGCGACGGCGAGCTTCGATCGACATCCGCGGTGAACAGCCGCGGCATCATTGAAGCGACCTTTGTGGTCCGGCAACGTTGCCGGACCTCTCGTGACATCCGCGGTGAACAGCCGCGGCATCATTGAAGCGCGACCGACGAGTGGATGCTCGAGGGAAACCTGGAGACATCCGCGGTGAACAGCCGCGGCATCATTGAAGCTTGACCCGACCACCGGATCAGTTCTGAGCACGCTCAGACATCCGCGGTGAACAGCCGCGGCATCATTGAAGCCAGGTGATACTGGAACGACGCGATCGCGCGCGCGAGACATCCGCGGTGAACAGCCGCGGCATCATTGAAGCGCCGTGTCGCCGACTGAGAGGTCCGACATGGTCAAGCGACATCCGCGGTGAACAGCCGCGGCATCATTGAAGCGCGCGCTTGGCTGCCATCTTGAGCGCGGTATTCGCCGACATCCGCGGTGAACAGCCGCGGCATCATTGAAGCGCCAGCTCTTCGGTGAGCAGCGACCGGATGCGCCAGGACATCCGCGGTGAACAGCCGCGGCATCATTGAAGCCGTTCGCGCCGGAGCTGTCGGCGTCGGGGTCATGTCGACATCCGCGGTGAACAGCCGCGGCATCATTAAAGCAACCACCACTACGCCACCAACAACCGAACGATTCAGGACATCCGCGGTGAACAGCCGCGGCATCATTGAAGCCTCTCGCTCGGCGGCGGCGTCATCAGCGCTGCCGGAGGACATCCGCGGTGAACAGCCGCGGCATCATTGAAGCGAGGACTCGGGCAACCACTTCGAGAGTAGCTATCACTGCATCCGAGGCGAACACTCGACGCACCGGAGGGACTCCACGGTGAACAGCTGCAGTTTTATTGAAGTACCGTCACGCCTAAGCATGACATACTATGCTTATTGGTCATCCGCGGCGAACACCCGTGGATTCATTGAAGCGTGTGCTGCGTGGCATGCTCAGCGTGGACTAGGCCGACGCCATCCGCGGTTAAGAACCGCGGCTTTATTGAAGCCCGATGCGCGCCTCGATGTCCGATAGCGTCTGCGTGGATAGCCGCGGCGAAGAGCCGCGGCTTCATCGAAGTCTGCACGACCTGTTCGATCATCGAGGACGGCTCGCTGGTCCCCGCGGCATCACCAGAGCAGCAGCGCCTCCGTCGCCGGATCGCTATCCGGGATGGGTCTTCGCGGCAAGGTGTCAACGCCATCGCCGGTAAAGGCGCCAGCCTCAATTCGTGAGGGGTGGGTTGCAGGTCACCGCTGTCGGGCTGATGTCTTGGCAGCTCTCCGTCTACCCACCAGCGCTTCCCTTCACGGCCATGGCACCAATCCGCTTACTCAGCGCGAAACATACCCAGGCCGAAGTGGCAGCCGAAGCCCAGAGCTACCGGGCCGCTTATCCGTTCGGGAAACTCCAGCTGAAGGGCCAGTCCGGTGCGATCCGGCTGCGTCAGGCCGCGTCGGCTGCGGAAGCGGTGGAAAGCGAGAACGTTCCGCGTGTGCCCACCGACGCGAATGTTTCGACCGGCGCCCGCGCCGTCGCCGTCGAGCGTGATCTGCGGCGTGGGCCAGCCGCGGCCTTCGCATTCGGCGCGGATCATCCGGCTCGTTTCCTCGAGCGGGTCGCCGCCCTTCAGGTGCAGCGGACGCAGATAGGGCGTGATGCCGACCCACGTCTGCGACGACCGTAGCAGAGCGCAGTCGCCGAACTCTGCGGGCGTGCCGAAGCCTTCCAGTGCCACACGCCATTCGCGGCGGCCGGTGTCGGTTTCCTCTTCCTCGCGCCCGCGCCCGGATCGGTCGTTGATCCAGAGTGCTCGCAGGCTTTCCGCCGCCCGACGCACACTCCGATCCAGTCCCGGGCGGGCGTACAGCACGAGATGATCGATGAATCCGTCCTCGTCGTGGTCCTCCGGCAGGAAGAACGCGTGCGCATGTCGAGGATCGCGCAGCGGCGCTCCGTTCTCGTCACGACCGGAGAGAACGGCAGGAACAGGCTCGTCGACGCGTGCCATCAGCGCACGGCGGAGAATCTCGCCAATCTTCACCGCGTCGGTGATCGGCGGCAGCGGACGGCCGGCAAGAACGAAACGGGCGACCGGAAAGCGGGTCGGATCGTCGGGGCGGGCCGGTTTCGATCGACGAGCGGGGGGCCGAGGCCCGACCACCGGGCAGGCGTAGCGCAGTAGTCGCGCCGCGGGCGGGCGGCTCCATCCCGCCGCTTGCAGTTGCGAAGTTTCGACCTGCAGCGCATCGGTGAGCGTCGGGGGAACCGTTGCCTCGAAGGCGAGTCGGCCTTTCGATCCGGGTCTGTCGCGATTCTGCGCCAGCAGCGACGGCCGGGTTTCGGCGTATTGCGCGGACGTCAGCGGCGCCAGGACGTCGGCGCTCGTCGAGCCCGGCGCGAGGGGCCCCTGGGGAGTCACCGGGAATTCACCTTCCAGATGATCGACCGCCTGCGCGACGACGACGGACTCGGCGCGCCCGAGGTACCCGATGAGGCTCGCAAGATGCGAGGCCAGCGCAAAGTTGTCGGCGTCCAGCGTCAAGTCGGGCCACGCTGCCACCAGCTCTGCGTCGGGATCGACACGATAGAAGGCGTCGAACACCAGACTGGTTCGTTCGCGTCCGCCTTCGAGGCTGCCCTGCGGCATGTAGTGCCGCGTATGCGTGTGGACCGCTTCGGGCAGGCGATACACGGGAGCGGACGCCGCAAGGGTCTCGATCAGGCGATGCAGCGCCGGGTTGCTCCAGCGTGTCTTGTCCGCCTTGCGATGCCAGGTCGCGATCAGCGCACGCAGGATGCGATAAGGCTCCGGCGGCCAGGCGACTGCGCCTTCGTTCACGTGCCGGCCCCACGGCGTGGCGTGATAACGCCCGGCCGGAAAGCGGAAGACCAGGGCGAACATCTATTTCTTGCGGTAGACGACCGTCGTCACCCGCGGCTCGGCGAACAGTCGTTCGGCGGCCACCGCCTCGATGGATACGGGCAATGCCGCTTGCAGCTCGGAGAGCCCCGGCAGGCGGAAACCGTCGGGTGCGGTGACCTTCGGCTCGGCGGCCAGCGTCAGGTCACAAGCGGTCCGCAGGCGAAGTCCGCCCGACAGCAGCGTCCGGATCTTGAACAGGGCGAAGGAGACGAGGAAGTCTTCGACCAGCTTGCCCAGGCCGAATGCGCGAATCTGCGCGAGGTCGACGTTGAAGTACGCGATGAGTCGCCGCGCCGTGAACTCGTCGCGGGCGAAGGGTACGTTGCCGAAGCCCTTGCCCGTATCGCCTTTGGGATCGACGCCGTCGTTCTTGACCCCGCCGCTCGAAGCGACGTTCACGTCGCTGGCCTCGATGAAGGCGGACAAGGCGCGCGGTAACCGAAGCCGCCCGCCCGCCAGTTCCTTCTTCGCCAGGAAGACCCCGTGAAGGATGGAATTGGGATCGACCGACAGCAGTACGCGTGCCAGCTCGCGCAGATCGACGCGACCTTGCTCCAATCCGGCCAACCGGGTCTTCAGCAGATGCAGGACCGAATCGTCCTTGCCTTCGAGGATGTAGGGCGAGTTCAGGCGGTGCGCTTCAAGCACCGAGTTGGTCAGCGCCTTCCTGTCGGCATCCTGCACCTTGACCAGCGGCAGACCACGCAGCGGTGCCACCCAGTCGTCGGCGGCCTCGTCCCAGCAGACTGCCTCGAGATGATTGGCCATGCTCTGATTGGATTCGACCAGCAGCATTTCCTCGCCGTCGGGGCCCGCATAGCGGGCAGCGCCGAGATTCGGAAAGCCGGTCGGCTGGAATCGCGTTCCCTGCAGCGGCTTCAACTCGGCTTCCAGCAGAAGGCGAGGGGTGCCGGCGAGCGGCGAAAGGTCAAGCGGCATACGGACTCTCCTCCTCGGAGTGGGGATCGGAATAGGGATAGGCTTGTTCCAGGCAATCCCGGACAACGCCCATCCGAACGGGAATGATCAGTGCTGCCAACAGACGGCGCCCGAAGCCGGGATCGGGTCTGCGATCCGCAGCCGGCCGTCGCGAGAGAAAGGGCGTCGGCAGGCCGGAAGCCCGCGCCCGCTCTTGAGCCAGTCGGATCGCCTCTTGAATGCGGCCTGCGGCCAGCAACGAGGGCAGGGCCGGCGGCATCGGCAAGGGGGGAAGCCCACGGTACGGAGTGAACAAGGGCTTGAGTGCCGCATAGACGAACGGCAGCGGTCCGGATCGGAGCTCACCCCTGAACCGTGCAGGCTGTACCCAAGCCAGGCCGAGCAGCAGGCGAGCGATGCGCTCGTCGCGTACCTCGCCGCCAAGAAAGGCGGCGATCTCGCCACTGCTTACTGCGACCGGCTGAAGCCGCCGGTCGACGGAGGCGTCGAACAACGAAACCCCCGACCACGCGCGACGCGTCTGCTCGAGCAGGCGCCGCTGTGCCACCGCACAAAGATTGTCCGTCAGCCGGCCGGCACCCCACACGGCCAGTGCGCGTCCCTCGGCGGCTCGCAACTGCTTCGATGCCCACGCCGGAGCGTGCCGGACGGTGTCGGGATCCAGCGGCGCGAGATGCGCACGCATCGGCAGTCCGGATTTTTCCCGCCGTGACCGTTCCCCATCGTCCGGCGCTTCGGTGCCGTCGCTCTCGCTGTCGGTCCATCGTACGCGCAGACCGGCCAGTGCCAGGGCCATGCGGAACTCGGCCGATTCGTCGTCGGCAGCCTCGATCCAGCGGTCGGCCAACGGCAGCGGCGGCCGCAACGACTCCTGCAGCTTGGGACGCAGCGCGATCGCGCGCGCCGCGGCGCCTACGGCGATCAATACCTCTTGTACGCAGCGCGCATCTTCCGGCCGTTGCAGCAAGGCGAAGATGCCGTCATCGAGCGCTCGGACCGATTCGCGCAGATCCGCCGCGGCTTCGTCGGACGTCGCCCGACTGCGCAGCCGTTCGAGCCATGTGCGCCGGTCGAGATCGCCAAGCAACTCGCCGCGCGGGTTCGGCTCGACGCGCTGGCGACCGAGCGGCGCTGCCAGAAAGGCGAGTCCCTGCCGTTTGACGAAGCCATACCGCTCGAAACTGGCGATGCCCCGATCGACACCGAGCCCTCCGATAGCCCGTGCCGCATCGAGGCCGTCGCGCACCGGTCGGGTGCCGAGCGACAGCCGTCCTTCCCGGAACAACGAGCGCACTTCGTCGTATCGGGCGGGCCGCTCCCACAGCGGCGCCCACAACTCGCCTCGCGATTCTCCCTGTTCTTCGAGCGAGGCGCTTCCGTATCCGGCAGCGGCGGCGCGCACTGTGAACGGGTACGAGAGATAGGCCGCGTCGGCACCTTCGAGGCGTCGCGAGACGCCGCCGGCGAACACCAGCGAGCCTTCGAGCATCAACACAAAGTCCCAACGGTTGACCAATGCATCGCCTTGGAAACCGGCAGCGCTGTTCGGCCCGCCTGCCGCGCCGGGAGCGAATTGCCCGATCGCGGCCGATGCCAGCCCCGCTACCGGCGTAGCGAACAGGGCGTCGTCCAACGTGGCAATCGTCGCCGCCGGGATTTCGCCTCCATCGACGGGTATCAGTTCCGTCAACCGCTGCATGAAGTTGTTCGTGAAATCGAGTCGGCCATCGTTCCCGCCGGTCCCGAGCAGCGGAGGGAAGGCCAATCGGTCGAGAGTCAATGCAATTGCAGCGTCGATCCAGCCGACGAGTGCCGCCCCCGCTTCGGCGCGCAGAGCCGAAATCAATTCGCTCTTGGCCAGATCCGTCGGCCGTTCGTCGAGCTTTCGGTCGCGCACCATCCGGGTGCCGAGCTCGATCGCCTCGCGGCAGGCTGCCAGGCGCTCGAGCCTGCTTTCCTGCAACGCCGAGATGCCGGCCTTGGCGTCCTTCGGATAGAAGCCGCTGCCGCCGTTCCATGGCGCGATGATCGGCGTTGGGTGGTAGTCGTGCAGGAAGAAGCGGGCCAGGCTGCCCCGATCCAGGTTTGTCCTCAGGCGAAAACGATCGTCCTGCCACCAGCCGCGCGCTTGCGGGTCGGCCTGCTCGGCGACCAGGCGCAGAATTCCGAGCGCCTTCAGGTAGGAGGCAAGCGGAATCGGCCGGCAACCTTCGAGCACGAGATCGTTCATGTGGATTCGTCCTTCGCCGATGCCGAGGCACGCCAATCCGCCATGCGAATCAGCGCTTCCAGGTACGCCAGGCGAAACGGTCCGTGCTCGGCGAGTAGCGTGCGCATTCGCGCCGACCAGCTTGGGCGGCCTTGCTCGTCCTCGCCCATCTCCATCGGTCCGAGATCGAGCTCTACGGCGTTCGAAAGCTCGTCGCCGCAGCGCAGCTCGGGTAGGCGATCGCCGTCTTGCACGCCGCGTGCGATGCGCAACGTCGGCTTGTCCGCACGCTCCTGCGACAATGCTCGTAGACCCATGCGAATCTTGCCGTGATGCGCGGCGATCAGGAAAGCGATGAGATCCGCGTTCGGCTCGCCGTGGTGCTGCTGCAGGAACGCGAGCGCCGAGGCGAGTTCGTGGCGGAAGTATCGGCGCAGTCCGGTCGCTTCGGCCCGCTGCCGACGCTCCTTCGAAGCCTGGATCTCGGCAGACTTCGCCAGCAGCGGGGCGGGGGGCGAGCCGCCGAGCAGGATCTGGAACGGCGGGAATGCCTTGCCGAGATCGTGCCATGCACCAGCGCGGCGCAGGGCTTCGACCTGGGCGGGCGGCAGGCCGAGCGCCTGCGCGATCTCGCGAGCGCATTTCGCTACGTCGTCGAGATGCCGCTCGAGCAGCAGCGCGGCCGCAGAACCGAAGGACTGGGGGTCGTCGTCGGTGGTCGCGCCGACATCGGTGTCGTTGCCGGCCGCCGCCGCGGTGGTTGGGCTTTCTGCGATCGGCTTGACCGGTGCGGTTGCAGATGCGCCGACGAAGCCGAGTTCCAGGTCGTAGCCGCCCATCCGTACATCGAGGAGCACGGTCAAACCTGGGCGCAAGCGCCGGTGGGATGATTTGTCGAGGCGTACCCAGGGGTCGCCGTCGTGTGCCAGCGGATCCTCGACGTAGGCGGGTGCGTTCCCCTCCTTGGGAAGTAGCCAAGCCCGAAGGTCGTCGTTCAGGGGTGCGGAGCAAAGCTCGTCCCTCAGGGGACGCTTCGCCGAAACCCGTTCGGCGTTGCCGACCGTTCGCCAGAAGAGGCTGACCGACAGGTCGTTGCTGTCGCGGATATACGGCGAGACGTCGAGATCGTATCCGGAGAGATCGGCGTCGGTGTCGAACAGTTCCTCGAAATCCTTCGGCCGAATCACCTGTGCGGGTCTTCGCGGACGAGAAGGCGGCGGCAGCTTGCGTGGGCTGACCTCGTCGAGCGTGGCGAGGATGTCGCGTGCCGCTTTCAGGTCTTCGACTTCGTACGGCCGGGCCGATGCCCGGTCGGCTTCCGTCTCGATGTCGATCCAGCGAACCTCGGCGCCGCCCGTGTCGTTCAGCTCGCCGGCGCGGTTGCAGCGGCCAAAGCGCTGCACCATCGACGACCATGGCGCCAGCTCCGTGAACAGGACCGCGGACGTCATGTCCACCCCTGCCTCGATCGCTTGCGTGGCGACCACCACGCGGTCGTCCCCGGCGCCGGCGCGCAAGTGCTCCTCCAGCGCTCGGCGCTCGGGCGGACGATAGCGGGAGTGGATCAGCAGGCGCGCGGTGGACGCTTCGAGCACGTCGGCGAGTGCCGCGTACAGCGCCACGGCACGGCGCACCGTGTTCACGATGACGAGGGTGGTGGTTTCCTTGCGATGCAGCGAAGCCACCTCCCGGGCAAGAGCGATGGCGTGCGCCTGCGGCTTCTTCAGGCTGTCGGCCGTGACCGTCGTCTCGGCGCGCTTCACCCGCTTGACGGCGTCGAGCCGGGCCCTCAGGGACGGCGACTCGGGCGGATTACCGTCATCCCAGCGCAGGACGACCGGTTCGGGGATCTCACTACGGAACTCGACGGTGTCGAGCCACCGCGGATCGAGAGTGGCCGAGACCCACAGGCTTCGCGCCGCTCGCTCATGCCGCCATCCCGTACGTCGGCGAAACGCTTCCAACTGCGCCGACGTGGCGAGCCCAGCGCCCATCAGCTGCACCTCGTCGTAGACCCACAAAGCGTCGTTGTGGAGCAGCCCGTAATCGATCGGCCAGCCGAACCGGCTCATGCCGTAGCCGCGCATCAGCGCGCGCGAAAGCAGCATGTCCTGCGTGCCGACGAGGATTGCCGGATTTTCCGGGCGCAGCCTCCAGTCTTCATCGACCGCGCCGCCCATCAGTAGATGGACGCTCGGCTTGGGGCAGCCGCTTCTCTCGAACAGATCGTCGAGATTGTCGATCCAGGCTTGTGCTTCTCGAGCGATCTGCTCGGCGAGCACCCGCATCGGCAGGCACCAGACGAGGCGTCGCGGAGTAGCAGGGGCGTTGGCCAGTAGCTGCCAGATCCAACTCAGCACGATAGCCGCGGTCTTCCCCAGGCCAGTCGGTGCGACAAGGATGTCGACATCGGCGTTTTCGGCGATCGCGCGCTGGAACGGATACGGCTGCACATCTTCTCGTCGGTACGCGCACCGATAGATCGTTTCCAGGTTGGGATGGTTCATCCGTCTTCTTTGGTCGAGTTGAACGAGGGTGTCGATCGGCTTCGGCTCCAGCTCTGGCTGTCGAGCAGCGTAAGCTGCGTCAGGGGTTCGGTCAAATCTCTACACAACACACTAACCCGCGTAAAATTCTGCTTTGTGACAGGCATTTCTGAGATTCTGACAATGCCAACAGAAGCAGTGATGACGACGTTGAGAGCCGGGGGTCGGCAACTACATCCATGGGCCTTCACCGAGCGGGTTCGTGTCATCCATTGTGTCGAACCACGGGCTCAGAGGAAGAGCCCGGGATCCATCGTCCAGGATGTCGTATGGGTGTGCTCCGGCGCACACGGGCTTTCCGTCACCACTTGTCGAGAGGCGGCTGGCCATCGCGGCGGCGTGCGCCTCGATATTACGAACACGGCTTTTAGCCGGTTGACCGGCCGCCTCCGCTATCATACGATTTATGAATCGATGAGGATTCCGTATGACGACGGTGACTGTGTCCGAGAAGTTCCAGGTCGTGATCCCGAAAAGTGTCCGGGAATCCCTGGCGATCCGGCCCGGGCAGAAGCTCGAGGTCATCGTTCACGACGGACGTGCCGAATTCGTGCCGGTGAGAGAAATGAAGGCGATGCGCGGTTTCCTGCGCGGCATCGACACTCGTGTCCCGCGCGAGAAGGATCGCGTTTGAACGTCGTCGATTCGTCGGGCTGGCTCGAGTTCTTCGCCGACGGGCCGAACGCTGCGTTCTTCGCGGCTTCGATCATCGATACCGACCGGCTGGTCGTGCCGACGATCAGTCTGCTCGAGGTGTTCAAGCGGGTGTTTGCGCAACGCGGCGAGAATGCAGCGCTTCAGGTGGCCGCACAGATGCGGCAGGGGCGCGTCGTCGACCTCGATGCCGATCTCGCGATGCAGGCAGCCAGCCTCGGGCTGTTGCACAAGCTGCCGCTCGCTGATTCGGTCATGCTCGCGACCGCACAGGCGCACAGCGCGACGCTGTGGACGCAGGACGCGGATTTCGATGGCATCGACGGCGTGCGCTATATCCGCCATGCATCCGTTAGGTAGCCTAGCTCAGCGGCTGCCCCCACTCGCCCCACTCAAACGCGACGCAGCACCCGCACGTGCATCGGGCGCGTGAAGCGCGCCCCTTCCGGGCCGCAGTGGGGCTCGAACGCCGCGCGCACCGTCGCGAGCATCGCGTCGTCGATCCGATGATCGGCGAAGGTCGGCCGCATCATGCGCTGCTCGAACTCGGCGAAGTCGCGAAACCGCGAGGGCATCTCGAAGCGCTGCTCGGCCTCCTGCTCCCAGGCGCCCGTGAGCAGCGCCTCGTCCAGCGCAGCCTGCGCGGCTGCACGCACCGTGCGCTCGTCGTTGAAGAGGCGCACCACGTCGTTGAGCGCCCCCGCGTAGACCGGCTCCGACACGTAGAGGTGCCCGCCCGGGCGCAGCACCCGTGCGGTCTCCGCGAGCGCCTGCTCCATCAGCGGCAGCGGGATGTGGTGCAGCGACTTCAGCATGAGCGCGAGATCGAAGCTCGCGTCCGGAAACGGGATCGCCTGTGCGCCGGCGGCCACGAAGCTCAGGCCGGCCTGCGGCGCTGCCAGGTTCTTCGCATGCTGGCGCTCGTCGACCTCCAGGCCGGTGACCCGGCTGTCCGGGTACTTCCCCAGCAATGCGCGCGCCAGGCCGGCGGCGCCGCAGCCGAGCTCGATGATCCGCTGGCCGGCGAGCGGCACCAGGGCGGCCAGCACCGTGAGCTCGTCGTCGATGAGGGGGGTGGTGTCAGCGGTCGTGGCAGCCATGGGTCTCGCACCGAAACGGGCGGCGAGCAGCCGCCCGACCGGTGCCATTGTCCCGCATCCGTGCCTTTGCCGCCGGATCAGAAGCTCGCCTCCAGCGCCACCCAGAGGCGCCGGCCTTCGTCGACCATCCAGTTGCCGGCCAGGCCGGTGGTGCGGGTGCGGTCGTCGACCGGCACTTTCTCGTCGGCGACGTTCAACAGCGCGAATTTCAGCGCCAGGTTGCGGCGGAGCTGGTAGCTGCCCCCGATGTCGAAGGTGGTCGAGGCCTCGCGCTCGCGCACGTTCATGGCGCCGTTGCGGAACGCCGCCCAGTACTGCTTGCCCAGGTAGTTCATGCGGGCGTAGAGCGCGAGCTTGTCCGCGGCCGCCCAGTCGAGCTGCGCGTTGAGCACGTGCTCGGGCGTCTTGTCGAGCGGACGTCCGTCGAGCGAGCCACCGTCGAAGGCCGGCTCGCCGCCGCCCTTGCGTTTGGAGTCGGTGTAGGTGTAGTTGCCGGACAGCCGCCGTGCGCGCGCCAGCGGCCATGCGGCGGCCAGCTCGATGCCGCGCAGCGTCACCTTGTCGATGTTGTCGTACACGTAGATGTTGCGCGAGGGCACCCGCGGATCGGCTACGCCGGTGTCGTAGCTGGCCACCTTGTTCTTGAAGTCGCTGTTGAAGAGGGTGGCGCTCAGGCTCGCGCCGTTCGGGGCGTCGTAGCGGATGCCGACCTCTTCGTTGACGCTGGTCTCCGGCTCCAGGTTCGGGTTGCCGCACAGCGTGCCGGGCGGCGAGACGTTGCCGGTCTGCCCGCCGGTGGTCATGCAGTAGCCCGCGGTGCTCTGGCGTATGGTCGGCGCCTTGAAGCCCTTGGCGGCGCCGCCGCGCAGCGTGAGCGTGTCGCTGAGCTTGTAGACCGCATAGAGGCGCGGCGTCCAGTGCGAGCCGTAGTTCTCGTGGTCGTCCAGGCGCAGGCCGCCGGTCAGCGTGAGGCGCTCGGTGACGAAGAGGTCGTCCTCGGCGAACAGCGCCCACGATTTCACGGTGACCGCATCGACGTTGGCCGGATAGCCGGCGATCGAATCCTGGCTGCTGATGCCTTCGACCTTGGCGTGGCTGTATTGCCCGCCGAGCTTGAGCAGGTGACGGGCGAAGGGCAGCGAAACCTGGCCGTCGAGGACGGTATCGGTCAGCTCGGGGACCACCGGGCTGCGCACCCCGTTGGTCCAGTTGGTCTGCTTGCCGATTTCCTGGTACAGGGCCAGCGTGGAGGTGCCGAAGGACCACCTGCCTTCGTGCGTGAGCGCCCAGTGCCGGCGCTCGTGCTCCGTTTCCAGCGCTGCGGCGTTCGCGGCCAGCGAGCGTCCCGGCCGCCGTTCCTGTGAGAACTCGCTGTGGCCGGCCTCGACGGTGAAGGCGTGCTCGCGCGACGGCGTCAGCGACAGCTTGGCGGTGAGGTTGCGATCGGTCGAGCCGAAGGTGCCGCTGGTGAGCGAGCCGGGGTAGTAGATGCGGTCCTCGTCGCGGTCGGTGAGCTTGCCGTAGACCTGCAGCCCTACCGTGTCGGTCTTGATCGGCCCGCCGAGCCAGAAGCCGGCATGGCGCGCGTCGCCTTCGTCCGAATCCTGCGGCACCACGGTGCCCACGGTGAACGAGCCGCCCCAGGTCTTGGGGACCTTGCGCGTGATGATGTTGATTACGCCGCCGATGGCATCCGAGCCGTAGAGCGAGGACATCGGCCCGCGTACCACCTCGATGCGTTCGATGGCCTCGAGCGGCGGGACCAGGTTCGACTGCACGCCGCCGGTGCCGCGGTTCATCGTCTCGCGCGTGCTCTGGCGCTTGCCGTCCACGAGGATCAGCGTGTATTCGCCGGGCAGTCCCCGGATGGAGATGTCCTTCTCGTTGGGGCCGCCGCCCACGATGCTCACGCCCTCGAGGGTGCGCACCGCGTCCTGCAGGTTCATGAAGGGCTCGCGCTCGAGCTGCTCGCGCGTGATGACCGAGATGCTGGCCGGCGCTTCCCGGATCTTCTGCTCGCGGGCGCTGGCGGTCACGACGACGGCCTCGAGCGTGGGCGTGGCGTCCGGTTGGGCCGCGACCGGCGAGGCGGCCAGACAGGCGAGCGCGTATCCGGTGAGCGACAGGGGGCGCCGTGGATTACGGCGCTGGCGGCCTGGAGCCGCCCGGTTCGTGCGTCGGCGACAAAGACATTTGCCGCAGCGACGGTGACGGCGCGCGATCGTGCGTTGCGGGGCGTGCCCGAGGAGGGCCGGACGCGCGTCGCGGCCCGGCGCCCGTATCCGTGTGCGGGGGGCCGGCCTGGTTTCCGGTGCCGGCACCGGTTCGGATTCGCGAGCGGGACTTGCTTGCTCAGACCCGTGCGCGGGCCATCTTCGGGGAGACGCCGAACCGGCGCTTGTAGGCCGTCGCGAAGTTGGCGGGGCTGGTGTAGCCGGCCAGCCGTGCGGCTTCCGCGACGCTGAGTCCGCGGCTTTCGAGCGCGGCCCGCGCGCGCTGCAGCCGGCTTTCGCGCAGGTATTCGAAGATGGTGGTGCCGAAGGCGGCGCGGAACTGGCGCTGCAGCGAGTTGGCGTTCACGCCGGCGCGGCGCGCCAGTTCGCCGAGCGTAAGGCCGTCGCAGGCGTCGCCGTCGAGGAAATCGCGCAGGTCGCGGGCGCGGCGATATTCGCGCGGACTCAGTGCGGGCCGGCCCGGGCCGGGGCGGTCGAAGCTCCCCAGTGCCTCGCTCACCAGCTCGATGGCGCGGCTCTCGAGGAACAGGTGCTGCAGCAGCGGCGGCATCGCCGGCGCGCGCACGATCTGCTCGGCGATCGCGATCGTGCGCGGCGAGGGCTGCCAATGCTCGATTGCGAGGTGGCGCGACATGAACGCCCGCAGCGCGGCCGAGCCCTCGCCTTCGCCGGAGGGCCCGCACGAAGCCAGCCATCCGGCACTCACCGTGACGACCACCTTGCGTTCGTAGGCGCCCTGCCGCCAGCGGCGCTCGAAGACCTCGGGGCGCGTGAGCCCGATCAGGGCGCCCACCGGTTGGGGCGTGTCCCCGGGCGCCGCGCGCGCCGACAGGCTCACGCGTCGCGAGCCGAACGATACGTCGACGCATCCGTCGAGCAGCAGCAGCACGCGCAGCCCTGGCTCCGCCGTCGCGCGCGTGCGCATGTCGTGCAGGTCGTTGACGTCGGCGCAGTGCATCCCCAGGCCGGGCCGCAGCGCCTGCGCGGTGAGGCGCCCGGCCAGCACCGGCTGCCCGGGCGCGATGTCGGTGGCGAGGAAATGGTGATCGGCACCCGCCAGCCGGGCCACGTCGTCGCCGGTAACGGTAGCGCCGGCGACGATGGCGCCGGGAAACCTGCCCGGCGCGCGCATGCGCGGGCGGCCGGCGCGGACCCGGGCAGTCTCGTGGAACATCGTTTTCCCAAACATATTCGTCGGCGCCGCAAATACGTATGTCCGATGTGGACGGGATGCTAGCGGGCTATCCATACAAATGCAAGTAATTCTCATTAGCATCGTGAGGCTGTCGAGCAGGGGCGCGGCGCTGTACCGCAAGATCTTTCCGCGTGTCGTGCATATCCACCGCGAAGTGCTTTCGGCGCTCGATGAACACGAGCAGCAAATGCTCGCGTCCTGCCTCCTCAAGATGCAGGTGCGCGCGCTGGAGGTCAGGCGGGACGGGCTGGTCGACGCGTACGCCGACCGACGCAAGGGCGGCAGCCGCAGGGCCTGGCCGTGCGATGCGGCATGGCTCAACCAGGCCGAGGCGGGTGTGATGCCGATCATCTGATCGCTTTCTCAAATGAATTCGTTGGCGCCGCAAACGTGTGCGCCGCGTGCGCATGGGATGCTGGTGGGCTGCCCGGATGGGCGCAAGCAATTCTGGTCAGCATCAGTGCCCCGACCTGTTCCCGAGTGCCGCATCGCCCGGCGGGTCACCGCCGCGGCCGTTGCCGCGGCCATCGCCGCGACCGTGTCGGCGTGCACCACGCTGCCGCGCGACGCGGCGACCGCCACGCTGGCCGGCGCGCCGGTCGTGACGCTGCCGGACACCCGCCGGCTTGACCTTCGTTCGAGTGCCGACGGGCGCGTCTACCGGGTGTTCGTGGCGCTGCCCGAGGGCCCGCCGCCGCCCGGCGGCTATCCGGTGCTCTACGTGCTCGACGGCAATGCGCTGTTTCCTGTCGCGGCCCTGATGGCGCGCGCCCAGGCACGGCGCAGCGCGAGCACCGGCATCCGGCCGGGGATCGTGGTCGGCATCGGCTACCCGACCGACGAGCCGTACGACGAGCAGGCGCGCGCGTTCGACTACACGCCGCCGGCGCCGGGACTGTCGCCGGAGTTCGGCGGCGGTGACGCCTTCCTCGATTTCATCGAGCGCGACCTGCAGCCATTCATCGCGCGCGAATTCCCCGTCGACGCGCGCCGCCGCACGCTGTTCGGCCACTCCTTCGGCGGGCTGCTGGCGCTGCACGCGCTGTTCACCCGTCCGGGCCTGTTCGCGGACTACGTCGCGGCCAGCCCGTCGATCTGGTGGAACGATGGCTTCATCCTGAAGGAGCGCGAGGCTTTCGCGGCCCGCTCGACGCCGCGGGCGCGGGTGCTGGTCACGGTCGGCTCGCGCGAACAGGCGCCGCCGACCGGTGCGTCCGCCGAACGCGCGGCGCTGCTGCGCCAGCGCGGCCAGGTGGACGCGGCCCGCAGCCTCGGGCTCGACCTCGAGCGCCTGCGGCCGGCCGGGCTGCAGGCGGGGTTCCGCGAATTCGAAGGCGAGAACCACGGCAGCGCCGCGCTGCCGGCGCTGCAGCGCGCGATCGAGTACGCGCTGGGGCAACCCTAGCAAGCAGATTCATGATGCCGGCTTCGACTCTGTTTGCCTTTACCGTGCGAGCCCTGATCGTGCTCGCGGCCGTGCAGTTCTGCTTGTTCGCGACACCGGCGCGCGCGGCCGGGGAGATCGAGCTCACCGACCTGGCCGGCCGCACGGTTCGCGTGCCGGCCGGGGTCGAGCGTCTGCTGCTCGGCGAAGGCCGCCTGCTGCCGGCGCTGGCCATCCTGGAGCACGACGACCCGACGCGGCGGCTGGCCGGCATGATGGGCGAGTTCGAGCTGCTCGACCCCACCGGCTACGAGCAGTGGCGGCGGCGCTTCCCGCGGCTCGAGCGCGTGCCGCGCATCGGGCGCTCCTCCAGCGGCAGCTTCAGCGTGGAGCAGGCCATCGCCGTGCGGCCCCAGGTGGCGATCTTCACGCTCGGAGGCGGGCACGGGCCGGGCGATCGCGATCGCGAGGCGATCGAGCGGCTGCAGGCCGCCGGTACGGCGGTGGT
>ERZ778021.2183-NODE-2183-length-18577-cov-4.803693_pt1 | contig 18577 bp, 18 predicted proteins | sample MGYA00375751_ERZ778021 | MGnify/ENA primary metagenome ERZ778021 (study PRJEB29350, sample SAMN05389814) | bioreactor metagenome | isolation source: Thiocyanate stock bioreactor | place: South Africa: University of Cape Town | collected 2013-08-29 ... | reverse complement strand
TGTCTTTTGCGCCATGTCCGAAATGCAGTCAATCCAATTTTATCGGGGCTAAGTTCTGTACGGAATGCGGCCAGAAATTAAACTGAGTGGGCAGATGATACGATGCAATATGCAGATATCCCTTATCAATCTCATAAAAAAAAGGTCAAATGGTGGTTTTGCTGGCCGGTTACTTTAGCTATTTTTGTGCTTTTTTGGCCGGTTGGTATCTTTTTTGTTTGGAAAAGGGTTTCCTGTGATAAGGATTCCATCATGATCGGCGGAAGAATTTTACTGTTCGCGGGAATTTTCCTTTTGTTCATGGGCACCATTGCCATCATTGCGGGTCCGGAGGATCCCTCTCAGGCAGTAACCGGACGACTTCAGTATTTTGTTCTTTTTATCTGCAGCGGTGTGGCATTGACACTGATAGGCATCAAGAATATCAAAAAAGCAAAGCGGATCAAAAAATATATGGATTTGATCATCCATCTCGGCATCCGATCCCTGACAAAAATAGCCGCTGTGTCAGGAATTTCTCCCGATCTTGTGGAGAAGGACATTCCCAAAATGCTGGACAAAGGCTTTCTTCCCGGTGCTTATATGAACGATGTAAGAAAAGAACTAGTGATCCCCGACACGGGATTTGAATATGAAGCATACCCTCAACACTACCAGTTCTCTGTTCAGTGTAAAAACTGCGGCGCCAACAACACGGTAACCTATGGCTTTCCCGCTTACTGCGAATACTGTTCTTCCCTCATAAACAATGCCCCCTATTGAAGGGGGCATTGTTTCTTACATTTGTTTGTCCAAAACAGTTACCAGCTTTTTTACTTTTGTGCTGAGATTGTCGAATACGGCAAAGTTCAGCTGCTGAGCGGCGTCTGACATGGCGCTCATGGGGTCCGGGTGTACCTCAATGATCAAACCGTCGGCTCCACCGGCCACGGCGGCCAGAGACAAAGACTCGATATAAGACGCCTTTCCTGCCGCATGGGACGGGTCGATGATAATGGGCAAGCTGCTTTTTTCCTTGATGACCGCAATTGCCGAAATGTCAAGAGTATTTCGGGTGGCGGTTTCAAAGGTACGGATGCCCCGCTCGCAAAGCACTACATTGTAGTTGCCCTCGCTCATGATATATTCCGCTGCATCCAGCCATTCGGAAATGGTGGAGGAATTGCCCCGTTTCAATAAGATCGGCATTTTGGAACGACCCAACTCCCGCAGCAGACGGAAATTCTGCATGTTTCTGGCACCCACCTGAAACATGTCACAGTATTTTGCCGCTGTTTCAATGTTATTCTCACTGATGATTTCACTGACTACCTTCAGCCCTGCTTCATCACCGGCCAGCCGCATCAGCCGATAGCCTTCATCCTCCATGCCCTGAAAGGCATAGGGAGAGGTTCTTGGCTTATAGGCACCGCCACGTAAGAACTGAGCACCGGATTGCTTCACCGCCAGTGCTGTGGAAACAATCTGTTCCTCGCTCTCCACCGCACAGGGACCCGCCATCATGGCAAAATGCCCGCCGCCGATTTTTGCGCCGTCGATATTGACTACAATACCCTGTGGATTGAAGGCCTTGCTGGCAAGCTTGTAGCTTTCCATAATGGGGATGACCTTCTCCACCCCCGGCAGCATTTCCAAATTGACATCTGCCAATCTTTTTTTATCGCCCACCACTCCAATGATGGTGGTCTCGCTTCCTTGTGATATATGAGCCTTTAACGAGTGGTGTTCCAACAGCCGCGAAACCGCCGCAATGTTCTCCCCCGTTGCTCCTTTTGCCATAACAATAACCATAGATATTTCCTTTCTGATGCCTGTGTCGCTTTAGCGCTTTTAATTACTAAAGTATACCGTGTTTTACACCATATGTCAAGACTTGAAGCCCAATTTCGACAAAAAACACGACTATCGTCAAAATGCACAAAGTTGGTCATATCACAACAAAATTTTTCTCTGTTTTTCTTATAAAACCGGGTTTACACCCAGTAGGGATAAGGTTATAATGAGTAGAACTTTATCAACACTTGAAACAGAAAACGGGGGATTCAATGTTCCAGATCAGATTTGTTTGGAAAAACCTCAAAGGCAGGCGAATTTTCTTCATCATCGGAATTCTTCTTTCGGCGATCGCTTCCATCCCGGTATTTGTAAACCCTTATCTGACCAAAGTTTTGGTTGACGACGTAATAAAGGGCGGCAAAAAGGATTGGTTGATTCCAATTTTGCTTATCATGTGCGGCGTTGTCCTCAGTGTCTCTGTGATTCGGTTTTTTCGTGTTCTTTTTTTGGAATGGGCGTCCCAGTTTATGCTGCTTCGCATCCGAAAGCATTTGTTCACCAATCTGCAGTATCAAGAAATGCGGTTTTTTGACCGCAACCGCTCCGGCGATATCATCACCAGAATTACCGGCGATCTGGACTTGGTCCGGCACATCTGTGCCTGGACGGTGTATCAGTTTACGGATTCAGTGGTAATGTTTGCGGCGTCTGTTATTTTCTTATTTTCTCTCAGCATTCCCCTGACCCTTTCCTTATTGGCAGTTTTGCCCTTTTTGGCAATTGCCATTCGTGTTTTTATGAAAAAAGTCCGACCACTGTATCAGCAGCTTCGTTTTAAGCTCTCCGAGCTGAATACCGCCGCTCAGGAGAATATTGCAGGCAACCGGGTGGTCAAAGCCTTTGCCAGAGAAGAGTATGAAAAAGAAAAATTTGATCGCAAAAGCTTAGAATTCAAAGAAGCCAGCCTGAAGGCAGTATATACCAATCAAAAAATTCAGCCGTTTATGGAGTTCATCGGTCAATCCATGACAATCATCACCGTTTTGGTGGGTGGTCTGTTCGTCATCAACGGCAGCATCTCCATCGGAACCTTATTCGCCTTTTCCGGTCTGACCTGGGCGCTGGCACAGCCCATCCGTACATTGAGCACACTTCTCAATGACGTTCAGCGGTTTTCCGCCTCTGCCGACAAAATTATTGAGCTGTATTATGCCCGGCCTACCATTGTAGACCGCCACGATGCCGTTGATACAACCGACCGCATCCGGGGCAAGGTCGAATTTAAAAATGTATCCTTCCGGTTTGATAATCTGCAGGTGCTTTCCGACATTTCTTTTGTTGCAGAGCCGGGAGAAACCGTTGCCATTATGGGACCCACCGGTTCGGGAAAAACCACTCTCATTGCGCTGCTTGCCAGATTTTACGATGTGCAGCACGGGGAAGTGACCATCGACGATGTGGATGTGCGGAAATGGAGGGTTAGCAAAGTCAGAAGCTCCGTCGCCATCTCCACACAGGATGTGTTCTTATACTCCGATACCGTGGACGGCAACATTGCCTATGGCAACCCGGAGCTTTCCGAGGAAAAGGTCATCGAATATGCCAAATCCGCCTGTGCCCACGGTTTTATCAACAAGATGGAGGACGGGTATAACACCGTCATCGGAGAACGGGGTGTGGGCTTGTCCGGCGGCCAGCGCCAACGGATTGCGCTGGCACGGGCGCTGGCTGTGGAACCCCCGATTTTAATCCTCGATGATACCACCTCTGCGGTGGATATGGAAACAGAAAGCTACATACAAAATGAGCTGCGCAGCTTAAAATTCCCCTGCACCAAATTTATCATTGCCCAGCGGATTTCCTCTGTGAAGGACGCAGACAAAATCATCATTCTCGACAAAGGCACCATCCAGATCGGCACCCACGAAACCCTGGCCGCTACCAACAAATTTTATCGTGAAATCTGTGAGCTGCAGGATGTTCCGGAACTTCCTGTATACAAAGGAGGGAACTGATCATGGCAAGAAACACCTACGAAATCGATGAAACGCTGGAAGCTCCCTTTCAGCTGTCACAGTTCAAGCGTGCGCTGGTATATGTCAGGCGTTATTATAAAAAAATGCTTCTCGCGCTGTTTCTCTCAATTCTCGCCTCGGTCATCAGCCTGACCGGCCCGCTCATCATCAAATATATTCTTGATCATGCCATCACACCCGGCGGTTCTGCTACGCTTCTGATTCAGCTGAGCTGCCTCCTTGCAGGAACCATTGTCATCAGCTCCCTGTTTGGTGCGGTCAGAAGCATTATCATGTCCAAGGTGGGTCAGTCCATCATTTATGATATCCGCAGCGATGTGTTTGACCATCTTCAGAAGCTGCCCTTTTCCTATTATGACAGCCGTCCCCACGGCAAAATCCTTGTGCGTGTGGTTCAATATGTCAACAATGTGTCCGATATGCTATCCAACGGGCTGATCAATATCATCATTGAGCTGTTTAATATTATTTTTATCACCATTTTTATGTTCTTGGTGGATGCAAGGCTGGCTTTGGTCATTCTTGCCGGTCTGCCGGTTTTAATTGCTGTAATTTTCGCCTGCAAACGAAGGCAGCGTAAGGTCACCCAGACCTACAGCAACAAAAACTCCAACCTGACCGCTTATATGGTTGAAAATATTTCGGGTGTCAAGGTTGCCCAGATTTTTGACCGTCAGGAAACCAACATCCGCATTTTTGACCGTCTCGCCCTGGCAGTGAGAAATTCATGGATGAGTACCATTTATATGTTTAATATTATTCCCTTTACGGTCAATAATATCTCCCAATGGGTGCTGAGCTTTGTTTATCTGGCAGGCGTACTGTGGTTCACCCCTGCGGTTACGGTAGGTACCATACTGGCTATGGGTGCATATGCTTCCCAGTTCTGGCAGCCCATCACCAACCTTGCCAATATCTATAACAACTTCATCAACGCCATTGCCTATCTCGAGCGGATTTTTCAGACCATCGACGAGCCTGTGGATGTATGCGACACCGAAAATGCAGGCACCCTGCCAAAGGTAACCGGACAAGTGGAATTCAAAAACGTTTGCTTTGAATACGAACCCGGTGCCAGAATCCTGAACGATATGTCCTTTACCGTGAAGCCGGGCGAATCCGTTGCCCTGGTGGGTCCGACGGGTGCGGGCAAAACCACCGTTGTAAATTTAATCAGCCGGTTTTATAACCTGACCTCCGGTCAGGTGCTCATCGACGGCGTGGACATCAGCGGCGTCACGCTCCATTCCTTACGCAGCCAAATGGGCATCATGCTCCAGGACAGCTTTATTTTCAGCGGCAGTATCATGGACAATATTTTATATGGCCGTCTGGATGCGACATCCGAAGAAGTAACGGCCGCTTGTGAGGCTGTTCATGCCGACGGATTTATTCGCGAAATGGAACGGGAATATGACACCGAGGTAAATGAGCGGGGCGACCGTTTGTCTCAGGGGCAAAAGCAGCTCATCGCTTTTGCCAGAACCATGCTTTCCGATCCTGCCATTTTGATTTTGGATGAAGCCACCTCCTCCATTGACGCAAAAACAGAACGCCTGTTGCAGGACGGCATTGCAAAGCTCTTACAGGGCAGGACCTCCTTTATCATTGCCCACCGTCTTTCTACCATCAAAAGCTGTGACAAAATCATGTATATAGACGGAGGAAGAATCGCGGAAGCAGGTACCCACGAGGAGCTAATGGCACGGAAGGGGCAGTATTATAAGCTGAACACTGCCTGTGAAGAAAAAACAGCATAAAATAGCTGCCGCTACTTTGGAGTGTAAAATCTTTATGATGTTCAGACTAAAATTCATGCAATAAAACTCTGATTTGTAACTTTTTTTATACCCTTTCCCTTATCCCCTTAAGCTAGGAGTTGTCCGGCAAATTTTTTTAGGATTCACAGAAATTCTGTTGGCTTCCTGAGATAAAAATACCCGCGGAAGAGAAATTCTTCCGCGGGTAATTTGTTTCTGTTCGGAGGGCAACCCGGTGTTATCGGGTATTCCTTATGATGCATGGTACTGCATATGAGCAGAAATAAAAAGCGTGATTACTGAATCGGTTTTAGGAATTCCTGTGTCCAATACAGTGTACCGTTTGATTTTTTGGCTGCACCGACACCGATCTGGGTATAGTTCTTGGACAATATATTGGCTCTATGGCCTGCTGAATTCATCCAAGCTTTCATTACCTCTTCCGGTGTTTTTTGCCCGTAAGCGATATTCTCGCCGGCGGCAGAGAATTTTAGTCCGTAGCTTTCCATCATTTTAAAGGGCGACCCGTAGGTTGGTGAATTATGCGCAAAATAATTCTTATTGATCATGTCCTGAGATTTCAGTCGCGCTACATAAGAAGCGGTATTGTTTTTTGTCAGCTTCATTAAATTTCTGCTGACACGTTCTTTGTTTACAAGCTCAATGACCTTGTCTTCCAATGACTGTAGCGGCGCACTTTCCGGAATATTTACGCTTTGGCCGGCTTTGATTTGTGATGGGTTTTTTATCTGCGGATTGCACTTTTTCAGCTCTTTCAGAGATATCTGATATTTTTTGCAGATGGCTGACAGACTGTCACCCGGTTTACATTTATAGTTGATGCTCTGGGCTGAAGCAGGAACGATTGCAAGCACAAAAACCAAACACACGCCGGTTAATGATGCTATGATTTTTTTCATTGAAAACATCACCTCCCGAATATAGTGTTCCGTCATCGGGAAGTGATTATTTTGTTAATTGTTCTTAATTCAGTTATATTTTTGTTGTAAAATCAAAGAATAATCAGCTCTTTTTCGCTTTTCGTCAGGTTGATACAGCCGTCCGGCATTACTACAACCATATCTTCAATGCGTACTCCAAATTTTCCTTTGAGATAAATTCCCGGTTCCACGGTCACTACCATATTTTTTTTCAATATCAATTTGCTTTTTGGCGAAAGAGACGGGGATTCGTGAATCTCAATTCCGACGCCATGCCCCAAACCGTGTCCGAAACAACCTTCATAGCCTGCTTTGTAGATGATGCTTCTCGCAACGTCGTCCACATCCTTACCACTCATTCCGGCCTTGATTACCGCCAGCGCTGCCTTTTGCGCCTTGAGCACGGTTTCATACACCCTGTTCTGTTCGTCGCTCACAAACCCAAGGGCAACCGTTCTTGTCATGTCGCTGCAATAGCCATCCACCTTACAGCCCATATCCATGGTGATAAAATCGCCCTTGCGAAGCTTTTTATCCGTCGGGACACCATGGGGGCGGGATGTGTTTTCCCCGGAAATCGTGATAAGATCAAAGGATATGTCCTCTGCTCCGTTTTTACGCATAAAAATTTCGGCTTCCAGCGCCAATTCTTTTTCTGTGACGCCTTCCTGAATGAAATTTTTTAACATGGAAAAGGTATCATCGGTAATTTGTTGTGCTTGTTTGATTGTTTCGATTTCCGTCTTTGACTTGGCTTCTCTTAGGGCTCTGATTTTACCGTCTAGCACCCCGTCTGCAATCACTTCGCAGCAAAGCCTGTCTTGGATTCGTTTGGCTGCTGAAACGGTTTGAAAATCAGCTTCAATGAAAACATTTTTGATTGCTTCTTTTTTTATTATTCCACAAATCTGCTCAAATATATCTTCCTGCAAAACCGCTTTGATTTCGGTATTTTTCAGGATTGTTTCAGCCATTTCGATATAACGGAAGTCAATGAAAAAACATGCATTGTTTTCCGTGACAAAAAGAAAACCCGCCGAGGAATGAATCCCTGTAAAATAACGCACATGGACCGGATTTTCAATCAAGACGGCTTCATTTTTCTGTATATTCAGTTTTTCATTTATTCTTATCATAAATCATTTTCAGACCCAACAAAATTAAATTATCGGAATAGACGATATTTCGTTTGCAATTCGCCACGATTTCCTTGGCCAATCCGCCGGTTGCGATCACCGTCGCCTTTTCCCCCAGCTGATCCTCCATCCGCTCCGTCATTCCGTCAAGCAGAGCAGCCTGGCCGAATACCAGCCCGGATTTCATGCTGTCGATTGTGTTTTTACCGATCGCGCTGTCCGGTGTTTCGATACTGATTTGAGGAAGTTGTGCCGTACGGGTTACCAGTGCGTCCAGAGAGATGGCGATGCCGGCACAGATGGCGCCGCCGATGAAATTCTGGTTTTTGTCTATCACCGTAATCGTTGTCGCCGTTCCCAAATCATAGATGATACAAGGACAGGGGTAAAGATGGATCGCCGCCACAGCACCGGCGACCAGATCGGCACCCAGCTGTCCGGGATTGTCGATTTTGATATTCAGCCCGGTTTTAATGCCCGGTCCCAGCACGATGGGCGTGAAGCCTGTCAGCTTTGTGACCGCTTGTTTTAGTGAAGACGCCAGCACCGGAACAACGGAGCTGATAATAGCACCGCTGAAATCCTCGGTGGAAACACCGTATAAGTCCACCATGTCCCGGAGCTCAATGGCATATTGGTCCCCGGTTTTTGCTTTGTCTGTTGCAATCCTTGCAACAAATTTCAGCGCATCCCCCTGAAACACGCCCAAGGTTATATTTGAATTTCCAACATCAATTGCCAGTAACATAAAACACCATCCAAAAATTAATCATTCCCGTTTTGTAAGCTTTTTTCTGTCAGCTGCATCAGTTCGATGGGATTTCCGTCAGGATCATTCACCCATGCCTGAAAAGAACCGTCCAACCCTTCGGTCACCTCAACGTTTATTTTCACCCCGAGGCTGCGTAGACGCTCCACATCCTCATGAATATTATCGGTGTGTAAGGCAATATGGCGGTAATTCATATCATCATACCATTTTCCGCCGGCTGTTTCCGGGAAAAATTCAATGAACTGTCCGTGTGCAACCTTAATATATTGGATCCAGATTTCACCGTCATCATTTTTTAAGCTGAACATTTTCTGAAACCCCAGCTTGTTGCAGTAAAAATCCAAGGTTGCGTCTAAATCCTTTACGGTATATGCGATATGTCCGACTCCGGTTATCATTTGAATCGCTCCTTTGTTTTTATTTTTTCAATTATACCATTATTTTAACAATTATCAAACAATTTATTTTGCTTTTTCCCTGTTTTGTAGTATAATTGGAAATAAAACGAATGTATGTTTGGGGGGGCGTCCTTTTGTTCGCAAAGCTGTTCAGCGTCGGTCTCTACGGGATGGATGCATATATCGTAGAAACCGAAGCTTTTATCTCCGGCGGGCTTCCTGCCTTTGATGTGGTAGGGCTACCTGACCAATCGGTAAAAGAATCCCGAGACCGGGTCCGTTCTGCCATCAAAAACAACGGGTTTGAATATCCCGTCAGCCGTATCACTGTGAATCTGGCTCCGGCAGACATTCGCAAGGAAGGCTCGATTTACGACTTGCCGCTGTTTCTTGCACTACTCATTGCCACCGAGCAAATCACCGCCGAAACCGAGAACAGTGTTTTTGCCGGCGAATTGTCTTTAAAGGGTGATGTTCGACCCATTAAGGGTCTCCTTGCCATGGCGATTAAGGCAAAGGCGGCAGGCTTTGCCAGTCTTTATGTTCCGGCGGCCAATGCGGCGGAAGCCACCGTGGTGGAAGGGCTGACTGTTTATCCTGTGCATAACGTTACCGAGCTGATTGCACATTTGAAAGGCGAAGCGGAAATCGCGCCCCTGACCAATGTGGATTTTAGCAGCCAGGCATTGCCCGAAATGGCTGACTTCTGTGATGTAAAAGGGCAGGCCGGGGCCAAACGGGCTCTTGAAATCGCCGCTGCCGGAGGGCACAATGTTCTTCTCATCGGGCCGCCGGGTTCAGGAAAAAGCATGCTGGCCAAGCGGCTTCCCTCCATTCTTCCTGAAATGACCTTTGAAGAATCCATTGAAACCACTAAAATCCATTCCATTGCCGGAACACTGCCCGGCAATGTTCCCCTCATCAAGGTTCGCCCTTTCCGGGCACCCCACCACACGGTTTCCAGCGCCGGTCTTTCCGGCGGTGGCGCCATCCCCTCCCCCGGCGAAATCTCCCTTGCCCACAACGGGGTGTTGTTTCTTGACGAACTGCCGGAGTTTAACCGCACCACCATGGAGGTGCTTCGCCAGCCCTTGGAGGACGGCATCGTTACCATCTCCCGTGTTGCCGGAACACTTTCTTATCCCTGTACCATCATGCTGGTTGCCGCCATGAACCCCTGCCCCTGCGGATATTACGGACACCCGAAGAAGCCCTGTTCCTGTAACAGCGGTTCTGTCAATCGGTATCTGAACAAGGTTTCCGGTCCGCTGCTGGACCGGATGGATCTGCATGTAGAGGTTCCGCCCGTGGAATTTACAGAGCTGAATTCATCGGAAAAGGCAGAAAGCTCCGGCGATATCCGAAAACGGGTCAACACCGCCAGAAAGCTTCAGCAGGAACGGTATCATGGGTCTGGCATCGCCTGTAATGCGAGAATTACCACCTCGCTTTCCAAGCAGTTCTGTGTTCTCGATGAAGGTGCTGAAACCATGCTGAAAATGGCATTTGACAAGCTGAATCTTTCCGGGCGAGCCTATGACCGTATCCTAAAGGTCGCCCGAACCATAGCAGATCTGGACGGAAGCGAAACCATATGCTCACCCCATGTTGCAGAGGCGGTTCAGTTCCGAAGCCTTGACAGAAAGTACTGGCAGGGATAAAAATAGATAAAATAGATAATTTTTAAGGCTGACAGGAGCAAAATCTTATCAGCCTTTTTTGTGTTAAATTATTGACAATCCCCTGAAATTATAGGATAATAAATCATTAAGTTATAATAAGAGGAGCGGCAGAAATTGGGTTATACGATTGCAGAAAAAATCATCAAGGCGCATCTTCTCGACGGAGAGATGACAAAAGGTCAGGATATCGGGATCCGTATTGACCAGACCCTGACACAGGATGCTACCGGCACAATGGCATATCTCGAGTTCGAAGCCATGGGCGTTCCCAGAGTGAAAACCGAGAGAAGCGTGGCATACATTGACCACAACACGTTACAAACCGGCTTTGAAAACGCCGATGACCACCGTTTCATCGGTTCGATCGCCAAAAAGCACGGTATTTATTTTTCCCGTCCCGGCAACGGCATCTGCCACCAGGTACATCTGGAGCGGTTTTCGGTTCCCGGTAAAACCCTGATCGGCTCAGACAGCCACACCCCCACCTGCGGAGGTATCGGCATGCTGGCCATGGGTGCGGGCGGTCTCGACGTTGCGGTTGCTATGGGCGGCGGCACATATTATATCACCATGCCGAAAATGGTACGGGTGAATTTAACCGGCAAGCTTCGTCCCTTTGTCGCTGCAAAGGATATTATTTTAGAGGTTTTACGCATTTTGACCGTAAAAGGCGGCGTGGGCAAAATTGTTGAATACGGCGGCGAGGGCATCAAAACCCTGTCTGTTCCCGAGCGTGCCACCATTACCAATATGGGGGCAGAGCTGGGCGCGACAACCTCTATTTTCCCGGCTGATGAAATTGCCCGTCAGTTTTTGTCGGCACAAAACAGAGAAGAAGATTTTACAGAGCTTTTGCCGGACAGTGACGCAGTGTATGACGAAGTAGTGGAAATCGATTTGTCCACACTGAAACCATCCGCTGCCCTTCCCCACAGCCCTGACAACGTAAAAACGGTGGAAGAAGTCGGCCCCATCAAAATCGATCAGGTTCTGATCGGTTCCTGCACCAATTCCTCCTTGCTGGATATGCTGCGGGTTGCTGAAATCCTTAAAGGCAAAACCGTGCATCCCGATGTCAGCCTGGGCATTGCGCCCGGCTCGAAGCAAGTGTTTAACATGCTTGCCGATTGCGGCGCTCTGGGTGTTTTGATCGCTGCCGGTGCCAGAATCCTGGAATGTGCCTGCGGCCCCTGCATCGGCATGGGCCAATCCCCCAACTCTGCCGGTATTTCTCTGCGCACCTTCAACCGTAACTTCGAAGGCCGTTCCGGCACCGCAGACGGGCAGATTTATCTGGTCAGCCCCGAAACCGCTGCCGCCTCCGCCATTGCCGGATATTTTACCGATCCGACCACGCTGAAAGACGACATCAGCGTCACCATCCCCGAGAAGTTCTTAATCAACGACAATATGGTGGAGCCCCCCGCTTCGGTGGAGGATGCCCATAAAGTAGAAATATTGAGGGGACCCAACATCAAGCCTTTCCCGGTTACCAAACCGCTGGAATCTGTGATTGCCGCCAAAGCACTGCTCAAAGTCGGCGACAATATCACAACCGACCATATCATGCCGGCAGGCGCCAAGATTTTGCCCTTCCGTTCCAATATTCCGTTTCTGTCCCAGTTTTGCTTTCGCCAGTGTGATGAAAAATTCCCCGACCGCTGTGTAATCAACAAACAGGGCATCATCATTGGCGGCGTCAATTACGGACAGGGCTCCTCCCGTGAGCATGCGGCATTGGTTCCTCTCTATCTGGGCATCAAAGCGGTTATCACCAAATCCTTTGCCCGTATCCACAGCGCAAACCTGATCAATGCAGGCATTTTACCTCTGACCTTTACAAACGAAGAGGATTATGACAAGGTTTCGGAAAACGATGAACTGGAACTGACCGATATCAGAACCACCATAGAGACAGGCAGCAACAAAGCCGTCCTCAAAAACAAGACCACAGGGGACGAAATTACTCTGAACTGTAATTTGTCCACCCGTCAGCGTGCTATCATTCTGGCAGGCGGTCTTCTCAATTATACCAAGGAGAATGGTTGAGCAACGTAAGAATCAACCATATTTAGAAAGGAATGTTAACAGAATGGAACATAAAATAAAAGCTGCCATTGAGCAGTTCGAAAAGGTGATGCGGGCACAGCTCGCAAGAGTGGAACAAATGAAAGCCGAACAGGATTTTGTGGATTATAAATCTCTTGACAAAATCATCATCGGTGTTTGCGGCGGTGATGGCATCGGCCCTGTTATCACAAACGAATCCGCCAGAGTATTGGAATTTTTGCTGGACAGCGATGTAAAAGCCGGTAAAATTGAATTTCGCACCATTGACGGTCTGACCATCGAAAACCGTGCAGCGCAGAACAAAGCCATCCCCGACGATGTTTTGGCAGAGCTGAAGCAGTGCCATGTTATCCTGAAAGGACCCACAACCACACCCAGAGCGGGGGACCCGTGGCCAAACGTGGAAAGTGCAAACGTAGCTATGAGAAAAGAGCTGGACCTGTTTGCCAACGTTCGTCCTGTTAAGGTTCCCGAAAAGGGAATTGACTGGACCTTCTTCCGTGAAAACACGGAAGGTGCCTACACCTTGGGCTCACAGGGCGCCAACGTGACTGAGGACCTGGCGGTTGACTTTACCGTTACTACCACACAGGGTACCGACAGAATCGCAAGAATGGCATATGAATATGCCAGAAAAAATAAAAAAGAGCGTGTTTCCATCATCACAAAGGCCAATGTAGTAAAAACCACCGACGGCAAATTCTTAAAGCTTTGCCAGAATATCGGTGCCGAATATCCCGAAATTGAGACCGACGACTGGTACATCGACATCACCACCGCCAAGCTGATCGACGAAAAACGCCGCAGAGACTTTAAGGCGTTCATCCTCCCGAACCTGTATGGTGATATCTTAACCGACGAAGCCGCTGAGTTCCAGGGCGGTGTGGGTACAGCAGGCAGCGCAAACTTAGGCAAACGCTATGCTATGTTTGAAGCAATTCACGGTTCTGCTCCCCGCATGGTTCTCGAGGGACGTGACCAATACGCCGATCCTTGCTCCATGCTCCGTGCCGGCGTGATGCTCCTTTCCCACATCGGCTATCAAACAGAAGCGGATGTGTTTGAAAAAGCGCTGGACACCTGTATGTTCGAAGAGAAGAAGCTGCAGATTACCGGTCGTGATACCGGCTGCACCTGCACAGAGTTCGGCAACTATGTCATGGATACAGTGGTTGCACTCAGCAAATAATATACAATACCCGTTTGATAAGGAGGGCATATTATGATTAAGCGCGAAGATATTTCGATTTCGGTAATCAAACGATTGCCCCGTTATTATCGTTTTTTGGGTGAATTGATCAAAAAAGATATCGACAGGATTTCGTCCCGTGAGCTCTCTTCTAAAATGGGGCTGACCGCTTCCCTGATCCGGCAGGATTTAAACTGCTTCGGCGGGTTCGGGCAGCAAGGGTACGGCTACAATGTTAAGCTGTTACATGAAGAAATCGGACAGATTCTCGGTCTGGATTCTTCTTTTCGTGCCATTATCATCGGTGCCGGTAATCTGGGTCGTGTCATTGCCACCCACATGGATTTTGAAAAGCGCGGCTTTCAGCTCATCGGTATTTTTGACAAAAAGGAATCCATGGCAGGTCAGCTGGTACGGGGTATGCCCGTGCGCCACATTGACGGTCTGGATGAATTCTGCCGCGAAAACCTGCCTCAGGTCGCCATTCTCTGTATTCCCGCGGAAGCCGCCTTTGAAATTACCGACGCCCTGGTTCGTCTGGGCATTCAAGGCTTCTGGAACTTTACCCACAGCGATTTGGCGCTGCGCTATCCCGGTCTGCCGGTGGAAAACGTTCATCTCGGCGATAGCCTGATGACCTTCTGCTACCGAATGAAGGAAAAACTGGAGCATCCTGTCTCCGATCGTTGAATCAGGATAAAAAATAGGGCGCATGGTGTGAAGTGACCCCAAAAAGTTAGACAAAGTTTTGATTAAAAATTGTACTAATTGAATATTAAGCAGCTGAAATGGCTTGAGATCTGTTTTTAGCAGGTGTCAGGCCATTTAGTTTTAGCTTGATCCTGCGGTTTTTGGAGCATCGGGTTCTTTGTCCGTCTGATCATATGGCATTTTTGCAGGATGTTGGCTTATCCTCCTGCAATAACAAAAAAGCGAGTCAATTGCATCCTCCCCAAAACCCCTGTCTTATGTTATCCCGTTTACACCATTTTTGTGATTTTGATCTGTCAATGCCTATTTTTCAACCACACCGCTTAATAAATCATAAACCTCTTTGACATTCTCTATCTCATAAAGTGCGTTAAAAACTCTGCCCGCACAAAGATATGTATTCACCCGATTGGAATAAAATTCATGTAAAAACAGCTTGGTTTTGCTTCTTCTTTGAAACGTTATGGTTCCGATATTATTCTTATTCTGGGTGAAATAAAGAAGTAAAATATCCTGTAACTCAATATCTCTGACGGTATCATTTCTGGTATCATAACCAATTAACCTTTGATTGGTTAATAGGTAAAGACTTCTCCTTTTAATCCTTCTTTTCTTTCCCAATCGGGAATACAAAATGTACGCACCCATGATAAAACATGGTGCAACCAGAAACGCAAAAAAGCCGACGCTTCCAATGATGAGAGTGAATAACGCTGCTGTATAGCACATCAGTAGAATCGCCAACGGAATCATTACTATATCCAAATATGAGAAAATAAATTTTGTAGTGGGAGTCGCTTTCCATAAAACCTGCTCATCGGAATGCAGTATTTTTGCTATGCCAAATTCAAATCTGTTCTTTAAAATCAATGCGTCTCCAATCATCTGAAAATATATTTGAGTTTTCCGATTCTACCCACTCACTTAATCAATCATATATGTAATGATATTTTTTTCTATGATATCATAGTATAAAATAAAAAGCACTTATTTCAACAGGTAAAGAAATAAGTGCTTATGAAAGGAAGGTGTCTAATTAAATAATTGCTGCAATTTTTGAAAAGAATTCATCTTTTGTATTACAAATGGTAAAATCCCCATTTAGAAAGCCGAATATCTGGCCTTTGAAATGCGGATTTCGATGCAAACACATCCCGATGCAGCCGGTGGTGTATTCATCGTCCCTCAGGATCCCCTTCAGTTCCTCTACATCAAATCCAGAACAGCTTTTGCAGACCCTGACCTTTTTCGGTGGTGCCATTCATACACACTCCTAATCATTGATATAAACACAATAATCCAAAATCACCTTGCCATTTTCATCCGGTGTGGTGTAACGGGGACAGTTATACCGCTCAAAAAACCATGGTGTATTTTGGACAACGAAGCCCCGTTGAAACACATTTTCCAAGCATTTATTATGTACCTCGTCTCCGAAAAGCTCCCCGTTGTCATAACCGTAAATATAACAAGTAGCAATGTCACCAGCAGGGATATCCACATAAGAAAAGCCTTCCGGCACTTCCTTATTTTCATCAAAAAACATGCCGACCCAATACTCAAAGTCATCATTCACGCTTCTCATCACGCCGAGATAAGAATTTCCGTTGTCCGGGGAAGCGCCATGATTTTCTAAAAGCTCAAACCATCCGTTTTTAAACCAATCACCCCATTTGCCGCCAAACCCCCCGTATTCGTCCCTGTCACTGTTTCCATACCGCTTGCCGATCAGTCTGACCGTCGGAAGCGTTTCTCTGAAGCATTTTATTATTTCTGGCATTTCTCTTTTCCTCTTTTCTGTTGCGAACATATGTTTGTAAACAATATACACCAAGCAGAAATAAATGTCAAGTAATTTTTTATATTTTTTTGATTTAACATTCTCTTAACACTTGTAATAGGATTGCATCCTTGTTATACCAAAGTCAATTACCACGGGATGAAAGGCGAAGGGTTCTGACCCTAATTGACTTTATGAATATTTACCAAAGGAGGAAAAAGGATGCTTGATTTCATCAGTTTTGACTACACCCTGCTGATACGCCTTGGGGTTGCAGTGATATTGGGCGGTATCATCGGAATGGAGCGGGGCGGCAAAAACCACGACGCAGGTTTGCGCACCCATATCATCGTGTGTCTGGGCTCGGCCTCTATTATGGTTCTCAGCGAATGCCTCGTGACCCAGTATGGAACACCCACGGAGATGATGCGAATGGGTGCTCAGGTCATCAGCGGCATCGGCTTCTTGGGAGTAGGCAGCATTATTGTGGATGGCAACCGCATTCGGGGCATCACAACCGCGGCAGGTCTATGGACGACAGCATGTGTCGGTCTTGTGGTGGGCAGCGGTTATTATATTCTGGCAGCGATCATTGTCTTGTTTATGCTGTTTGCCATGCTGGGGCTTCGTTCGCTGACGTCGTATTTGAGAAGAAAGAGCGAAGTGATCAACCTCAGAGTTGAGCTGTTTGATACAAACAACCTGAAAGCGATTTTGGGAAAGCTCTGTCAGGAGGATGTCCAGATTGCTTCCATCAAGATGAATGAGGACGATGATACCGCTGAAATTATTTTGGACATAAAGCGAACCGGGAAAAATACATATTCAAAGCTTTTGTATGATTTGAGTTCACTTGACGGCGTCAACGAAATTGCAGTAATCTAAAAACCATCCTTATTCTTAAGGATGGTTTTTGTGTTAATTTTGGATGGTGTTTTGCTGCTGCAAAATGCTTTGCTTTCCGGTATCAATCCGCTGTGCATCCTGGGGGCTGAGCTGGAACACAAGCTGTTCCAATTTCCCCACATGGCTTTTTTCTTCGTTTGCAATGTCATACAGCGCTTTTTTTACCTTTTCGTCGGTGGACGCCGCAGCGTGGGTCTCATACCCGATGATTGCTTCATACTCATTGATAATATCCAGCCTTAGTGCTTGCACCAGCTCCTCATTGTTCATGGTGCGCGGCACATTCCCCACAAAGGGGTTTCCGATAATCGCCATGTGTATCCCTCTTTCATTCGTTTTAATATTACATAAGATTGCCGTTTTTCTGAATTTTATTCCTCAAAACGCATGCTTCCTGAACAGAGTTGTCTGAAAAAAGCCGTTACCCTTTACTGTCATCCTTGCGTATTGAAAAAATGCCATGAAGGAACGTAGGACAGCGGAATTTTTTGGTGGATTTTCGGATATTAAATCACCAAAAAATATATGATTCAGGTACCTTAAAATGATACTTGACAAATTACAAAGGTACCTTTGTAATTATGAAATGGAGGAAACACAATGACCGATCATACAATGGATTTAATGCTGCGGCTGACGAGAGTAGAATGGCTGCTGGCACGGTATCATCATCGGCATCATGCACATTTCGGCCCTATGGGCAACCCTCAAAAGGGGCAGGGTCGTGTTCTGGCAATCTTAAAGCTCCAGCCGGAAATCAGCCAGAAGGAGCTTACTTATCTTTTGGATATGCGTCCCCAATCATTGGGTGAGCTGCTTTTTAAGCTGGAGAAAAGCGGCTATATCACCCGGACACCTGCAGAAAGCGATAAACGGGTGATGAATATCCGGCTGACACAGGCAGGATTGGAAGCTGTGGAGCAACGGGAACAAGGAGTGGACACCAACAAGCTTTTTGCTTGTCTGAATGAAGAAGAGCAAGAAAGCCTCAGTGGTTATCTGGACCGCATCATAGCATCCCTGGAAGCACAGGTAGGAAACGATCCCGCCGAGCCGGGCTTCCCTCCTCCCCACCACAGAGGTCCTTTTGGCGGTGGAGGACCCGGGGGCAATCCCTTTGGTCCTCCTCCCATGCCTTTCGGGCATCCTCCCCACGGCTGTCATCACGGTCCCCATCACGGGATGAGACCGGAAGAGCCGGATGACGAATCACCCGACAGATAACCCCGCTACCAAAAAAGCTGAGAAGCCTGCTTCTCAGCTTTTTTTCTTGGTCAATCGATGGCTGTGTGCAATCATGTCATTAAGCACTTCCCCTAGTACATCCGACTCGATTTTCACAGTATTCCAGTGCCGTTTGTTCATATGGTATGCCGGCGTCACACCGGCATACACACCACGAAGAAAATCCGCCTGCATA
>ERZ778021.2182-NODE-2182-length-18579-cov-5.805442_pt1 | contig 18579 bp, 14 predicted proteins | sample MGYA00375751_ERZ778021 | MGnify/ENA primary metagenome ERZ778021 (study PRJEB29350, sample SAMN05389814) | bioreactor metagenome | isolation source: Thiocyanate stock bioreactor | place: South Africa: University of Cape Town | collected 2013-08-29 ... | reverse complement strand
ACCCAGCAAGCCCCCAAGCCACCAACCCCAGTTCTTAAGCCTGAGGACGCACTAGTACTACAGTTGCGCTTTGTATTACGGCGAATGGCCGCGGCTCCGGTAGTGACGACGCATGGCCTCGGCCTGATGCCTGCGCCGCCATTCGGACCATCCGAGCCAGTGTCCGGCGTCCCGAGCGATCGGCCAGACGAGCCGCGCAAGCAGGCGACGGACCTCGGGGACGGTCAGGGGGATCAACTCGGCGAACCGCCTCCTCTTCTTGTTTTTGGGGGCGGCGGGGCCGCCTCGGCCCGCAGGGCCTCCAGGAAGGCGTGCGCCAACAGCGACGGCGTCACGTGGCGGTGCCAGCCGGCCCAGCTCCGCACCTCGTAGCCGTCGAGGCCGGCCTCCTGCTCGGCCTGCTCGAAGGCCGATTCGATCGCCCAGCGGCAGCCCGCCACGCGGGCCAGCCCCTCGACCGCGGGCATCGGCAGAGGCTATCGCCCCGCTCTTGAGGCTCGGCGATCGCTCGACGCACGAGCAGCCCCTTGGCCCACGCCTCGTCGGACTGGAAGGGGAATTCGAGGAAGGCCCAGTCGTAGAGCCTTCGGCCCTTCGAGCCCGCCCCGCAGCTGATGCGGGCCCAGGCTTCCGCCGGCAGCTCGGCGGCCAGGGCGTCGGCCCGGCCGTAGGAGCCGCCGAGGGACAGCCGCGCCGCCCTCTGGCCCTTCGGAAGGATGCCCCGCCTGGAGATCTTCACCGTCGAGCGGACCTGGGGATCGTACGATCTGGTCGCTTTCTTGAAGTCATCGCCGTAGTCGGCGTGGTGGTGCTGGACAACGCCGCCTTCCACACGAGCGGCGTGGAAGGCCCTGGCCGAAGGCCGAAACGTCCGCGCCCCGCCTACGTCCGGGGATCGCTGGAGTCGGAGATCCGAAGCGTAGCCAGGCAGGTGTCGGACCGGCGTTTGCAATGGGAGACCTCGGATGGATATCCTCGGGGCTTCGACCCGAGGCTTGGGGGGCCGTCGCGGCTCGCATGCCCGAGGTCGCCGGGCTTTTCGGGCCGCGATCCGGTCGTCTCGGAGGAGCGACGGATCGCGGCCGTGTCCTCTCTACACGCGGAAGTCGACATGGGGAACGACAGGGGGAACGAGGCGGGCGATCGCGACGGGGCCGAGGGGGCCAGCGGGACCGAACGCCTGACCGCCCCGCCCGACGACGCTCGCCGGCCGCGGCTGCCGTTCCCCGTGGTCGGCGTCGGCGCCAGCGCCGGCGGGCTCGAGGCGTACACGGAGTTCCTCCGGGCCTGCCCGGCCGACCCCGGGATGGCCTTCGTCTTCGTCCAGCACCTGCCCCCGGACCGCGAGAGCATGCTGGTCGAGTTGCTCGCACGGCAGACCCACATGCCGGTGCTGGAGGTCGAGGACGGACGGCAGATCGAGCCGGACCACGTCTACGTCATCCGCCCCGGCCACACCCTCACCGTCCGCGACGGCCGGCTGAGGCTCGGCCCGGTGCTGGCCGCCCGCGGCCACGGCCGCCCCGTCGACGACTTCTTCCGCTCGCTGGCCGAGGAGCAGCAGCAGAGGGCGGTGGCCGTCGTCTTCTCCGGCATGGGGTCGAACGGCACGGCCGGGGCCCAGGCGGTCAAGGCGGTCGGAGGGCTGGTGATCGCCCAGGAGCCGGAGTCGGCCAAGTTCCCGGGCATGCCCCGCAGCCTGATCGACGCCCACCTGCCGGATTACATCCTGCGCCCCTCCGAGGTCCCCGAGGCGCTGATCCGGTACGCCAGCCAGCCCTACGCGGCCGGGGACGGGGGGGAGCCGACGCCGCGGGACGAGCAGGTGCTCGCCGACGTGCTGGCCGTGCTGAGGGCTCGCACCCGGCACGACTTCGCCGGCTATCGCAAGCCGACCCTGCTGCGGCGGGTGCGGCGGCGGATGGGCCTGGGCCAGTTCGCGTCGATGGTCGACTACGTCCGGGCCCTGCGGCAGACGCCGGCCGAGGTAGCCGCCCTGGCCGACGACCTGCTGATCCACGTCACCGGCTTCTTCCGCGACCCCGAGGCGTGGGAGGCCCTGCGCGAGAAGGTCGTCGACCCGCTCGCCGTCGAGCGATCGGATGGCGCCGAGGTGCGCTGCTGGGTGGCCGCCTGCGCCACCGGCGAGGAGGCCTATTCCCTGGCGATGCTCCTGGTCGAGGCGGCCGAGGCCCGGGGCAAGCGGTTCGACGTGAAGGTCTTCGCCACCGACATGGCCGAGCGGGCGCTCGGCTCGGCCCGGTCCGGGGCCTTCCCCAACGGCATCGAGAGCGAGGTCTCCCCGGAGCGGCTGGCCCGGTTCTTCGACCGGGACGACAGCTTCTACCGGGTGAAGAAGGAGCTGCGCGAGCTGGTGATCTTCGCGCCGCAGAACATCCTCCAGGACCCGCCGTTCAGCCGGCTGGACATCGGCACCTGCCGGAACCTGCTGATTTACCTCGAGCCCGTGACGCAGCGGCGGGTCCTGGCGCTAATGCACTTCGGGCTGCGGGAGGGCGGCTGCCTGATGCTGGGGACGAGCGAGTCGGCCTCGCTGGCCGACGGCGACTTCGAGCCGATCGACAAGAAGTACCGGCTGTTCCGCCGGGTCGGGCCGACGCGGGCGGGCACCCTCGACCTGCCGGCTCTGGTGAACGCGGCCCGGGAGTTTCGCCCGACCCTGGCCCAGGCGGCCGCCCCGCCGGCCCCCCAGGCGGCCGCCCAGCTCGTCGTCCGGGCGCTGCTGGACCGCCACACGCCGGCGGCGGTGGCGGTGGACGCCGCCGGGCAGATCGTCCACGTCCACGGCGACACGTCCCGGTACCTCGCCCTGCCGTCCGGCAGCCCGACCCTCGACCTGCTGGCCATGGCCAACGACCAGGTGCGGGGGCCGGTGCGCGCCGCCCTGCACCGGGTGGCCGAATCCCACCTCCCGGTCGTCGTTCGGGACGGGCTGATCGACACGCCCGAGGGCCGCCGGCGGGTGGAGGTCGGTGCCGCGCCGCTCGGCTTCCGCGGCGGGCCGCCGCTGTACCTGGTGACGTTCCGCGACTACCCCGAGCCCCCGCCCCCGGCTCCGGCGGAGGCGGGTGAGTCGACCGTCGGCGAGCTCGCCGACGAGCTCCAGCGGGTGAAGAACGAGCTCCAGGGCGCGCTGGAGGAGATGCAGTCGAGCAACGAGGAGCTGAAGGCCAGCCACGAGGAGGCGACCAGCCTGAACGAGGAGCTCCAGAGCACCAACGAGGAGCTGGAGACGAGCAAGGAGGAGATGCAGTCGCTGAACGAGGAGCTGGTGACGGTGAATGCCCAGCTCCAGGCGAAGATGGGCGAGCTGGAGGCTACGGCCAACGACCTGGGGAGCCTGCTGACCAGCACGGACATCGCCGTGCTGTTCCTGGATCCGAAGTTCCGCATCCGCCGGTTCACGCCGGCCGTCAGGGACCTGCTCGAGCTGATCCCGTCGGACGTGGGCCGGCCGTTCGTGGACCTACGGCTCAAGTTCGACGACCCGGAGCTGCTGGCGGACGCCCGACGGGTGCTCGACAGGCTGGTGCCGGTCGAGCGCGCGGTCGCGAGCGAGAGCGGCCGCCACTACCTGCGGCGGATCCTGCCCTACCGCACCCAGGACGACCGGATCGACGGCGTTGTGGTCGCGTTCGTCGACGTCACCGAGCGCCGCAAGGCGGACGACGCGGTGCGAGCCAACGCGGCATGGCTCGTCGGCCAGAAGCAAGCCTTCCAGTCCGCCCTGAACGGCGAGCCGCTGGAGGCGTCTCTCGGCTCGCTGATCCGCGCCGCGGTCGATTCGCTGGGCGAGGGCGCCCGCGCGGCCTTCTACCTCTCCGACGACCGCGGCGAGACCTTGCGCCATGTGGTGGGCATGCCCCCCGAATACGCCGAGGCGGTGGAAAGCTTCCGCATCGGCCCGGAGTCCTTGGCGTGCGGCCTGGCGACGGCCACCGGCAAGCCGGTGATCACCCCCGACGTGATGGAGGACCCCCGCTGGGAGACCTGGCGCTCGATGGCCGAACGCTTCGACTATCGGGGCTGTTGGAGCTTCCCCATCTACAGCTCGTCGGGCGTGTTCGTCGGCGCGTTCGCGGTCTACTGGCGCCGGCCGCGCGCGGCGACGGCGCGCGACCTGGAGCTCGCCTCGCTGATGACGGACGCCGCCGCCATCATCATCTCCAGGAATGCGGAGTCGGGGGCGCGTCGGCAAGCCGAGGCGGCCTCGCGAGAGAGCGAATCGCGGCTGCGGCTGGCCCTGGCCGCCGCGCGGATGGGGATCTGGACGCTCGACGCCGATTCCGGCGAGCAGATGCGCGACGCGAACCTGAACCGGCTGCTCGGCCTGGAGCCGGTGGAATCGACCCAGCCGTTCGAGGAGTTCCTCGCGCACATCCACCCGGAAGACGCGGCGGCCGTGCGCGCCGCGTTCGACCGCTCGATGCGCGAGGGCCGGCCGCTCAGCCTGGAGTTCCGCGTGGTCCTCCCCGACGGCTCGGCCCGCTGGCTGCGCGACCAGGGGGACGTCTTCGGCGACGCGGCGGCGGGGGCGCGCAACATGGCCGGCGCCTGCGTCGACGTGACCGAGCGGCGCGAGGCGGAGGAAGCGCTGAAGGACAGCGAGGAGCGCCTCCGCCTGATCCTCGAGAGCGCGACCGACTTCGCGATCTTCACGATGACCCCGGACCGCGTCGTGACGACCTGGAGCCCCGGGGCGCAGGCCGCCTTCGGCTATGCCGCCGGCGAGATGATCGGCCGGTCCGCGGACGCGCTCTTCACGCCGGAAGACCGAGAGGCGGGCCGCGATGGCGCCCGCCGCGACGGCCGGTCGGCCGACGAGCGCTGGCATCTCCGCAAGGACGGGATGCGGTTCTACGCGAGCGGCGTGATGTCCCCGCTGCGCGACGGCGGGGACGTGGGGTTCGTGAAGGTGGCCCGCGACCTCACCGAGCGGAAGCGGATGGAGGACGCGCTGCGCGAGGCCCGAGGCTTCCTCGAAGGCAAGGTGGAGGAACGGACGGCCGAGCTCGTCGCGACGCTGGGCTCGCTGGAGGCCGAGATGGAGCGGAGGCGCGACCTGGCCCGGCGGCTGGCGACCGCCCAGGAGGACGAGCGGCGGCGGGTGTCCCGCGACCTCCACGACTCGGTGGGCCAGCTCATGGCCGGCCTCTCGCTCGCGTTGAAATCGGTCGAGGCGGCTGGCGAACTGCCCCCGGCCTCGGCCGCGAGGCTGGCCGAGGCGCGTCGCGTGCTCGACGCGCTGGGCCGCGAGGTGCACGGGCTCGCGGTGCGGCTGCGCCCCACCGTCCTGGATGACGTCGGGCTCGAGCCCGCTCTGGGGCAACTCGTGTCGGACTGGTCCGAACGCACCGAGATCGAGGCCGCCTTCCAAGCGTCGGCGATCGGGCCGGAACGCCTCGCCCCCGAGGTGGAGACGGCCATCTATCGGATCGTCCAGGAGGCGCTGACGAACGTCGCTAAGCACGCCAAGGCCTCGGCCGTCAGCGTGGTGCTGAGCCGCTCGGACGGGCATGTGACCGTCGTCGTGGAGGACGACGGCGTCGGCTTCGTCCCGGACGCCGCACCGAAGGGCCGGCTTGGACTCCTGGGCATGCGCGAGCGAACGGCCCTCGTGGGCGGCGAGCTCGACGTCGAATCCAGTCCCGGAGGCGGCACGGCGGTCCGGGTCCGCATCCTGGCCTCGATGCGGGACGAGGATTGATCGAAGGCCGGTCGACCCGGGCTCGCCCGCACGGCGGACGACGCGCCCCGTCAGTCCTCCCGTGCGAAGGCGTCCACTTCCGGCCGTCGCGACGGCGCGTCGATCCATCGCGCGATCCAGGCGACCTGCTTGGCGATCCTCTCGTACGACTGGCGGGCCCGCGCGTCGTCGCCTCCCGTCGTCATGCTGAGCAGGTGGGCCGAGTTCAGGATCGTCGCGAGGGCCGATCGGAGGTCGCAGGACGGCGCGGCCGGATCCCCATACACCCGTTCATAGGGCCGTGGGCCCGCTTGCGACGCGGCGGCCGCCGCGTCGATCTCGGACCGCCGGAGGATCCAATCGAGTTCCGCCGAATCCCCCGCGCGGTCGGGCCGGCGGGAGACTTCGGCCTCGGCTTTGGTGGAAGAGCCGGCGCCGCGGATCTGGACCCGGGATTCGCTCGCGAAATCGGAGAGGTCGAGCCCCGACGAGAACGCTTCCAGGCATCGCCCCCGGTCGACGAGGTGGGGTTGGATGGGGCCCCCGATCAACTCATGGCACGTCGCGCCCAGGATGTCCGCAGCCTCTCGGTTCAACTCCAGGATGACCCCGTCGAGATCGGTGATCAGGAACCCCGTCGGGACCCGGTCGAAGAAGGCCCTGAAGCGCCACGCCTCCACCTCGGAAATCAGATGCGCGACGTCGAGTCGCCCTTCGGCCTCGCGAAGCTCCGACCGGGCCGAATCGAGCCATTGGAGGGCGTCGCGGATCCATTGCGACCCGGCCGCTTGCGTCGCCCCGTCCGAGGTGCAGAGCCCTTCGGCCCGCGTCCGTAGGCGTTCGATGCGATGGTTCAAGAAATCGAGTCCCATGGCCGGGCCCCTAGGGTCGTGGATGGTCTGTGCGGCACCGGGCCGTCCTGGCCGCCCCGATCTCCAGGCTCGCCATCATTCCGACGATCGGACTTGCTTCGAGGTCAGCCTCGTCTCGGCAGCTTGGCTTCGAGCGTTCAGCTTTGTTCGCGCAGTGATCTGCGAACGCCCGCAACTGAAACTAGCGGGCGAGGACGGGCCGGGCATTGGAGGAATTGGGAGAAATGCATAAGGGATTTACCCTACCGCGGTTCGCGCCGGAAAGACCCACGCCGACGGCTTCCCTCCTCCGCTCGTTGAGGGAGGCCGGTCGGGTGCCGCGATCGACCGAGGATCGTCGGCGACTCTCCGAGGGAGCCGCCGTGGTCCGGACATCCCTTCGGGCCCCATCCGTTTCCGCCGCCTTCATCGTCGAATTCGTCAAGCCCGGGCCCGCAAGCCTGGCCGCGGGCCCGTTCCCCCGCTCGATATCGCGGCCTCGGAGCCCTGCTACCGGTAGGGAATCCGATCGAGAGCGTCCGGCGGCGTCGCCGGCCCGTCTTCATCGATCACGGCCCATGAGCCGCCTGGGGGCGGATCCAAGGCCGTCGACGACGCCCACCGCCTCAGTTCGTCGACAGCCAGTCGTGCTGGATGGCGTACCGCACGAGGTCGGCCCGGCTGCGCAAGCCGAGTTTCTCAAGGGCCTTCGCCTTATGGACTTCGACCGTCTTGACGCTGAGGTCCAGGAACTCGGCGATCTCGCGGTTGATGTGCCCACGGGCCAGGAGCCGGACGACCTCAGTCTCTCGCGAAGTCAGTTCCTGCTCCGAGTTCGCCGCCTTCGACGGTCGCACGATGGAGCCCAGGATCTGCCCGGCCGCCTTGGGGTCGAGGTAGGTGCCCCCCGCGGCGACCTCGCGGACGGCGCGGACGAGGTCCTCCGCGGCGGAGCGCTTGAGGACGTAGCCGGAAGCCCCGGCCTGGAGCAACTGGTGCAGGTAGCCCTCTCCTTCATGGACCGTGAGCGCCACGACTCGACATCCGGGCGCATCGCGCCGGATCTCCGCCGTGGCCGCGGCCCCGCCGAGTTCCGGCATCGAGACGGCCATCACGACGACGTCGGGCGCGAACTCCTGCGCGAGACGATGCGCCGCCCGGCCGTCGGAGGCTTCGCCGATGACCTGCATGTCGTCCTGCTGGCTGATGAGGGACTTGAGGCCCTCGCGCACCACGGCGTGGTCGTCGGCGAGGAGGACTCGGATGGGCGGCATGGATCAGCCTTCTCCATTCGGCGTGGGCGGCTCAGAAAAACGCCGCGCGGGATGTTGCGCAGGACGCCCGCTCTGCGACCGGCGCGGATGATCGGCGGCCCTTCCACACGTCCCGAACGCACCCCAGCTCCTATTGTGCGTGGCAGTCCGACGGATTGCGACGAGAATCGTTCGAGGCTGTTCGCGCTGCCGACGCCAACCGCGGGGCCTCATCAGCGGTATGCTCTTGGCGTGCCATTCTGCCGAGTCTTTGTTCGGTGAATCGGCACGCCCTGTCCGCGCTGGACAGGTGCGGGAGGGTCATGTCGAGCGGCGTCGGTGCGTCGTCGAGCGGCGGCCGATCATGGTCGCGACGAACGCCTTCGATGGGGATCGACGAGCCCGCCTCGAACCCGATCGCGATGACCTCGTGCGGCTCGCGAAGACTTACGAAGAGAAGGGCGACCGCATGCAACGGCGACGCCTCGCCGCTGATTCTGGCATAAAAGTATGTCGATTATTAGTAATCCTCGAATGCTCCGGCGACGACGCCTCCGGCAGGTGCGACGACCGAGGACGGCCCGAGTCCGGCGGGCTTCCGGCCGCAAGCGAGCCGGGCCCTACCCAGGCGCGCGTCCGATCCGTTCCAGCACGTCCAGCCCGTTCGTGATCGCGGCGCCCTCGGCCGTGTTGTCGAAGATGCACCAGACGGCGGCTTTCCCCGTCGCCGTCGCGAGCTTGTTCGCCAGCTTGCTCAGGTACTCGTCCGGATATGACGAGTAATAGACCTTCGGCGAGCCGTGCAGGCGGTAATACGCGAGCCCCTCCCATCCGCCCGGCTGCGCGGCCTCCGGGACCACGGCCGGGTCGGCGGCGACCCTTGCCACGCGATGCCGCGCGATGAGTCGTTCGGCCGCGGGCGCGAACCAGGTCGCGTGCCTGGGCTCGAAGACCGCCTCGCCGTCGAACCGCGACCTGAGGTCTTCGAAGAACGCCTCCGCGACCTCGGCCGAAAAACTCAGGCTCGGCGGCAACTGCACGAGCAGCGGGCCGAGCTTGTCCCCGAGATGGGACGCTTCGTCCAGGAACGTCGCCAGCAGATCGGTCGCCCCGATAAGGCGGCGCTCGTGCGTGACGGCCCTGGGGACCTTCACGGCGAACCGGAAGCCCTCCGGTACCGAGGCGGCCCAGCGTGCATACGTCGCCGGGCGATGGGGCCGATAGAACGACGAGTTGATCTCGACGGCCGGGAAGCGGGCCGCATAACGAGACAGGTGGGTTCCCTCCGCCGGGAAACGCTCGGCGTGTCCACTGGGGAGCGACCAGCCGGCGCACCCGACCCGCAGACTTCCCGAGCTCGTGAGCGTTTCGTCAACCACGTCGCCACCGGTGCAATGAGGTCCATGAATCCGCACGTTCGGGATGCAACTGACGGGCCGAGCCGGCGAGCTTGCGACGTGGCACGTTCCGTGCGTGCCGACGTCTCAAATGAACGTATCCGCGACCGGAGGTTTGACGATGAACAGCCGAATGACCACCGCGCTCCTCAGCGGGCTGGCCGGGGCGGCGGCCCTGAACTTACTCCACGAGACGATGCGCCGCGTGCGGCCCGAAGACGCCCCACGTATGGACACGCTCGGGCGGCGTGCGATCGCCTCGGGCATGGAGGCGGCGGGGGTCGATCCACCGCCCGAGGATCGGCTGCAAGCCATGGCGTTGGGCGGCGACGTCGTCAGTAATACGCTCTACTATTCGCTCGCCGCGATGGGCAAGCCGTCGTTCGCCAGGGGGGCGGCGCTCGGGGCCGCGGCCGGCGTCGGGGCCGTCGTCCTGTCGCCGCTCCTGAGGCTGGGTTCCCGCCCGGCCGCCCGAACTCCCCAGACGGCCGCGATGACGGTCGCGTGGTATCTGGTCGGAGGGCTGGCCGCCGCCGCGGCTCATCACGGGCTGGCGCACGCCCAGGGCCTTGACACCGAAAGCATCCCTGCTACGGCTTGATCGGAAGAAAAGCCCCGCATCCGTCGAGGACGTGGGGCCCCCATTGTGGAGGGCCTGTGGGACCTGCACCCACAGGACCTCTCAATTTCAGACGACCGTTCCAGGCCCAGTTGCCGTGCCGGTCGTACCCGCCCCGACCACGCCGCCGGTCGGGTCGACGACGCCCCCGAGGCCGGTCCCGGTCCCCGTTCCCGTCCCTGTCCCCGTGCCGGTCCCGATCCCTGGATCCGTTCCCGTCCCGATCGTGGCCATGGAGGTCGGGATGGTGATGCCGGCCTGGCCGTTCACGTTGGTGATGAGGCCGTTGAAGCCCGTCCCGAAGGCCGTGTTGAACGCGCTCGGTGCGGTGCCGAAGCCGGGGAAGCCGGTCCCGGTCGTGGCGAAGCCGTTGTTGAAGCCGTTGTTGAATGTGCTCCCCGTGTATTGCGATCCGAAGATGCTGGGGAAGGTGGCTCCGGACTGGAAGAATCCGGTCGGCAGCTGCGAGCCCGCCGAGGTCTGATTCAACAGGGTCGCGACCGGCCCGTTGAAATTCTGGAACGCGGTGGTGAAGCCGTTCTGGAAAGCCGTGTTGAAGGCGTCCGTCGTGAACGGCGCCGAGGCCGAGCCTGTGTCGGTCGGGAAGGCGCTGGAGAGGGCGTTGTAGAGGTTGGCGTTGGGCGTGCCGGTCCCGGTTCCCGTGCCGGTCCCGTTCGTCGTCCCGAAGAAGCCGGTCTGGAGGCCGGATCGGATCGAGGAGGAGTTGGGCAGGAGCGAGAGGAGGCCGTTGACCTGGTAGGCGGCCGTGTTCAGGGCGTTCCCGTACTGCTGCTGGAACGCGCCGACCCCCTGGGAGTTGAACGCGCCCGTCGAGTCGAACAGGGCGCTTTGCGCGTTGGCCCCCACGCTGTTGGCCAGGGTGCCGAACGTGTTGTTGATCTGCAAGGCCGCCTGGTTTCCGAGATACTGAGAGAGCGAGATCCGCTGCCCCGTCGAATCGACCGTCGCGCGGCTCAACTGCCGCGAGCGCAGCAGGCTCGAGACCTGGCCGTTGCTGATCGCGAACGCCGAGCCGATCTGCCGGTCGATCGTGTTCTGCAGCAGCCGTTGCGACGCGAGGCCGCGGCCTGAATTCACCGGGGCGGCGATCCGGCCGGCCAGGCTGCCCGAGCCGTCGCCCAGCAGTGACTGCTGAAGATTGGGCACGAGCCGCTGCCCCGCCCCCGGCAGGAGGGCGACTTGTGACGAGAGCCCGAACGCCGTGGCGTTGATGGCGCCGCCGACGTTGTTGCTGAAGTCGGCGATGGCCTGCTGGGTCGGACGTCCGTTCGCCCCGAGGTTGGCCGGGCTGTAGAGGGTGCTGATCTGGTCGTTGATGTATTGCTGCAGCGCCGTGCGGCTCGCGCCGAACTGCTGGTTGTAGGCGGTCACGAGTTGACGGGCCGTGATGTCGCCGAGGCCCGTCGGCGAAGACGGACCCGAAGGCGTGGACGGGCCGGACGGCGATCCGGCCGATCCCCGCAGGATCGTCATCCAGGCGGGAGCTCCGCTCATGACGACCCGCTCCTCGAGCGGGATGCCGAGGACGGTGGGGCGGAAGGCGCGTCGGGCTCTCCTGGGCGTGATGCTCATGGTGGACTCCTGATGGATCGGCCGGGCCGTCCGTGTATGGAAGCGGCGGGGCGGTCGCCGATGGGGCCGGCGGCCCGTCCTCGTCGTTTAGAGAAGTCGGGTCGTCTCACGGGCAGGCGTGAACGTTGCTGTGAAACGCGCTCGCTTGCAGGGCGGTGAGCGGAGTGCTGTACAGGCATGGGGCGCGCCCAACTCAAGGCGACTTGCCTGAATTCTCACGTATTGCTGCGACAGTCCTCGAACGTGGACCGAGTCGTCATCCCCCGCCCCCGACGAACCCGACGCCCGCGCCCTCCGCAACCCGACGGAGCGACCGATGAAGCGCATGGCCCGACCGGCACCGAGCCTCTGCCTCACGGCTGTGGCGCGGACCGCGTCCGTGGACGGCTCCTTCATCGCCCTCGCCGAATCGATCACCTTCGGCGAGACGGACCTCGCTTGCCTGCGATCCCACGGCGACCGAGGCCGCGTCGGCGCACTCGGAGACGTCCAGGGCGTGTGGACATGCGGAGTCCAGGGCGGGACGGGAATCGAATCCGCTCCGAGGCCGGGGGACGGCGCTCTACGCCCGTGATTCGTCCGTGGACGGCAAGTCCGGCCAATCGCGGGTGGCATGGAAGCCTGTCGGTCGCAGTGTCGTCAGGGCTGATCGCGGGCAGGCGGACGATGAACCGGCTGCCGCGACCCTCCCCGTCGCTCTGCACCTCCACCGTGCCCGCGTGAAGTTCGACGACGCCTCGGATCACGGCCAGACCGACGCCCAGGCCGTTCTCGCCGTGCGGACCGCGCGAGAACAGATCAAACACACGGCGTAGCAAGTCGGGAGCGATCCCGACGCCGTCGTCCTCAACGACGGCCACGGCCCGTCGACCGACCAGCCCCGCGCGGACTTCCACCCTGCCGCCATCCGCAGTGAACTTGGCGGCATTCATCAAGGGCGCCGCTCGGGGACGTCCCGGGCCGCGTCGCGTCGCGTCGGGGGCGGCGTGGGCTCGCCGAAGACCTCCTCGATCGCCGTCGCATGGGCGGGGTATTCGTCGCTGGTCATCAGCGGCGGCGGATCGCAGCCCGTCCGCCGCTCCACCTCGGCGACGATCGCGCGGGCGTTCTCCTCGGTCCGCGCCCCGGGGATCACCGCCAGGACCAGCTTGTGCTCCGGGTCGAACGCGACGTGGTCCCAGTAGTCGCCGCGGTGGTCGTCGGCCGGGTCGGCCGGGTCGCAGTTCTTCTGCTTCTTGGCTACGAAGGACCACTTCTCATCGAGCTGGACCTCGCGGGTCTCGGGGGGAAAAGGCCACGAGTTCGTCGTGCGAATCCTCGGCGTGCCGCCCGGCCAGGCGGGCCAGCCGGGTGACCGTGTCCTTGTCGACGCCGGCCAGCCGGGCCGTCTGGCGGACGCCGCATCCCTCGGCCAGGTGCTCTAGGACCGCGACCACCTCGTCGTGAGGGAACTTCGAGTTGAAGAACGGCGTCCCCTTGAATTCGGAGAACCGGGCCTTGCAGATCCGGCAGTAGAGCAGCCGATGGCCGGCCTTGCCGAAGCGGTCGATGACCAGCAGGTCGTCTCCGCCCCGCCTGCCGTAGGCGTCGCAGTCGGGGTTCCGGCAGCAGAAGCGGGCGAGGTCGTCCTTGGGCATGGCGCATCCCGGGCCGATCCGTGAGGCTGATTCGAGTCCCGGATCGCCACTCTAATCATCGACGTCGTCCCATTCAACCTACCGGGGACACGACCAATTCGCGTTTGCAGTCGCATAAGTCGGGGTCTATTCAACCTCCGCCAGGGTTTTCCCCCAGTGGCGGGATGAGCGCCCGCCTCCGGGGCGACCGCCCGCTTCCGCCGGGAAGGAGGGCTCTCGGCGGGGAGCAGCACGCTTCCCACCGCGGCTTGCGCGGGCTGTTTCAGGGCGGACGTCGGGCGTCCGACTCAATCCCCGCGCCGGCCGGTCCTCGACGGAGTCGGCCCCGATTCCACGGTGCAAGGCCCGCGACCGACGCCGCCTCGCCGGTGAATAGGCGACGCGGCCCGACGGCACGAATCGTGAGGGGGGACTACGCCGCGGACGAACGGGCAAGGAATGGCCCCCCCTCTGACATCCCGGTGCTTATGAGCGCCCTGCATACCGAGGCGATTGAACTCGCACATCCCGATGGCGGGCCTGAACCACGGGTGGCCGTCGTGATGATCACATGGAACCGAAGGGACGAGGTGCTGAAGACGCTCGGCGAGATGAGCCGACTTCCCGAGCGACCCTCGATCGTGCTCGTCGACAATGGTTCGGCCGACGGCACCGCAGAGGCCGTCGCGGCCCGATTCTCGTCGGCCCTGGTCGTCCGGGCCGGTCGGAACATGGGAGCCGCGGCGAGGACCGTCGGAGCGAGACGCGTCGTCGCGCCCTACATCGCGCTCTGCGACGACGATACCTGGTGGGAGCCCGGGAGCCTTCGCCGCGTCGCCGACCTGTTCGACGCCCAACGACGCCTCGCCGTCGTGACGGCCCGCGTCCTCGTGGGAGAGGAGCAACGGGAGGATCCGATCTGCGACGTCCTGACGCGGAACTCCCTCCCTCGCGACGAGGCCATGCCCGGTCCCTCGCTGCTCGGGTTCCTGGCCGGCGCGTCGGTCGTCCGTCGCTCGGCGTTCCTTGAGTCCGGCGGTTACGAGGAGCGTCTTCACGTCGGCGGCGAAGAAGCCTTGCTGGCGGTGGATATCGCGTCGCGAGGCGGATGGATCTGCTTCGTGCCGGAACTCACGGTCCACCACCACCCGTCGCCGAATCGGGACGTCGTCGATCGTCGGGCCACCATCATTCGCAACGCATTATGGTTCGCCTGGATGCGACGGCCTGTTCGCGTCGCCTTCGAAACCCTCGGATCGCTGCGCAGCCCGGCAGGCCGCCGTGCGATCGCCGCCGCGCTCCGCGGCCTGCCCTGGGCCTTGCGAAACCGTCGTGCGCTCCCGGCAGACGTCGAGCGCGGCCTCTACCTGCTGGAAGGGGGCCGCTGATGTTCTTCAACGCCGGGATCCGCGGCGACCGGATGCCCCGAGGGACGGTCTGTTTCACCTACGACGACGGCCCGGGTCGAACGGATTCGCCCGAGCCTTCTCCCGGGCCCAGGACGGGAGAGTTGGGGGCCTATCTTCGACCCCAGGGCGTTCAGGCCGCCTTCTTCGCGGTCGGCCGCAGCGCCGAGCGGCATCAGGAGATTCTCGATTCGCTAAGTTCCGGCGGGCACCTGGTCGCCAACCATACTTTCGACCATCCTTCGCTGCCGGCGTACGTCTCCCGCGACGGCGACGTCGTGAATCAAATCGAAAAGACCGACGCGGCGATCCGCGCGTACGTCCACGGGCCGACGATCTATTTCAGGCCGCCTTGCGGAGATTGGCGTCTCAAGGGGCAGGATCGATCGAACGTGGCCGAGACGTTGAACCGATCGTGTCTGGCCCGGGACCACGTCGGGCCCGTCCTCTGGGACGTCGACGCGGGCGACGTCGGCTACTGGAGGGACGACCGCCCGGCCGACGAGTGCGCCGCGGCCTATCTGCAAGCGATCGAGTCGGCGGGGCGGGGGGGCCTGATGCACGACAGCACGGCCGACATCGAGTCGATTCGCCTGCGCAATCGATCGCTGGAGTTGGCTCGCCTCCTCGTCCCGGAACTCCGCGGCGCGGTTATCGATTCGTCAGGCTCGACTCGATCCCCCAGGTCGCCTCAGCGGCCCGGACATCCTCGCTCGTGAGGCAGGCCGCGCCCGATGGTTCCGAAGCGGCGTTCGGCGAGGGTGACGACCGGCTCGTTCACCTCCCGCCGTCGCCAGGCCCCGCCGGCGAATTCGGCGTGGTCGAGGCGGCGCAGGGTCGTCGGGCGCTCAGGGCCTGCAACGGCCTGTATGTGTCCGCTCGGAGAGGCGGAGGGTCCCACGCCGACTCGTTGACGATCGGAGACCGCGAGACCTTCACAGCCGAATCCTCCCCCGACGGCCGCGTCGCCTGGAAAAGCCGCGACGGAGCGTTGCTCGGCTTCAGCCGACGCTGAAGCCCGTCGCCGACGGGTCCGCTTCGGCTCGGTCGGCGAAGCCTCGTCACCGTAGCGTCGGCATACATGTTGCTTCCTCGGGTTTATTCTCGATGGACGTCGGGAGCGAAGCCTCGACGTCGGCTTCACTTCAATGGATTATCAACTATATTGCCGCCGAAGAGGAATCCGCCATGATTCAAGATCCGCGTGAGCGAGGCCCGAAGCCTCCCAACCCGCGGCAGCAGCAGGAGCCGCCCGGCGTCGAGTCCGAGATGGTGCCGAGGCCGGATTACGGCGAAGCCACCTACAAGGGCGCGGGCAAGCTCGAAGGGAAGGCGGCCGTCATCACCGGGGGCGACAGCGGGATCGGTCGCGCCGTGGCCCTGGCGTTCGCCCGCGAGGGCGCCGACGTCCTCATCTCCTACCTCGAAGAGGAGTCGGACGCCGCCGAAACGGCCCGCGTCGTCCAGGAGGCCGGCCGAAGGTGCATCGCCGTCCCGGGCAACGTCGGCGAGGAGGCGCATTGCCTGGCGATCGTCGATCGGGCGGTGAAGGAGTTCGGCAAGATCGACGTCCTGGTCAATAACGCCGCGTTCCAGATGAGCCGCGAGACGATCGCCGACATCAGCACGGAGGAGTTCGACCGCACCCTGAAGACCAACCTGTACGCCATGTTCTGGCTGACGAAGGCGGCCGCGCCTCACATGCCCGCGGGGGGGGCCGTGATCAACACCTCGTCGATCCAGGCCGACGCGCCGAGCCCGGACCTGCTGCCGTATGCGATGACGAAGGCCGCGATCCAGAACTTCACGGGGGGCCTCGCCCAGATGCTGGGGAAGCGAGGGATCCGGGTCAACTGCGTCGCCCCGGGGCCGATCTGGACGCCCCTCATCCCCGCCACCATGCCGCCGGAGAAGGTCCAGAGTTTCGGCAAGAACGTCGCGCTCGGGCGGGCCGGCCAGCCGGCCGAACTGGCCCCGGCCTTCGTCCTGCTCGCCTCGGACGATGCAAGCTACATCGCGGGGGCCACGATCGCCGTCACGGGCGGCCGGCCGCTGATTTGAGGTCGGCGGTCCTCATTCGTAGAAGCCGGAGGAGGCGAGCATGAAAGCGGTGGTATTCCTCGGCGTGGGCGACATCCGTCTCGAGTACGTCCCCGAACCGAAGATCGAACGGCCGACCGACGCGCTCGTCCGGCTGACCGCGAGCGCCATCTGCGGGACGGACCTGCACATGATCCGGGGGACCCTGCCCGGGATGGAGGCCGGGACGATCCTCGGCCACGAGGGCGTCGGCGTCATCGAGGAGGCCGGGGCCTCGGTGCGCGATTTCAAGGTCGGCGACCGCGTGGTCGTCCCGTCCACCATCTGTTGCGGGAAGTGCTCGTACTGCACGAGCGGGTATCAGTCGCAGTGCGACGAGGCCAACCCGAACGGCAAGCAGGCCGGGACGGCGTTCTTCGGCGGCCCCAAGACGACGGGGCCGATCCACGGCCTCCAGGCCGAATACGCGCGCGTCCCCCTGGCCGATCCCTCCCTGGTCAAGCTCCCCCCGGAGGTGGCCGACGATCGGGCGATCTTGCTGTCCGACATCTTCCCGACCGGCTACTTCGGGGCCGACCTGGCGGAGATCAAGCCGGGCGACGCCGTCTGCGTCTTCGGCTGCGGGCCGGTCGGGCTGTTCACCATCGTCAGTGCCCGGTTGATGGGAGCCGGCCGAGTCTTCGCCGTGGACGCGCTGCCGGACCGGCTGGAGAAAGCCCGCGAGTCGGGGGCCGAAACGATCGACTTCAACGCCGAGCATCCCGTGAAGAAGCTGAAGGACGCCACCGACGGCGTCGGGGTGCTGCGGGCCATAGACGCCGTGGGCGTCGACGCCTATCGGCCCGAGACGGGCCCGGCGTACGCCGGGTCGCGGGCGATGAAGTCGCAGTTCAAGGAGGAGCAGAAGGAGATCCAATCGGACGGATCGGGGGCGACGTGGGGCGGCCAATGGGTCCCCGGCGACTCGCCGTCTCAGGTGTTGCAGTGGGCCGTGGAAGTCCTGGCGAAGGCCGGGACGCTGTCGATCATCGGCGTCTACCCCGAGACCATGACGCGGTTCCCGATCGGCATGGCGATGAACAAGAACCTGACCCTGCAGATGGGGAACTGCCCGCATCGCAAATACGTCCCCCGGCTGATCGACGCGGTGGCGGCGGGCAAGGTCGACCCGTTGAAAGTGCTGAGCCAGGTGGAGCCGATGACCGACGTCATCGCGGCTTACAAGGCGTTCGACGACCGGAGGCCCGGATGGATCAAGGTCGAGTTGATGCCGTCGGCCTGAATCCCGGGGGCGTGACGGAGCCGGTATTTTCGAAACGGCCGATCGAGAGCTTTCGTCGCCTCTGCAACTCTCGGGAGTCCTACGGTGGAACTTCACGGGGTCGAGCACCGAACGGCCCAAGTCGGTGTCGTCTCGCTGCACGTCGTCACGGCGGGCGAGGGCGAGCCCGTCGTCTTGCTGCACGGCTTCCCGGAATTCTGGTACGGCTGGCGTCATCAGATCGGCCCGCTGGCGAAATCGGGCCTGCGGGTCATCGTCCCGGACCAGCGCGGCTATAACACGAGCGACAAGCCGCGGGAGGTCGCCGCCTACAAGCTCGACGACCTGGCGGGCCACGTCGTCGGCCTGCTGGATGCGATGGGCCATGAGCGGGCGGCGATCGTGGGCCACGATTGGGGCGGCATCGTCGCGTGGTGGGTCGCGGCGCGGCATCCGGGGCGGGTGGAGCGGCTCGCGATCCTCAACGCGCCCCACCCGGTCGCCTTCCGACGGTTCATCGGCCGTTCGCCCCGCCAGATGCTCAAGAGTTGGTACACGTTCTTCTTCCAGATCCCGTGGTTGCCCGAGGCGCTGCTCCGCCAGGGGAACTGGAAGCGGCTCAAACGAGCGCTCGGGCGGACGAGCCTCCCCGGCGCGTTCAGTCAGGCCGATCTCGACGAGTATGCCAGGGCCTGGTCGCAGCCCGAAGCCATCACCGCGATGATCAACTGGTATCGGGCGCCTCTGCCGGGATCGGCCTCGAGTTCGGACTCGCGCATCTCGGTACCGACCCTGATCGTCTGGGGAGCCCGCGACAGCGCCCTGGACCGGCGGTT
>ERZ778021.2174-NODE-2174-length-18668-cov-5.981411_pt1 | contig 18668 bp, 11 predicted proteins | sample MGYA00375751_ERZ778021 | MGnify/ENA primary metagenome ERZ778021 (study PRJEB29350, sample SAMN05389814) | bioreactor metagenome | isolation source: Thiocyanate stock bioreactor | place: South Africa: University of Cape Town | collected 2013-08-29 ... | reverse complement strand
GAACGACGGCCTCGCCGACCCGCGCCGGAAGCTGGGCTTCACCGACATGCTGACGGCCCCCGCCGGCGCGATCGCCACCGGCCGCAGCGCGTTCGTCGGCCTGACCGGGCTGCCGCGCCGCGACGCCCTGCTCAAGTCGCCCGTCGCGCTGCACGTCCAGGTCGCGCCGCCGCAGGAGCCCTCCCCGCCGGGCGGCCAGCCGACGCCCCCGGGGGGCCGGGGCCGCGGGCCTGGCGGCGGGGGCGCCTCGGAGGATCCCTACCCGCGCGCCCTGATGGGGGCCGTCGCCCACCTGCGCCAGGCCATGAGCGACGCCGAGCATCATCAGAAGCTCGTCGCTTATGAGAAGGCCCACGGCGGCGCGACCGTCGCCGACGACCCGGCGCTGGACGTGCTCGCCCAGGCCCGCGCGAAGTCGCTCCCCGTCTGGTGGCAGGCCGAGACCCGCGACGAGATCCACCGCGCCCTCGACCTGGCGAGGGAGTTCGGCACGACGGCCGTCGTCGTCGGCGGTCGCGAGGCGTCCAAGGTGGTCGATCGCCTCAAGGCCGAGAAGGTCCCCGTCGTCCTCCGGCTCGACTTCCCCGAGGAGCCCAAGGCCCCGACGGAGGAGGAATACCGCAAGCGCCCCGAGGCCCAGCGGGACGACCCGCTCCGCGTCCTCGTCGAACATCATGAGCGCTGGAAGGACCGCGTCGGCGCGGCGGCGCGGCTCGCGAAGGAGGGCGTGCCGTTCGCCCTGGGGACGGAAGGGATCGACAAGATCGAGAACGTCCCCGCGCGGCTCCGGGCCCTGATCGCCCAGGGCCTCGCGCCCGAGCAGGCGCTGGAGGCCCTGACGCTGTCCGCCGCGAAGCTCGCCGGCCTGGAGAATCGGCTGGGGACGCTGGAGCCCGGCAAGCTCGCCCACGTCGTCGTCTTCTCCGCGCCGTTCCAGGACGAGAAGGCCAGGGTCCGGTACGCCTTCATCGACGGCCGCAAGTTCGAGGTGAAGTCCGAGGAGCCGCCCGGCGGCCGTCGCGGCCCCGACGCCCGGCCCCGACCGGAGGGCGAGCCCGAGAACAAGAAGGACGAGAAGAAGACCGAGGAGAAGAAGCCCGAGGACAAGAAGGACGAGAAGCCGAAGGAGCCGCCCGCCCCGTTCGTCGACGTGGCGGCCGAGCTGGATTCCGACCGCAAGCCCGCGCTGCACACGGGCGGCGACGTCCTCATCAAGGACGCCGTGATCGTCACCGGGACCCAGGGGACGATCCCCAAGGGGTCGATCCTCATCGAGAAGGGGAAGATCAAGGCGATCGGCCCCGACGTGACCGGGCCGGCGGGCGTCGCGGTGATCGACGCCGCGGGGCTGGTGGCGGCCCCGGGCGCGATCGACACCCATTCGCACATCGCCGTCCAGGGGAGCGTCAACGAGTTCAGCCTCTCGGTCGTGCCCGAGGTCCGGGTCAAGGACGTCATCACGGGCGACGACGTCTCGATCTACCGGGCGGTCGCCGGCGGGACCACCACGGCCCGCGTGCTGCACGGCTCGGCCGACACGATCGGCGGGCAGGACGCCGTCATCAAGCTGAAGTACGGCCTCCCCGGCCGCGACCTGATCGTCCGCGAGGGGCCGCAGGGCGTGAAGTTCGCCCTCGGCGAGAACGTCACCCGCTCGACCGGCCGGTTCCCGAACACCCGCATGGGCGTCGAGTCCGTCATCGCCGGGGCCTTCGAGGAGGCGCTCGCCTACAAGAAGGCGTGGAAAGCGTACAACGACCGGGTCGCCGCCCAGGGCGAGAAGGCCGGCCCGCCCCCCCGGCGCGACTTCCGCCTGGAGGCCCTGGAGCGGATCCTCGACGGCTCCATCAAGATCAACAGCCACTGCTATCGCGCCGACGAGATCCTGATGCTGCTGCGGACCGCCGAGCGCTACGGCGTGCGGGTCCGGTCGCTCCAGCACGTCCTGGAGGGCTACAAGGTCGCGGCCGAGATCGCCGCCCACGGCGCCCACGCCTCGACCTTCTCCGACTGGTGGGCCTACAAGATCGAGGCCTACGACGCGATCCCGTTCAACGCCATGCTCATGACCCGCGCCGGCGTCGCGGTCTCGATCAAGAGCGATTCCGAGGAGCTGATCCGGCACCTCTACCACGAGGCCGCCAAGATGGTGAAGTTCGGCGGCGCGACCGAGGCGCAGGCGCTGGCGTTCGTCACGATCAACCCCGCCCTGGAGCTGGGCCGCGAGGACCGCATCGGCTCGCTGGAGGTCGGCAAGGACGGCGACGTCGCCCTCTTCAACGGCCACCCGCTCGACGCCTTCGCGCGCTGCGAGATGACGCTGATCGAGGGCGAGGTCTACTTCCAGCGCACGCCGACGATCCGCCCCGGCGACCACGCCAGGATGCCGCAGGCCCCCGGCGCCCAGGCCCGGCCCCTGGAGTTCACCGCGCAGCCCAAGCAGGACTACGCCCTCCTCGGGGCGACGATCCATCCGGTCTCCGGGCCCGTCATCGAGAACGGGGTCCTCGTGGTGGCCGGCGGCAAGATCGCGGCCGTCGGGCCCGTCGGCACGCCCGTCCCGCCCGAGGCGCAGACGATCGAAGTGAAGGGGCTCGACGTCTGGCCGGGGCTGATCGACGCCGGCACGACCGTCGGCCTGGCCGAGATCGGCAGCCTCAACGAGACCCTGGACTTCGCCGACGCCGCCCGGTATCAGCCCGAGCTGCGCGCGGCCATAGCCCTCCGGGCCGACAGCGAGCACGTCCGCGTCACCCGGGCCAACGGCGTCCTGGCCGGCCTGGTGGAGCCTTCCGGCGGCGTCATTTCCGGCCAGGCCGCGCTGGCGGACTTCGACGGCTGGGTGCCGAGCGAGATGGCCTTCGAGGACCCCGCCGCCCTCTCGGTCAACATCCCGCGCTTCGTCCACCGGCCGGTCGGCTCCCAGGCCGGCCGCGGCGGCGACAACCCCGACCCCAACGCCCGCCGCAAGGAGCAGATCGAAGCCCTGAAGGAGCAGTTCCTCAAGGCCAGGCGGTACGACGAGGTCGTCGCCGAGGCGAAGGCGAAGGCCCTGAACGCCCCCAGGGTCGACGTGAGGCTGGCGGCCCTCGCCCCGTATGCGAAGGGCGAGAGGCTGGTGATCCTCCACGCCGACGAGCGGACGGAGATCCTCGACGCCCTGGCGCTGGCGAAGGAGCTGAAGCTCAGGGCCGCGATCTCCGGGGCGGCCGACGCCTGGAAGGTCGCCGCGGAGATCAAGGAGGCCGGCGTCCCCGTCCTGGTGGCCGGGACCATGAACTTCCCCGCGCGGGAGCACGACCCCTACGACGCGGCCTACGCCAACCCCGCCAAGCTCCACGCGGCGGGCGTGACCTTCGCGATCCGATCGTCGCCGGGAGGATCGTCGCCCCGCAACTCCCGCCTCCTCCCGTTCGAGGCGGCCATGGCGACGGCGTTCGGGCTGCCGGAGGAGGAGGCGCTCAAGGCCGTCACGACCTACCCGGCGCAGATCCTCGGCGTCGGGGATCGGCTCGGGACGCTGGAGGTCGGCAAGCGCGCGAACCTGGTCGTCACCTCCGGGCACATCCTCCAGCCGACGACGCCCGTGCTCATGCTGTTCATCGACGGCAAGCCGGTCGCGCCGACCAGCCGCCACACCGAGCTGTACGAGAAGTACGATCGCCGGCTCGACGACGTGAAGGCGGGCAAGGCCCCGCTGGGGCTCGATCGTCCCTCGAAGGCTCCCTGAACGGGCCCGCGTCGCCCGGGGTGCCCGCGAGGGCGAGCCCCGGGCGACGGCGGCTCAGAGGCTCCCGGCGGGCGCGAGCCCGCAACGGGCCGGCGCCGGCCCCGACGCCGGGTCGAAGCTCCAGCCCCGGGGGGCGGCCCCGGTCGGGGTGTGGGCGGAGAAGACCGCCCCCAGCACGTCGCGATGGTCCGCCTGGCTGACGTACTCGTCCACGCCCAGTCGGTACAGGTGCGTGGCCTCCGCCACCTGATAGTCCGCCGCCACGATCATCACCGACGCCCGCCGCCCCTGGATCGAATTCTTCCAGAGCAGCGCCGCCAGCTCGTCGGCCTCGGACTCCTCGCGCCTCCAGTCCACCATCACCATCTCGGGCTTCGCCAACTCCAGGAGTTGCTCCGCCTCGGCGATCGTCTCGGAGACGACCAGCCGCCAGCGGCCGGCCTCCGACAGCGCGGGCCGCATCGCGACCAGCCAATCCGCATCCCTGGTGACCGCCAGGATCGTCGTGCCCTTCATACCCGTCCCGCCCTCTCGTGCCGTGAGTAAGGCCAGCTCGCCCCGACTTATCCCGGAGGAGGATCGCCGCGAATCTCGCGCCCGATCCTCCGACCGCTTATTCAGGGAACCGCGAAACTTCGCCGGAGGCGACGCGCCATCCCGAAGTTTTTCCGACGAACCGGCCCGGCCATCCGTGTGACACCCAGGTCTCCCCGCTCCGGATGAGCGTCGAGGCGACCGAAGCACGCTCGAAAGGCAGTCTAAGACACGGGGTCGAACTCGTTGACACGACCTTGCGATTTTCGAGCAAGATGTTGCTCGCAGGCCGCCCGCCCCGGGCGGATGGGCCTGGAGGTGTGATCCCGATCAACACGATGACGACTTTTTGCGTCAACGACGCCACCCCCCCCTGGACGCCTCGAAGCACGCATGCTTTCAGAAGCTCCCGCGCCCGACCCGCCCGAGGGTTGCGTCCCCGGCCGGGACGCGCCACGATCGATCCTCGCCCTTCGGGTGTGAGGCCGAGGATCGATCCAGTTCGGGAGACGAAGATTATGGCGAAATTCCAGGTGTATCGATGGGCGGTCGTCGTGGGGATGGCGGCCTGGCTGGGCATGGCCCCGTCGACCCCGCGGTCGGCGGCGGCCGAGGGCGAGGCCGGGTTGCAGATCTACTTCGTCGACGTCCTGGGCGGCGCCGCGACCCTGGTCGTGACGCCGGAGCGCGAGAGCGTCCTGATCGATTCCGGCTGGCCCGGCCAGGGGGGTCGCGACCCCGAGCGGATCGTCCGGGCCCTGAAGGACGCCGGCTGCGAGCGGATCGACCACCTGGTCGTGACGCACTGGCACATGGACCACTTCGGCGGCGTCGCGGGCCTCGCCGAGCGCGTCGAGATCGGCCGATTCTGGGATCGCGGCCTCCCCGAGGACGGGATCGGCGGCGTCTACCCCGACGGCCCGAAGCCGGACGACCCGCTCGGGATCGCCTATCGCAAGGCCGCGAACGGGAGGCGCTCGATCCTGAAGGCGGGCGACAAGCTCCCCCTGCGGAGCGACGTCTCGGCCGTGGTGCTGGCCGCCTCCGGCGAGACGATCCCGACGCCCGCCGGGGCCCGCCCCAACGCCCTCTGCGACTCGGCCCCGGCCGACCACGAGCCGGACGGCTCCGACAACGCCCAGAGCATCGTCCTGAAGTTCCGCCTCGACGACTTCGACTTCCTGGACTGCGGCGACCTGACCTGGAACGTCGAGAAGAAGCTGGTCTGCCCTGTCGACCTCGTCGGCGCGATCGACCTGTTCCAGGTCACGCACCACGGGCAGGACATCTCCAACCACCCCACCTTCCTGGCGACGATCGCCCCGACGGTGGCCGTGATGGACAACGGCCCGCGCAAGGGGGGATCGGCGGAGACGGTCCGTCGCTTCAAGGCCCTCCCCTCGGTCCGGGCCTTCTATCAGCTCCACCGCAACGCCGAGACCGCCGACGCCGACAACGGCGATCCCGCCCTGTTCGCCAACGCCGACCCGGCGGGCGGGCGCTACATCCGGGTCGCCGTCGCCGCGGGCGGGAAGTCCTTCACGGTGCGCCTGGGCGCGGACGGCCCGGAGCGGACGTTCCCGTCGAAGTGAGCGCTCAGGCCGGGGCGGCCTCGGAGCGGGCCGCCTCGGGCCGCGCCGCCTTCTTGCGGGCGAGCGGCTGGTGCTTCCAGCGGCGGTGGAGCCAGAGGTACTGCGAGGGGTCCTGGCGGATCAGCTCCTCCAGGGCGCTGGTGTAGCGCTGGGTGAGCAGGCGAGCGTCCTCGGCCCCGCCGGTGAACTCTCCGGGCTCGATGATCTGGGCGCATCGCAGCTCGTAGCGGAAGCCGGGCCCGATCCGGCGGGCGACGCCCACCACCACCGGGGCCTGGTGCTCGATCGCCAGCAGGGCGATGGCCTTGTGCGTGGAGGCCGGCCGGCCGAAGAAGTCGACGAACAGCCCGCGCTGGCCGGCGTCCTGGTCGGCGAGCATGGAGAGGGGCCGGCGGGTCTCCAGGACCTCGACGATCTGGTCGTACCCCCCCGCCTTGGGGATCATCTTCTGGCCGGTGCTCTCGCGGAACGACTTCAGGTAGCGTTCCAGGTAGGGGTTGTCGAGCGTCCGGGCGACGGACCACGTCGGGAAGCCGAACAGGCCGAAGAGGTAGCCGGCGATCTCCCAGTTGCCGTAGTGGCCGGTGAGCAGGATCATCGGCTCGCCGGAGATCAGCTTGTCGAGCACGGGCCCGTGGCCGGCGAGCTGGATGTACCGCCGGTAGTTCTCCAGCCGGATCCGCTTCGGCGTGTGGAAGATCTCCATCAGCATCATGCAGAAGTGGCGATAGACGCCCCGGACGACCTGGTCGCGCTCGGCCTCCGTCATGGCGTCGCCGTACGCCATCCGGAGGTTCTCCAGGCCGACCAGGCGGTGCCGCTTGTCGACCGTGTACATCAGCCACGCCAGCCCCCGCGCCAGCGCGTACGACGCCGCGATGGGCAGCGACTGCACCGTGAAGACCAGGGAGCGGACCACCAGGTAAACCAGGTAGTCCAGCCAGGGCCGTTGGACTTTCTTCCGTGCCATGTTGCGGTCGCTCCTTGACCCCCGGCGGAGGGAATCCGCGGAGTATGTCCCGGATCCGCCAGGGCGTCAAGGCGCGCCGTCGAAGCTCACGCCGACGGCGGGTCGTCGGCGAGCGGCAGGGTGACGGCCTTCCCCTCGCGGGCGGATCGGTAGATGGCGCGGATGATCTCGACGGACTTGCGGCCCTCGCGGCCGTCGACGATCGGCTCGCGGCCTTCGTCGATCGCCCGGAGGAAGTCGGCGATCTGCTCGCGGTGGCCGAGGTGGCTGATGCCGCGCGGGTCGCTGGCACCGGAGTTCCCGGCGGAGCGGCCGGCGATGGCGGCCAGGATGATGTTGTCGCTGGGGATCTTCTCCTGGAAGTCCCACAGGGTCACGTCGTCCTGCTCGACCCGGGCCGAGCCGCGGTCGCCGTGGATCTCGATGCGCTTGGAGAGCCCGGGATAGGCGCTCGTGGCCGCCTGGATCGTCCCCAGCGCCCCGTTCTTGAACCGGACGCTGGCGACGGCCGTGTCCTCGACCTCGATGCGCGCGTGGGCGAGCGTCGCCGTGTGGGCCGTGACCGATTCGACGTCGCCCATCAGCCAGTAGAGCAGGTCGACGTTGTGGATGGCCTGGTTCATCAGGGCCCCGCCGCCGTCGAGCCGCCACGTCCCGCGCCAGCCGCCGGAGTCGTAGTATTCCTGGGTCCGCCACCATTTGACGTGGGTGTCGCCCAGGGTCAGGCGTCCGAACCGGCCCGCCTCGATCGCCTCCTTGAGGCGGACGTTGGCGGGCGAGAAGCGCGATGGGAAGATGGCGCAGAGCCGGACGCCGGCCTCGTCGCAGGCGTTGAGGATCGCGTCGCAGCGCGGGAGGTCGATCTCCAGCGGCTTCTCGACGACGACGTGCTTGCCCGCCCGCGCCGCCTGGACGGCCGGCTCCATGTGGGCCCCGCTCGGCGTGCAGATGCAGACGACGTCGAGGTCGGGGCGGCGGAGCATCGCGCCGAGGTCGTCGTAGGTCTGGCAGTCGTGGCCGGCGATCCCGGCGATCTTCTCGGCGTTGGCTCGCGTGCGGCTGTACGCCCCCACCACGCGGGCGCCGTCGATCTCGTTCACGGCGCGGGCGTGATACTCCGCGATCATCCCGCAGCCGACGATCCCGATCCCGTGTTCGGCCATCGATACCATCACCTTTCAGACGAGGCGGATCTCGGCGATCTTGCGCTTGCCCACCCGGACGACCAGGCCGTCGCTGACGTAGATCAGCGCCTTCACGTCCGTCACCGGCTCGCGACGCGGCCCGACGTTGACCCCGCCCCCCTCGATGTCGCGGCGGGCGTTCGACGTGCTGGTCGCGAACCCGAGTTCCTTGATGAGGTTGGGCGCGGGGATCCGGCCTTCGGCGTCGAGCTTGTCGGCCGCGAGGTAGGCGACCGGGATCTCCAGCGGATCCTCGCCGGCCGAGCGGCGTCGGAACGCCTCGGCGGCGCGGTCGGCGGCCTCCTGGCCGTGGTACTGGGCCACGATCGCCTTGCCCAGCGCCTCCTTGGCGTCCCGAGGGTTCGTCCCCTCGGCCAGCAGTTCCTGGATGCGGGCCTGGGGGATGTCGGTCAGCAGGGTGAAGTACTGGGCCATCGGCCCGTCGGGGACGCTCATCACCTTGCCGAACTGGTCCTCGGGCGACTCGGCCACGCCGATGTAGTTGCCCAGGCTCTTGCCCATCCGGCGCGTGCCGTCGGTGCCGACGAGGATCGGCATGGTCATGGCGACCTGCGGGTCCTGGTTGCGGACGGGCTGCAACTGGCGGGCGACCATCAGGCTGAAGAGTTGTTCGGTGCCCCCCAGCTCGACGTCGGCGTTGATCTCGACCGAGTCCCAGCCCTGCATCAGCGGGTAGAGGCATTCGTGGAGATAGACCGGCTTCTCGGCCGCGATCCGCTTGGCGAAGTCCTCGCGTGCGGAGATCTGGCCCAGGGTCATCCGGCGCATGAGGTCCAGGACGTCCAGGAACTCCCACTTGCCGAACCAGTCGCCGTTGTGGTGGACCTCGGCCCGGTCCAGGTCGATGATCCGGCCGACCTGCTTGAGGTAGTCGCGGGCGTTCTCGGCGACCTGCTCCTTCGTGAGCGCGGAGCGGGTCTCGTCGCGGCCCGAGGGGTCGCCGACGAGCGCGGTGTAATTGCCGATGATGATGACCGCGGTGTGGCCGAGGTCCTGGAACTGCCGCAGCTTGCGGAGCGGGACGGTGTGCCCCAGGTGGACGTCGATGCCGGTCGGGTCGATGCCGTACTTGACCCGCAGCGGCCGATTTTCGCGGACCGAGCGCTCCAGCTTCTTGAGGAAGTCCCCCTGGGGGACGATCTGCTCCACGCCGCGGCGGAGGATCTCCAGTTGGCCTTGCACGTCCAGCATCGTTTCATCCGGCTCCAGGGTCCGGCCGCGGCTCCGGGCGGGGCGGCCATCGATCCGCCGATTCTAGAGGCCCCGGCCCGACTCCACAAGGTGGCCTGCGGGCGCAAGGGCTGCTACGATGGGCCGTTCGGATCGATGATCGCTTGCGCCCAGCCCGCCGCGAGGCCCCATGACGTCGCCCCAGCTCCAGGCCGCCCTCTTCCGCATCGTCTCCATGCTGCTGGAGTTGATCGCCTTCGGGATGATCGCCGCATGGATCTGGGCCGGCTCGCGCCTCCTCCGCGGCCGGCGGCTCCTCGAAGTCGAGCCGTTCGCCCCGCCCCGCACGGCGGCCTGGGGGCCGGGAACGCTCCTGGCGCTGTTCATCCTGTACGTCGGCGCCCAGGCTGCGGCCTCGACGGCCTATCATTCCGTCGTCGGCGTCGACCTCGCGGAGGTGTCGGCCCGGTACGCCGATGAACTCGAAGCGCGGAACGCCGCGCCGGCCGACGCCAGGCCCGACCACGCGAAGGCGCGACGGGCCGCGACCGACGCGATGCACCTGATGAGCTGGAACGCGACGTTCAACGTCCTGTTCCTCGCGCTCTTCCCCTGGGTGTTCCGCCGCACCTCGGGCGCGAGCCTCGCCGACCTGGGGGTCGTCCCCACGAGGCTCGGCGAGCAGGTGCAGGTCGGGATCGTCGCCGGGCTGCTGGCCACCCCGGCGGTCTACGCGATCCACGCGCTGGCCCTGAAGGCGTTCCCGCCGCGGCTCCATCCCGTCGAGCAGATGCTGGAGGTCGATTTCTCCCCCGTCATGGCCGGCGTCTCCGTACTCAGCGCGGTCGCGCTGGCGCCGCTGTTCGAAGAGACGATCTTCCGGGGCGTCATCCAGGGCTGGCTGGCCCGCGTCTCGCGCGAGATATTCGACTTCGAGGCGCGCAAGCCGGTCGTCCCCCACACGGACGAACTTGCCGAGGTCACGCCCCCGAACGGCCGAATCACGGCGGCCGAGTTGCCGGGGATCGTCCTGACCTCGGCCCTGTTCGCCGCGGTCCACTACCGCCAGTGGCCGACGCCCATCCCCCTGTTCATCCTGGCGATGGTGATGGGGCTCCTCAGGTGGCGGACCGGGAGCCTGCTGGCCCCGATCATCGTCCACGCCCTGTTCAACGCCACGAGCACCCTGGCGATGCTCGCCGCGCAACTCGGCGGCGCCCGCGACCCCGTCCCGGCCCCCGTCGGGACGGGGCTCGACGGGGGAGCATGGCTCGTCGCGCTCTTCGACTGGCTCCCGGGCTAACGACCTGCAATAGGCGATGAGGGATTCGAACCCCCGACATTCCGCGTGTAAGGCGGACGCTCTAACCGCTGAGCTAATCGCCCCTCGACGCCCATTCTAGCCCGAGGTGCGGGGCCTGACGAGCCGGTCGAGCGCGGCGAGGGGCCTTTCGGGCGATTTCCCGCCGGCCTCACGGCTCGACGGGTCCCTCCATCACGGGCTCGCGACGGTCCCTCAGCGCCATCACCAGGAGCAGGCAGCCCAGGGCCGCACTGATCGCGGAGCCGGCGAGGATGCCGATCTTGGCGTCGTCCAGCAGGTCGCCCCGGAGGGCGAGGCCGGCGATGAAGAACGACATCGTGAAGCCGATCCCCCCCAGGCAGCCGGCCCCGATCATCGCCCGCCAGTCGACCCCCTGGGGCAGTCGCGTCAGGCCGAGCCGGACCGACAGCCAACTGAAGAGGACGATGCCGATCGGCTTGCCCAGCGCCAGGCCGGCGACCACCGCCAAGGCGACGGGGGTCGTCAGCGCGGAGGGCTCGACCCGCACGCCCGCGTTGGCCAGCGCGAAGACCGGCATGATGACGAAGGCGACCCACGGGTGCAGCGCGTGCTCCAGTCGCTCCGCGGGCGAGATCGCCTCGGGGGCCTCCTGGGGCTCGCCTTGCTGGATGCCCCGCAGGCGGTCGTACAGCTCGCCGACGGCGTCGACCAGGATCCCCCGGCCGATCATCGGCCGCGCGGGCGTCAGCAGGCCGAGCGCGACCCCCGCCACGGTCGGATGCACGCCCGACTTCAGGACCGCGTACCAGATCCCGGCCCCGATCACGCCGTAGACCCCGACGCTGCGAACGCCCAGCGACCGCAGCAGGACGACGAGGCCGAAGCCGGCCGCGGCCGTCGCGAGGGGCCCGGCCCCGATCGCCCCGCTGTACGCCACCGCGATGACCAGGACCGCGCCGATGTCGTCGGCGATGGCCAGGCTCAGGAGGAGCACCTTCAGCCCGTTCGGCACGCGCGAGCCGAGCAGCGTCAGGAAGCCGACCACGAAGGCGATGTCGGTGGCCATCGGCACGCCCCATCCCTCGCGCCCGGGCCGGCCCCAGATCGCGAGCGAGTAGACGACCGCGGGGGCCGCCATCCCGCCGAGGGCCGCGACGACCGGCAGGAGCGCCTTCCTCGGGTCGGCCAGCTCCCCGGAGACCACCTCGCGCTTGATCTCCAGCCCCACGACGAAGAAGAACAGGGTCATCAGGCCGTCGTTGACCCAGTGCCGCAGCGGCTCGACGAGTTCGAAGGCCCCGAAGGTCACGCCGACGGGCGTCTCCCAGAAGTGGTGGAACCAATCCGCGAGCGGCGAGTTCGCCAGCGCCAGGGCGATCGCCGTGGCGGCCACGAGGGCGAGCCCGCCGGACGATTCGACGTGCATGAAGCGGACGAACGGGGCCACCAGCCGGTCGACCGGCGTGCGGCCCTCGGGCCGCTCCAACTCGTTCGTGTAGAGGTCGACGTCGACGACGCCGCCGAGCCGGCCCTCCTCGTCCACGACCGGGAAGGCCAGGAGGCGATAGCGGATGAAGAGCTTGCAGGCCTCGCCGACGGTGGCCGACTCGGGCACGGCCACCGGGTCCCGGATCATGATCTCCGACAGCGCGGCGTCCGGCGGGCTGAGGATCAGCCGACGGGTCGGCACGACGCCCCGCAGTCGGCCCTCGTCGTCGACGACGTAGAAGTAGACCACCCCGTCGCCGTTCGGGCTCCGTCGGAGCCGTTCCAGGGCCTCCCCGACGGTCTGGCCGACGAGGAGGGGGGTGAAATCGCGACGCATGCGGCGGGAGACGGTCTGTCCCGGATCGGTCGAAGATTGCGGCGGCACGGGGGGCTTCCTCTTCATGGGCGGGCGAGGGGATGACGCTCGGGCCTTCAGGATCGGCGCGCGAGCGGGCCGACGGACGCGAGCCGGGTCACCAGCCGCCGCCGTTCGTGATGAAGAGCCTCAGGTAAAGCTCGTGCTCGTGTTCGGGTCGGTCGATCGTGGCCTGCATCAGCCTGCCGCAGATGAGGAAGTCGGGGCCCCAGCCGTCCATTCTATCGAACCCGTCGGCGGGGCGACCGCGCTTCCCGCCCCCGCCCGCCGGAATCGGCCGGCGATCACCTCGTCTCCGGCCCCGGCCCCGGCGAGGCCGGTTCCTCGGCCTCGGAGGCCGGCCGCCTTCGGCCGCCGTACTGGATGGTCAGGCCCGCGAGGATGGAGTCGGTCTGGGCGTCCATCCTGGCCGTCGAGCCGGGGACCTGCCCGATCGGCCCCTCGATGTCGTTGCGGAAGCCGTGCACCCAGCCGCCGGAGAAGACGAGGTTCTCGTTGAGGCGGAGCGAGGCCCCCAGGGAAAGCGTGTGCTGGATGAAGCCGGGCGCCTGGACGTTGAACAGCGTCTGGACCTCGTTGATCGGGTTCTGGTTGAACAGATACCCCGCCCGCAGCGTCAGGCGCTCGGTGAGCTGATACTGGCCGCCGACGGCCACCGCGAAGATGCTCCGCCAGTTCAGCCCGCCGCTCGCGATCGAGTCGCCCCAGAGCGCGGCGTTGGCGTAGTCGAAGTAGCGCAGGTCGACGTCGACCAACAGCCGCTCGATCCCCTTGTAGGCTACGCCCCACGAGTAGATCGCCGGGATCTGCGACTGGACGCCGATCCGCCGCGGCGAGAGGTCCGCGTTGAACGTGTTGTACGACCACTTCTCCAGCCAGATGGGGCTCTTGTACGAGAAGCCCACGTTCCACGAGTCGTTGACCTCGTAGAAGAGGCCGAGTTCGAATCCGGCCCCCCAGAACGGCCGCGAGTTGACCGCCGTCGGGAAGGTCGACACGCCGTACTGGTCCGCCGGCCCCGGCGCGAAGAAGGCGGGGCTGAACTGGACGGTGCCCGACGTGATCACCGGGGCGAACGAGACGGCGAGCCGGTCGTTGGCCCGGTAGGAGGCCATCGGTTTGATGGCGAGCAGCGCCATGTTGGCGTAGATCGGCCCGAGGCCGAAATAGTTCGGCGGTTGCCTCGGGGCGAGGGTCGGCGTCGAATAGCTCCCCGCGAAGTTCACGCCGCCGCCGACCACGCCGAAGATGCCCAGGCCCATCGTGATCGGCGAGTCGGGGTCGAGCTTGAACGAAGCGCCCACGGCCAGGTTGCTGGCGACGCCGCTGTCGCTCCGCGACGTCCCGTAGCGATCGGTGGGAGGGAAGGTCCCGTTGATCGAGCCGGCCGGCAGGTAGCCGGTGTAATGGATGCTCGGGATGATCAGCTCGGTGCCGAGCAGGACCTCCTCGCGGTCGAGGAAGCTGATCGTGGCCGGGTTCCAGTAGCTGGCGCCGAAGTCGACGGGTGCGGCCGTCGAGGCCCCGGCCATCGACCGGTTGATGGGCCCCGCGCCGGACGCCACGACCCCCTGCGCCGAGGCCCGGCCGGCCGCGCCCGCGAGCAGGAGCGATGCGATCAAAACGCGGGCGATGCACGGCTGGACCATCCCGGGACTCCTCACTGGCCGCGGCGGGCGCGATCGCGCCTGCGAGATCGGGCCGAAAACGACGTGTTCTACGGTACGGGACCGGGCTCCCGGGCCCCGGCGGCGGTCAAAGACCGACGGGCAGGGTCAGCAACGGCCCCGACTTCTTGGGCTCGGAGAGTTGGAGGTTGAAGAGGGCCTGGAGCAGGCCGAGCGTCGACTTCGACCGCTTGTCCGTCTCGGCGATGAAGTACCAGTAGCCCTGGTATTCGATCGCCACCGCCGCGTCCCTAGGCCGCTTCTTCCGCGAGCAGACGCGGAACAGGCCGCGCGTCACGCAGGTCCAGTCGAAGGGGACGCCGTCCGGGCCGACGGCCTGCGCGGCCAGCCCTCGGGCCGCGTGCTCCTCGGGGACGACGACCCCCTTGGACAGGAACGCCAGCATCTCCAGCAGCGTCCGCGTCCGGACGTCGATCGAGTCGAGCGAGTCGGGCAGCGGCAGCAGGCCCACCCCTCCGGGGACCCCCTCGCGCCGGATCGCGTAGTCCGAACGGCCCGGCGCCAGGCGGAGGATCTCCCGCAGCGCGATCGCGTCCGGGACGCCCTCGGCGGCGGGGGAGAACGACAGGCGATACTGCGGCGCGGACCTCGTGAGGACCAGGGCGTCCGACCCCTCGGCGGGGCGGTATTCCAGGTCGTGGCTGGCGGCCTGGACGAAGTCGGAGCCGTCCACGCGATCGGCGGCGATCTCGGGCGAGACCGCCTCCGGCCCGTCGACGGACGACAGGACGAGCAGCCGCTCGCGACGCAGCCGGCCCGCCATCCCGGCCATCTCCAGGAACGGCGACGGCCCCGGGACGGCCTCCGGGACGATGGCCTCGGCCCCCGGCGCGTTCTGGAGGCCGTTCATCTCGCCGACGATCAGCCGCAGCACGTCCTCGATGCTCCAGCCGTTGTTGGCCATCAGCCCCAGCGCCGTGATCCCCACCGGCGCGACCATCACGCGGGTCAGCTCGGCCGGGTCGCGGGGCGTATAGCTGAGCGTGGGCGCGTCCCGGAACTGGAGCCAGAAGTCCCCGAACAGGGACCGGTTCGGCGAGTCCCGCTCCCGCCCGCCGGTCATCCCGCCCCGCCCGGAGACTTCGAACTGGCTGGTGATCGCCGCCACGTCGAGGAACGACGGCAGGTCGCCGTACCGCAGCCGGACGATGTTCCGGAGCCACTGCTGCTCGGAGGTCTCGTGGACGGCCTCGTCGTACCGCAGCCGGGTCAGTTCAAGGCTCTTGGGGCCGAGGCAACCCGTCGCGGCTAGCAGCGTCGCCAGGCACGACAGGAACGAGGCGGCCCGGGACGCCGCCCGGCACCTCCCTCGCCCCGGGCTGTCGTCGGCGTTCGCCCGCATCCTCGGGTCCCTCCTCGGCCGGAGAAGCAGGGCCGCGGGCGACGGAGTTCGGAAGTGTCTTGCGTTCTTGTCGACGAAGCCCCCTCGCCGGCTCCATAAAATCGCTGAAAACGGCAAACCCGCCGCAGCCGTCGAGATCACAACGACGTCGCGAGGCCGGCCTTCCGCGGCCGAGGGCATGTGGCACTACCCGGGCGGGGCCCAAATCTATAAGATCGATAGGAGTAAGGCCAAGCAGGAGGACGAATGACCAGCAGCAGCTACAACCTGACCCACCTGAAAGTGCTCGAGGCGGAGAGCATCCACATCATCCGGGAGGTCGCCGCCGAGTTCGAGCGGCCGGTGATGCTCTACTCGATCGGCAAGGACTCCGCCGTCATGCTGCGGCTGGCGCAGAAGGCGTTCCATCCCGGCCGGCTCCCCTTCCCGCTCCTGCACGTCGACACGACCTGGAAGTTCCGGGCGATGATCGAGTTCCGCGACCGGTTCTGCCGCGAGCAGGGGCTCGACCTGAAGGTCTGGGTCAACCCGGAAGGGCGGGCCCAGAACATCAACCCGTTCGACCACGGGTCGAAGAAGCACACCGACGTCATGAAGACGGCCGCGCTGAAGCAGGCGCTGAACCACTACCAGTTCGACGCCGCGTTCGGCGGCGCCCGCCGCGACGAGGAGAAGAGCCGCGCCAAGGAGCGCGTCTACAGCTTCCGCGACCGCCTGCACCAGTGGGATCCCAAGAACCAGCGCCCGGAGCTGTGGGACCTGTACAACGGGAAGGTGAACAAGGGCGAGAGCATCCGCGCCTTCCCGCTGAGCAACTGGACCGAGCTGGACGTCTGGCAGTACATCCACCTGGAGGACATCCCCATCGTGCCGCTCTACTTCGCCGACGTCCGCCCGGTCGTCGAGCGCGACGGCACGCTCATCATGGTGGACGACGACCGGATGCGGCTCCTCCCCGGCGAAAAGCCGATGATGAAGCGGGTGCGGTTCCGGACGCTCGGCTGCTACCCGCTGACCGGCGCGATCGAGAGCGACGCCGCCACCCTCCCCGAGATCATCGAGGAGATGCTCCTGGCCAGGAACTCCGAGCGCCAGGGCCGGGTGATCGACCACGACGAGGCGGGGTCGATGGAGCAGAAGAAGCGCGAGGGGGATTTCTGAGATGCAACCCGTTGACCTGAGTCAGGAAGACATCCACGCCTACCTCGCCCGCCACCAGAAGAAGGAGCTGCTCCGCCTCCTGACCTGCGGCAGCGTCGACGACGGCAAGAGCACGCTGATCGGCCGACTGCTGCACGACACCAAGATGATCTACGAGGACCAGCTCGCCGCGGTGAAGCGCGACAGCGAGAAGGTCGGCACCACCGGCGCGGGCGAGATCGACCTCGCCCTGCTGACCGACGGCCTGAAGGCCGAGCGCGAGCAGGGCATCACGATCGACGTGGCCTATCGCTACTTCTCGACCGACCGCCGCAAGTTCATCATCGCCGACACGCCCGGCCACGAGCAGTACACGCGCAACATGGCCACCGGCGCGTCGACGTGCCAGCTCGCCGTGATCCTCATCGACGCCCGCCACGGCGTCATGACCCAGACCCGACGGCACTCGTTCATCGTGTCGCTGCTGGGCATCCGCCACGTCGTCGTCGCCGTCAACAAGATGGACCTGGTCGACTACTCGCGCGAGGTCTTCGAGCGGATCAAGGACGAGTACACCGGCTTCGTCGCCAAGCTCGACCTCCGCGACATCACCTTCATCCCGATGTCGGCCCTGAAGGGGGACAACGTCGCCTCCAAGAGCGACGCCATGCCGTGGCACCACGGCCCGGCGCTGCTGGACCACCTGGAGACGGTCCACATCGCCAGCGACCGCAACCTGACCGACCTGCGGTTCCCGGTGCAGTACGTCATCCGCCCCAACCTCGACTTCCGCGGCTTCGCCGGCACGGTCGCCTCCGGCATCCTCCGCAAGGGGGAGGAGGTCATGGCGATCCCCTCCGGCAAGCGCAGCCGAGTGAAGTCGATCGTGACCTACGACGGCGAGCTGGACGAGGCGTTCGCGCCTCAGGCCGTGACGGTCACGCTGGAGGACGAGATCGACGTCAGCCGCGGCGACATGCTGGTGCAGCCCGACAGCCCGCCCCACGTCAGCAGCGACATCGAAGCCATGGTGGTCTGGATGGCCGAGCAGCCGCTCGTCCCCGGCCGGCCCTACACGCTGAAGCAGACCACGCGTCAGGTGTCGGCAGAGGTCGCCTCGTTCCGCCACGGGGTCGACGTCAACACGCTGGAGCACCGGCCGATCGCCCGCCTGGCCCTGAACGAGGTCGGCCACGTCCAGCTCAGCCTGACCCAGGCCCTGGCCTGCGACCCCTACCGCGCCAACCACGCGACCGGGGCGTTCATCCTGATCGACCGGCTGACGAACAACACGGTCGGCGCCGGCATGATCCTGGAGGCCGGCGGCGGCCGGCCCCCGGCCGACGTCTGGGCGGCCGAGCCGACGACGCCCCTCAAGGCCCGCGAGAGCCTCGTCGCGCCGGCCGAGCGCGAGGCCCGCCTCGGCCAGAAGCCGTCGACCGTGCTCCTGGTCGGCCTGACCGGCAGCGGCAAGAGCCGGATCGCGTACAAGCTGGAGCGTCGCCTCTGGGACGAGGGCCGGGCCGTCACCGTCCTCTACGGCCAGAACATGCGGACCGGCCTGAACCGCGACCTGGGCTTCACCGCCGACGACCGCTCCGAGAACCTGCGGCGGTCGGCCGAGGTGGCGAAGCTGATGAACGACGCCGGCGTGATCACCGTCGCGGCGTTCGTGGCGCCTCACGAGGCCGTGCGCGAGCGGGCGAAGGACCTGATCGGCCGCGACCGCGTCCTGGAGGTCTACTGCACCGCCCCCATGGACGTCATGCGGGCCCGCGACCAGAGCGGCGCCTACCGCCTGGCCGACGAGGGGAAGATCGCCCAGATGCCCGGCGTCACGGCGGCCTTCGAGGAGCCGAAGTCGCCCGACCTGATCCTCCAGACCGATCAGGTCAGCGTCGAGCAGAGCGTCGACCGCATCATCGAGCTGATGAAATCGAAGGGCCTCCTGCCCTGAACATCCGTCGGCCCCGCTCGGCGCGACTTGCGGGCGACCCCCGCCTGAAGCCCCCTCTCCCGCCGGGAGAGGGTGGCCCGGAGGGCCGGGTGAGGGTCGTCGGATCTCGGGACCGCTGTAGCGATCGACCCTTCTCCCCTTGAGGGAGAAGCGGCTGTGTTGGATTTCAAGTGTTTTTTCCTCATGCGGGC
>ERZ778021.2172-NODE-2172-length-18681-cov-6.012187_pt1 | contig 18681 bp, 17 predicted proteins | sample MGYA00375751_ERZ778021 | MGnify/ENA primary metagenome ERZ778021 (study PRJEB29350, sample SAMN05389814) | bioreactor metagenome | isolation source: Thiocyanate stock bioreactor | place: South Africa: University of Cape Town | collected 2013-08-29 ... | reverse complement strand
TACCGATCCACATCAGGACCTGCAGGCGACCGGCCAGCTCGGGCTGACGGGCGACGCCCTCGATCGTCTTGCCGACGACGATGCCCACGCCGATGGCGGGGCCGATGGCGGCGAGGCCGTAGCCCATCGTCGCGACGTTGCCCTTGAGCTCGGCGAGAACCGTAATTGCGTCCACGGGGTGTTTCCTTTCGGGGTTGGGTGGGAGAGGCGGAAGCCGCTCCCGCTCAGTGCTCTTCTGCGACCGCGAGCTGGATGTAGACCGCGGTGAGGATGGTGAAGACGTACGCCTGGAGGAAGGCCACCAGGATCTCGAACAGCGTGAAGGCGAGACCGAAGGCGAGCGAACCCGCCGCCAGAGCCGACCACCAGCCACCGAGGGTGATGAGGAAGAACTGCGTCGCTGAGAAGAACAGGACGAGCATCAGGTGTCCGACGATCATGTTCATCAGCAGTCGCAGCGTCAGGGTGACGGGTCGGATGATGAACGTCGAGAGGAACTCGAGCGGCGTGACGATGATGTACAGGAACGGGGGCACGCCCGAGGGGAACAGGGCGTTCTTGAAGAAGTTCTTGGGGCTCTTCTTGATCCCGGCGTAGATGAACGTGACGTAGCTGATGACCGCCAGCATGAGCGGGACGGCGATGATGCTCGTGCCCGCCAGGTTCATGAACGGGATGATTCCTGTGATGTTGAAGAACAGGATCATGAAGAACATGGTCGTCAGGATCGGCAGGAACCGCTGGCCGTCCTTCTTGCCCAGCAGGTCTTCGGCGATGTTGACCCGCACGAAGTCGAGGCCCATCTCCGCGATGCTCTGGAACCGACCCGGAACCACCCGCATACGGCGAGTGCCGAGCCACAGGAAGAGCACGAGACCGATCGTCGCGATGAACTGGATGAGGTGGATCCGCGTGACCGGGACACCCAGGACGCTGAAAAGGACGTCCGGGAAGAAGTCATCGATGGACGGGCCGTGGAAGCCGCCGTCTTCGGCGGTCTTGGCGATCAGTGTCGCAGCTTGGGTAAACAGCGCTGGCTCCAGCTTCGGGGCACCGGAGTGATCCGGGGCGACGATGGTCGGTGTGAGCGTCACTGCGCACGCGTTTCGCGGAGCGCGAACGGGCGCAGAGACAGCCTATCAGCCCCGCGGGGCGTTATCGTCCGCGTGCGACGTACCGCTCGCGGCATCCCCCTCCTCCGGCGGTGCCGGCTGACGCGCCTCGTCGGCGATATCCGCAAGGGTGGGCAGCGTCACGTCGCTGACGGCGGGGATGCGCATCCGGGTCATGACGACCGCGTCGATGACGAGGGAAGCGACCACACTGACCACCAGCGCCACGAAGAAGACTCCGGGGTTGAGCCACGACTGTCCCCTCAGCAGGAACAGCACGACCAGGAAGACGACGAACTTCAGGAGCCAGCCGCCCATGACGGCGCCGAAGAAGATCGGCACGTAGAGCGCGTCGCCGTACCACCGGTTCGCGATGAGGATGGTCCCGGCGGTGAAGCCGAGGAACACGGCGGCCAGCACGATCGCGACGATCGCGCTCCACAGTCCGGAGGGCCCGGCGACGGCGAAGCCGACGATCGCGCCGGCGACGGCGAGCGCGGCCGTGGCCGCCGCCGACCACAGCAGCGTGGTGCGCAGGACGGGGGTGCTGGAGAGGGAGGTCATGGATTCCTCGGGGTCGGATCGGACAACGTGGCGGCACCGGTCGGTGACGCGGGCGGACGCACGGACGGCTGCAGGGTGACGACGAGGCAGGCCGCGACGCCGATGAGCACGAACACGACGCCGATCCAGTAGTCACCCGGCCACGCCTGGGTCGTGCCGATGTACATGAGCAGCACGCCCACCGAGACGACGGCGGTCCACGCGTAGAAGATGAGCACGGCATCACGGTCACTGTGTCCCATATCGAGCATGCGGTGATGCAGGTGCTTGCGATCGGGTGAGAAGGGGGACTTGCCGCGCGCCATCCGGCGGACGATCGCCATGCCGAAATCGAGCAGCGGCAGCAGCACGACGACCACGGGCAGCAGGATCGGGATGAACGCGCCCAGAAGCTGTGAGCGCCCGAACACGTCGTTGTCGCCCAGCAGCGCCGGCGGCAGGTTGCCCGTGAACACGATCGCCGACGACGCCATGAGAAGGCCGAGCAGCAGCGCTCCGGAGTCGCCCATGAACAGCTTCGACGGATTCCAGTTGAGGGGAAGGAACCCGATGCACACTCCGATGAGGGCCACGGCGATGAACGATGCCAGGCTCGAGTAACTCGACGCGCCGGTATCGCGGGCGACGAGATACGAGTAGACGAAGAAGACGGCGTTGGAGATGAGAGCGACACCGGCGACGAGGCCGTCGAGGCCGTCGATGAAGTTGACCGCGTTCATCACGATGACGATGGCGACGACCGACATCGCGAAGCTGGCGAAGCTCGACACGACGAACTGCTGTCCGAAGGGGATGAAGAAGATCTGGATGCCGCCGAAGCCGACGACGATGCCGGCGGCGAGGAACTGCGCCCCGAGCTTGATCATCCAGTCCAGGTCGAAGAGGTCGTCGGCGACGCCCACGACGACGATCAGTGCGGAGGCGCCCAGCAGCGACCAGATCACGGCGGGATCGGCCCAGAAGATGGAGAAGTACGGGATCTGCGACGACAGCGCGAAGGCGACGAGCACGCCGAGGAACATCGCGACGCCGCCGACGCGCGGCTTGGGTGTGGTGTGCACGTCGCGCTCGCGGATCTCGGGATAGAGCTTGAAGCGCATGCCGATCCGCCACACCGCCCACGTGAAGGCGAGCGTCGCCGCGCCCGTCAGCAGGACGGTGAGCAGATAGAACCTCATGACGCGGAGGCGTCGTGGAGCGGTTCGGGATCGGGTTCGAGCAGGTCACCGAGCACCTCGCGCAGGCGCGCGCGCGACACGGCGCCCTCACGCAGGACCCGGACGGGACGATCGCCGGCGCCGACCAGTCCGGTCGCGTCCACGATCGTCGAAGCGACGCCGTGCGTGGAGGGGCCGCCGTCCAGATACACCGCGACACTGTCACGCAGCATGTTGTAGGCGTTGTGCGCGTCGACGGCCGCGGCCTTGCCCGTGAGGTTGGCGCTGGAGACCGCGAGCGGCCCGCAGTCCTCCAACAGCTCGAGCGCGATGCGATCGGCAGGCATGCGCACCGCGACGGTACCGTGGGTGTCACCCAGATCCCATGACAGCGAGGGCTGCGACGGTAGGACGATCGTCAGTCCCCCGGGCCAGAACTCCTCGACGAGCCGTTCCACGGGGGCTGGCACCTCGGCCACGAGCGCGCGCATGGTCGACAGACCGGCAACGAGCACGGGGGGCGGCGACTGCCTCCCGCGACCCTTGGCGGCGAGGAGAGCCGCGACGGCGCTGGCGCTGAAGGCATCGGCGGCGATGCCGTAGACCGTGTCCGTCGGCATCACGATGAGCTCGCCGCGACCGATGGCCTGGCGCGCCTTGCGCAGCCCGGGAAGCAGCTGCTCGGCGTCGCGTGCGTCGAAGAACTCAGACATATCCCCACCAGTCTACGTTTCGAGCGGCTCGGATCGCTCAACGACCGCAGCGGTCAGGGACGTACGGCCGTCGTCGCCCGGTCGCGCAGGGTGAGGTCCGGATGCGTGGCGCACGCCCGCCACCCGGCCGCGTCCAGGAGCGCACGGATCGGCGCCCCCTGCCACTCTCCGTGCTCGATCACGAGTGTTCCGCCCGAACGCAGCAGGCGCAGCCCGACCTCGGAGAGCACTCGGACGACGTCCAGGCCATCCGCTCCGCCATAGAGGGCGCTCGGAGGGTCCCAGTGTCGTACCTCCGGGTCACGCGGGATGGCGGCATCGGGAACGTAGGGCGGATTGGACACCAGCACCGCGACCGTGCCGTCGAGTTCGCGGAAGGCATCGGCGAGGTCGATGAACGCGAGTCGCGCCTGGGGGGCGTGGGCCGCGAAGTTCTCCTTCGCCCAGACATACGCGTCGACGGCGTTCTCGGCGGCGTGCACGCGCGCGTGCGGAACCTCGGTCGCCATTGCCAGGGCGATCGCCCCGGATCCCGTCCCGAGGTCAACGGCGATGGGCGCGGCATCCGGCACGGCACGCAACGCGTCGATCGCGAGTTGGGCGACCATCTCCGTCTCGGGACGCGGGACGAACACCCCGGGCCCGACGCGCAGTTCCAGATGGCGGAACGGTGCGACGCCGATGAGGTGCTGGAGAGGCTCCCTCGTCGCACGGCGGCGGATGAGCTCGTCGAACGCCGCGGTATCGTCCGGAGCCCGATCGCCGCGCAGAGCAGCGGCGAGCAGTTCACCCCGCGGAAGGGAGAGCACATGGGCGGCGAGCAACTCGGCATCGACGTCGGGCGTGGGGACGCCCGCGGCGGCGAGGGTCGCCGACGCGGCGCGCAGCAGCGCGGACAGGTCGGCAGGCGGGCCGGAGACAGGCGGAGAGGTCATCAGCTTCTCCACCCTAGCCGCGAGCGCTCGGACCCGCCGCGGGAGCCCCGCACCCACCGTGAAGATTCGTCACATTCGACTCGGGAATACAGGCGACGCTTAGGCTGGTTCGACACGCTGACGAGGGAGCGCACGAACGCGCGACCCGGCGACACCCGCCCCGCACGAAAGGCAAGCCATGTCCGGCATCCACTCCGACATCACGAGCGCATTCGGCAACACCCCACTGGTGCGCCTGAACCGCATCAGCGAGGGCCTGCCCGGCACGGTGCTCGCCAAGCTCGAGTTCTACAACCCCGCGTCCTCCGTGAAGGACCGTCTGGGCATCGCCATCGTCGATGCGGCCGAAGCCTCCGGTGCACTGCAGCCCGGCGGCACGATCGTCGAGGGCACGAGCGGCAACACCGGCATCGCACTGGCGATGGTCGGCGCCGCACGCGGCTACAAGGTCATCCTCACGATGCCGGCATCGATGTCGGTCGAGCGCCGCATGCTCCTGAAGGCATACGGAGCGGAGCTCGTGCTCACCGAGCCCGCACTCGGGATGAAGGGCGCGGTCGCGAAGGCCGAGGAGATCGCCGCCGCCACGCCGGGCGCGGTCCTGGCCAAGCAGTTCGCGAACGAGGCGAACCCCGCCATCCACCGCAAGACGACGGCGGAGGAGATCCTCCGCGACACCGACGGGGAGATCAGCTACTTCGTCGCCGGCATCGGCACCGGCGGAACCATCACGGGTGTCGGCCAGGTCCTCAAGGAGCGCGTGCCCGAGGCGAAGGTCATCGCCGTCGAGCCCGCCGACTCCCCGCTGTTGACCAAGGGAACCCCCGGACCCCACAAGATCCAGGGCATCGGTCCCAACTTCATTCCGGAGATCCTCGACCAGGGCGTGATCGACGAGGTCGTGGATGTCGAGTTCGACGACGCCATCCGCGTGGCACGAGAGGTGGCGACCACCGAGGGGATCCTGGTCGGCATCTCGTCGGGCGCCGCCATCTGGGCAGCCCTGCAGATCGCCGCGCGTCCGGAGGCCGAGGGCAAGAACATCGTCGTGATCATCCCCTCCTTCGGCGAGCGCTACCTCTCCACCGCGCTCTACGAGCACCTGCGCGAGGACTGATCCCCCGCGTGAGTGGCACCTCTACCGATACCGCTGCGCCGCGGCTCGGGGCCTTCGCACGCGTCCGTGAAGACATCGCGGCCGCGAAGCTGAGAGACCCCGCAGCCCGCGGCGCAGCGGAGATCGCGGTTCTGTACTCCGGTCTGCACGCCATCTGGATCTACCGCGTCGCGCACGCGCTGTGGCGTCGCGGGTGGCGCTTCGCCGCGCGGGCTCTCTCCCAGGCGGCGCGGTGGGTGACGGGAGTGGAGATCCACCCCGGCGCGACGATCGGCCGCCGCTTCTTCATCGATCACGGCATGGGCGTGGTGATCGGTGAGACCGCCGAGATCGGCGACGACGTGATGCTCTACCACGGCGTGACGCTGGGCGGACGCACACGCGACGCCGGTAAGCGGCACCCCACCCTCGGTGACGGCGTCGCGGTCGGCGCGGGAGCGAAGATCCTCGGCCCGATCACGATCGGCGCCGGCTCGGTCGTCGGCGCCAATGCCGTGGTCACTCGCGATGCTCCCGCGGATTCCGTGCTGGTCGGCGTCCCCGCCACGGCTCGCTCCCGCCGCGCAGGGGAAGAGACGCGCGCGCTGCTGACGACGCCCGAGTACTTCATCTGAGACGCGCGCCGGGTGGCGATGCGGGTGATGGCCGCTGCTACGGGTGGCGGCGTGGGGTGCCGAGTAGCGATGACGGTGCGGATGCCGGTGGTGGCGAACGCCGGCCCGCCGTCCATGTCCCACAAAACGCTGGCGACACGCCGCCACAACAGCACCTTCCGGGACACTCGCCGCAGCAAAGGGGACAACGGTCACCGAAAGTGGGACGAGGACCACCGCGCCGCCACCACCGCCGGCCCCGGCGCCTCAGCTCTCGCGCCGGTCCTGGACCTTCTTCTTCAGCAGCACAGCCGGCAACAGGAACGCCGCGATCGCGGTGACGACCCAGACGATCATCGGCGCGACGATCCCGATGCCTCCGAGGAAGGCGGGAGCGTTTCTCTGCGCCACCCGGGCCAACCACGGCGCGAGGACGCTCTGCAGCACGGCGAAGATGACGATCACGAGAATGAACCCCACCGGGCTGCGCCAATCGCTGCTGAAGCCCGGCAGCACGATGTCGGCGACGATGAGGCCGACCGCAGCGGAGGCGAGAAAGACGGCGGCTCGCAGCAGGAACGTGATCATGACGCGAGCGTAGCGCCCCTGCGAGCCTCGATCCGTCCGCGGGGGTCAGTCGGCGCCCAGCGCCGCGAGTCGCGCCTCTTCGTCGGCGGCGATCGCCGACTCGATGAGCGGGCCGAGCGCCCCGTCCATCACCTGATCGAGGTTGTAGGCCTTGTAGCCCGTGCGGTGGTCCGCGATGCGGTTCTCGGGGAAGTTGTACGTGCGGATGCGCTCCGAACGGTCCATCCCCCGGATCTGCGAACGACGGGCGTCGGATGCCGCGGCATCCCGCTCCTCCTGCTGCTTCGCGAGCAGTCGCGCACGCAGTACGCGCATGCCCGCCTCGCGGTTCTGCAGCTGGCTCTTCTCGTTCTGCATCGAGACGACGATGCCGCTCGGAAGGTGCGTGATGCGCACGGCGGAGTCGGTCGTGTTGACCGACTGTCCCCCCGGTCCCGAGGAGCGGAACACGTCGATCTTCAGGTCGTTGGCGTCGATCTGCACCTCTTCGGGCTCGTCGACCTCCGGGAAGACCAGCACCCCGGTCGTCGAGGTGTGGATGCGCCCCTGCGACTCGGTCGCGGGAACCCGCTGCACGCGGTGCACGCCGCCCTCGTACTTGAGGTGGGCCCACACGCCCTGCGCCGGATCGGTCGAGCTTCCCTTGATGGCGACCTGGACGTCCTTGTAGCCGCCGAGGTCGGACTCGTTGCGCTCCAGCAGCTCGGTCTTCCAGCCCATGGATGCCGCGTACTGCAGATACATCCGCAGCAGATCGGCCGCGAACAGCGCCGACTCGGCACCGCCCTCACCCGCTTTGACCTCGAGGATCACGTCGCGCGCATCGTCGGGGTCGCGTGGGATGAGCAGGCGCCGCAGCTTCTCCTGCGCCGCCGCGACCCGTTCTTCGAGCGCCGGGACCTCCTCGGCGAAAGCGTCGTCCTCGCGGGCGAGTTCACGCGCCGCCGCGAGGTCGTCGTCCGCCGCCCGCCATGCGTCGTGGGCCGCGACGATCCTGGACAGCTCGGCGTAGCGCCGGTTGACGCGCTTGGCGCGCGCGGCATCGGCGTGCACCGCGGGGTCGGAGAGTTCCTCCTGGACCGCGCGGTGCTCGTCGATCAGCGCCTGGACGGACTCGAACACGAAGAGCCCGCTCAGCGGATGCTGTTCTCGTGCCCGTGGCTGTGGCCGCCGCCGGCCGTGGACACCGACTTCATCTGCACGTTCTGCATCTGGTAGAGGAACTCGACGTTGGAGCTCGTCTCCTTGAGCTTGCCGAGCACCACCTCGAGGGCCTGCTGCGGGTCGAGGCCGGCGAGGGCGCGACGCAGCTTCCAGGTGATCTTCACCTCATCGGGGTTCAGCAGCATCTCCTCGCGGCGGGTCGAGGACGCGTTGACGTCGACGGCCGGGAAGATCCGCTTGTCGGCCAGCTGGCGCGACAGGCGCAGCTCGCTGTTGCCGGTGCCCTTGAACTCCTCAAAGATGACCTCGTCCATCTTCGAGCCGGTCTCCACGAGCGCCGTGGCGAGAATGGTCAGCGAGCCGCCGTTCTCGATGTTGCGGGCTGCCCCGAAGAAGCGCTTGGGCGGGTACAGCGCCGACGCGTCGACGCCGCCGCTGAGCACGCGGCCGCTCGTGGGTGCAGAGATGTTGTACGCGCGGCCCAGGCGCGTGATCGAGTCGAGGAGCACGACGACATCGCGGCCGAGCTCGACGAGGCGCTTCGCGCGCTCGATGGCCAGCTCCGCGACCGTGGTGTGGTCTTCGGCGGGACGGTCGAAGGTCGAGGCGATGACCTCACCCTTGACGGTCCGCTGCATGTCGGTGACCTCTTCGGGACGCTCGTCGACGAGCACGACCATGAGGTGGACCTCGGGGTTGTTCGTCGCGATCGCGTTCGCGATCTGCTGCAGCACGATCGTCTTGCCGGCCTTGGGCGGCGCGACGATGAGGCCGCGCTGGCCCTTGCCGATGGGCGCGACGAGGTCGATGATGCGCTGCGTGAGCTTCTCCGGCGCCGTCTCCAGGCGCAGGCGCTCCTGCGGGTAGAGCGGGGTGAGCTTACCGAACTCGACACGCTCGGCGGCGTCGTCGACCGACAGCCCGTTGATGGCGTCGACCTTGACCAGCGCGTTGTACTTCTGGCGGCTGGACTGCTCGCCCTCGCGCGGCTGCTTGATGGCACCGACGACGGCGTCACCCTTGCGCAGGTTGTACTTCTTGACCTGGCCGAGCGACACGTAGACGTCGCTCGCCCCCGGCAGGTAGCCGGTGGTGCGCACGAAAGCGTAGTTGTCGAGGACGTCGAGGATGCCGGCGATCGGGATGAGGACGTCGTCCTCGCCGATCTCGGTTTCGAACTCGTCGCCGTTCTGCGCCGGGCCCCGACGCTTGTTGCGCTGGCGACCGCGGCCCTGGGCCTGCTCGTCGTCGCCGTCTGCGCTCTCTTCGGCGGCCGGAGCGGCCGGAGCGTTGTTCTGGGCGTTCTGCGCACCCTGAGCGTTCTGGCCGTTCTCGCCGCGCTGACCGCGGTTGCGGCTGCGGCTGCGGCTGCGCGAGCGGCTGCGGCTGGGGGTCTCGCCCTCGGCGGCGCCTGCCGCGTCTGCCGCGGCGCTGTCCGTCGTTTCGGCACCCGACGCGTCGCCGGTGGCGGCGGTCTCGGCGGCGTCGGCGGCGGTCTCGGCGGCGTCGGCGGCAGGAGTCTCGGCCGCAGCCTCGGCCGCGGGGGTCTCGTCGGCCGCCGTCGGCGTCGAAGCGGCGGACTCTGCCGGGTCCTGCGCGGCGGCAGCGGTCTCGGTCACCGCGTCCGTGGCGGCATCCTCAGCGGGCGCGACGTCGGCGCTCTTCGCGCGGCGCGGCGCACGCTTGCGGGGAGCCTTCGCTGGCTTCTCCTCGGGAACGACCGGCGCCGCCTCCGCCGCAGCGGGCTCAGCCTCCACGGGGGCGGGCTCAGCCTCCACGGGGGCGGGCTCGACCTCGGCGGCGGCGGGAGCCTCGGCATCCGACGGCACCTCCACGTCGGGGGCCTCGGTCTGAACGGCCTCGGCGGCAGCGGCGGCGGACTCCTCGGCGGGAGCCTCGACCTCAGCGGTCTCGGTGCTCTCGGCGACCGGGGTCGCCTCGGCGGTGTTCTCCTCGACGCCGGTGGCTTGCGCGCTCTCGACGTTCTCGGTGTTCTCGGTCTGGATCTCGGAGAGGGACTCCACGAGTTCTCCTTCGTAGGCATGTGGACGGATACCGTCCGCATCGCGCCGTCCACGACAGGCGCTACCGCTCTCGTGCGCGCATGCACGTCTAGCTCAGACGCGCGATGGTGCAACGTGAGGGTTATGCGGTGGTTCGCAGAATTGCGACGGAGGCCAGATTCACGGTCACGCCGTGGCACCCTCCGTATGGTTCCTCACTGTACCACCCTTGACGTCGACGGCGAGCATGCGCGGTTCCCACGGGGTGTCCGTGACGGATGCCGCGACCTCCGCCGCCTCCAGACGCTGCCCCGGGCCGTCCGCGAGCACGAGGACGCTCGGGCCGGCGCCGGAGACGACGGCGGCGAAGCCGTGCGCGCGCAGCGCACGGACGAGCTCGTCGGTCGCCGGCATCGCCTGCGCGCGGTACGACTGGTGGAGCTTGTCCTCGGTGGCGGCCATCAGCAGCTCGGGGCTCTGCGTGAGTGCCGCGATCAGCAGCGCCGAGCGCGAGACGTTGAACACGGCATCCTCGCGGGGCACCTGCAGGGGCGCGAGGCCCCGAGCGACGGCGGTCGACATCGTGAAGTCGGGGACGAACACGAGAGGAGAAACGCCCCGATGCACGAGCAGCTTCTTGTGCTGCGGACCGTTCTCGTCCATCCACGCGATCGTCAATCCGCCGAACAGTGCGGGAGCGACATTGTCGGGGTGACCCTCGAGCTCGGTCGCCAGGCGCAGGAGCGCGTCGGGACCGATCTCGACGTCGCCGGCAAGCAGGCCCTTCGCTGCCAGCAGGCCCGCAACGACCGCGGCGCCGGACGATCCCATGCCCCGCCCGTGTGGAATCGTGTTGTGCGCCTCGAGGCGGATGCCGGGCATCTCACGGCCGACGGCCTCGAAGGCGTACGCCATCGAGCGCACGACGAGGTGTGAGGCGTCGGTCGGCACCTCGCCCGCCCCCTCCCCCGACACGACGATCTCCAGAGCGCTGTCCGCCAACGCGGTGACGGTCAACTCGTCGTACGAGCTCAGCGCGAGTCCGAGCGTGTCGAAGCCGGGACCGAGGTTGGCGCTCGTGGCGGGAACACGTACCGCGACGGAACGTCCCGCCGAAGCCATGGCCGTCATGCCAGGTCGAGGACGGAGGCGACCTCACTGGTCGTCGCATCGACGACCGTGGGCTCGACCTCGGTGCCGTCGGCCTTGCGCAGGGCCCACTGGGGATCCTTCAGGCCGTGGCCGGTGACCGTGATGACGATCGTGGCGCCCGCGGGGATGACGCCCGCCTCGGCACGGTCGAGCAGACCCGCGACGCCGATGGCCGACGCCGGCTCCACGAAGACGCCGGCCGTGCTGGCCAGCAGCTTCTGCGCCGCGAGGATGCGTGCATCGTCGATCGCGCCGAACCAGCCCTGCGTCGCATCGCGGGCTTCGAGCGCGAGCTCCCACGACGCGGGGTTGCCGATGCGGATGGCCGAGGCGATCGTCTCGGGGTTGCGGACGACCTCGCCGCGCACAAGAGGCGCCGAGCCTTCAGCCTGGAAGCCGAACATCCGCGGCACCTTGGTCGCCACGCCACGCGCCGCCTCTTCGCGGTACCCGCGCGAGTACGCCGTGTAGTTGCCGGCATTTCCGACCGGGATCAGGTGGAAGTCGGGGGCGTCGCCGAGCTGCGAGACGACCTCGTAGGCGGCCGTCTTCTGACCCTCGATGCGGTCGGGGTTGACCGAGTTGACGAGGTGGACGGGGTAGTTGTCGGCGAGCTCGCGAGCGATATCCAGGCAGTCGTCGAAGTTGCCGCGCACCTGGATCAGCCGACCGCCGTGCACGACCGCCTGACTGAGCTTGCCCATCGCGATCTTGCCCTCCGGCACCAGCACGGCCGCGGTGATGCCCGCGTGGGCCGCGTAAGCGGCGGCGGATGCCGAGGTGTTGCCGGTCGAGGCACAGATGACGGCCTTCGCACCGTGCTCGACGGCGCGCGAGAGCGCGACGGTCATGCCGCGGTCCTTGAACGAGCCGGTCGGGTTCATGCCCTCGAACTTGATGAAGACGTTCGCGCCGGTCTGCTGCGACAGCGCGGCGGCCGGAATCAGCGGCGTGCCTCCCTCGCCGAGCGTCACGACCGTGGACGCCTCGGTGACGCCGAGCCGGTCGGCGTATTCGCGCAGGACTCCCTGCCAGACGTGTGCCATCTCCATCTCCTTCTTGCGGTGCCGCGACCGCGAGTTCAGTTGCCTTCGACGCGAAGGACCGATGCGACCCGGTCGACCACGCCACTGGCGGCGAGACGGTCGACGGTGTCGCTGAGATCCTGCTCGCGGGCCGTGTGGGTGCCGATGACGAGGCGCGCAATGTCCGCGATGCCCTGTTCGGCGGGGACGAGGCTCTGCTCAGCAGCCGGTTCGATGGTCTGCTCGACCGTCGCGATCGAGACCCGACCCTCGCTGAGAATGCCCGCGACGGTGGCGAGAACGCCCGGCTGGTCGGAGACCTCGAGGGTGATCTGGTAGCGCGTCGTCACGCGGCCGATCGGCACGACCGGAAGATTGGCGCGCGTGGACTCACCGACGCCCACACCGCCGGCGATGTGGCGGCGGGCGGCCGAGACGACATCGCCGAGCACCGCCGACGCGGTCTGCACGCCGCCGGCACCCGCGCCGTAGAACATGAGGTTGCCGGCGGCTTCGGCCTGCACGAACACCGCATTGTTGGCGCCGTGCACGCTCGCCAGCGGGTGCTCGCGCGGAATCAGCGCGGGATACACCCGCACCGAGATGGCTTCGCCGGTGGGCGAGTGCGCCTCGGCATCCGTGATCCGCTCGCACACCGCGAGCAGCTTGATGACGTAGCCGGCGTGGCGAGCCGCGTCGATCGTCTGGCGGTCGATGCCGGTGATGCCCTCGCGGTGCACCGCTTCGAGGGGCACGGCCGTGTGGAACGCGAGAGACGCGAGGATGGTGGCCTTCTGCGCCGCGTCGTAGCCTTCGACATCGGCCGTAGGGTCGGCTTCGGCGTAACCGAGTCGCTGCGCGTCGGCGAGGACGTCCGCGAACTCGCTGCCCTCGGCGTCCATGCGATCGAGGATGTAGTTCGTGGTGCCGTTGACGATGCCCATGATCCGCTGTACGCGGTCGCCGGCCAGCGAATCGCGCAGCGGGCGGATGATCGGGATGGCGCCGGCGGCGGCGGCCTCGTAATAGACGGAGGCGCCCACCTGGTCGGCAGCGTCGAAGATCTCGGGGCCGTGTGTGGCCAGCAGGGCTTTGTTCGCGGTGACGACATCGGCGCCCGACGACAGCGCGAGCAGAATGTCGGTGCGCGCGGGCTCGATGCCGCCCATCAGCTCGATGACGATGTCGGCGCCGACGATCAGCTGTTCCGAATCGGTGGTGAACAGCTCGCGCGGCAGATCGGCGTCGCGCGGAGCGTCGGGGTTGCGTACGGCGATCCCCACGAGCTCGAGAGCCGCGCCGGCACGGTCGGAGAGCTCGTCCGCGTGCGTGCGCAGGAGGTCCGCCACCTGGGATCCGACGGCTCCGGCTCCGAGCAGGGCCACGCGCAGTCGACGGTAGTCGGTCATTCCTTCTCCTCGGCCGGGGACGTCTCGGCGGATGCGGGGGTCGCGACCCCCAGATCGCGCGCCAGCAGGTCATCGATGCTCTCGCCTCGGACGATCACGCGGGCGGTGCCGCCCCGCACGGCGACGACCGGCGGACGGGGCACGTAGTTGTAGTTGCTCGACAGCGAGAAGCAGTAGGCGCCGGTCGCGGGCACGGCGAGGAGATCGCCGGGTGTGATGTCGCCGGGCAGGTACTCCGCGTCGACGACGATGTCGCCGGACTCGCAGTGACGGCCCACGACGCGCGACAGGACGGACGCGGCATCCGACGTGCGCGAGGCGAGGCGCGCCGAGTACTGCGCGCCGTATAGCGCCGGTCGGGCGTTGTCGCTCATGCCGCCGTCGACGCTCACGTAGAGACGGGTCACCTCGTCGCTGGCGTGGACGGGCTTGACCGTGCCGACTTCGTAGAGCGTGACGCCGGCGCGTCCGACGATCGTGCGGCCCGGCTCGAACGCGAGATTCGGCAGGGGGATGCCGCGCACGTCGCACTCGCGCGCGACGGCCTCGACGATGCCCTCGGCGAGATCGGCGATCGGCGTGGGCTCGTCGACCGATGTGTAGGCGATGCCGAAGCCGCCACCGAGGTTGAGGAGCGGGATGTCGCCGCCCGCGAGCAGCTCGGCGTGGAGGTCGACCACGCGCGCCGCGGACTCTTCGAATCCGCGGGTGCCGAAGATCTGCGAGCCGATATGGCAGTGCAGCCCGACGAACCGCAGGCCCGGAAGCTCGCGGATGCGGGCGACGACCGCGGGGGCGTCGGACAGGGCGAAGCCGAACTTCTGGTCTTCATGGGCGGTCGCCAGGAAATCGTGTGTCTCGGCGTGCACGCCACTGTTGACGCGGACGAGCACCGCCTGCGGGGCCGCATCGTCCGCGCGGCGCCGCTCGACGATCGCGGCGAGACGCTCGAGCTCGATACGTGAGTCGATCACGATCGAGCCGATGCCGATCTCGACGGCGCGCTCGAGCTCGGCGACCGACTTGTTGTTGCCGTGCAGACCCAGGCGGGACGGATCGGCACCCGCGGCGAGCGCGACAGCGAGCTCGCCGCCGGTGGCGACGTCGACGGCGAGGCCCTCCTCGGTCACCCAGCGCACGACCTCGGTCGAGAGGAACGCCTTGCCGGCGTAATAGATGCGTGCCTGCACGCCGCGGCGCGCGGCCGCCACGGTGAAGGCGTCACGCACCTCGCGCGCGCGTGAGCGGACACCGTCCTCGTCGAGGACGTACAAAGGAGTGCCGAACCGCGCGCGCAGGTCCCGAACGCCGACGCCCGCGATCTCGAGCTGGCCGTCGGCATCACGCGCGGCCGAGGACGGCCACACCAGCGGGGCGAGCGCGTTCGCGTCGGCCGGTTCGGCAAGCCACGCGGGCACGAGCGGGCGGTCGGAGGCGGCGGACACGTGCGGAACCAATCGTGTGGGGTCGGGCTGCCGTCGGTGACGTCACGCCCGGCAGTCCTAGAAGTCTAGGGCACCTGCGCATACCGGCCCGCGCATGTGACGCGTCGGTGGGAGAGGCTCCCTCAGCTGCACGTGCCCTTCTGCTGCAGCGCCGCATCGACGGTGATCCGCGGATCGATGGCGATGTCGGCGACCACCTGCGCTCCGTCCACGCGCACACCCGACAGCGTGAGCCCCACCGGCAGGTACTGCTTCACGCACACATCCCAGTCGCGCACGACCGTCCGCGCCAACGCTCCGAACTGGTCGATGAGCACGTCGGCCGACACTTCGGCTCCCGAGACACGAAGGGCCCGCGGGGTGAGCACCAGGTCACCGCCGGATGCCGACGGCGTGAGGCTCACGCCGACGGGCACCGAGAGGGAGAACGCCTTCAGCTCCGTCGATATCACGATGTCGGGAGCCTCGACGGTGACGGCATCCGCGGGAAATCCGTCGACGGTACCCAGCAGCGCCCGCACCTGATCCTGGTCGAGCCGCACCGTCGCGCTCGCGCTCTGCAGCGGGGCGTCACCGCGGATGGGCACACCCGCCGCATGCACTTCGACATCGCCGGTCAGCGCGCCCAGGCTCACGTCGGCGGCCGAGACCGTGACGTCGTCGAGACGACCGCCGATCAGCTGCGGGATCACCGCGCCGCGCACATCCACGTCGACGTGCTGGTCGGCGGGGATGTCCAGGCGGGAGGCGACCTGGTCGCGGATCGTCCGCTCGACGATGCCGCGGGCGATGTACTCCCCCGCGAACCACGCGCCCGCCGCGAGCACCGCGACGGCGATCACGGCGATCAGCCAGGGCCAGCGGCGGCCTCGCCGCCGTGGGGCGGATGCCGCGGCATCCGTCGACAGCACCCACCGCGCAGAGGGGTCGGCAAGCGGCTGCGTGGGGTGCTGGTCGTTCACGTCACATCCGCTCCGGTGCGCTCACTCCGAGCAGGTCCAAGCCGTTGCGGAGCACCTGGCCGGTGGCGTCGTTGAGCCAGAGGCGCGTGCGGTGCAGGTCGGTGACGGGCTCGTCGCCGAGCGGGGTCACGCGGCAGTTGTCGTACCACCGGTGGTACAGGCTCGCGAGCTCTTCGAGGTAGCGCGCGACGCGGTGCGGCTCGCGCACCTCGGCGGCGTAGGCCACGATGCGCGGGAACTCCTGCAGTGCCCCGAGCAGCGCCGACTCGGTCTCGTGCTCGAGCAGCTCGGGGGCGAAGGCGCTGCGATCGACACCGGAGTCGGCGCCGTTGCGGGCGACGTTGTGCGTGCGGGCGTGCGCGTACTGCACGTAGAACACGGGGTTGTCGTTCGTGCGCTTCGTGAGGATCTCGGGATCGAGCGTCAGCGGCGAGTCGGCGGGGTAGCGCGCCAGCGAGTAGCGCAGCGCGTCGGTGCCGAGCCAGTCGCGCAGGTCGTCCAGCTCGATGATGTTGCCGGCGCGCTTGGACAGGCGGGCACCGTTGACCGACACGAGCTGACCGATGAGCACCTCGATGTCCTTCTCGGGGTCGTCGCCGGCAGCACCGGCGAGCGCCTTGAGACGGTGGACGTAGCCGTGGTGGTCGGCGCCGAGCAGATAGATCTTGTGCGCGAAGCCGCGGTCGCTCTTGTTGAGGTAGTACGCGGCGTCGGCGGCGAAGTAGGTGTACTCGCCGTTGGAGCGGCGGATGACACGATCCTTGTCGTCGCCGAAGTCGGTCGTGCGCACCCAGATGGCGTCGTCCTGCTCGAACACGTGGCCCTGCGCGCGCAGACGGTCGACGGCCTCGTCGACGAGGCTGGGCTCGCCGTTCGGGCCGTGCGCGTGGAGCGTGCGCTCGCTGAAGAAGACGTCGAAGTGCACGTTGAACTTCTCCAGCGACGCCTGCAGATCGGCGAGCTGTAGGGCGTAGGCGCGGTCACGTGCCTGCACCAGCTGCTCATCGTCGGAGAGATCGAGGATGCCGGGCAGCTCGGCGAGCACGCGGCTGGCGAGATCGCCGATGTAGGAGCCCGGGTAGCCGTCCTCGGGCGTCGGCTCGCCCTTGATCGCGGCGAGGACGGAACGTCCGAAGCGGTCCATCTGCGCGCCTGCGTCGTTGATGTAGAACTCGCGCACGAGCGTCGCGCCGCTGGCCAGCAGCACGCGGGCGATCGCGTCGCCGAGCGCTGCCCACCGGGTGTGCCCGATGTGCATGGGCCCGGTGGGGTTGGCGCTGACGAACTCGAGGTTGATGCTCTGTCCGCGCTGGGTGTCGTTGGTGCCGTAGGCCGCGCCTGCCTCGACGATGGTCTTGGCGAGGGCGCCGGCCGCTCCCGCTTCGAGGCGGATGTTGATGAACCCCGGCCCGGCGACCTCGACGCTGGCGACGCCGTCGGTCGCGGCGAGCGCGTCGGCGATCTCCTGCGCGAACTCGCGCGGGTTCACCCCGACGACCTTGCCGAGCTTCAGGGCGGCGTTGGACGCCCAGTCGCCGTGGTCACGGTTGCGCGGGCGCTCCAGGGGGAAATCGGCCGCGGTCAGACCGGCGCTCGAGCCGGGACGTCGCGCCTCGGCGAGCGGGGCGATGGCGGCGAGGAGGGCGGCGGCGAGGGCATCGGGATTCATAGCCCGTCAAGTCTACGGGCGCCGACTCTCCCCCACCTGCGTGCGCACCTCGGCATCCACGCTGGGGTGCGCGCCGCCGAGCAGCCACCGGTCGCGGTCAGGCGAGCTGGATGAGTTCGGCGAAGTCGTCCAGAGCGGGGTCGGATGCCGCCGCGGCGGCATCCTGCGCCCCCATGTCGGCCGCATCGTCGGGCAGGACGCACGCGTCGACGCGCATGCGCTGCAGGCCCACATAGCCGCCGTGGTAGCTGAGGAAGGCACAGTCGGCGGCGTCGCGACCGGTCGCAATGCGCACGAGCGAGCGGCGGTTGGCGAGCCGGGTGGCGTCGATGACGTACCAGCTGCCGTCGAGGTAGGCCTCGGCGACGGCGTGGAAGTCCATCGGGCGAAGGCCGGGAGCAAAGCACGCGGCGTAGCGGGCGGGCATGTCCATGGCGCGCAGCAGCGCGATGACGACGTGGGCGTAGTCACGGCAGACGCCCTGGCCGGTCATGAGTGTGGTGACGGCCGAGTCGGTGCCCTGGCTCAGTCCCGGCGTGTACGTCGTGCTGGAGGCGACGAACTCGCTGACCGCGGTGATGAGCTCGAGCCCCTGCAGGCCGCGGAACTGGCGGCGCGCCTGCGAGAACACCTCGTCAGACTGGCAGTAGCGGCTCGGACGCAGGTAGGTGATGGCTTCGAGGTCGCTTGTGGCGCGCTGCGTGACCTGCCCGTCGATGAGGGCTTCGTAGCGCACCTCGAGGCGGCCGGCCTCGCCGAGCAGACGGTGCAGGCGGCTGCCGGACTGGTCGATGATCTCGGTGGGCGTGTAGACGCGATCGCCTTGCGTGAACGTCAGTTCCTCCCGCAGAACGGGCGCCGGTTGGGCCGCGGCGATCTGGAAGATGAGGTCGACGGAAGCCCCGAGATCGAGGTCCAGTTCGGCGGTCACGAGGCGTTGCACCGCAGTATCCTCGCACGCCGCGATGGCCTCCGCGTACACCGATGTTTCGACCCTCCAGAGGGATGCCGCAACGCACTGTCATGTCTCAGGACATCGGTGACGGATCGGCATCAAGAGATCGGTGACGCTT
>ERZ778021.2167-NODE-2167-length-18743-cov-5.566941_pt1 | contig 18743 bp, 23 predicted proteins | sample MGYA00375751_ERZ778021 | MGnify/ENA primary metagenome ERZ778021 (study PRJEB29350, sample SAMN05389814) | bioreactor metagenome | isolation source: Thiocyanate stock bioreactor | place: South Africa: University of Cape Town | collected 2013-08-29 ... | reverse complement strand
ATGCGACGCCGCCGGGCGGCGCGCCGGCGATCGCGCGCACCACTTCGGCGCTCCGCTGCGGGAACCGTTCGAGGTGCGGACGATAGTAGAGCGGCGTCGCGAACTGGGGACCGTTTTCCCAGGCGTCCCAGAATTCGCGGTCCTCAGTCACATCGAGGGGGATGTTCAGCGTCGTGATCGAGGCGGGCCGGGCCGACGCGTCCGGGCCGATTTCGTGCTCGCTGCGCAGGTCGATGACCGTGAGGATCCCGTGCGCCTCGACTTCCTCCCACCCGCGCGCCTCGAGGTTCTGCATCGAGTCGGATCTGACGATCGCGCCCCACCGCGTCGCGCCGCCCCCGACCAGCGCCAGCCCGCCGAGGTCGCGCGAGTTGTAGGTCCCCTGCCAGCCGAGATCCCGGTCGGACATCGACCGAACCCTAGACCGGCCTGGCGCCCCGCCGTGACTATCCGAAGCGGCCACTCAAGAGGACGGCGTTCACCAGGAGCAGGCGTCTTCTTCCACGTGCGGGCCGTGGACCTGGCCCCAGAACTTCCGGTCGGGACGCTGGTCGGCGAGGAATTCTTCCGCCGACATCCCGAGGCCGATGCCTTCCGCTTCCGCGTTGGGGTCGTCGTTCTTCGGTACCGGGCTGAACATGCGGTTCAGGACTTCCCACGAGGGCGCGTAGTCGAACTCGTGGAGCGGCCGCCCCGGCGTGCCGATCGCGAGCACCTGCCGCTGGTTCAGCGTCCCGCCGCCTTCGACGTCCTGTTCTTCGAGCGGGCCCGCAGGCGGCGGATCCCGTTGCCCGCGGGGCTGAATTCGGCCGCCGGGATCCAGTGGCGATTCAGGCGGACGCGCAGGTGCCCGCGCCGGAGCGGACCACGAGGCGGACGGCGTCGGCGCCGATCACGGCACCCGGGCGCGGCGAGAGGATCAGGCGGGCGCGGAACACCTGCGTCACTTCCCCAGCAGCGCGCAGACCGCGGTGGTCTGGACGCTGCGCAACTGCGCCAGCAGCCGGCCGGTCGGCGCGGGGATGTTCAGCGTCGTCGTCACCGCCCGCGTGCCATCCGCGGTGGCGGCGGCGAACTGGACATAGCCGGGGAAGTTCCCGGTGTGGCCGTAGACCGTGCCGCACTTCGTCTGGTAGCGGAAGAGCGCCAGGCCGGCGGAGTTCTTGCCGGGGCCGGGCGGGCTCGATTCACCACCGGGCCACCAGGTCATCTGTTCCTTCTGCCGGGTGGCGTCGAAGAACTTCAGGCCGAGGTCGGCGCGGATGAAGGCGTTCAGGTTCGAGGGGGTCGAGACGATCGCGCCGGAGGCCCAGGCGCCGGAGGGACTGAAGAGTTCGGTCACGTCCTGCGCGCCTTGCGTTTCGGTGGCCGCGAAGTAGCCGTGGATGAACGGCTTCGGCAGCGGCGGATCGACCGGGAAGGAGGTCTGGCCGAGGCCGGCGCGCTGGAAGACGATCGACTTCAGCAGGTCGCCGTACTTCTGCTTCGTCAGCGCTTCGGCGATCAGGCCGACGAGGATGTTGTCGGTGTTCGAGTACTCGTACCTCTTGCCCGGCGTGAACTCGAGCGGGTCGTCCTTCACGAAGCCGACGATTTCTTCCGGCGCGATGTGCGCCTTCGGATCCCTTTCGGCCTGCTTCTTGAATGCCTTCGACTCGGTGTAGTCGGGGATGCCGCCGGTGTGGCCAAGCATCTCGGCGACCGTCACCGGGCCCCATTCGGCGGGCATCCCGGGCAGCAGCTCGGCCAGCGTCTGGTCCAGCTTCAGCTTCCCTTCGCCGACCAGGTGCAGCGCCACCGCACCGCTGAAGGCCTTGGCGATGCTGGCGATCCGCATGTGCTGGGTCGCTTTCGACGCGCCCGCCTTGGTCACGTCGGAGCGGCCGACCGCGATCGTCGTCAGCTTGCCGCCCTTGTAGAGGGTGGCGATCGCCCCGGGAGGCCCACCGGGCGAATCGACCAGCCCTTCGAGGCCCCTCTTCACGTCGGCGTTCGTCGACCTGGCCGAGGCGGTCGGGACGAGGGCGACGGCGACGAGACAGGCGAGGACGAGACAGACAGCGAGGCGACGCATCTTCAACTCCTTCGGCGGGATCCCTGGCGAGGCTCCTGAAATCGTCCCGAGGCACGCGCGAGCCGACAATGGACCTAAGTCCCCTTTTCAAAGCGCTCCCGGGCCCAAATCGGGTCCGAATTACCGAGTTCGCGGTAGCGACCTACGGCGTCTCTACCGTTTTCCGGTGATAAGTCCGCGTGGGAAAGCGGAGCACCGAAGGTTCGGAGGATTGATCCATGGCACTCGTAGGCAAGGATGATTTGGTCCGTGAGGTCGCCGAGAGAAGCGGTCTCGGCGTCGGCGAGGCAAAGCGCGCCGTCGAGGCGACGCTGAAGGCGATCGAAGAGCAGATGAGCGCGGGCAACGAGGTGAGGCTGACCGGCTTCGGCAAATTCTCGGTCTCCCACCGCGAGGCCCGCATGGGGCGCAATCCCCAGACCGGCGAGACGATGCAGATCGCGGCGAAGACGGTGCCCAGGTTCAGCGCGGGCGCCGAGCTGAAGAAGGCGGTCAGTTAGTCGGCGCTCGGCCGGGCCGCCGCCAGGCGCGCCCGGCCGAGCGCCCTTCGCAGTAACTGGTCGTTCGCGTTCATCCCCGCCCCCGGGCGGTCCCGGCGGCTCCGGCTTCCTACGCTGTACTGGCCATGGCACCGCTTCAGTTCTGGATCAGGGGCGACCTCGCGGAAGAGCAACGCCGACGATTGACGACGATCGGCGCGCGGGCGATCCCGATGTCCCCCGGCAAACCGACCCCCGACGGCGAGTACCGCCCGGCGGCATGGACGGTGATCGAGGCTCCCCACGGCGAGCCCGAGGCCGAGCGCAATCGCGTCGCCGAGCTGATCGGCGCCCAACCGGACGACGTGACCGGCCCCTACGCCCCGCACTGAGCGGGCGCCGGGCCGAGGCGGGCGCGCGGAGCGGCCGACGAGTCCCGACGCGACGATGGGTCAGATCGAGAGGCCGCCGTCGACCGGGAGGGTCGCGCCGGTGACCGCGGCGCCGCCGGGGCCGAGGAGGAAGGCGACCATGGCGGCGATCTCCGCCGGGTCGATGAGGCGCTCGATCGGCTGCTGGGGAGCAAAGGACGGGGCGCCCTCGAGGTCGTAGAGGCGGGCGCTCTCGGCGAGGATCGCGGTGTCGGTCGAGCCCGGGGCGACGGCGGCGGCGGTGACGCCGGTGCCACGGAGGTCGGCGGCCAGCGCGGCGATGAAGCCGGAGACGCCGGCCTTGGCGGCGCAGTAGGCGGCAAGGCCGGGCAGGCCGCGGAGGCTGGCGGCCGAGGCGGTGGCGACGAAACGGCCCTGGCGCGGGGCGGGACGGCGGAGCAGCGCCGGGATCCCGACCCGGGCGGCGACCATCGTCCCCCGCAGGCAGACCTCGACCACCGCGTCCTCCTCCTCCGGCGACAGCTCCCAGGCGGGCGCGCCCCCGGCGATGACTCCGGCGTTGGCGACCACGGCTTCGAGCTCCCCCCACGCCTCGGCCTCGGCGACCACGGCGGCCATGGCCTCCGCGTCGGCGGCATCGGCGACGGCGGCTCGCACCGCCCTCTCCCCTCCGGCCTCGGCATCGTCGGGCCTACCGGCGACTGCCCCGCGGGAGGCATCGGCGGCGCGATTCGCGGCGGCGACGGAGGCATCGAGGTCGGCGGCACTTGCCATCGCGTAGGGAAGCCGAGGATCGTCGCCGCCGCGGTCGACGGCAAGCACGCGCCAACCGTCGGCGGCGAGCGCGGCCGCCGTCGCCGCCCCGATCCCGCGGCCGGCCCCGGTGACGATCGCGACCCGGCTCACCGCGCCATCCCCGGCACCTTTTGTCGCCCACAGGGCGACAAAAGGTGCCGGGCCTCCCGGTCGCGGACGGTGGCGCAAAGGTCTTCGGCCGCGGCGGCGAGCAGGGCACGGCCCTCGGCGGCGCTCGCACCGGTGCTGTCGCCGAGGACTCCGTTCGGGGACACGGAACGGACGCCCTCGGTCCGCAATTGCTCGATCAACTCTCCCAGCGGCGCGTCGTTTCCGCGCACCGCGGTCGGCTCGCCATCGGCGAGGGCCAGCATCAGCGAGGTCTCGGTGCGACCGGCGTGGGCGTCGCCGCCGAACCGCGGGCTCCAGGCGCGGGCGTCGCGGGCCTCGAAACGGAGGCGGTCGACCGCTGCCGCCAGCGGGGCGAAGTTGCCGCCGTGGGCGTTGACGAAGACGAGGCGGTCGAAGGTCTCGGTGGCCGAGCGGCCGAGCTCGATCAGGACCAGCTCGGTGGCGGTGGCGCCGATCGAGAGGGTGCCGGCGAAATCCTGGTGCTCGCCGCTCGAGCCGTACGGGAGCGCCGGGGCGACAAAGGTTCCCGGGACGCGGTCGGCGGCCGCCTCGGCCAGGGCGACGGCGATCGCGGTGTCGGTGCCGATCGGCAGGTGGGGGCCGTGCTGCTCGGTCGCCCCCAGCGGCACCAAGAGCGTCGTCGGAGCCGCCGCGGCCCGCGCCTCGACCTCGGGCCAGCTCGCACCGGCCAGCCGGGACTCGGAACGGACATCGTCGGCGCGACGCACCGCGGGCGACCTCGCCTCGACTTGGACCTTGTCGGCGGGTTGGGTTCGGCCCGGCGACACCGGGGTCGAACCGCCGCCCGCCGACGCCTCGGTCATCGCCGCGTGAACCCCGGTGGGATCAGGACGTCCTCGGGGACGAGGTCGGCGAGAGTTGCGCGACCGAGGCCGTTCAAGGTCTCCTCGATCCCGGCGCGGAAGATCTCGAGGACGTTGGCGACGCCCGCCTCGCCGCCCGCCGCCAGGCCCCAGAGGTAGGCGCGGCCGATCATCGCCGCGCGGGCGCCGAGGGCGAGCGCTTTGACGACGTCGGAGCCGCGGCGGAAGCCGCCGTCGATCACGATCTCGACCTGGTCGCCGACCGCCTCGACCACCGCGGGGAGGTTGCGGATCGTCGCCGGCGTGCCGTCGAGGTTGTTGCCGCCGTGGTTGGAGACCGAGATCGCGGTGCAGCCGATCTCGACCGCGCGGCGGGCGTCGTCGGGGTGGGTCACGCCCTTCAGCATGAAGGGACGGTCTCCCCCCCACCGGGCGCGCAGCCAGGAGAGGTCGTCCCAGGTCGGCGGCGGGGTCATCATCCACTCGCCGTAGGCGCCGAAGAAGGTCGGCGCCGGGCTCCCCTCCACCTCGAGGTTCGGGGTGGTGAGGTCGGGCAGCGCGCCCGCCTTCAGGTAGGAGGCGAGCCAGCGCGGCCGGACCAGCGTCTGCGGCGCCAGCGAGGCCATCGCCTTCAGGTCGAGCTTCTCCGGGATCGCCGGGCTGCCCCAGTCGCGGCGGTGGGCGAAGTTCCAGTCGACGGTGGCGATCAGGCCCGCGGCGCCGGCCGCGCGGGCGCGGTCGAGCACGCCTTCGATCCGCTCCCGCGAGCCGAGCCAGTAGACCTGGAAGAACGTCTTCGGGTTCGCCTCGACCACCTGCTCCAGCGGTTTCGAGGCGAAGGAGCTGAGGCCGATCGCGGTCCCCGCCCCGGCCGCCGCCCGCGCCACCGCGAGCTCGCCCTCCGGGTGGACCGCCTGCACGCCGGTCGGCGAGATCAGCACCGGCAGCGCGATCTCCTGTCCCATCACCGTCGTCGCCATCGCCCGGCCGCCGCCCTGCCCGGTGGCGATCCGGGGGACGAAGCCGAGCTCCCGGAAGGCGCCGACGTTGTCCTCCAGCGTCGTCCCCGACTCGGCCCCGGCGCGGAGCGCCGAGAAGACCGACGAAGGCAGGCGCCTGCGGGCACGCCGCCGCGCCTCCTCGACCGACTCGAACCACTCGCGACTCGACGCCATCACCTAGGCCTTGGCGATGAAATCGGCCAACGGGTTCTCGTCACAGACCCGGGAGGGCGGGCGTTTGCGCGAGTGGTCGACGGCGGGGGCCGGGATCGCCAGATCCTCCCCGCGCGCCGCCAGCAGGCCCTCGCCGTGGCCGAGCGCGCACTCCGGATCGGGCCCGTCGAGCGGCAGCCCGGTGAAGAACTTGGCCGCCATGCAGCCGCCGCGGCAGGCGTCGTAGTGGCCGCAGGATTCGCAGGCGCCGCCCGACTGCGGCCGGCGCAGCTCGGTGAACAGCTCGGAGTCCCTCCAGACGCCCTCGAAGCCGCGCGGCTCGCGTACGTTGCCGGCGAGGAACTCGTCGTGGATCGCGAACGGGCAGGCGTAGACGTCGCCGACCGGGTCGATCAGGCAGACCACCCGCCCGGCCCCGCACAGGTTCAGCCCCGGCAGCGCCTCGCCGAAGGCGGAGAGGTGGAAGAAGGAGTCCCCGGTCAGCACCTCCTCGCCGTGCTCCAGCAGCCACATGTACAGGGAGCGCTGCTGGTCGGCGGTCGGGTGGAGCTCGTCCCAGACGTCGGCGCCGCGCCCCGACGGCCGCAGGCGGGTGATCCGCAGCTGGGCCCCGTAGCGGTCGGCGATCGCCTTGAAGTCATCGAGCTGGCCCGCGTTCTGGCGGGTGACGACAACCGAGATCTTCGGCTTCTCGAAGCCCGCCGTATGTAGCCGCTCCAGTGCCCCGAGCGCGGTGTCGAAGGATCCGGGGCCGCGCACCGCGTCGTTGACCGCGGCGGCGGCGGCGTCGATGCGGCTGCCGTTGGTGGAGAACTTCACTCCGACGTGGTGCGCGGCGGCGTGGTCGAGCAGCTCCCAGAAGTCCTTGCGCACGGTCGGCTCGCCGCCGCCGATGTTCACGTAGAAGACCTGCATCCGCTCGAGCTCCTCGATCACGCCCTTCGCCTCGGCCGTGGTCAGCTCGCGCGGGTCGCGCCGGCCGCTCGACGAGAGGCAGTGCACGCAGGCCAGGTTGCAGGCGTAGGTGAGCTCCCAGGTGATGCAGATCGGCGCGTCGAGGCCGAGCTCGAACTCCTCGACCAGCTTCATGCGGCGACCCCCTGTGGAGACTTACTCTCGCTATGCGAGAGCAATGTTCCACGCTCGGCGGGGACGATCATCCCGGTCTCGGCGAGGGTGACCAGCGCGCGGCGGTAGCTCGGCAGCTCCGCCTCCTCGACCCCGGCGGCGCGGCACGCCGCGGCCGGGTCCGGTGCCGCCTCCAGCCCCTGAACCACGTCCAGCAACCGCCTGCTCTTCAGGAACGAGAGCCGGCGGGTGCCGAAGTGGTAGGCCAGCGCGCCGAAGCGCTCCGGCCGCAGGGCGACCTGGGGGTGCAGCCGCCAGCGGCCGCCGAGATCTATGTCGGAGGCGCCCATCTTCGTGCGGGCCTAGTAGACCCCGCACATACCGTCGATCGAGACGTCCTCGACCAACAGATCGGACTCGACCAGCTCCTCGTCCTCGTTCTCCACGACCGGCTCGTTTGGTGCAGAGGCCATGAAATCCTCCTCGATGGATTACGTTCCCAGGAGCTTTATAGCACTCGGTGTCAAATGTCGATAGGAAGACCCCCCAGCACGACCCGTGAGGAGATCGAAGCCGCCGCGCTCGACCTCTTCGCCGCACACGGCTTCGAGGCGACGAAGGTCGACGACATCGCCGCCGCGGTCGGCGTCGGCCGCCGCACCCTCTTCCGCTACTTCGAGTCGAAGAACGACATCGCCTGGGGGGACTTCGACTGGGTGATGGAGCGCCTGCGCGCGGCGCTCGAGGCGGGCGCCGACCTGCCGCTGATGGAGGCCCTCCGCCGCGCCGTGGTCGAGTCGAACCGCTACCCCCCCGACCAAGAGCCGGGACTGCGCACCCGGATGACGCTGATCACCGGCACCGCCGCCCTCCAGGCCCACTCGGCCCTCCGCTACGCCGAGTGGCGCGGTGTCGTCGCCGATTGGGCGGCGGCCCGCCTGGGCGAGGCGCCCGGCGACCTGCGCCCGCGGGTGATCGGCTACGCGGCGCTCGGCACCGCGATGGCCTCCTTCGAACGCTGGGTGGCGAGCGAGGACGAGGACCTGCTCGGCCTGCTCGACGAGGCCTTCGCCGCGCTCGCCGCGGGCTTCAGCGTTGATGGGCCGAAAAGCGCTGATATGGAGCGCTTTTCGGCCCATCAACATCGTGGCTCGGCTGGTGGCGACGAGCGATGAGCGCGGCGCGGTTCGAGCTCGACCCGGCGGTGTGGCGGCGCGACGGGGGACGAATGCTCGTCGGCGGCGTGCCCCCGCGGCTGCTGCGACTGAGTGACCCCGGGGCAGCGGCGCTCGACGCGATCCTTGCCGGCGAGCCGCTCGGGGCGGCGGCGCAGGCGCTGGCAAGGCGGCTCGAGCGCCACGGACTCCTCCACCCCGTCCCCGAGGCGGGCGAGGCCGGGGCGGCGGAGATCACCGTCGTGATCCCGGTGCTGGACGGCGGCGAGGCGCTGGTCGGCCTGGTCGCGCAGCTGGCGGGCGAAGGCCCGGTGATCGTCGTCGACGATGGCTCCCGGGACGGTGCCCCGGAGCGCGCCGCGGCCGCGGCAAAGGCCCGCGGCACCCGAGTCTCCGCGGCAACCGGGGCGCCCGACGCCGGACTGCGCGCGGGAGCGGCGGTGACCGTGATCCCGAACGCCGGCTTGCCCGGGCCGGCCGGGGCTCGCAACACGGGGCTACGGGCGGCGAGAACGGCGCTCGTCGCCTTCCTCGACGCCGACTGCGAAGTCGAGCCTGGCTGGCGCGGCGGTCTCGCGGCGCTGCTCGACGCCGACCCGGACCTGGCGTTGGTCGCGCCGCGGGTCCGCAGCGCTCCCGGACCTTCGGCGCTCGCCCGTTACGAGGAGCATGCGTCGCCGCTCGACCTCGGCCCGCACCCGAGCCTGGTCGGACCCGACCGCCGCATCGCCTACCTGCCTAGCGCGGCACTGCTCGGGCGCCGGGCCGACCTGCTCGCGCTCGGCGGCTTCGACGAGACGATGCGCTTCGGCGAGGACGTCGACTTGGTCTGGCGACTGCTCGCCGCCGGGCACCGGGCCCGCTACGTGCCCTCGGTCGAGGTCCGCCACCAGCCGCGGCCGGACCTCCGCTCGTTCGCCCGCCAGCGCGCCGGTTATGGCGCCGCCGCCCCTGACCTCGCCCGGCGGCACGGCGGCCTCGCCTCGCCGCTCGTCCTCGGACCGCAGACCGGACTCGTCGCCGGCTCGCTGCTCCTCGGCCCGCAGGCCTTCGCCCCGGCGCTCGCGGCCTCGGTAGGGGCGGTCGCCTCGCGCGGCGAGGACCGGCAGGCCCGACTCGGTCGCGCCGAGGTCGCTCTGCAGGGCCACCTCACCGCGAGTCGCCACCTGGCCCGGGCCCTGGTCCGCGAGTGGCTGCCGCTGAGCCTCCTGGCCGCGACCCGGTCCCGCCGTGCCCGCCGCCTCCTCCTCGCCGCCGCGATCGTCGACGCCGCCCCCGCCTGGCGCGCCGCCGCCAACCCGGCCGAGATCGCCACCGCCACCGCCCTCCGCGCCCTCGACCGCGCCGCCTACGCCTGCGGCCTCTGGCGAACCCTCGCCACCACTGTTGATGGGCCGAAAAGCGCTGATATGGAGCGCTTTTCGGCCCATCAACAGGGGGGCTGGGGCGGGGGCCGGCTCGGGGCGCTGCTGCCTAGGCGGTCGGGCCGCTGACGGGGTTGGCGAGGACGCCGACGCCCTCGACTTCGGCCTCGACCTCGTCGCCGGCGGCGAGGAAGGTCGGCGGATCGGCGAAGCCGCCGGCGCCCCAAGGCGTGCCGGTGAGGATCAGGTCGCCGGGCTCGAGCGTGAAGCTGTGGGACAGGTAGCTGACCAGCTCGGCCGGGCCGAAGATCATCTCCGCGGCGTTCGAGTCCTGTTTCACCGCCCCGTTGACGCGCAGCTGGAGCGCCTTGGCGGCAGGGTCGCCGAACTCGTCGGCGGTCACCAGGGTCGGCCCGACCGGGCAGAAGGTGTCGAAGGTCTTGCCACGGGTCCACTGGACGTCCTCGAACTGGACGTCGCGGGCGCTGATGTCGTTCGCCGCGGTGTAGCCGAAGACGCCGTCGAGCGCCTCCGCCTCGGGGACCGCCCGCAGCCGCCTGCCGACGACCATCGCCAGCTCGACCTCCCAGTCGACTTTCTCGGTCAGCCCGGCGGGCCAGCGGAGCGGCTCCCTTCCCCGCATAGGGCGTTGGGGAACTTGGCGAAGACGAGGGGCTTGCGCGGCGCGTCGAGACCGGTCTCGCGGATGTGATCGGCGTAGTTCAGGCCGATGCAGGCGATCTTCGAGGGCCGGCGGAGCGGCGCGTCGAGCCGCACCTCGGCGAGCGGCCGGAAGCTCGCCTCGTCGATGCCCGCCGCCGCGGCACGCGCCGCGTCCCACGCCCCCGGGCCCGCCGCGATCAGCTCATCGGCGGTGGCGAACCCGGCGGCGTCGGCGAACGGCGCCACCTGGTCGTCGACGACCAGGGCGAGCGGCTTGTCGGTGTCGGGGAGATGGGCGAGGCGCATCGGTGGGATCCATCCAAGGTGAGCGGCGGCGGCTGGGCTCAGCATCCTTTCAGGCCGTCTAGCCTCCCCGACCGTGACGCCAAGCCCCTTCGAGTTCCTCCCCGGCCCGCCAGCCCTGCGCGGGGACCGCTGGGACGGCGAGGCGGGCGTCACCCCGGTCATCTTCCTCCACGGCGGCGGCCAGACCCGGCGCTCCTGGCGCGGGACGGCGGAGCGGATCGCCGCGACCGGCCGCCCGACCGCCAACTACGACGCCCGCGGCCACGGCGACAGCGACTGGGACCCGGCGGGCGACTACATGCTGCCGGCGTTCGCCGCTGACCTGGTCGGCGTGATCGAGGTCGTCGGCGCGCCCGCGATCCTGGTCGGCGCCTCCCTCGGCGGCCTCACCGGGCTCCTCGTCGCCGGCCGCCGGCCGGAGCTGGTCCGCGCCCTCGTCCTCGTCGACGTCGTCGTCGATCTGGACCAGGAGGGTGTGAAGCGGGTCCGCCGCTTCATGCGGGCCCACCCCGACGGCTTCGGCTCGCTGGCGGAGGCGGCCGAGGCGGTCAGCGCCTACAACCCCAACCGGCCCCCGTCGACCAACATCGACGGGCTGCGGAGCAACCTCTTCCAGGGCGAGGACGGGCGCTGGCGCTGGCACTGGGACCCGGCCTTCGTCCCCGCCGTCGGCGCGCCGGAGCCGCTGGTCCGGATCGACGACCTCCGCGCCGCCGCCCGCCAGGTCGTCGCCCCGACGCTGATCATCCGCGGCGTCGCCTCCGACGTGGTGACCGAGGCCGGCGTCGCCGCCACGATGGAGCTGATCCCCCACGCCGAGACGGTGGCGGTCGGCCGCGCGGGCCACATGGTGGCCGGCGACAACAACGCCGTCTTCGCCGACTCGCTGGAGGGCTTCATCGAGTCGGTCGACGCGGGACCCGGCGGACCAACGTCACCGGTAAGTGCGTGACGCCAGGGCTCGAGACGCCGCTCGCCCGGAAGCCCAGTTCGACCGAGACCTTCATGGTGAGTCGGCCGGGACCAGGGGTCGAGACGACGAGTTCGCCCCTGCCGGTGGGGCGGTCGCGCACGACCTGGAGGACCGTGGCTTCATCCCCCGTTCAATGGGTTTTGCGGCGGCGCGCTTACTGCGAAAGAGATCGCCTAATGTGGCCGAGATGAGACGCCGCCCGATCGTCGTCGCCGCGCTCCTGGCGTTGGCCTGCGCCGGGCTCGTCGTCGGGGTCGCGTCCGCCGCGACGAAGGCGGAAGCCGAAGAAGTCAGCCCGCCAGGCGGCTTCGAGCTCCGGGGCAGCAACGGCTACGAGATCACCGTCTCGGTCTACCTCGACGAAGACACGGGGCGGGGCCAGGTCGGGCTGACGGCACGCCGCGGCCACGAAAGAGCTTCCTACGTGAGCCCCGCCAAAGTGACCGAAGATTCGGTGCGGGCCGACCTCGGCAGCCTCGGGCGGATAGACCTCGTGCTGCACAAATCCGGCCGCACCGAAACCGTGAAGGAGAGGTGCTCTCGCTATCGCGAAACCTTCGAAACCGGGACGTACGAAGGCACCTTTGAATTCAACGGGGAGGGCGGGTTCACCCGGGCGCGAGCGACGCGGGTCGCCGGCCTTTCCTACCTCGGCCTGCTCGACGCCGGATTCGACTGCGATTCCCAGGGCACCAACACCTCCTTCGGTCCGCAGGAGCCGGGGGCCAGGATCGACGGCACCTCGCTCGCCGAAGGTCGGGACCTCAAGTTCCAGCTCATCAAGAACCGGCCCGGTGGGAAGACCGTCTATTCCGGCTCGCTGAGAGAGCGCCGCGACGGGATCAGGATCTCCCGCGAAGTCAGCGGGGTCGCCCCGGCGGGAGCCTTCCGCTTCGGGAACTCCCTGCGCACCGCGACCGTCAGTCCGCCGGCGCCGTTCTCCGGGTCGGCCGGCCTGCGCCGCGATCCGAACGCGGTCTCACCCCACCTCGCCGGCTCCCTGAAGCTCGCCTTCCCCGGCCACACCGTCGGGCTGACCGGCCCCGAAGTTCACGTCGGCATCGTCCACGCCAGGCAGACGAAGAGCCGCGACGGCAACGGGTCGATCTCAGTCAGCTTCTGAGACGTCGGCCCGAGCTTCGCCCGCTCCGCCGCGAAGCGCCGTTCGGAGCGTTCCCGCGCCTTCACATGGACCGATCCCCGGACCCGTGTCGATTTAGATCCACCTCGTTCGTCGCCCTTCATGAAAGGGTCGATCGCACCGAGCCCCGGCCCGCCCAGACAGGAGATGACCAGATGATGAGATTCATGATGCTCATGTATCCGCAGATCGCGGAGGAGGACTGGAACCCGTCCGCGGAGGACATGGAGGCGATGGGCCGCTACAACATCGAGCTCCGCGAAGCCGGGATGCTGCTCGCCCTCGACGGCCTGCGCCCGCCGTCGGAGGCCCACTCGGTCGTCTTCGAGGGCACCGACGCCCGCGTCGTCGACGGCCCCTTCGCCGAGGCCAAGGAGGTCGTCGGCGGCTACTGGCTCCTCCAGGCCGAGTCCACCGAGCAGGCGCTCGAGTGGGCGAAGAAATGCCCCGGCGTCGACTGCCGCGTCGAACTCCGCCCGATCTGGGAATTCGACGAGCTCCCCGAGCAGCTGGAGGAGATCTACGACCCGAAGCTCCACATCGGCGTCGACGACTCCTCGAAGCGGGAGGCATAGGCGGGATGAGTAAGGGACGCGGCCCTTGGAGGGATGGAAAGGGTGCGTATCTCGTGCGGGTCTCGGCCGTGAGTCTTCGCAGGGACGTTGCATCTCCGCGGAGTGGTGCGGAACTCCACGTTCCTTGAGGGGTTCAGACGAGCTGAGTGAGTTGAACACACCCTGGTGTGTTCAACTCACTCAGGGACGGGTCCCGCGCCGCTAGATCGAGTTTGACCCTGCCCTGGCAAGGTGAAAGTCGACCGCTGAGTGAGTTGACCCTCCTATGACAAAGGTCAAATCACTCAGCGGGTCTCCTCCCCGGACGCGCTGCGTGCATCCACCCTCCTAGGGCAAGGTCGATGCACGCCGCTCGACTTTTGGTCCCCCATATGGACCAAAACCGCCTGCATGAATCTGGGTCCCCGGGTGCGCCCGAACCCGTGCACTTCCCCCCGAAAGGCTCCCATCCCTCGCCGCAGGGACCCCGAAGCGCGCCGTCCACGCCGCCCGGGCCTGAACCCCACCGTCCCGCCGATGGCCTAGACGTGCTGAGGGGCGGCTACGCCCCGACGAAGCGGCCGATGCCGATGCCGATCGCGGCGCCGGCGGCGACGTCGAGGGGGTAGTGGACGCCGGTGTGGACGCGCGAGTAGCCGACCGCGGCGGCGAGGGCGCGGAGGGGGACCGAGGCGGCGGGGAGCTGGCGGCCGGCGGCGCTCGCGAAGGCGAAGGCCGCCGCCGTGTGGCCGGAGGGAAAGGAGCGGGAGCGGGGCATCGAGACGTGGCGCTCCACCGCGACGCCGTGGCCGAGGCGGTCGGGGCGGCGGCGCCGCGAGAGGGGCTTGATCGCGAGGTTCACGACGGTCGAGGTGAGGGCGATCGCGGTCAGGCCCCGGGCCGCGGCGCGACGGCCTGGCGGGCCGCCGAGCAGGGCCATGCCCGCCGCCGCGGCGAGCGAGAGGCGCGAGTAGTTGGCAGAGTCGGAGAGCCGGGCCATCGACCGGTCCAGGGCGGGGGTCGAGGTGGCGGCGACCGCGGCGTAGGCGGCGAGGTCGAGGCGCTCCAGTTCCGCGAGCCAGTCGCGGGAGGGCGTCACCACTTCAGCTCGATCTCGAGCTCACTCTCCTCGTCGCCGATCTCGAACTCGACCTTCCACTGGACCTCGTCGGGGATCGCGACCTTGAACTTCATCTCGCCGCGATCGAACTTGACCTCCTCGCCGCTGCCCGACAGCAGGTTGGCGATCCGGCGCAGGCGGGTCGCCGCTTCATCGCGGGTGAGGGTCTCGCGCTGCTCGACCTCGAAGTTCTCCATCTGCTCTCTCCTCTTTCGTTGGTCCGACTTTCACGGCGGTCGCGTGCTTGCCGCCGAAGGCGATGCGCAGCAGGGCGATGACGGTCCCCGGCAGGCCGTGCGGGACGGCGCTGGCGGGCGAGGCGCCCGGATGGCCGGCGGCGATCCGCACGGTCAGCGCCCCGGGCCGGGAGCGGAACTCGATCGGCGGCGTCAGCACCGTCGCCTCGCCGTCGATGCCCGCCGCCACCGGGCCGTCGGCCCGCACGGTGAAGGTCCGGCAGGACCAGGTCCGCAGCCGCGCGACCCCGTGCCGCCGCTCGTCGATCGTCGCCGTCGTCACCCCGAGGTCGCCGTCGTCGAGGTGGGCGCGGGTCCCCGATCCGAGCGCGGTGCCGAGCCGGTAGGTGTCGTTGGAGACCAGCAGGGCGACGGCGTCGTCCCCTTCCTCCCCGTCTGGCCCCTGCCAGTGGAGGGACGAGCCCGACGACCCCGGCGCCAGGCTTTCCGGGGCCATCCCGACCAAGGTGCGGATCTTCGCGTCGCGGTAGCCCGACTGCTGGACCGCGTCGGCGTAGAGGCCGAGCGAGACGTTGTTGACGAATACGCGGCCGTTCACCTCGGCCAGGTCGACCCGGCGCTCGCCGCCGTCGATGAACGCGTCGAGGGCCCCGACCACGTCTTCGCGGTCCACCCCGAGGTCGAGCGCGAAATGGTTGCGGGTGCCCGCCGGGATGCACGCGTAAGGGAGGCCGTGGGCGGCGGCGATCTCGGCGACGATCGCCGCCCGCCATCGCCAGCGCGTCGGCCCCCTTCGCCACCGCGTCCACGACCAGCTTGCGCAGGTCCCATTCCCCTTCCTGCCCCAGCTCCACCGGCATGATCCCGCGCCGGCGCGCCTCGTCGGCGAGGTTGAAGCGGACCGCCTTGCCGTCGCCGGACTTCGGGTTGAAGAAGAGGAACGGCCGTTTCGGCGGCGGCGCCTTCGGCAGCTCGACGTGGACCCGGAAGGCGGTCCGGGCGAGCAGCACGGAGACGCCGAAGGCGATCAGCACGACCAGGTCCCAGACCAGGCCGCCGAAGGAGATCAGCACGACGACCGCCGCGATCAACGCCAGGCCGCAGATCACCACCCAGGCGCGGCGCGTCTGGTCCCCGGTGCGCAGGGCGATCCAGCCCGCCCAGAGCGCCACCACCAGGCAGGCGAAGAGCAGGATGCCGCGCGGGAAGCGGTCGATCGCCAGGTCGACCGCCAGCGCCAGCGCCCCGGCGGCGATCGCCAGCGACCCGATCGCCGCCGCTCTGCGCGCTATTCCGTCCAAATCACGCCTCGGCGAGCCATTGCTTGGCCGTGTCCAGCTCGGCGACCCGGAAGGCCTTCGCCTTGCCCGGCAGGAGGAAGGAGAAGGCGGCCACGGCGGGCCGCAGCCAGTCCTCGTCGCCGACCACCGCGAGGCGCTCGAACGAGCTCAGGTGCTGCGCCCGGAACCGCGCCTCGGCAGCCACCGCGTCGCCCTCGACCTCGCGGCTCTGCGGCCCGAGCAGGTAGAGCATGCGGACCTTCGCGCCGCTCGCGATCGTCTCCCGCAGCACCGGTTCGACCGCGTCCTCCCAGTCGTCGTCCTCGACCTCGCCGTCGGCCATGAAGCCGAGCGTCCCGGTGGGCATGTCTTCGATCCTCCGCAGCATTCTCTCCTCCGAGCTTTCGGCCGCATTACTTAAGGGAACTTATTTCGCGAGTCCCGGCATCGTCAACCCGCAAACTGGACGACGGCGTTCACATTGGCCACGAGGCGCGCCGCCGGTCTAGCATGGGCCATGGCGCCGGTCGAGACGACGGAATCCGGCGGCGGGCTGGAGGGGACCGGGAAACGGCTGGCGCTGCTGCTGGCGGCGGCGATGTTCGTGCTCGTCGTCGACACCTCGCTGATGAACGTGTCGATCGCCTACGTGGTGCGGGATCTCGACACCACGGTCAGCGGCGTGCAGGCGGCGATCGCGCTGGAGGCGCTGGTCTCGGCGGCGTTCATCCTGATCGGCGGCAAGGTCGGCGACCTGATCGGGCGCAAGCGCGCCTACGCGCTCGGCCTGGTCGGCTACGCGATCGGCGCGGTGGCGATGACCCTGGCCCAGGGGCTGACCGCGATCATCATCTTCTGGGCGATCGTCGGCGGCACCGGCGCCTCCCTCCTGCTGCCCGCGATGCAGTCGCTGATCCACGGCAACTTCGCCGGCGAAGCGCAGCGGCGGGTGTACGCGCTGGTCGGCGCGGCGGCCTCGATCGCGGCCGCGATCGGCCCCCTGCTCGGCGGCTTCATCACCACCTTCCTCTCCTGGCGGGTGGCCTTCGGCCTCGAGGCGGTGATCATCGTCGTCGTCCTCTCCGGGCTCGGCCTGGTCAAGGACGTCCCCTTCACCGGGGTGCGGGCGATCGACACGGTCGGGGCGGCGCTCTCGGTCGTCGGTATGGGCGGGATCGTCCTCGGCATCCTCGTCTGGCAGGAGGGCGGCGAGGCGGTCGTCGCGCTGATCGTCCTCGGCGTCGCCTCGATGGGCGGGCTGGTCTGGTGGCTGCGCAAGCGCAAGCGCGACGGCCAGGCGGCGCTGCTCGATCCCGACCTCTTCCGCTCCCCCGCCTTCCGCATCGGGGTCACCCAGCAGATGCTCCAGCAGATCGCCCTCGGCGGGGCGATGATCGTGCTGCCGATCTACCTGCAGATGGTGCTCGAATACAACGCCCTGCAGGCGGGGCTCTCGCTGGCGCCGCTCTCGCTCAGCATGTTCGGGGTCGCCCTGCTGGCGGGCAAAAAGGCGGGCGACCGGAAGCCGGCCTCGATCGTCCGCTTCGGCTTCCTCCTGGTCAGCGTCGGCTTCGCCCTGCTGATCCCCTTCGTACCGCGGGTCGACAGCGGCTGGTACCTGATCGTGCCGCTGGCGATCGCCGGCTCCGGCCTCGGCCTGCTGGTCTCGCAGCTGAACAACTTCACCCTCGGGCCGATCGCCGAGGAGCGGATCTCGGAGGCGGCCGGGGTGAACTCGGCGGCGGGCTCGTTCGGGCTCTCCTTCGGCCTCGCCTGCGCCGGGGCGATCATGCTGGCGGCGCTCTCGATCGCCTTCACCGATCGGGTCGAAGCGAGCGCCACCCTGCCCGCCGCCCAGCAGCAGCACATCGCCGACGTGCTCGACGAAGACGCCGAAGTGATGAGCAACGCGCAGCTCGAAGAACTGCTGACGGGCCAGCCGCCCCAGGTCCAGGCCGAGATCGTCCACATCAACACCGACACCCGGCCGCTGGCGCTGCAGATCGCGCTGCTGGTGCCGCTGCTCGCCGGCCTGGCGGGCCTGGCGAACTCCTTCCGCATGATGCGGCTGCCGGACGTGCGGCCGTCGGGGGGCGCCGCCGACGCCATGCTTGGTTGAGCGGTCCCCGCATGCTTGGATGAGCGCGTGGAAGGGCACCCGGACACCCAGCCGCTGTCCCGGCGCCTGACCAGGGTCGCCCTCTGGGTGGGCGGCTCGGCGCTGCTGATCTACGTGCTAGACCTGCTCGGGATCCCGGTCGACGACTGGATCTCGGAACTCTTCAAGAAGCTGGGCGAGATCCCGGCCTGGGCGATCGTCGCCGGGGTCATCCTGCAGACCGCCAACACCTCGCTGGCGGCGCTGGCCTGGTTCGGGATCCTGCGCGCCTCACCGCTGAGCGGGGTCAGCTACCGGATCGTCCTCGCCTCCTACGCGACCGCGGTCGCGCTGAACAGCTTCCTGCCCGCGAACATCGGCACCTGGGTGATGCTGCTGATGTTCACCGCGCTCTTCGCCGGCGCCACCTTCCCGATGATGTTCTCCGGGATCGTCGTCCAGAAGATCCCGTTCAGCGTCTTCAACATCGCGCTCTACCTCTACCTCTTCCTCTCGGTGGCCGGGTCGTTCTCGATCAAACTCGGCTTCCTCGCCGAACACACCGGGCTCGTCGTCGCGATCCTGATCGGCGCGGTGGTGCTGATCGCGATGCTCTACCGGGTGTTCCGCAAGAAGCTGGCCGGGCTGCGGGACCAGGTGCTGGACGGGGGCGCGGTGCTGCGCTCGCCGCGCCGCTTCCTGATCGACGTCTGCCTGCCCTCGCTCGGCAGCTACCTGGCGCGACTGGCGGTGGTCGGCGTCTTCCTCCGCGTGCTCGAGTATTTCAACGGGCTCCTGTTCCTCACCACCAACCGCGTCGACGACATCGACGAGGCGATCGTCTCCCGCTGCATCGCGCTCATCAGATACCACGCGCCCGACGCCGCCGACCGCGCCCGGCTCTGGCGGGTCATGGCCGATCAGTTCGGCCTG
>ERZ778021.2162-NODE-2162-length-18786-cov-5.578133_pt1 | contig 18786 bp, 18 predicted proteins | sample MGYA00375751_ERZ778021 | MGnify/ENA primary metagenome ERZ778021 (study PRJEB29350, sample SAMN05389814) | bioreactor metagenome | isolation source: Thiocyanate stock bioreactor | place: South Africa: University of Cape Town | collected 2013-08-29 ... | reverse complement strand
CCACCGAGAGCTGCAGCGCCGCCTCGCGGTTGTAGGCGCGGAAGCCGGAGGTGGTGTCGGTGACCTCGGCGTTCGACACCCGCCGGACCACCCAGCTGCCCCAGCGCTGGAGCTGTTTCTTCGAGTCGGAGAAGTGCTCGATCCGCTCCACCTGGCGGTCGCCGACCACCATGTCGGCCTCGCCCGCGAGGATCGGCGCGACCAGCTTGGCGACGTCGGCCCCGGCGTACTGGTTGTCGGCGTCGGTGTTGACGACCACGTCGGCGCCCAGCTTCAGGCAGGCGTCGAGCCCGGCCTGGAACCCCGCCGCGAGGCCCTTGTTGTTGGTCAGCCGGACGATGTGCTCGACCCCGCATCGGCGCGCCACGGCGACCGTGCCGTCGGTCGAGCCGTCGTCGATCACGAGCAGCTCGACGCTCTCGAAGCCCTCGAGGGAGCGCGGCAGGTCGGCGATCGTCGCCGGCAGCGTCTCTTCCTCGTTCAGGCAGGGAATCTGGATGATCAACTTCAAAGGCTGCCCCAGAGTACGGGGGGTGGGGGTCGTACCGCGGGGTCGGACTACAATTGACTGATTGACTGATCAGTCAACGACATCAGCCGACCTTAAATTCCTCCGAAAGGCACTCGCGCTGGCCGAGGGCGGCCGCGGCCGGGTGAGCCCGAATCCGCTGGTGGGCGCGGTCGTCGTTCGCGACGGGGAGATTATCGGGGAGGGCTTCCACGCCGAGCTTGGGGGTCTGCACGCCGAGCGGGCGGCGCTGGCCGACGCGGCCCGCCGCGGCGAGGACGTTGCCGGGGCGACGATCTACGTGACGCTCGAGCCGTGTGCTCACCAGGGCCGCCAGCCGCCCTGCAGCGACGCGCTGATCGAGGCCGACCTCGCCCGCGTGGTGATCGCCTCCGAGGACCCGACGAGCAAGGCCGCGGGCAAGGGCCCGGCGCAGTTGCGGGACGCCGGGATCGAGGTCGAGTTCATCGTCGCGGCCGCCGAGGGCGCCGCCGCCCGCGGCTCGGCACCGGAGGGCAATGCCACCGGGCCGGCCGCCGAGGTCGCGCTCGCCGCCCGCCTGATGAACCAGCCCTTCCGCAAGTACGGCAGGACCGGTGAACCGCTGGTCGTGCTGAAGACGGCGATGTCGCTCGACGGCCGCACGGCGACCCCGGAGGGCGCCTCGCCCTGGATCTCCGGCGAGGAGAGCCGCCGGCTGGTGCACGTCTGGCGCGGCGAATGCGACGCGATCGCGGTCGGCATCGGCACCGTCCTCGCCGACGACCCGCTGCTCACCGCACGGCTCGGCGAAGCGCGCCAGCCGGTCCGCGTCGTCTTCGACTCGACCGCTCGCCTACCGCTCGACTCGCAGCTCCTCGCGACCCTCGACGAGGCCCCGGTCACCGTCGTCCACGGCCCCGAGGCGGACCCCCACCGGGTCGAAGCGCTGCTGGCCGCCGGTGCCGAGACGATCGCCGTCGGCGGCGAGGAGCCCGCCGACCGCGTCCGCCCGGCGCTCGTCGGGCTCGGCCGGCGCGGCATCACCAGCCTCCTGCTCGAGGGCGGCGCGACCCTCGCGGGCGCCTTCGCCGCCGCCGGCCAGATCGACGAGGCGCGGATCTTCGTCGCCCCGATGCTGCTCGGCGGCCCGGTCCCCGACGTACCCGTTGCGGCCCTGCAAGGGGCGCCCGGTGAGGCCGAGACCGTGGGAGAGGACACTTTGATCCGGACCCGATTCAAGGAGTGGTGATGTTCACCGGACTCGTGCAGGACATCGGCAGGGTGGAGAGCGTCGAGGGCGGCGTCGAGGGCTCGCGCCTGCGCATCGCCACGCGGCTCGGCCCGGAGATCGGCCTCGGCGACTCGATCGCCGTCAACGGCGTCTGCCTCACCGCCACCGAGGCCGACGCGAGCGGCTTCGCCACCGAGGCGATGAACCAGACGCTCGAGGTGACCGTGATCGGCGCGCTCGAGCCCGGCTCGCGGGTGAACCTGGAGCTCGCGACGCGCGCCGACGAGCGCCTCGGCGGTCACATCGTCCAGGGCCACGCCGACGGCTCCGGCCGCGTCGTCGACATCGGCGAGGACGGCTTCGCCCGCCGCATCCGGATCGAGCTGCCGCCCGAGCTGCTGCGCTACGTCGTCGACAAGGGCTCGATCGCCCTGAACGGCGTCAGCCTCACCGTCGCCGCCCTCGGCGACAGCTGGGCCGAGGTCTCGCTGATCCCCGAGACCCTGGAGCGGACGAACCTCGGCGACGCCGCTCCCGGCGACGCCTGGAACGTCGAGGTCGACGTGATCGCCAAGTACGTGGAGCGACTGCTGTCACCATTGGCTGGAAAGGAGAACGCATCGTGAGCCAGGAGACCAGCATCACCAACAGGATCGACACTTTCACCGAGCAGACCGGCGGCGCCGCCTCCGACAGTCCCTTCGCCACGATCGAGGAAGCGATCGAAGACATCCGCCGCGGCAAGATGGTCGTCGTCTGCGACGGCGAAGACCGCGAGAACGAGGGCGATCTGGTGATGGCGGCGCAGTTCGCGACGCCGGAGGCCGTCAACTTCATGGCGAAGGAGGCGCGCGGGCTGATCTGCCTGGCGCTGACTCCGGACCGCTGTCGCAAGCTCGGCCTCAACCTGATGGCGGCGAAGAACGAGGCACCGCTGCAGACCGCCTTCACGGTCACGATCGAGGCCGCCGGCGGCGTCAGCACCGGGATCTCGGCGCACGACCGCGCGCACACGATCCAGGTCGCGATCGACCCCGAATCGGGTCCGCGCGACCTCGTCGTGCCCGGCCACATGTTCCCCCTGCAGGCGAAAGAGGGCGGCGTGCTGGAGCGCACCGGCCACACCGAGGCCAGCGTCGACCTCGCCCGCCTCGCCGGGTTGATCCCGGCCGGGGTGATCTGCGAGGTGATGAACGACGACGGCTCGATGGCCCGCGTCCCCGACCTGATCCCCTACTGCGCCAAGCACGACCTGAAGATGATCGCGGTCGCCGAGCTGATCGCCTACCGGCGCCGCACGGAGAAGCTGGTCGAACGGGTGGTGGCGACGGCGCTGCCGACCGCCTTCGGCGACTTCCAGGCGGTCGGCTACCGCTCGCTGGTCGACGACAAACACCACGTCGCGATGGTCAAAGGCGAGGTCGACGGGGTGGAGGACGTGCTCGTCCGCGTGCACAGCGAGTGCCTCACCGGCGACGTCTTCCACAGCATGCGCTGCGACTGCGGCGAGCAGCTCGAGTCCTCGCTGGCGATGATCGAGCGCGAGGGCCGCGGCGTCCTCCTCTACCTCTCCCAGGAGGGCCGCGGGATCGGCCTGCTGAACAAGCTGCGCGCCTACAAACTGCAGGAGGAGGGCGCCGACACGGTCGAAGCGAACCTCAAGCTCGGCCTGCCCGCCGACCTGCGGGACTACGGGATCGGCGCCCAGATCCTCGGCGACCTCGGGTTGAGCAGCATCCGGATCATCACCAACAACCCGAAAAAGATCGTCGGCATGGAGGGCTACGGGCTCTCGGTCACCGAGCAGGTGCCGATCGAGTCCGCCCCCAATATCCACAACGAGGCCTACCTGCGTACGAAGCGCGACAAGATGGGCCACATCCTCCACCACCAGGGGCTCGACCTCGACGAGGAAATGCTCCACGAAGAGGAGGAACGCGACGAGCAGCGCGGGCGCGACGGTGCGGGTGTCCCGGCGGGCGGGCGCGAGGATGCCGGGGCCGATGGCTGAGGGCGACGGCGCCTTCCTCGAGGCCTTCGACGCCGGAGATCGGACCACGCTCGGGCCGCTGCGCTTCGCCACCGTCGTCGGGCGCTTCTACGAGGACCTCGCGCAGCGGCTCGAGGCCGGGGCGCGGGCGGGCTTCGAGCTCGCCGGGGTGCCGCTGAGCCAGGTCGAGCACCACTCGGTCCCCGGTGCCTTCGAGCTGCCCTTCGCGGCGAAAGTCCTGGCCGAGAGCGGCGAGATCGACGGGGTCGCCTGCCTCGGCGTGGTGATCCGCGGTGAGACCGCCCATTTCGACTTCGTCTGCGGCGAGTCGGCGCGGGGGATCCAGGACGTCCAGCTGTCGACCGGTGTGCCCTGCGCGTTCGGTGTGATCACCTGCGACACGATGGACCAGGCGCTGGCCCGGGCGGGCGGCGACAAACGGGATCAGGGGCGCAACGCCGCCCTCACGGTTGCGCGGATGGCGGTGCTGAAGCGCCGAGGCTCCTGACCAAGTACCATCCCGCGTCCTATGGCAAAGGTATGTCACAGCTGCGGCAAGAAGCCGGCCTTCGGTCAGTCCCGCAGCCACTCGATGGTCGCGACGAAGCGCCGCTTCGAGCCGAACCTGCAGAAGGTCCGGATCCAGGAGAACGGTCGCCCGCTCCGCGCCTACGTCTGCACGCGCTGCCTCAAGTCCAACAAGGTCGTCAAGGCCGCCTGAGGCGGCGTGGGGGCGCCTCGCGGCGTCCTCGGTCATTCGGTTCGGGTCACGCACTTTAGTGCGCTCCCCTCGCCTCATTTCCCTGCGTCCTTGCCAGGCTGGCCCACACCGCCTCAGGTGAGTTGGCGTCCGCATTTACCCCGCATATCTGAGGGGTAAATGCGGACGGTCGCGTTAGCGGCTACTCCGACTCGGTGGCGACGGTCGGTTTCGCAGCGGCTTCGACCGGGGTCTCGTGGGGCTCGACGGCCAGGTTCGGCAGGATCTTGGACAGCCACTCGGGCATCCACCAGGCTTTCTTGCCGAAGAGCTGCATGATCGCCGGGACCAGCACCGAGCGGATGATCAGCGCGTCGACCAGGACCGCCGAGGCGAGCCCGAGGCCGAACAGTTTCGTGATCCGTTCGTCGGTGAGCATGAACGAGGCGAAGACGGTGATCATGATCGCCGCCGCCGCCGTGATCACCCGCCCGGTCAGGGCGAGTCCACGGGTCACCGCTTCGGTGGCGTCCTTGTCGCGCTCCCACTCCTCGTGGATACGCGACATCAGGAACACCTCGTAGTCCATCGAGAGCCCGAAGACGATCGAGAAAAGGAAGATCGGGAAGAAGGCGATGATCGGGCCGGTCTGGTCGACCCCGATCACGCTCGCTCCCCAACCGTTCTGGAACACCGCGACGACGATGCCGAAGGCGGCGCCGATCGAGAGCAGGTTCATCAGGATCGCCTTCAGCGGCACCAGCACCGAGCGGAACACCGCCATCAGCAGAATCGCGGACAGCAGGATCACGACGCCGATGAAGAGCGGCAGCTTTTCCGAGATCGCATCGCCGAAGTCCTCGAAGACCGCGGTGATGCCACCGACGTGGAGGACGGTGCCGGTCTTCGATTCGATCGGCGGGATCACGGTGCCGCGGATGTGGTCGAGGAGGCTGGTGGTGTCGGCGCTCTGCGGCGAAGTCGTCGGGTAGACCTGACAGAGCCCGACGGTTTCCGCCGGGTTGAAGGTCACGTCGGTCACCGAGGCGACGCCTTCTTCCTTCTTCAGCGTCGAGCAGAGCTGTTCGATGCCCGTTCCGTCGCCCTTCTTCGGCAGCTTCGCGACCATCGTCAGCGGCCCGTTGAAGCCGGGGCCGAAGCCTTCGGCGAGCAGGTCGTAGGCTTCGCGCGTGGTCTGGCCCTTCGGGTTCGTGCCCGCGTCGTTGACGCCGAGGCGGAGGCTCAGGGTGGGCAGGCAGAGCAGGATCAGGATGCCGCCGGAGACGATCGCGGCGACCCACGGCCGCTTCTGGATCCAGCGGCTCCAGGCGTACCATTTGGTGTCTTCGCGCATCGTGTTCTGGCCGCCCGCCAGCCCCGGGATCTTCCACTTGTTCACCCGGTGGCCGACCCAGGTGAGCAGTGCCGGCAGCAGGGTCAGCGCCGCGAACATCGTGAAGAGGACCGAGAGCGCGGCCGCCACGGCGACGCCATAGAGGAAGGAGATGTTCAGCAGGAACATCCCCATCAGGGCGATGATCACCGTGGTCCCGGCGAAGAGGACGGCGCGGCCGGCGGTGTCGACGGCGGTGACCGCCGCCTGCCGCGGTTCGAGCCCTTGGTCGAGGTTGTTGCGGAAGCGGGTGACGATGAAGAGCGCGTAGTCGATCCCGACCCCGAGCCCGATCATCAGCGCCAGCACCGGCGCGAATTCCGCCGTGTCGAAGATCCAGGTCCCCAGGGTCACCAGGCTGAGGCCGACGCCGAGCGCCAGCAGCGCGGTGATGATCGGCAGCCCCATCGCGACCACCGAGCCGAAGGCCAGCAGCAGGATGATGATCGCCGCCAGCAGGCCGATCGCGAACGAGGAGTCGCCGGTTTCTTCTTTGGCTTCTTCGATCGGCTGGCCGCCGAGCTGCACTTCCAGCCCGTTGCCGTTGGCGGCCTGCGCGGTCTTGATGATTTCCCGGGTGTCGTCCTTGTTCAACTTGTTGCCCGGGACGTCGTACTGGATCGTCGCGTAGGCGATCTTGCCGTCTTCGGAGATCGCCCCGGCGCCGCCGCCTTCGCCGTAGGGACTGGCGACTTCGGTCACGTGCGGCTTTTCTTCGACCTCTTTGAAGATGCTTTCCATCTTCTTCTTGACCGCCGCGGATTCGACCCCTTCATCGGCCTTGAAGACGATCGTCGCGGTGCCGCCCGACTGTTGCGGGAAGTTGTTTTCGAGCAGTTCGTAGGCTTCGGTCGAGTCGGAGCTCGGCAGTTTGAATTCTTCGGAGAAGTTCGCGCCCTTGTTCCCCGCGATCAGGCCGATCACGATCAGGCCGATGATCCAGCCGAAGATCACCGTCTTCCGGTGGCCGGTTATCCAGGTGGCAAAGCGGCGCATTGTTCTCCTTTGTGACTGGTACGCGAGATCGCCAGAGGCTCGGACGAAACTAGGGCGATCGGCGAGGCCTTTCATCGGCCCCAGGGGGGAAATCGTGGGGGGATGGTCATCCACCCGTGGGTGGAGGGAGTGAAGGTACCGATAAATACGGCCGTATTCGCCGCCGGTCGCTGCCGTCGCGCCTGGTCACTAGGTTTTACGTCGAATGCCCGATCCATCGATTGCTCGTTTCCGGCGGGTCGTCAGCTCTGCTTTGGCCTCCCTGGAGGCGCGACGGCAGGAGGTGAACGACCTCAACGTCTTCCCGGTCGCCGACGGCGACACCGGCGACAACATGGCGATGACGCTGCGCGCCGTGCTGGAGGAGCTCGACCGCGTCGACACCGAGGGGGTCGACGGGCAGGGCGACGACGAGGTCGGTCGCACCGTCCTGGTCCAGACCCTGGCCCGGGCGGCGCTGATGGGCGCCCGCGGCAACTCCGGCGTGATCCTCTCGCAGATCGTCCGCGGCGCCGCCGAGGAGCTTGCCTCGCGGCCGGGGGAGCTGGTCGACCCGCTGCTGGTCGCCGCCGCCTTCGCCTCGGCCGCCGACGCCGCCTACGACTCCGTGCGCGAGCCCGCCGAGGGCACGATGCTCACCGTCTTCCGCGAGATGGCCCACTCGCTCACCCGCCAGCTCGCCCACCTGTCGGCCGACAAACAGCGGCTCGGCACCGACGTCTCCGAAGAGCAGCAGGACGCGATCCTGGCCGAGGTGCTGGAGCGGGCGATCGCCGACGGCGAGCGGGCGGTGGCGCGGACGCCGGAGCAGCTCGAGGTCCTGCGCGAATCGGGCGTCGTCGACGCCGGCGGCCACGGCCTGGTCCTGATCATGGCGGGGATCGTCGCCGGGCTGCGCGGGGACGGGGCGGAGGTGCCCGAGGTCGCCCATCGCGAGCCGCCGAAGCTGACCCGGCCCCACCATGAAGACAGCCGTTTTCGCTACTGCACGAACTTCATCGTCTCCGGCACCGGGCTGGACGATCGGGCGGTGCTGCCGCGGTTGGAGGCGCTCGGCGACTCGGTCCTCGTGGTCGGCGACGAAGCGACGCTGAAGGTCCACGTCCACACCGACCAGCCGGAGTCGGCGATGGCGCTCTTCGAGGGCCTCGGGAGCGTCACCAACGTCGACGTCGCCGACATGCGCCAGCAGGTCGCCGAACGCGACGCGCGGCTGGCGAGCACCGGGCGGACCGGGGTTGTCGCGGTGGCCGCGGGGGAGGGCATGGAACGGCTCTTTGCCGAGCTCGGCGCCGACGTCGTACCCGGCGGTGAGACCTTGAACCCCTCGACCTCGGAGCTGCTCGCCGGGATCCACGGCGCGCAGGCCGAGGAAGTGCTGGTGCTGCCCAGCTCCTCCAACGTGATCATGGCGGCGGAGCGCGCCTGCGGGCTCTCCGAGAAGCCCGCCCGGGTGGTCCCCGCGACCTCCCAGCAGGCGAGCCTGCTGGCGCTGGTGGAGCTCGACCCGGGCGCGGCGCTGGCGGAGAACGCGGAACGGCTCGAAGCGGCGCTGGAGGACGTCGCCACCGGAGGCGTCGCCCCGGCCGCCCGCGACGATGCCCAGGGACGCTTCAAGCGCGGCGACGCGGTCGGCTTCTGCGGCGGTGAGATCGTCGCTTGGGGAGGAGCCGGGTCGACGCTCTTGGCGACGATCGAGGTGCTCGCCGCCGAGGCTGAAATCGTCACCGTGATCGGCGGCGCGGCGGCCCCGATCCCGCTCGACCAGGTCGACGCCCACGTGCCCGACGGGGTCGAGCTGGAGAAGCACGAGGGAGGCCAGCCCAGCTGGTGGTGGCTGCTCGCGGCGCAGTGACGCTCCGCGGCTTTGCCGGGGTCGGCGAGCCGAGCCGTGCCGAGTTGCGCGCCGCGCCGGTCCACTGGCCGCGCCCGAGCGTGCTCGAGGCGGGGGTGGAGGCCCTCGACGGCGTCGGTCCCAAGCTCGCCGAAGCGGCCCGGAGCGCCGGGATCTCCACGATCGGTGACCTCCTCTACCGCTTCCCGCGCTCCCACCGCGACCGGCAGATCCGCCCGCTGGAGACGCTCGAGTCGGGCGAAGTCGGGACCGTCCTGGTCACCGTGATGGGCAACCCGCCGCGTCCCTTCCGGCGCGGGAAACTGACGATGGTCGGGGTCAAGGTCGGCGACGAGACCGGCCACGTGAGGGCGACGTGGTTCAACCAGCCCTGGGTCTCGGGCAAGCTGGAAAAGGGCTCCCAGATCCTGATCACGGGGAAACGCTCTCCGAAAGGCCTGGCCGTCCAGGAGTGGGAGCTGGTCGCGCAGGCGGCGGAAGCGGACGAGCCCACCGAGGAGCGATCCGGTTCGTTCGTCCCTGTCCATCCCGCCTCCGAGAACTTGCCGCCGAAGAAGATCCGCGAATGGGCCGAGCAGGCGATCCGCCTGGCGCCCAACGCGATCGAGGGATTGCCGGCGTCCCTGCAGGCCAAGCGCCGGCTCGGGAGCGTCGGTGCGGCGATCACGGCCGCGCACTTCCCGGAGTCGGCGGCAGAGCTCGAAGCGGCCCGCCGCCGGCTCGGCTTCGAAGAGCTCTTCCTCCACCAGGCGCTGCTGGCGACGCGCAAGCGCAGCCATCGACTGTCCCGTCCGGCGCCGCGCTTCGGCAAGCCCGGGCCGACGGTCGAACGCTGGCTCGCCTCCCTGCCCTTCGCCCCGACCGCCGACCAGCGCGCCGCCTTCGCCGACGTCGACGCGGACCTCGACTCGGGCGAGCCGATGCAGCGGCTGCTGATGGGGGAGGTGGGCTCGGGCAAGACCGTGGTCGCCGTCTACGGGATGCTGCGGGCGCTGGAAGCCGGCTACCAGGCGGCGCTGATGGCGCCGACCGAGACGCTTGCCGAGCAGCACGCGATCACCCTCGGCAAGTTGCTCGCGGAAGAGGCGACGCCGTTCGCCGTCTTGACGGGAGCCACGCCTGCTCCCGTGCGCCGGCGGGCCCTGAACAAGCTTGCCTCCGGCGAGCTTGGACTCATCTTGGGCACCCACGCGCTGATCGAGCCGACCGTCCGCTTCGCCCGCCTCGGCATCTGCGTGGTCGACGAGCAGCACCGCTTCGGGGTCGAGCAGCGCCGCGCGCTGGACTCGAAGGGGGTCGAGGGGATGGCCCCGCACGTCCTTCACATGACCGCGACGCCGATCCCGCGGACCCTGTCCCTGACCGCCTACGGGGACCTCGACACGACCGCGTTGCACGAGCTGCCCGCGGGCCGCAGGCCGGTGACGACGAAAGTGGTGGGCGAGGACGACCGCGAGGTGGCTTATGACTTCCTCCGCAGGCGGCTGCGGGAGGGGCGCCAGGCGTTCGTCGTCTGCCCCCTGGTCGAGGTCTCCGACAAACTGCCCGGCAAGGCGGCCGGGGAGGAGGCCGAGCGCCTGCGCCGCGGGCCGCTGCGCGACTTCCGCGTCGGTCTCCTCCACGGGCAGATGCACTCGAACCAGAAGGCGGAGGCGATGCGCGCCTTCGCCGCGGGGGAGACCGACGTGCTGGTGGCGACGACGGTGATCGAGGTCGGGATCGACGTGCCGAACGCGACCGTGATGATGATCGAGGGGGCGGAGCGCTTCGGCGTCTCCCAGCTGCACCAGCTGCGCGGGCGGGTCGGGCGCGGCGAACATCCCTCGCAGTGCCTGCTGTTCGCGGCCGAAGCGGGGGCGATGGCGCGCCGCCGCTTGAAGGCGGTGGAGGAGACCCGCGACGGCTTCCAGCTCGCCGAGGTCGACCTCGAACTGCGCGGCGAAGGCGAGATCCTCGGCACCCGCCAGAGCGGCCTGCAACGCTACGCCGTCGCCCAGCTGCCGGAGGACGGCCGCGCCCTGGTCGAAGCCCGCGACGAGGTGCTGCGGCTGATCCGCGAGCACGGCTCGCTCGAGGACCCTGCCCTCGGCCCGCTGCTGGAGGCCGCCCGCCGGCGCTTCGGCGCGGGCGCCGCCGACCCGATCCCGCTTTGATCTGATCTTGTTGGTGACGAGATGCGCGTAATCGCCGGAGAGCTGAAGGGCCAGCAGTTGATGGCCCCGAAGGGGTGGCAGGTGCGGCCGACCTCGGAGCGGGTGCGGGAGGCGATCTTCTCCACCCTCGCCGAACGGATCGAGGGGGCCAACGTCCTCGACCTCTACTGCGGGACGGGCGCGCTCGGGATCGAGGCGCTCTCGCGCGGGGCCGCCCGCGCCACCCTGGTCGACCGCGACACCCGTCCGGCGCTCGGCAACGTGGAGCGGCTGGGGCTCGCCGAGCGGGTCGATCTGATCCGCGCCGACGCGGGCCCCTGGTTGGCGGCCCGCACAAACGGGAACCCCTTCGACCTCGTCTTCGTCGATGCCCCCTATAAACTCGCCGACCTCGTGGCTGAGCAACTGGACACGCACCTGCCCGGGGTGCTGGCAGCCGACGCCCGCGCCGTGGTCGAGAGCGGTGCCCGTCGCCCCCTGGTCATCGACTCGCTGGAGCTGCTGCGTCGGCGTCGCTACGGCGCCGCCGACGTCTCCATCTACGGGCGGGGGCTGGGATGAGCGAGCGCAACGGCACCGTCGTCTGCCCGGGGACCTACGACCCGGTCACGCTCGGGCATATCGACATCATCACCCGCACCTCGAACGTCTTCGACAAGGTCGTCGTCGGCGTCGTCAACAACCCGCTGCGGAAGAACAAAACGCTGTTCACGGCGGAGGAGCGCAAGGCGTTCATCGAGGAGGCGACGGCGTCGCTCAGCAATGTCGAGGTGCAGATCTTCTCCACCCTGCTGGTCGAGTTCGCCCGCGAGAACGGCGCCCACGCGATCGTCAAGGGCATGCGGGCGATCTCCGACTTCGAGTACGAGTTCGAGATGGCGCAGCTGAACCGCAAGCTCGACCCCGGCATCGAGAGCATCTACGTGATCGCCTCGCCCCACTACAGCTTCCTCTCCTCGACCGGGGTGAAGGAAATGGCGACCTTCGGCGGCGACGTCGGTGACCTGGTGCCGCCGGCGGTCGCGGGCGCCCTCGCCGAGCGCCTCGCGGACAGGTAGGCCGGTCCGCAAGGTAGGGTTCTTTTGCTCGCCCCTTCCTGGGCATCTCCTTGCAAGAATCGCCCAGGGTTACTCTTTCTTGGCTAAAACCCCCGCATACACGTAGTCTTACCCACCGATTCATGGACGTCCTGGTCCTCATAGACAAACTCGACGACGTTGTTCACAACGCCCGCCCGGTCCCGCTGACCGATCAGGTGCGTGTCGATCGCGAGGAGATCTACGATCTCCTCGATCAGATGCGCGCCACGATCCCGGAGGAGATCAAGCAGGCGCGGTGGATCGTCAAGGAGCGCCAGGAGATGCTGGCCGAGGCCAAACGCGAGGCCGAGCGCATCGTCCGCGAGGCGCGCGAGCAGCAGGCCCGCCTGATCTCCGACGAGGAGGTCACCAAACAGGCCGAGCGCGCCGCCGACGAGATCGTCGAGGACGCCCGCAACCGCGAGCGCGAAATCCGCCTCGGCGCCGAGGACTACGCCGACGAGATCCTCAACACCTTGGAAGTCAACCTGCAGAAGTTCCTCGCCGCCGTCCAGCGCGGTCGGGATCGTCTCGCCGGGCGCGAGGAAGAACCGGCGCCCGAGCTCGATCAGGCGCCCTAGCGGGACGCCGAGGGACGAGTCGGAGGGAGCCGGTCTCGGTCCCCCTCCTCACTCAACTTTCTCGCTCGACCGCCTGCGGACTGGCGAGTTTCCTCTGGGCGAGAAAGTACAAGCCGTTCGGAGGGGGACCGAGATCGGCTCTGCTGGCGCAGGCGGGGTTTCGGGGCCTGTCTCGGGGCGCTAGCTGGAGGAGTTCGGGGCGTTTTTCGCGGGACGGCCGATGCGTTCGCAGGTAGCCACAACTATTGGGGCTAACTGCGAACTCACTCCAGTTTCAGGTCTTTGAGGGCCGACCAGCGGGGGTCGATCGGCTTCTCGTGTTCGTGGGCGGTCGGGTCGGCGTCGTTCAGGGGCTCGCCGCAATCAGGGCAGAGGCCGAGGCAGTCGGGGCGGCAGAGGATCTGGGTGGGGAGGGCCAGCATCACCGCGTCGTGGGCCCAGCGGCCGATGTCGAGCTCGTCTTCGTCGACGTAGGGGCTGCGCAGCTCTGAGTCCTCGGCGCTGATCTGGTCGACCTCGCGGGCCTCGACGTCGAGGTCGAGGGCGGCGGGCTCGAGGCAGCGCATGCACGGTCCCTCGATGTGGATCGGGAAGGTCAGCTTGAAGGCGAAGCCGCTGGAGTGGCGGGAGGCCTCGAGGCGGGCCTGCGGCTTGGCGGGGTCGGCGACGTAGGTCTGGCCGCCGAGCTCGAACGGGGCGAGCTCGATCGGCAGTTCGATCCGCTTGCCCTCCCCCGTGTGGAGGTTGAGGCCGGAGAGGTCGACGACGGTCTGGGGTGCGGACGGCATACTTCGAGGTTAGGGAATGTCGGATTTCAGCTGGAAACCGGATGGCTACCTGGACCTGATCAAGGGGGAGGTGCCGCGCTACGAAGAGCTCCAGGAGCAGGCGATCGCGGCGATCCCGTTCGCCCCCGAGCGGGTGCTCGAGTTGGGGATGGGGACGGGGGAGACGACCCGCCGGCTGATCGAGGCCTACCCGGACAGCTGGGTGATCGGGCTCGATTCGTCCCCGGACATGGTCTACCGGGCGCGCGAGATGTACGACGACGTTCAGCTGGCGCGGATCGAGGATCCGCTCCCGGACGGGCCTTGGGACCTGGTGATCGGGGTGCTCTCGATCCACCACCTGACCGCCGACCAGAAGCGCGAACTCTTCCGCCGCGTGCGCGACCACTCGCGCGCCCTGGTGATCGGCGACGTGGTCAAGGCCGAGGTGCGGGTGACCCCGGTCGACGAGGGCTACGACTTCCCCGAGGCGGCCGCCGACCTGGCCGCCTGGAGCGGTGGCGAGGTGACCTGGGCGGCGGACGACCTTGCGGTCGTGAGGGCGATCTACTGAGGCGAGTCGCCCGCGTTCGGTCGCGGGCGGCGGTCCTGTCGCCGACCCTGTAGCATTCCGCGACCTATGGCCGTCCCGAAGAAGAGAACTTCCAGCGCCCGTCGCGACAAGCGCCGCGCCCAGCACAAAGCCGGCAAGTCCGCCCTCGCGCGTTGCCCGCGCTGCCACAGCCCGCACATCCCGCACCGGGTCTGCCCGACCTGTGGCACCTACGCCGGCCGCGAGGTCGTCTCCCACAAAGTCACCGACCCGACGGTGACCACCGCCGACAGCTGATCCACCCGTGGGGCCGAGCCGCCCGGTGACGATCGCCCTCGACGGGTTCGGGGCGGAGCAGGGTTTCGACGTACTGGCCGAGGGGGCGCGCCGCGCCGCGGCCGACGGCATCGGCGTGCGGGTCTTCGGGCCGCAGCGCTCGCTCGGCCTGGACGGGGTCGACGGGATCGAGGTGATCCCGACCAGCGAATGGATCGGCAACGACGACGACCCGGTCCACTCGGTGCGCGAGCGCAAGGAGGCCTCGGTCGTGCGCGCCGCCGCCGACGTCGCCGAGGGCAACGCCGCGGCGATGGTCAGCCTCGGCTCGACCGGGGCGACGATGGCCGCCGCCACCTTCGGGCTGAAGCGGCTGAAAGGCGTGCAGCGGCCGGCGCTCGCGGTGCCGATCCCCTCGCCGAAGAAACCGGTGCTCTTCCTCGACGTCGGCGCCAACGTCGAGGTGCGCGCCCAGCACCTGGTCCAGTTCGCCTTCCTCGGTGCCGCCTTCAGCGCCGCGGTGATGGAGGTGCACGAGCCGACAGTCGGGCTGCTGACGGTCGGCGAGGAGGCGGGGAAGGGGCGGCCCGAGATCGTCGAGGCGCACCGGATCCTGAGCGAGTCGCCGGGGATCAACTTCGCCGGCAACATCGAGGGCGGCGACCTGCCGGCGGCGAAGGTCGACGTCGTCGTCACCGACGGCTTCACCGGCAACGTGGCGCTGAAGGTGATGGAGGGGGCGGCAAAGGAACTGGCCGGGGCGATCTCCGAGGTGGCCCGCCAGAACCCGATCGCCGCGGTCGGCGGGATGCTGCTGAAACCGTCGCTGGGCGGGCTGCGGAAGAAATTCGACCCCGACACGACCGGCGGGGCGATCCTGCTCGGGCTGCGCTCGATCGCGATCGTCGGCCACGGCGCCTCGGGCTCCGAAGGCGTCGCCAACGCGATCCGGCTGGCCGCCCGCACGTCCAAGGTCGACGCCGTCGGCCGTACCTCGGCGCTGCTGCGCGAGGGGCACGCGGAGCGCTCGGCGCTGGCCGGCGACGACGCCGCCCCGGCTGGCGAGGGCCTTCCGCGATAATCCCGCCGATGGAGCGCGACGAAGTCATGACCCTGGTCCGCGAGCACCTCGCCGAGGAGCTCGAAGTCGATCCCGGCCGGATCGAGGAGGGGACGCGCTTCCGCGAGGATCTCGAGGCCGATTCGCTCGACCTCTACGAGCTGGTGATGGAGCTGGAAGATCGTTACGGGATCAAGGTGACCGAGGAGGAGGCCACCCGGATCTCGACGGTCGGCGACGCGGTCGCCTTCGTCCTCGAGCGGGCGCCAGCCTGAGATGACCGGGACGCCGGCGGCCGGGGACGACGGCGCCGGAAGTGGGGTGGAGGACCTCGCCGGGCGCGAGGCGGTAGCCGCCCTCGCCGCCTTGATCGCCGACCTGCCCGACGACCTTCGGCGGCAGGCGCTGACCCACTCGTCCTGGACCGAGCGGCGGATCGACTCGTTCGAGCGGCTCGCCTTCCTCGGCGACAGCGTGCTCGGGCTCTCGGTCGCCTCGGCGCTCTACGGACGCTTCCCCGACGTCGCCGCGGGCGGGCTGACGAAGATCCACAACCAGACTGTTTCCGGGGTTTCGTGCGCGGCGGTGGGGCGGCTGCTGGGGGTGCCGGAGATGCTGCGCGCGAACGAGCCCGAGGACATCACCGCGGCGATCCCGGCCGAGGTCCTGCTGGACGGCGAGCGGCCGCTGCCGGAGGCCACCGAGGCGCTGATCGGGGCCTGCCACATCGCCTTCGGCTTCGAGCGCACCTCAGCCGCGGTGGCGGCCGCGTTCGAGCCGCGGATCGAGCTCGCCTCGGAGACCCGGATCGACTTCAAGAGCGCATTGCAGGAGCTTTTGGCGCGGCGCGGGGCGCGCGTAAGCTACGAGGTGACGGCCGCCACGGGGCCCCCGCACCGACGCACATTCGAGGTGGCGGCGATCGTCGATTCCGAGCAGGTGGGGGCCGGAGAGGGGCGCAGTAAGAAGGCGGCTGAGCAGGTGGCGGCGGAGGAGGCGCTGCGGGAGCTCGGCGGTTAAGGGACGGTGTTGAGGGGGCGGGGGCGGGGGACCCCCTCGCTCACGACGGCGGGGAGGTCCGTTCGGGGGTCCCCGGACCCCGCCTGACAAGCCGCAAAGTGGGACGTTCCGGGGCGGGCTTCCCGTCCGGGGGAAGGAGGAGGCTGAAGGACCATGTATCTCCGTTCCATATCGATGAAGGGCTTCAAGTCCTTTCCCGAGCGGGTCAGCCTTGAGTTTTCCCCTGGCGTCAGCGTGATCGTCGGGCCGAACGGCTCCGGCAAGAGCAACATCACCGACGCGGTGCTGTGGGCGCTCGGCGAGCAGAGCCCGGGGGCGATCCGCGGCGCCTCGATGCAGGACGTGATCTCGGCGGGGGGCAAAAATACCGCCCAGCGGCGCGAGGCCCAGGTCGAGGTCGTGATCGACAACTCCGACGGCAAGGCGGCCACCGAGTTCTCCGAAATCGCGGTGGAGCGGCGGCTCGACCGCTCCGGCGACGGCGGCTACCGGCTGAACGGGGCGCGGGCGCGGCTCGCCGACATCACCGACGTCCTCTCCGACACCAACCTCGGCCGCGAGATGCACTCGGTGATCAGCCAGGGCCGGGTCGAGTCGATCATCCACTCGAAGCCGCGCGAGCGGCGCCTGCTGATCGAGGAGGCCGCGGGCCTCGGCAAGCACCGCAAACGCCGCCGGCGGGCCGAACTGAAGCTACGCGGGACGCGCGACAACCTCGACCGCGCCCTCGACGTCGAGCGCGAGGCACGGGCGCGGCTGCGGCCGCTGAAACGGCAGGCGCAGGCGGCGGAAATCGGCGCCCGGATCGAGCGCGAGGAAATGGAACTGAAGGGCCGGATCGTCGCCGAGGAACTGCGCTTCGGCGCCGACCGGGCCGCCGCGGCGGCGAAGGCGGCAGCAGCGGCCAGGGAGAAGCGGGGCAAGCTCGAGGAGCAGCTGGCCGAGGTGAGCAAACGGCGCTCCGCCGCCGAGGAGCGCTTCGCCGAGCGCGACCGGGCGCGGACCCAGGCCTGGGGCCTCCTGACCAAGCTGCGGGGTGAGTCGGAGCGGGTCGCGGTGCGGGTGGCGGGGCTCGCGCGCTCGGAGGGCGAGGTCGAGGCGCGCCTGGAGGCGCTGCGGGCCGAGCTCGGGCCGTTGACCCTCGACGTCAGCGGCGGCAGCGCGCCGGGCCAGCGGGCGCGGAAACTGGAAGAGGAGCTCGGCGAGGTCGACGCGGGGCTGAAGGGCGCGCTCGAAGGTCTGGCGACGGCGCGCTCCGACGACGCCTCGGAGACCGCCCGCGAGCACGCTCTGGGCGAGGTCCGGGCGGGCAGCGAACGGGCGATCCGTCACGCGCGCCGCGCCGAGGGCCTGCTCGGTGAGCGCCACCGGGAGAAGATGCGGGCGCGGATGGCGGGTGGTGAGGAACTGCTCGACGACGTGCGGGCGGCGCTCGGCGCGGTCGAGGCGGCGGCCAACGCGATCCGCGCCCGGGTCGAGCGGACCGAGTCGACCGTGGTCGGCAACGAGGGCGACGGCGACGAGATCGCCGACGAGCTGCGGGCTTGCACGAAAGCCGAGTTCGAGCTGCAGGGCCAGATGCGCTCGGTCTCGGAGGAACTGACTCAGGCCGAGGTCGAGGCCGCCCACCTGGGCGACCGCCGCGCCGAGGCCGAGCGCGAGATGGCCGTGATCGTCGAGAAGCTCGGCGAAGAGGTCGAGCAGGCCGAGGCCGCGATGTCCGACGAGGAGCGCGCCGACATCGACCGCCGGCTTGAGCGCCTCGACCGCCGGCGCGCCCAGATCGGCCCGGTCAACCCGCTGGCCGAGCGCGAATACGAAGAGGCGTCGGAGCACGTCGAACAGCTGCAGGCGCAGCGCGAGGACACCGAGCGGGCGATGCGCGAGCTGGAGTCGCTGATCCGCGAGATCGACGACGAGATCGAGCGCGCCTTCGACGAGACCTTCGAGGCGACGGCGACGAACTTCGAGGAGATGGTCGAACACCTCTTTCCGGGCGGCCGTGGCCGGCTGCGCCGGGTGAACCTGCGGGCGGTGCGCGACGAGGAGCAGACCCCCGCCGCCGAGGGCGAGGATGGCGAGGCGCCGGAGCCCGAGCCCGACGAGGAGGAGCAGGAAGAACGGGACGAGTTCGGGGTCGAGATCGAGGTCAACCCGGCGGGCAAGTCGACCCGCAAACTGTCGCTGATGTCGGGCGGCGAGAAGTCGCTGGTCGCCCTCGCCTTCGTCTTCGCCGTCTTCCTCGCCCGCCCGTGCCCCTTCTACATCCTGGACGAGGTCGAGGCTGCCCTCGACGACGCCAACATCGACCGCTTCCTGCAGCTGATCCGCCGCTTCTCCGACCGCGCCCAATTCGTCATCGTCACCCACCAGAAACGCACCATGGACGCCGCCGACGTCCTCTACGGCGTCACCATGGGTGGCGACGGGGTGACCAAAGTCGTCAGCCGCAAGCTCCCCCGCGACGCCCGCGAAGAAGAAGACGACGGCGCCGCCGACGGTGAGGGCGAAGAAGGCGGCAGCACCCTCTCCGCCGTCGCCTAGCGCTTCGGCCGCTTCGGCGGGGGAGGAACGGCGGGGGACGGCAAGGGACGGGGAAGGGACGCGGCCCTCTCGTAGGCGGTCCGGGCAGGCTGTGACCG
>ERZ778021.2160-NODE-2160-length-18810-cov-4.918902_pt1 | contig 18810 bp, 16 predicted proteins | sample MGYA00375751_ERZ778021 | MGnify/ENA primary metagenome ERZ778021 (study PRJEB29350, sample SAMN05389814) | bioreactor metagenome | isolation source: Thiocyanate stock bioreactor | place: South Africa: University of Cape Town | collected 2013-08-29 ... | reverse complement strand
AAAAAACCAAGGCCAGGGTCAAATCAGCCGTCAAGGATATGGCAAAGCAGCTGATTGCCCTCTATGCCGAACGCATGAAAATCAAGGGCTATGCCTTTTCTGAAGACACCGACCTCCAAAGCGATTTTGAACGGCGGTTTGAATACGACGAGACGGACGACCAGCTGCGCTGTACCGAGGAAATCAAACGGGATATGCAAAAAGAAATTCCCATGGACAGACTGCTTTGCGGGGACGTGGGCTTTGGAAAAACCGAGGTTGCCCTCCGGGCGGCATTCAAATGCATCGCAGAGGGGAAGCAGTGTGCGCTGCTGGTGCCAACCACGATACTGGCATGGCAGCATTATCAGACTGTTTTAAAACGAATGGAAGGACTGCCTGTGAAGGCGGAAATGATTTCACGCTTTCGGACAACGCAACAGCAGGAAGCAATTTTAAGAGAGCTGAAACGGGGTAATATCGATCTCATCGTGGGGACACATCGTCTGATTTCCAAGGACATTGTGTTCCGGGATCTGGGATTGCTGATTATTGACGAGGAGCAGCGGTTCGGCGTTGCCCAAAAGGAAAGGCTAAAAGAACTGTTCCCTGTGATTGATGTGCTGACCCTGTCGGCAACACCCATCCCCAGAACCCTGAACATGGCCATGTCAGGGCTTCGGGATATGTCTGTCATTGAGGAGTCTCCCGGAGACAGACACCCGGTCCAGACCTATGTTCTGGAGTATGACAGAGGCATCATTACCGATGCGATCCGAAAAGAGCTGCGCCGTGGCGGTCAGGCTTATTATATCCACAACCGGGTGGAAACTATCGAACGGGTGGCGGCTCGGCTGAAAGCGGATCTGCCGGACGCAAACATTGCGGTTGCTCACGGAAAAATGTCAGAGGAAGAGCTCTCAGAGGTCTGGAAACGGCTGATCGACGGGGAAATCAATGTACTTGTCTGCACCACCATCATCGAAACCGGCGTGGATGTGTCAAACTGCAATACGTTGATTATTGAGGATTCCGATCGGTTCGGACTGTCCCAGCTCCATCAGCTCAGAGGACGGGTGGGTCGCTCCTCCCGGCGTGCCTATGCCTATATGACCTTCCGAACCGGCAGGATTCTGACCGATATCGCTTACAAAAGGCTGGAGGCCATCCGGGAATTTACGGAGTTCGGGTCCGGGTTTAAAATCGCCATGCGGGATCTTGAAATCAGAGGAGCAGGCAATATTTTAGGGGCAAAACAGCACGGTCATCTGGAAGCCGTGGGTTATGATATGTATTTAAAAATGCTGTCGGATGCGGTCCGGGAGGAAAAGGGCGAAGCACCCGTCAGCGAGGTGGAATGTACCGTTGATTTGCAGATTGACGCCCATATTCCGGTAAAATATATTGAGAGCTTACCCCAGCGACTGTCTATATATCGCCGCATTGCGGAAATCCGCAGCGCTGAGGATCAAGAAGATGTGCTGGATGAATTGATCGACCGTTTCGGGGAACCGCCGAAGGCAGTAAGGGGCTTAATTGAGCTTGCGTTATTACGAAACCGTGCGGCAGGAGCGGGCATAACAGAAATTGCCCAAAGAGGAACCAGTCTCAATTTTTATCCGAAAACACTGGACTTGCAACGGGTTTCCATCATTGGCGCCCTTCTCAAAAACCGTGTTAAGCTAACCGCCAGCGAAAAGCCTTATGTGGCAGTAAAAATGTTGCCCAAGCAGTCCCCTGTGGACACGTTAACAGAAATGCTTCCATATTTTGAAGGGGAAGTCACAAAGTAAAAAAGGCAGCAGCACCAATCCAGGGTGTTGCTGCCTAAATTGATTGAGGGAAATACAAGCAGGTTACATATAGCGGGAGTGCTGGAATCGATTATATACAAAAAGCGATAGAAAACAACGGCTCAATCCTTGCCGACATTACGCGTAAAGTGCACAAAAAACTTGTATCCGTCCCCTTCTTTGTAGGTAAGGGTTCCCATATCATCTTTTTCAATGGTAGCATAGCTGTCATGAATCACCTGAAAGTTTTTTCTGTCTCCGTCAGGCATTTCGAAAGTAATATAAAAAATCGAACCGGTGGAATACCTGTCCCCAACTGTCTTTTTACTTTTTGACACAACCTTTACTTGTGCGGTTTGTTCCGGGAGCGTAAGAAAAGCATTTTTGGCGGCGGTTTTTCTTGACATACGTCTGAAGAAAAACACAACCAAAGCAATTGCGAGGATAAGCGACAGGATTTCCAAGATAAGAAACTGTATTGCACCATTCGAAAATCCTTCAAGCGTTATTCCCCAAACCACAAAGCAAGTAAATAAAGCGTAGAATAGTGAAACAGACAAAACTAAAATAAACCCGCCCCGATTATGATACTTTTTCATTAAAATTACTCCTTTTGATATACATTGAGTTAAACACCGTTTTTGGTGGCAGGATACAACCTGAGTAGGCAGCGACTCACTGAAAGTCGCTGTTGATATCCTTGGTATTGTCAGATGATTTTGAGCAGGTTTGGCCATCGGGAATGATTCTTGCCCTCACCGACACATTGCTGTGTTGTGGAAAGACACTTGGAACACCATCAGTTAACCGTGATTGAGAAGGAAGCGTTTTCTGTCAAAGAAGCGGCGGAGCTCACGGTGATTTTATCCACCTTCCGATATACAAAATCATTGAAATTCACAGTCATTTTGTAACTGCTTCCGTTCAGGCTTTCGGCGGCGTAACGTTTATTTAAAACCGTGTCGCTGATAGCGGCAGTGAATGTATTGTCCGCTTTTTTATCGTTGTTCAGATTTAAAATCGTGTTATAGACCGATTCCTTCACGTCACGTTTCAACAGCGGACTGTTCAGATTGATCGTGGCATCCACGCTGCGGATGGTTCCTTTTGTGGTTACATTGACCGCCAACTTATAAAAATTCAGGTGAAACAGCTTTTTGCTGATAGCTTTTGTTTTTATGGTGTATTTTGTTTTGTCATATTCCACGGAAAACCGCTCGGGAATACCCAGAGAAACAGAAAGCGTTTTTTCGTCGCTTTGATAGGGGATCGCGATCACATCCATGATCCTGAGCCGCTGATCTATGTTGGGACGATAAAGCATCGTCAGACAAAGATATCCGCCCCGGTCATATAAAATAGGTTTCGCCGACGAAATTTGATCGTCATCCAGTGTCAGCAGTTCAGCGATATAAGGGTATTTTTTGGCAAAATCAATGTCCTGCACCAGTGTGGATTTCATCAGGGCGTCATTGAAAACGAGAAATTCATTTTCTGTTCTGTCCTGTTTTTCCGAAAAGCTGTGAGAGGGGCTTGTTTGGGTGGGAAAGGCGGTCCGGATGGTTTGCGGCGAGCGGAAGATTGCCCAACCCAGAAAGAAAATAATCCAGACCGAGCTGACGACAACAATAATACGGGACCGGATTTTTTTGCCCCGGGTTATGGTTTCATCGTCCCTGTTATAGTCCATGTATTCCATTGTGATCCCCCTTACAGGTTATGATAAATCGCTTCAAAATCCGACAGGCTCAGCTCCTCTGCCCTTGCGGTGAGCTGGATGCCGGAGGCTTCCAAGGCCGACAAAACCGCTTCCTTCGGTAACGATAAGCCGGAGGACAGGGAGTTGGCGACGGTTTTTCGCCGCTGGGAAAAAGAAGCTCTGACAATCTTAAAAAATCGGGCAACATCCGCCACATCCACCGGCGGCGTGGCACGCAAATCCATTTTAATGACGGCGCTGTCCACGTTGGGAGCAGGCAAAAAGGAGCCGCGGGAAACATCAAACAGCTTTTTGGCGGTTGCGTAATAGTTGACCGCTACGGTAACAGAGCCGGACTGGCGTGTTCCTACCGGAGCACAGAGCCGGTCTGCTGCTTCTTTTTGCACCATAACGGTGATGGATTTTACAGGGATGCGGTTTTCTAATAAATGCATGAGAATCGGGGAAGTGATATAATAGGGCAAATTGGCGCAGAGGACGATATCCTCCCCGTTAAAATGCTCTGTTATGATTTGCAGCAGATCAAGCTTCAATACATCGCCAAAGAGAACGGTCACATTCCCGCAGTCCTTTAGTGTTTCCGAAAGAACGGGTTTTAACCGTTCGTCCAGCTCGATGGCGACCACCTTTTTGGCAGCCCGGGAAAGCTCTGCCGTCAGGACCCCGATGCCGGGGCCGATTTCCAGGACGGAGGTGCTGCTGTCGGCGCCGCACTCGCTTGCCATCCGGGGACAGACAGAGGGGTTGATGAGAAAATTCTGTCCCAGCTTTTTTGAAAAGCTGAAACCGTATTTGTTCAGAAGTCCTTTTATGGTGCCAATATTGGATAAATTCATAGCAAAGCCAGCCGTTCTTTTTTGATTGGGTTTATTATAGCACAGAAAAGTCTGAAATAATAGAGAAAAACGGTTGCATATTATCCGCAAATAATTTAATATATAGATATGGCTTATCTATGAGTTCGGCTATCATTGAATACTATATATTGTGGAAGGATGGTTTCTTTGGGAACAATGACAAGGAAAGATAAGGACAACTATTATTTGTCGATTGCAGAAACGGTGCTGGAACGAGGGACGTGTCTTCGTCGCAATTACGGTGCGATTATCGTGAAATTTGACCAGATTGTCTCCACGGGTTATTCGGGCGCACCCAGAGGCAGAAAAAACTGCATTGATTTGGGTACCTGTATCAGAGAAAGCCTGAATATTCCCCGGGGAGAACGATATGAAATGTGCCGCTCGGTTCATGCAGAGGCAAATTGTATCATTTCCGCCTCCCGCTCCGATATGATCGGCGGCACGCTGTATCTGGTGGGCAGAGACATGAAAACCGGTCAACTGATCCCGGATGCCAGTTCCTGTGCCATGTGCAAGCGTATGATCATCAATGCCGGGATTGACCGCATTGTAATCAGAAACACGCCCACAGAGCATACGGATATCATTGTCCGTGACTGGGTCTTTAACGACGATACCCTCAGCGGCGAATTTGGTTATTGAGTGAGTTTTGATACATAAAATTAAGGTGAAAGGATAGAAGGGTTAAGAATGGCATTTGAACAAGGCAGCTGGAACAGATTTGTGGATGTGCGTGATTTTATCATGCGTAATTTCACCCCATACGACGGGGATGAGAGCTTTCTCATGCCGCCGTCCTCCAAAACGGTTCAGCTTTGGGACAAGGTAAAGGACGTCATCAACGAAGAAAGAGTCCGGGGGGGCGTGTATGATATCGATACCGATGTCATTTCTACCATTACCTCCCACAACGCAGGATATATCGATCAGGAGCTGGAAGCCATCGTGGGGCTGCAAACAGACGAAGCGCTGAAGCGTTCGGTGATGCCCTTTGGCGGAATCCGCTTGGTCAGAAACGCACTGAAAGCATACGGAAGAAAGCTTTCTCCTGAGATCGAAAAGGTATTTAAGTACCGAAAGACCCACAACGACGGCGTCTTTGACGCGTACACCGAAGAAATGAGAAAGGCAAGAAGCTCCGGGATCATCACAGGTCTGCCCGATGCCTACGGCAGAGGACGCATCATCGGTGATTACCGTCGTGTTCCCTTGTACGGCGTGGATTTTTTGCTTGCTGCCAAGGAACAGTCCATCAAATCACTGACCTATGAATCCATGGACGACGAGGCCATCCGTCAAAGAGAGGAGCTGTCTGAGCAAAGACGGTCTCTGATTGCGCTGAAGGAAATGGGGGCTTCCTACGGATTTGATATTTCCCGTCCTGCCGAAGATACCAAGGAAGCCATACAATGGCTTTATTTTGCTTATCTTGCAGCCATCAAGGAACAAAACGGAGCTGCCATGTCACTGGGCAGAACCTCCACCTTTCTTGATATCTATGCCGAAAATGATTTACGGGAAGGACGCTATACCGAAAGCGAAATACAGGAAATGGTGGATCATTTCATCATGAAGCTGCGCCTCGTCCGCTTTTTGCGCACCCCGTCTTATGATGAATTGTTTTCCGGGGATCCCACATGGGTCACGGAAGCCCTGGGGGGCATTGCCTCCGACGGACGACATATGGTCACCAAAATGTCCTACCGGTTTTTGCATACCCTGACCAATCTGGGTGCCGCGCCGGAACCGAACATGACGGTGCTGTGGTCCTTTCGGCTGCCGGAAAACTTTAAAAAATACTGTGCGCAGCTGTCTGTGGAAACCTCGTCCATTCAGTATGAGAGCGACGAGCTGATGCGGAAAAAGTTCGGGGACGATTATGCCATCGCCTGCTGTGTCAGCGCCATGCGAATCGGCAAGCAGATGCAATATTTCGGCGCCCGTGCCAATCTTGCCAAGGCGTTATTATACGCCATCAACGGCGGACGTGACGAAATTTCCGGGGAACAGATCGCTCCGGAATTGTTGGGAGTTCGGGGCAGCGTGCTTGATTATGACGATGTGATGAAAAAGTTTGAGTATGTGTGTGACTGGCTGTCAAAGCTGTATATCAACACCTTGAACGTCATTCATTATATGCATGATAAATATTGTTACGAAAGCATTCAGATGGCACTTCATGATGACGAGGTGCTTCGCACCCAGGCCTGCGGGATCGCTGGACTGTCTGTGGTGGCCGATTCTCTTTCTGCTATCAAATATGCCAAGGTTACCCCCATTCGCGACGAAAGAGAAATCGTTGTTGATTATAAAATCGAAGGGGATTATCCGAAGTTCGGCAACAATGACCCGAGAGCGGACGACATTGCCGTGGACGTGGTCAAGATGTTTATGCAGAAGGTTGCACGCCAGCGCACCTATCGATCTGCAAAGCCCACCATGTCGATTCTGACCATCACCTCCAATGTCATTTACGGAAAATACACCGGCTCCACTCCCGACGGCCGCCATCACGGCGAGCCCTTTGCCCCCGGTGCCAACCCCATGCACGGCAGGGACACCCATGGCTGTATCGCTTCCATGATGTCCGTTGCCCGTTTGCCCTATGACTATTGTGAGGACGGCATTTCTTATACCTTCAGCATTGTTCCGGATGCGCTGGGCAGAAACGAGGAGGACAAGCTGACCAATCTGTTGGGTCTGATGGACGGATATTTCAACGAGGGCGGGCATCACATCAATGTCAATGTGCTGAACAAAGAAATTCTGCTCCATGCCATGGATCATCCGGAGCTGTATCCACAGCTGACCATTCGGGTATCGGGCTATGCGGTCAATTTCATCAAGCTGACCAGAGAACAGCAGCTGGATGTGATCAACCGCACCTTCCATTCAAAGTTCTGATTTTTGAGGTGTACTATGGACGCTAAGGGTCGCATTCATTCCGTGGAATCCTTTGGCGCACTGGACGGACCGGGTATCCGCTTTGTGGTGTTTTTTCAGGGCTGTCCGCTGCGTTGTTTATACTGTCACAACCCCGATACCTGGGACAGCGCTGACGGCACGGAATATACGGTAAACGAGCTTGTTGAAAAGATAAAAAAATACGGAAGCTTTCTTGCAAAAGGCGGTGTCACCCTTTCGGGCGGTGAGCCGCTTTTGCAGTATGAATTTGTGTATGCGCTGCTCAAGGAGCTGAAGCGTCAGGGCATTCATACCGCCATTGATACCTCCGGTGCGGTTCCCCTTGCAAAATGCGGTCCTGCCGTGCAGACGGCGGACATGATTATTTTGGACATCAAGGCGATTTCCGAAGAGTTATGCAGAAGAGTCACAGGGGCGGACAACCGCCACGCGCTGCGGCTACTGGATTTTTGCGAAGAAATCGGCAAGCCGGTGTGGATCCGCCATGTGCTGGTGCCTGATTTGACAATGGATTACCGGGAGCTTGAGCAGATGGCAGACTACTTAAAGGGCTATCGCTGTATTTCAAGAATCGAGCTGTTGCCCTTTCATAAAATGGGGGAATACAAATGGGAGGCCATGAATTCTCCCTATACTCTCACCCTGACCCGGGAACCCACGGAGGAGGAAATCGAGCGGGCAAAGAAAATTTTTGCCGATCGGGGTCTTACCATCAAATAAGTGGCAAGCCGGCCTATTGTCAAACCTGCGGTTTTATGGTATTATCGGAATGCATATGTGCATATTTAGGAGGAAACAACATGTCGGGACACTCAAAATGGAGTACCATCAAAAGAAAAAAAGAAAAGACGGACGCAGGCAGAGCGAAGATTTTTACAAAAATCGGCCGTGAAATGACGCTGGCAGTGCGCAGTGGCGGCACCGACCCGGCATCCAACACAAAGCTGAGGGACTGCATTGCAAAAGCAAAGGCAAACAATGTGCCCAACGATAATATTGACCGTATCATTAAAAAAGCAGCAGGGGAAGGGGACACCAGCAATTACGAGGAAATTGTATATGAAGGCTATGGTCCCGGCGGCGTCGCTGTGATCGTGGAAACCCTGACCGATAACCGCAACCGTACCGCCGCAGATATCCGCCATCATTTTGACAAATACGGCGGAAATCTGGGTCTGCCCGGTTCTGTGATGTTTCTGTTTCAGAGGCAGGGTATCCTTATCATTGATGCAGAGGGCAAAAACGAGGACAATGTGCTGGAGGCGGCATTGGACAGCGGCGCCGAGGATTTTGTGAATTCCGGCGATGTGTTTGAAGTCATCACCGACCCGAACGGTCTGGGCGGAGTCAGAGAATCCTTGGAGGCAAAGGGCTATTCCTTCTTGTCCGCCGAGGTGGAATATGTTCCCTCCACCACCGCCAAGCTGGATGCGGAGGGAACCCTTAAAATGCAGAAACTCCTTGAGCTTCTGGACGACAACGACGATGTGCAGGACGTCTGGCACAACTGGGACAGCCCCGAAGAGGAATAATGGAACAGCAGCCCCGGCGCAGACAATCCCCGGGGCTGCTGGAAACGCTGACAAAATAACACCCTTTTTCACGCAACGATATTTGTGCAGAAAAAGGGTGTTATTGTTTGTTTCTTCGCTGAGGGAATGTTTAAAAATTCGCTATTGTTTTTATATTTGTTTTATGGTATATATATTTAGTATATTTATTTTTGTCAAATCATACAAAAAATGGTTACAGTTTTGTAACAAGCATTGAGAATTTCTGAATTTCTGATATAATAGGGGAGTAAAAAATGAAGGATCAGTCGCTTTGGGAAATCACGATTGGCGCACAGATGGACAAAATGGCAAATGAATTCGGCGGGCAAGAGGCGATCAAATACACAGACCGGGATTACCGCCGGACATGGAAAGAATTCAACGACGAGTGCGACAGGGTAGCAAAGGGATTTCTCTCACTGGGTGTGAAAAAAGGCGATCATATTGCGGTATGGGCGACCAATGTGCCGGAATGGATCATCACGTTTTTTGCTGCCATCAAAATTGGTGCGGTTCTTGTCACCGTCAACACTTCATATAAAATAGTAGAGCTGGAATATCTGCTCCACCAGTCGGACAGCAAGGTTCTTGTGATGATTGAAGGGTTCAAAGAGAACAATTACGTAGAAACCATCCATCATCTCTGTCCTGAGCTGAAAACCTCCGACCCTTACAATTTAAATCTCGAAAAGCTTCCGAGACTCAAAAACATTTTCTATGCCGGCGAGGATACACCGGACGGTATGCTGAATTTCAAGGTGCTGGAGGAAATGGGGAAATGTATTTCCGACGAGGAATACAAAGCCCTGACCAATTCCTTACACTGTGATGAAGTCATCAACATGCAGTACACCTCAGGAACCACCGGGTTCCCCAAGGGTGTAATGCTGACCCATAAAAACATATTAAACAACGGCCGCTATATTGGCGACAACATGAAGTTTACAGAGAAAGATAAGCTTTGTATCACCGTTCCCTTCTTCCACTGCTTTGGCATGGTGCTTGCCATCATGGCATGTATCACCCACGGCACCTCTATGGTTCCCATTGAATATTACAGCCCCGTCAAGGTGATGGCGGCACTGCAGGACGAAGAATGCACTGCGGTGCACGGTGTTCCCACCATGTTTATTGCCATGCTGGAGCATAAGAATTTTGCCGATTATCGTTTTTCGAAGCTGCGCACCGGCATCATGGCCGGCTCCCCCTGTCCCATCAAAACCATGCGGGACGTGGTGGATAAAATGGGCATGCAGGATATCACCATCGTGTTCGGACAAACCGAAGCCTCCCCGGGTTGCACCATGACCTCGGTGGACGATGCCTTGGAGCTGCGTGTCAGCACCGTGGGTCGGGATTTGCCCGGCTGCGAAAACAAAATCATCGATATTGTGACCGGCGAAACACTGGGTCCCCACCAGCCGGGTGAGTTTTGCACCCGGGGCTATCATATTATGAAAGGGTATTATAACATGCCCGATGCAACGGCACTGGCCATCGACGGGGACGGCTGGCTACATACGGGCGATATCGCAACCGTTGACGAAAACGGATATTATAAAATCACGGGCCGTTTGAAGGATATGATCATCCGGGGCGGCGAAAATATCTATCCCAAGGAAATTGAAGATTTTCTGTATCATCATCCGAACATCAAGGATGTACAGGTCATCGGCGTCCCCTCAAAACAATACGGGGAAGAAATCATGGCTTGTGTCATTCTCAGAGAAGGCGCCGCACTGACCGAGGGGGAGGTCAAGGCTTATGTGAAAGAGAACATGGCAAGACACAAAACCCCCAGCTTTGTTCGTTTTATGACCGAGTTTCCCTTAACCGCCAGCGGCAAGATCCAAAAATTCAAGCTGCGGCAGCAGGCGATTGAACAACTGAACCTGAAAGAGGCCAGTGAAATAGAAACCGCATAAAACTCCGTTTCCTTCTTCTTTGGAAGATTGGATAGGACCAGAAAGGACGGATACCCAAAATGGCAAATTCTGAACTTTTATGTATGAACTGTATGTTTGAAAGAGAGAATACAGGCGATTGTCCCCATTGCGGATATGAGGAAAACACCCCAAACGATCATCCCTATCTACCCATGCGAAAAAAGCTGCAGAACCGGTATATCATCGGCAGGCTCATCAGCGCAAACGGGGAAGGAGCAACCTACACGGGCTATGACAGCGAACAGAATTCGGTGGTTCGCATCCGGGAGTTTTTACCCGAGGGATTGTTTGAACGGGCACAGGGGTCGGCGAAAATCAGAGTGATATCCGGCAGTGAATTCAGCTTCAATAACGGACTGGTTTCCTTTTTGTCCCTTGCCAGAGCGCTGGCCAGAATGCGGGACCTGACGGCGATTTTACCGGTCTATGATATTTTTGAGGAAAACGGGACTGCTTATTATATTTCAGAAACCATTGAATCGGTATCCCTTCGGGATTATCTTCTGCGCACCAACGGAACCCTGTCCTTCGAGCAAATCCGTCCGCTGTTCATGCCGCTGTTATCCACATTAAACTCGCTGCACGCCGTTGACATCATTCATCGGGGTATTTCCCCGGAAACACTGCTCATCGGCAAGGACGGAAAGCTAAGACTGACGGATTTCTGTATCGCCGAGGTACGTACCGCAAGAACGGATTTAAGCCCGGAGCTGTTTAAGGGCTTCGCCGCCATTGAACAATACGGCTTTGACGGGCAGCAAGGACCATGGACGGACATTTACGGGCTGGCCGCCACCATTTACAGAGTATTGGTGGGCAATCCGCCGCCGGAAGCTACCGCAAGAGTTACCAATGATAAAATGATGATTCCCGCTTCGGTTGCAGAAACCCTGCCGGCTTATGTGATGACGGCACTGGCCAACGCGTTGCAGATTTTGCCGGAGGACAGAACAAGAGATATTGAAACCTTCCGGGAAGAGTTTTCGGCTTCTCCCACGGTGGTTAACCGGCAACAGCAAAAAAACGCTGTGAAGAAAGAACCTGTGAAGGGGAAAAAGTCAAAGCGCAATACCAAGGGTATTATGTTTGTTTCCCTTTTATTTACCTGCATTGCGGTTGTCCTCATCGGCGCTGTCATCTATTTTGTGATCTCAGGCAACAAGGCCGGTAAAGGCAGCACCGAGGAAACCACACGACCCACCATGGAGACCACTTATAAAACCGCAGACCCGGGAGCCACTACCGAGGTTGGCACGGAAGGTGCGCCGTCTCTCAAGGGCTTTGTATACAGCGACTTTCTGACCTCACCGGAAAAACAGCTCATCGAGCTCCGTGCCAAATATAAATTTGAAGTGGTGGATAAAAAGTTCAGTGACCAAAAACGAGGAACCATTTTAGAACAAACGCCGGCGGCAGGAACCCCCATTAAACGGGGCGACACCATCAAGCTTGTGCTCAGTATGGGCACAAATGCCGTGGGTATGCCGAACTTGGTGGGTATGGATTATAAGGATGCCTATATTACGCTGTTGGAAATGGGATTTTCAAAAGATAATATCATCAAGACGGATATCATCGATTCCACCATGGCACCAAACTCAATTGTAAAAACGGATCCAAAAGCATCGTCACAGGTGAGTATTGATTCGGTGATTACCATTTATGTGAATACCTATGTCCCGACCACCACACCCGCACCCACCACCGATCCGTATTACTACTATGAATAGGAGACAATCCAAGATGCATTGGTCCAAGGACCGATGCATCTATCCTTTTGTCTGGCTGCAAAGGTCAGGCAAGGTCAAGAATCTTAACAAATAATTCACAATTTATCCCTTGACAAAATGAAATCAGAGTGGTAAATTATAGACAGTTAGCACTCGAACAGTGTGAGTGCTAATATCATACGGGAAAGAAACCACAAGGAATGCTTTGAACAGATCAAAGCGAGGCGAAAGGTAAGCTGGTAAATATGACACTGAATGAAAGAAAGTTAAATATTTTAGCGGCGATTGTTAAAAACTATATTGAAACCGGCGAACCCGTCGGGTCTAAGATGCTTTGCGATATGGAAAATATGAATTTATCTTCGGCTACCATCCGTAACGAGATGAGCGAATTATCGGAGCTGAAACTGTTGGAACAGCCTCATACCTCAGCGGGCAGAATTCCCACATTGGAAGGGTATCGGTTGTATGTAGACAAATTGATGAACCGCTACGCGTTGTCCGAGGAGGACAAAAGACATATTGATTCTATGCTGCCGGATTTTGTGGATGATCCCTTCCGGTTTATGGACGAAGCAGGGAACGCCCTGTCTGAGCTGACCCGATGTGCGGTAATTTCCACCACCGTCGCCGACAAGAACGGCGTAATAAAAAAAATAGATTTTTTCACGTTGAACCGCCGCACGGTAATGATTGTGCTGGTCACCTCCAGCGGCATTGTAAAAAGCCGTAATTCAAGAAGCGATTTTGACATTACCGATACGGTAATTGACCATTTTTCCGAACTATTGCAAGCAACGGTATACAATATGCCCCTTTCTGAGTTTACCTCTGCCCTTGTGCAAAGCCTGGCGGCCGCCGCCGGCGACACCGTTCTCATCATCAGTCCCATGCTGTATACCATCTATGAACTGGTGAAGGACGCTTGTGAAACCGAGCTTCTTTTAAAAGGTGAGCTGAATTTGCTGCAGCACCGGGAGTTTTCCGGCGACAGGGCCAAGGAGCTGTTTACATTATTGAACAAACGGCGTTCGATTTTGTCGCTGCTGGATACGAACGACAAGGAGCTTGCGGTTTTTCTCGGGCTGGAAACAGAAAAGAGCGGGCTGGTTCCCTCAAGCCTGGTGGTGGCAAGATACAATACCGGTAAAAAAGAGACCGGCAGCATCGGCGTGATTGGTCCTTATCGAATGGACTATGAACATATAATCCCCAGCATTGAATATTTTGCGGAAAGCATCGGCAGACTACTTTCAGAAACCCTGTCGGAATGAGCGAATGATTTTTGCAAAGAACCCAACATAAGGAAGGATGAACACGATGCCCAAAAAGGCGGCAGAGCATACAGAGGAAAAAGAAGTGAAACAGCCAAAGGCACAGACAGAGGGCAGTGCAGAGCTGGAACAGGCACAAAAGGAGCTGGAGGAGCAAAAAAACCTGCTGCTTCGCACCGCAGCGGAATTTGACAATTACAAAAAGCGGACAGAACGGGAGCGGGAAGCCCTGACGGAATATGTCAAGGGACAGACCATCAAATCCCTGATCCCGTCCATCGATAATCTCTTACGGGCGGCCGGCGCCGAAAATACCGGCGAGGAATATGCAAAGGGCGTCGCTATGACCATCAAAGGACTGGTGGACGCACTGACCGGAATGGGGCTAGAAGAAATCGACCCCCAAGGAGAAGCCTTTGATCCGGTCTATCATTCCGCCGTCAACCATGTGGAGGACGAAACCGTGGGAGAAAACACGGTGGTACAGGTCTATCAGAAGGGTTATAAAATCAAAGACATGGTGCTTCGTCACGCCATGGTAGTTGTAGCAAACTAAAACAATCAAATTTATAGAATCATTTTGGAGGAAATTTTTATGGGAAAAATCATAGGTATCGACTTAGGTACAACCAATTCATGTGTAGCAGTCATGGAAGGCGGCGAGCCGACCGTTATCGCAAACGCTGAAGGCGCACGTACCACACCATCCGTGGTTGCGTTCAGCAAAACCGGAGAAAGAATGATCGGTCAGGTGGCAAAACGCCAGGCCATTACCAATCCGGACCGCACCATTTCATCCATCAAAAGAGAAATGGGTACCGGTCACACCGTCAAAATTGACGACAAAAACTATACCCCCCAGGAGATTTCGGCGCTCATTCTGCAAAAACTGAAAACAGACGCAGAAAGCTATCTTGGCGGTACGGTTTCCCAGGCTGTTATCACCGTTCCGGCTTATTTTACCGATGCACAAAGACAGGCGACCAAGGACGCAGGCAAAATCGCCGGTCTTGAGGTTCTGCGTATCATCAACGAGCCGACAGCGGCTGCACTGGCTTATGGCATTGACAAGGAACAGGACCAGAAGGTTATGGTTTATGACCTCGGCGGCGGTACCTTTGACGTTTCCATCATCGAAATGGGTGACGGCGTGCAGGAGGTTCTGGCAACCGCGGGCAACAACCGTCTGGGCGGTGACGATTTTGACCAGAGAGTGATGGATTATGTTGTCAGCGAATTTAAAAAAGAAAACGGCATTGACTTAAAATCTGACAAAATGGCAATGCAGCGCATCAAGGAAGCGGCGGAAAAGGCAAAGATCGATCTGTCCGGCGTAACCTCTGCGGATATCAATCTGCCCTTCATCACAGCGGATGCAAACGGACCGAAGCACTTTGAAATGACATTGTCCAGAGCAAAATTCAACGAGCTGACAGCAGATTTGGTGGAAAGCACCATGGGTCCTGTCCGTCAGGCGCTGAAGGATTCCGGCTTGTCAGCGGATAAGCTTGATAAGGTTCTCATGGTCGGCGGCTCCAGCCGTATTCCGGCTGTTGTGGAAGCCATCAAAAACTTCACGGGAAAAGAACCCTTCAAGGGCATCAACCCTGACGAATGTGTCGCTGTGGGTGCAGCGATTCAGGCCGGCGTATTGGGCGGCGATGTCAAAGGACTGTTACTGCTGGACGTTACTCCTCTTTCCCTGGGCATCGAGACCATGGGCGGCGTCAGCACAAAGGTCATTGAGCGCAACACCACGATCCCTACCAAAAAGAGTCAGATTTTCTCCACTGCGGCAGACGGTCAGACCTCTGTTGAGGTTCACGTGCTGCAGGGTGAAAGAGAATTTGCCCGTGACAACAAGACCCTCGGCAATTTCCACCTGGACGGTATCGCACCGGCACCCAGAGGAATTCCTCAGATCGAGGTTACCTTTAATATAGATGCCAACGGCATTGTTCACGTTTCCGCAAAGGATTTGGGAACCGGCAAGGAACAAGCCATCACCATTACCTCCAGCACCAATATGTCCAAAGACGACATCGAAGCGGCGGTGAAGGAATCCGAGCGTTTTGCAGCGGAAGATAAAAAACGCCGTGAAGAAATTGACATCAGAAACGGTGCTGACCAGATGGTATATCAGAGCGAAAAAACCCTCAAGGAGCATGCCGACAAAATTTCGGAGGACGAAAAGAAATCCATCACCGACGGGGCGGAAGCCTTGAAGGAAGCGTTGAAGGGCGAAGACATTGAAGCAATCAAAGCAAAGCAGGAAGAACTGCAAAAAGCTGTTTTCGCCGTCAGTGAAAAAATCTACAAGGCGGCAGCCGAAGCACAGCAGGCCGCCGGCGGAGCCCAAGGGGAACCCCAGGGCGAAGCTCCCAAGGAAAATGTATACGATGCGGACTTCACCGATGTGAACGACGAAAAGAAATAAAAACTCTAATCTTTCCGGAACCAGTGGGAATAGGCGGCCGTTTTCGGCCGCCTATCAAGGATTAAAAGCCGTACAAAGATCGAAGCTGCTACATAGAATGGATAGAATTGTTCGGCAAACATGAAATAAACCGTAAAAGGGTGCATTAAATGGCAGACAAACGAGATTACTATGAGGTGCTGGGAGTTGACCGCGGCGCCGATGAACAACAAATCAAAAAAGCATACCGCCAGGCGGCAAAAAAATATCACCCCGATGTCAATGCGGATGATCCCACAGCCGAAGCAAAGTTCAAAGAGGCAAGCGAGGCCTATGAGGTATTGTCCGACCAGCAGAAACGGGGACGGTATGACCAGTTCGGACACGCCGGTGTTGATCCGAACTACGGCGCAGGGGGCGGAAGTCCCTTTGGCGGCGGCTTTGAAGGAGATTTTGGGGATCTGGGTGATATTTTCTCCAGCTTTTTCGGCGGCGGCTTCGGTTCCCAGCGTGCAAACCCCAATGCACCCAGAAGAGGTGCCGACACCTCGGCCACCATTACTCTGTCCTTTGAGGAAGCAGCAAAGGGCTGCACCAAAACCCTGAATTTGACCAATATCAAGACCTGTTCCGATTGTACCGGCAGCGGAGCGGAAAAGGGCACCAGCCCCAAAACCTGTTCCGCCTGTAACGGCTCGGGACAGATCCGGGTGGGACAAAGAACGCCCTTCGGCACCATCCAGACCCAAAAGGTCTGTGACCAGTGCGGCGGAACGGGCAAGAAGATTGAAAAACCCTGCCGGACGTGTGGCGGAAAAGGACGGGTGCGCAGCGCCCACGATCAGGAAATCAACATCCCGGCAGGCATTGATGAAGGGCAGATTTTACAGGTTCGCGGTCAGGGCGATGCCGGTGTAAACGGCGGTCCCTCCGGCGATTTGCATATCAACATCAACATCCGCCCCCATCCGATTTTTGAGCGGAGGGGTTATAATGTTCATTGTGATGTGCCGATCACCTTTTCCCAGGCGGCGTTGGGCGCAGACATCACGGTTCCCACCCTGGACGGCAAGGTAAAATTCACGGTGCATGAAGGAACCCAGCCCGGGGATGAGTTCAAGCTCAAGGGCAAGGGAATCCAACGGCTCCACGGCGGCGGAAAAGGCGACGAGTTTGTAAAAATCGTCATTGAGGTGCCGAAGGATCTGAGCGACAAGCAAAAGGAAATCCTCAAGGAATTCGAAGCCACCACCAGCGATACAAACTACAAAAAACGCCACAGCTTTTTCAATAAATTCAAATCCTTGTTCGGCGACGAGAATTAATGAGTCAAGACACCCATATACGGTTTTGTATATGGGTGTCTTTTTTACTGATATAGAAGAGAATTCAATAAATTTCAAATTAACCCTTGACATATGTGCGCTCATAAGTTATTATATTAGTGCGTACAAAAGTGAGGTGAGCAAATGACGCAAAAAAGGATGGGTCGTCCGCCGTCCGGTGAAGCATCCATGAAGGACAGGATATTCATTCGGGTTGACAAGGAAACGAAAGAAAAAATCCGAAAATGCAGGGAAGCGTTGAACATGACAACCTCCGACCTTGTCCGAAATGGGATTGACAGGATTTATGACGAGCTCGACAAATAAAAAAGGAAACGGCTCTTCCCAACGAAAGCAAGAAGCCGAATCCCCAACGCCAATCACCGAAAGGATGATCAACATAAATACTATACCATATGTTGCATTTTCTTTCAAGTGGCAGGCGACAATAACGAAAGGAAATAAAAGAATATGGAAAACATCATCAAGGAACTATACTGGGGCAACATTCATCCGGTGGAAAAGCCCGTGGACAAAGGGTCGGAATACGCGGTCTGCCAACACAAAATCAATCAGATATACGACGAGCTGAATAGCTGCATGGGAGCGGAAGAACAAAAGAAGTTTTCCCGAATAACAGAGCTGCAAATGGATTCAGAAGCCCTGGCGGCAAGAGAAAGCTTTGTGGAAGGGTTTCGTCTGGGCGCAAAAATCACGGCGGCAGTTTATATCGGTTATGGCGACGACAATGTATATGAGTACAAAAGGGATGAGAGATAACGAAGAATAAGGGGTTTCCCGTTGCAGAGTGGGAAACGGATTGCCGCACCGATTCTGCGGAACGGTTCGCAACGACGCCAAGTGGTACATGGCATGGCTAAAATAAGCCATCGTAAGATCGTACACCTTGTAGCGTATTGCATACACCTCGTCTCCTTATATCATGTGTTGCGTTTACCCACATAGAACAAAACACCGATTGCAGAAAAACTGCAATCGGTGTTTGCGTGTACTGATATTACCTGTCTCCGATGGGGGTGTATTCCTTGTGCTTTGCGACGCTCTTATAGGCCGGGCGGATGATTTTTCCGGCACTGATGAGTTCTTCAATGCGGTGGGCGCTCCAGCCGCTGATACGTGCCACTGCGAAAATGGGGGTATACAGCTCCAGGGGCAGACCCAGCATGCTATACACAAATCCGCTGTAGAAATCCACGTTGGCGCTGACGCCCTTATACATTTTCCGCTGGGTTCCGATGATTTCGGGTGCCAGCCGTTCAATGAGGGTA
>ERZ778021.2159-NODE-2159-length-18818-cov-5.366519_pt1 | contig 18818 bp, 18 predicted proteins | sample MGYA00375751_ERZ778021 | MGnify/ENA primary metagenome ERZ778021 (study PRJEB29350, sample SAMN05389814) | bioreactor metagenome | isolation source: Thiocyanate stock bioreactor | place: South Africa: University of Cape Town | collected 2013-08-29 ... | reverse complement strand
GCCTCCGAGACGCCCAGGACGGCCGGACTCCGGCCGCAAGCCCCCCGAATCCCGCCGTCCCCGGCCGCCCGTCCCCGAATCGAGCCGTCCCGCCGCGAGCCCCCGAACCCTCTCCCCTCGTCCCAATGCGTTCGCAGTTCTCCGTGCTATGTACGGCTAAGTGCGAACGCGCCGGCGGGGACGAGGACGCGGTGGTCCTCGGGGCCGGGGCGGAGGATCATCACCTCGGTCGGGGCGCGGGCGAGGAGCCAGACGAGGTCGTCGCCGGCGAGGCCCTGGGTGCCGGTGGCGCCGGCGGAGACGACGACGCGGTCGAAGCTCTCCTCGCCGAGCAGGCGCTCGAGCGCGTGGCGGTAGGTGCGGCCGCGCTCGATCCGGGCGTCGACCGGGACGCCCTTCGCGGTGGCGCGTTGTTCGATCGCCTCCAGCATCGCCATCGCCTGGGCGGCCTCCTTCGGGATCGGGCAGTCGAGGGGCAGGGTCTTCGGCACCTCGGCGAGGTAGGCGGGCATCAGCGTCGCCCCCTCGGCGCGGGCGAGGCGCAGCGCCGCGTCGACCGCCCGCCGCGAGATCTCGACGCCGGTGAAGGGCAGCAGGATGTGGTGGACCTCGACCGCCTCGGGCCTGCCGCGACCGCCAAGGCGCGACCGCGCCAGGAAGAAGCCGCCGGCCAGCCCGAGCACCAGCGCGGTGAAGATGAGGATGTGCTCGAGCCGGATCACGCCGAGGAGCGCGAGTGGATCGGTCACGGCTCCCCCTTTCCGCCGCGCAGGCTGCGGTTGGCGACGATGCGGACGTCGACGCCGGGCGGCGCGGCGCGCATCAGCCGCTGCGGCAGCGGCTCGCGGAAGCGGCGCAGGCCGCGGACCGGCGGCGACTCGCCGACCATGATGTAAGTGCTGCCGCGCTCCCGGGCCACCCGCGCGGCGCCCGCGACGACGTCGTCGTTTTCCTCGATCAGGAAGGTCGCGCCGAGCACCGAGGCGAGCCGCCGCAGCGCCGTCACCTGGCGCTCGCACTCGCCGTCGATCGGCGCGCCCGGCCGCTTCACCCAGAGCAGGTCGAGGTCGGTCCCCAACCGCTGGGCCGAGCGCCAGGCGCGCCGCACCAGGCGCTGCGAGCTCGCCTGCGGCTGGACCAGCGCCAGCAGCCTCTCCCCCACCGCCTTCGCGGTGTCGTCGGAGACCCGTTCGGAGGCGCGCGTGCCGACCGGCTCCACCTCGATCGCCACCAGCCGCTTCGACTCGACGTCCTCGGCCACCTGCCGCAGGCTGACCTCGCGCAGCGCCGCCAGGTTCTCGATCTTGAAGAAGTTGTTGAGCGCCGCGTCGATGTTCTGGGTCGGGTAGATCTTGCCCTCGCGCAGCCGACCGATCAGCGCCTCCGGGGTGAGGTCGATCAGCACCACTTCGTCGGCGCCGGCGAGGACGTTGTCGGGGACCGTCTCCCGCACCCGCACCCCGGTCAGCTCGGCGACCTGGTCGTTCAGCGACTCCAGGTGCTGGACGTTCACGGTGGAGAAGACGTCGATCCCCGCCGCCAGCACCGTGGCGATGTCCTCGTAGCGCTTCTCGTGCTCGAGCCCCGGCGGGTTGGTGTGGGCGAGCTCGTCGATCAGCGCCAGCTCCGGTGCCCGCCGCAGCACCCCCGGCAGGTCCATCTCGGTGACGCCGGCGCCGCCGCGGATCGCCACCTCGCGCCGCGGCACCGCCTCCAGCCCGCGCGCCTGGGCGCTCGTCTCGGGCCGGTCGTGCGGCTCCAGGTAGCCGATCACCACGTCCCGCCCGGCATCGGCTTCGGCGTGGCCCTCCTGCAGCATCCGGTAGGTCTTGCCGACCCCCGCCGCCATCCCGAGGAACACCTTGTGCCGGCCCGCCACGTCGCCTCCGCCTCCGGCGGGCGCGCCCGCCTCAAGCTCCCAGCAGGTTGTGGACGACGAGGTCGATCAGCTTGATCCCGACGAAGGGGACGATCAGCCCGCCGAGCCCGTAGAGGAGGAGGTTGCGGCGCAGCAGCGCGGTCGCGCCGATCGCCCGGTACTTCACCCCCTTGAGGCTGAGCGGGATCAGCAGCGGGATGATCAGCGCGTTGAAGATGACCGCCGAGAGGATCGCCGACTGCGGCGTGCCCAGGTTCATCACGTTCAGCGAGCTCAGGGGACCGTTGGCGCCGCTCGCCGCCCAGGTGGTGGCGAACATCGCGGGCAGGATGGCGAAGTACTTGGCGACGTCGTTGGCGATCGAGAAGGTGGTCAGGGCGCCGCGGGTGATCAGCAGCTGCTTGCCGACCTCGACGATCTCGATCAGCTTCGTCGGATTCGAGTCGAGGTCGACCATGTTGCCCGCCTCGCGCGCCGCCTGGGTGCCGGTGTTCATCGCCACGCCGACGTCGGCCTGGGCGAGCGCGGGGGCGTCGTTCGTCCCGTCCCCGGTCATCGCGATCAGCCGCCCGTCGGACTGCTGCTCCTTGATCAGCTCGAGCTTGCGCTCCGGCGTCGCTTCGGCGAGGAAGTCGTCGACGCCCGCCTCCTCGGCGATCTTCGCCGCGGTCAGCTTGTTGTCGCCGGTGACCATGATCGTGCGGATGCCCATCGCCCGCAGCTGGTCGAAGCGGGCTTTCATCCCCTCCTTCACGACGTCCTTCAGGTAGACGACGCCGAGCACGCGCTCGTCGCGGGCGACGGCCAGCGGGGTGCCGCCCTCGCGGCCGATCCGGTCGAGCTCGACGCGCAGCTCCGGCGGCGCGTGGCCGCCCTCGGTGGCGATCCATTCGGCGATCGCGTCGCCGGCGCCCTTGCGCAGCATCGTCCCGTCGAAGTCGACGCCGCTCATCCGCGTTTCCGCGGTGAAGGGGACGAAGCGCGGCTCGGTGCCGTCGAAGTCGTGCTCGCGGACGCCGAAGCGCTCCTTCGCGAGGACGACGATCGAGCGCCCCTCCGGCGTCTCGTCGGCGAGCGAGGCGATCTGGGCGGCCTCCGCCAGCTCCTGCTCGCTCACCCCCGGCATCGGGATGAACTCGGTCGCCTCGCGGTTGCCGAGCGTGATCGTGCCGGTCTTGTCGAGCAGGAGGACGTCGCAGTCGCCGGAAGCCTCGACCGCGCGACCTGACAGCGCGAGCACGTTGCGGCGCACCAGGCGGTCCATGCCCGCGATGCCGATCGCCGAGAGCAGCGCCCCGATCGTGGTCGGGATCAGCGCCACCAGCAGCGCGATCAGCGTCGTCTCCGAGAGTTCGGTGTCGGCGAAGAGGGCGAACGGGCGCAGGCTGACGATCACGAACATGAAGATCAGGGTCATCGCCGCGAGCAGGATCCCGAGCGCGATCTCGTTCGGCGTCTTGCGCCGCTCGGCGCCCTCGACCAGGGCGATCATCCGGTCGAGGAAGGAGCCGCCCGGCTCCTGGGTGATCTCGACCACGATCCGGTCGGAGAGGACCTTGGTGCCGCCGGTCACCGCCGAGCGATCGCCGCCCGCCTCGCGGATCACCGGCGCGCTCTCTCCCGTGATCGCCGACTCGTCGACCGAGGCGATCCCCTCGACCACGGTGCCGTCGCCGGGGATGACCTCGCCCGCCTCGACCACGACGAAGTCCCCGCGGACCAGCTCCGAGGCGGGCTTGTCGCCGCCGTCGCGCATCCTCGCCGTGGTCTCCGCCCGCATCGAGCGCAGGCTCGCCGCCTGGGCGCGGCCACGGCCCTCGGCCATCGCCTCGGCCAGGTTGGCGAAGACGACGGTGAGCCAGAGCCAGACCGCGATCGTGAAGCTGAACCAGGCGGGCTGGTGGCCGCCGCCGAGGCTTTCGCCGCCGAAGGCCTGGATCAGCCAGCCGACGGTGGTGATCGCGGCGCCGATCTCGACCACGAACATGACCGGGTTGCGGACCTGGACGCGGGGATCGAGCTTGCGCAGCGACTCGAGGAGCGCGGGCCGCAGGATCTCGGGGTCGAAGAGGGAGCGCTGCGCGTTCCGTTCGGAGCCGGTGGCGGCGGGCCGCTCCTCGGGAGAGATGGGGGTCTCGGTGGTCATTTCAGCGGTGCTTCCTCCTCGATCGCGAGGTTGAGTTCGAGCACGTTCACGCCGGGCTCGCCGAGGACGCCGAGCGAGCGGCCGTCGGTATTCGCGGCGATCAATTCTTCGACCTTCGCCGGCGACAGGCCGCGGACGGCGGCGACGCGGTGGGCCTGGATCGCGGCGTTCGCTTCGGAGATGTCGGGGTCGACGCCGGAGGCCGACTGGGTGACCGCGTCGACCGGGACGTCGGCGCGGGTCAACCCGTGGTCATACGGCCGGTTCAACTTGACGTATTCGGCGAGCCGTTCGCGGATTTCTTCACGCACTTCGGCGCTGTTCGGGCCGCCGTTGCCGAAGAAGGTGACGTTGCCGCTGTATTCGGTCGCTGAGGGGCGCGAGTGGAACCACGCCTTGCCCTTGAATTCCTGGCCGATCAGGTGCGAGCCGACGACCCTGCCGTCGACCGAGACCTTCGAGCCGTTGGCGGTGCCGGGGAAGACCAGCTGCGAGATCCCGGTGATCGCCAGCGGGTAGAGGAGGCCGAGGACGATCGTCATCGCGACGATCGCGACCAGCCCGGTGACGAGGTCCTTGCGCAGTCCCTGGGCCATCAGAACAACCTCCCCGTGAGCCCGTTGGAGAGCGGGCCGAGCAGGATCGCGGGGAAGAAGGTGAGCGCCCCGACCAGGATCACGATCCCGACCAGGAGGAAGACGAAGGTCGGGTTGTCGGTGCGCATCGTCCCCAGCCCGGCCGGGGAGACCTTCTTGCCCGCCAGCGCCCCGGCGACGGCGAGGACGAAGAGAATCGGCGCGTAGCGCGCGGTCATCATCACCATGCCGCCGAGCAGGTCGGCGAAGCTGATCCCGTAGGCGCCGACGTTGCCGGGCGCGTGCGGTTGCAGGAAGCCGGTGTAGCCGGCCCAGGCGGAGCCGTTGTTGTTCGCCTGCGAGAGGTAAGCGTAGAGGTTCTCGGAGAAGCCGGTCGGGTTCAGCCCCGCATAGAGCGAGCGCTGGCCGAGCGTGGTGGCCGAGGCGAGCCCGGCCGAGAGCAACACCGCGAGCGGGGTGAAGAGGACGCCGAGCGAGACCAGCTTGATCTCCCGCGCCTGGATCTTCTTGCCCAGGTACTCGGGGGTACGGCCGACCATCAGCCCGCCGATGAAGACGGCGAGGATGACGTAGAGGAGCATCGAGTAGAGCCCGGCGCCGACCCCGCCGAAGACCACCTCGCTCATCGAGAGGTTGGCGAACGGCACCGCGCCGCCGAAACCGGTCAGGGACTCGAAGGCGCTGTTCACGGCGCCGGTCGAGGTGACCGTGGTGACCGCGGTCCAGAGCGAGCTGCCGGCGATGCCGAAGCGCTGCTCCTTGCCTTCCAGGTTGCCGCCGGTCGAGCCGTCGAAGGCGGTGGTGTGGAGCCCGGCCGCGTGCTGGGCCGGCGTGCCGTGCTGCTCGGCCATGTAGACGACGACCACGCCGATCACGAAGAGGGCGAACATCGCCGCGAAGATCGCCCAGCCCTGCCGCTGGCTGCCGACCATGCGTCCGTAGGTGTAGGTCAGCGCGGCCGGGATGATCAACATGAAGAGCATCTCGACGAAGTTCGTCAGGCCGCTCGGGTTCTCGAACGGGAAGGCCGAGTTGACGTTGAAGAAGCCGCCGCCGTTGTTGCCGAGCTCCTTGATCACCTCCTGCGAGGCGACCGGGCCCTGGGAGAGGATCTGCGTCCCGCCGGTGAGGGTGTGGATCACGCCGGCGTGGCTGAGGTTCTGGATCACGCCCTGTGACACCAGGAAGAGCGCGCCGACCACCGAGATCGGCAGCAGCACGTAGAGGAGGATCCGGGTGATGTCCTGCCAGAAGTTGCCGAGCGACTTGCCCGAGCGGCTGACGATGCCGCGGATCAGGGCGACGAGGACGGCGATCCCGACCGCGGCGGAGACGAAGTTCTGCACCGCCAGTCCCGCCATCTGGGCGAAGTAGGTAAGGGTCGCTTCACCGCCGTAGTACTGCCAGTTGGTGTTGGTGAGGAACGAGGAGGTGGTGTTGAAGCTGAGGTCCCAGGGACCGGAGTGGAACCCTTCCGGGTTGAACGGCTGGATCCCCTGGGTGCGCAGGATCAGGTAGAGCAAGATCCAGAAGAGGAGCGAGAAGACGATCAGGCTGCGCGCGTACTGCTTCCAGTCCTGGCCCTCGTCCTCGGGGTTCACCCGCAGCAACCGGTAGGCGCCGCGCTCGACTCGGCCGAGGACCGGGGTGAGGAAGACGCGTTCGTTCGCGAACACCCGCGCCAGGTAGATGCCGAGGGGTTTCACCAGCGCCACCAGGACGACGACGAACAGTGCGATCTGGACGTACCCCTGGAACATCAGAGGTTCTCCCCGCGCAACAGCGCGTACACGAGGTAGACACAGACCAGGAACGAGGCGACCAGGCCGAAGATGTCGGCGCCGCTCATATCCGGTCGATGAGGCTGATCAGCCAGTAGAGGACGGCGAACATGGCGATCGCGATCACGATCGAGAAGACGTCCGCGAGGGGACCGCCGCCGCCGGGAAATATGTCTGCGAGGAAGGGCACACCAGCATCGTGCGCCCCACCCCGTCAAGGCCGCATGAAGTTATGTGCGGGGCGTATACAGATGTTGTGAAGGGGCGCCGGCCGTGTGCAGCCGGTGCCCCGGGAAGTCCGTCGGCGTGCGCAGCTGGCGCCCGGGAAAGGGACGCCGCCCTCTCGACGGCGGCCCTGGCAGGCTGTGGCCGCCGCCGCGAGGGCGGGTCTGCGGGGAGACGGTTTGCTCAAAGGTCTGTGTGTGGAGTTTCGGTTGCCAGGGAACGGAAACTCCACACACACCTTCTTGAACGGTGGGAACCCCGACGGAAGACGCGCGAACCCTCGGCGTTTCTCCCGGGACGGAACTCGGACGGCCGGAGCGGCCCCGGGTCGCACGTGCGCGGATCCCGGAGCTCGCCCGGGCGCCGACTCCTACTCCGCGAAGCGGTAACCCACTCCGGGGTCGGTCTTGATGTACTTCGGGCCGTCGGCGGGCTCGATCTTGCGGCGCAGGTTGGCGATGTGGGCGCGCAGGACCTGGAAGTCGTCTTCGTACTCCACCCCCCACACCTCGACCAGGAGGGTGCGGTGGGTCATCAGCCGGCCGCGGTTGCGGGCGAGGGTGCGGAGGAGGGCGAACTCGGTCGGGGTCAGGTGGACGGTCTCGCCGTCGCGCTTCACGGTGCGGGCGGCGAGGTCGATCTCGAGGCCGTCGGCGACGATCGTCGGCTCCGCCCCCGAGGGCGCCGCGCGCCGCAGCACCGCTTCCAGGCGGGCGACCAGCTCGCGCGGGCCGAACGGCTTGGTCACGTAGTCGTCGGCGCCCGCCGCCAGCGCCTCGACCTTGCGGTCCTCCTCCCCCACCGCCGAGAGGACGAGGATCGGGATCTGCGTCCACTCGCGCAGCCGCCGCGTCACCTCGACCCCGTCGATGTCGGGCAGCATCAGGTCGAGGATCGCCGCCTCGGGCGGCTTCACCGCCGCCAGGTCGAGCGCCTCCTCCCCGCTCGCCGCGGTCACCGCCTCGAAGCCCGCGTCGCGCAGGATCACCCGCAGGGCGCGGAGGATCTGCGGCTCGTCGTCGCAGACGAGGATGCGGGCGGCCGGGCCGTCGCTCATGGACGCACCTCGCGGCGCGCCACGATGCCGTCGGCCGCGCCGCCACCGCCGGGCTCTCCTCCACCCTCATCACCCGGCACCTCGAAGGTGACGACGAAGCTCGACCCCTGCCCAGGCAGCGACTCGACCTCGACCTCTCCTCCGTTCGCCTCGATGAAGCCGCGGGCGATCGCCAGGCCAAGCCCGGAGCCTGCCCCGCTCGCCGCTCCCGGTGCCCGGTAGAAGGGTTCGAAGATGCGCTCGCGCAGGTTCTCCGGGATGCCCGGACCGCGGTCGACCACCCGCACCACCAGCCGCGACCCGACCAGCCGCGAGCGGACCAGCACCGGTTGCCCCTCGCCGTGGACGACGGAGTTCTCCAGCAGGTTGGCGAAGGCGCGCTCGAGCTGGGTCGGATCGGCGCTCAAGGGCGGCAGGTCGTCGTCGAGCGCGAGTCGCACCTGCTCACCGTGCGGGCCGATCGATTCGCGCGCCGCGTCGAGCAGGTCGACCAGGTCGATCGGCTCGCGATGCGGCTCGGCTTTGCCCGATTCGAGCCGGGAGACGTCGAGCAGGTTCTCGACCAGCCGCGAGAGCCGCTGCCCCTCCTCGACCACCGCGTCGGAGAGCTCACGGCGCTCCTCGCCGGTGACGCTGGGCGAGTCGAGCGCGGCACCGGCGGCGATGATCGCGGTCAGCGGCGTGCGCAGATCGTGGGAGACGGCGCGCAGCAGCGAGGTCTTCAGCTCGTCGGAGCGGCGCACCGCTTCGGCCTCGATCGCCTCGTCGCGCAGCCGGTCGCGCTCCGCCGCCAGCTCGGCCGCCTCGCGCAGCGCCCGGTCGGCCTCGTCGCGGCGGCGCTCCGACTCGGCGGCGCGGGCGCGGGCGAGCTCGGCGAGCGTCCCGGAGGCGATCGCGACGATCACGAAGACGACCAGGGCGACGATGTCGTGCTGGGCGTTGATCGAGAAGTCGCGCAGCGGCGGCAGGTAGAAGAAGTTGAAGGCGAGCGCGCTGAGGACGGCGGTCCCGATCCCCATCCAGAGTCCCCAGACCGTGGCGATGAGGAGCACCCCGGGGATGAAGACGATCCCCAGCGAGACCGGCTCGGCGACGGTTTCCAGCGCCGCCACCACCCCGGTCCCGATCCCGACGACGACGAGCGCGGCGACGATCCCTAGCCCCGTCGAGGGAGATCTGGCGCTGAGCCGAAACATCAGCGCAGCCTAGCCCCCAACCCTGGTCCCTTTGTCGCCCTGTGGGCGACAAAGGGACCAGGGTTACTCGTACTGCAAGCTCTCCAGAACGTCGAGCCGGGAGGCGCGTCGCGCCGGAAGGACCGCGGCCAGCACCCCGGCCAGGGCGGCGAGGACGAGCAGCACGACCAGCGACCCGATCGGATAGGAGAGCGTGAAGCCTTCGCTCTTCAGAGGCTGGGCGATCAAAGCCGCGAAGATCACCCCGAGGACCATCCCGAGGATCGCCCCGATCAGTGCCGTGATGACCGACTCGTAGCGGATCATCGTCCGCACCTGGCGCCGCGACATACCGATCGCCCGCAGCATCCCGAGCTCTCGGGTGCGTTCGTGGATCGAGAGCGCCAGCGTGTTCGCGATCCCGAAGAGCGAGATCAGGATCGCCAGGCCGAGCAACGCATAGAAGAGGTTCACCAGTTGGTCGACCTGGCTTTCGCGGCTTTCCTTGAGTTCTCCCTGATTCAGCACTTCGGCGATCGGGAATGCCACTTCGGCGCCTTTGGTGAGGAGCGCCTGCACCGTGGCTTCGTCGGCGCCGGACTCGGTTTCGACGAAGTCGATCCGGTCCTGTCGCTGGTCGAACACGCGGGCGATCACCGTCTGGGTGACCAGCACCGAGCCGAAGACGCCGAGCTTCGAGTGGAATTCGCCCACCACCGTGAACCGGGGCCGCCGACCGCTTTGGCTCAGCAGGCGGAAGCTGTCCCCGACCGTCAGGCCGTGCGAGGAGGCGAAGGAGTCCGAGACGATCGCCTGGCTACGCCCGAGATTGCGCAGCGCCGGCGGACCACCGCTCTTCCATTCGACCTTCACGGACCCTTCGATCCCGGGTGAGGGCGCCGTCACTTCTACCCCGCCGTCGCCGATCAGCTTGGCCTGCGCCGAACGAATCGTCTGCACCGATTCGACCCCCGGCACTTTGGCCGCCAGCCGGGCGGCGCCGGCGGGGATCGGCGAGAAGCCGTCGCTGTTCTGGATCACCAGACCGCCGGCGAAGTTTTCTTCGACCACCTGCGCCACCGTGCTCTTCAGGCCGGCGGCGAAGACGGTGACGAAGGTGACCAGCGCGAGCCCGATCATCAGAGCCGCGGCGGTGACCGCGGTGCGGCCCGGGTTGCGCTCCGAGTTCTCCCGCGCCAGCCGGCCGATCAGCCGCCGAACGCGCTCCAACGGCCAGCCCGCGACCCGAGCCAGCGCCGGCACCAGGCGCGGCGTGTAGAAGGAGCCGCCGATCACGATCAGCAGAGCGCCGATTCCGATCTTGGCGGCACGACCACCCGCGCCACCGCCGCCGCCGAGGCCGGCGACCAGCAACGCCAGCCCGGCCAAGGCCAGGAGCACCGAGAGGGCAAAGGCGACCACCCGTCTGCGGCGGCTCGGCGTCGGCACGAAGCCGTGGAGAGCAGCGATCGGCGGCACCCGGGTCGAGCGCAACGCGGGCACGAGCGAGGCGACGAACGTGACGATCACCCCGACCAGCAGCGAGACGACCACCGTCCGCGTCTCCAACACCAGCCCGGTAGTCGGCAGGTCGATCCCGAAGGTTTCGAAAAGCCCGTTCAGCGCCAACGCGACGAGGAAGCCGCCGCCGATCCCGAGGACCGCCCCGACCAGCCCGATCGCCAACGCTTCGATCAGGACCGAGGAGAGGATCTGCCGCCGCGAGGCGCCCAGGGTCCGCAGCATCCCGAACTCGGTCACCCGCTGGGCGACGGTGATCGAGAACGTGTTGAAGATGATGAAGGAGCCGACGAAGACGGCGATGAAGCCGAAGACGAGCAGGAACGTCTGCAGGAAGCTGAGGTTGTCGCGGATTTCTTCGGAGGAGCGATCCGCACTTTCGCTGCCGGTCTCGACCCGGACGTCCCGCGGCACCTCGGCTTCGATCCGCCGTTTCAGCGTCGCCGGCTCGACGCCTTTGGCGGCGGCGACGGAGATCTGGTCGAACCGGCCGCGCTTGTGGGTCAGCGCCTGGGCGACCGGCAACGTCACCTGGGCGATCGAGGCGCCGCCGAAGGAGGCACTGCCGAGCTGGGTGAAGCCGACCAATTCGAATTCCCGCAGCCGGCCCTCGCCGACCAGGCCGATCTTTTCGCCGAGCTCGAGGTGCGACGATTCCGCCGCCGCGCGATCGATCGATGCTTCGGTCGGGCCCCGCGGCCGGTGCCCTTCGACGTACTTCAGCGACTCCAGCTTCCCCGGCAGGGTCGAGGAGATGAACTTCGGGGCAAATTTGCTGCCGATCTTTTCGCCCTTCGAGTCGAAGAAGCCGCCCGGGGTGAAGATCGCGCCTGCTGCCTGCTGCACTCCGCGCGTCTGCTTGATCCGCGGCAACAGAGCCGCGCTCACCGTCGGCACTTCGCCGCTTTCCTGTTCGACCGGATTCTTCGCCGTGACGACGACGCTGGTCCCCTTCAGCGACTCGCTGAAGATTTCATCGAAGGCGGCGAAGATCGTGTCGGTGAGAACGTAGGAGCCGGCGACGAAGGCAACACCGATCACCACCGCGATCACGGTCGAGAGGGCTCGCATCTTGCGCGCCCAGACGCTCTTGAGCGCGAGTCCGGTCACGGCGGCTCAGTCGAGCTGCTTCATCAGCTCGATCACGTCGGCGGCCCCGCCCGGCGCCCCGTCCTGGACGATCTTGCCGTCGCGCAGGGTGATCAGCCGGTCGGCGTGGGCGGCGGCGACGGGATCGTGGGTGACCATCACCACGGTCTGGCGGAACTCGTCGACGGCGCGGCGCAGGAGGTCGAGAACGTCGGCGCTCGCCTTCGAGTCGAGGTTGCCGGTCGGCTCGTCGGCGAAGACGACCGCCGGTTTGGAGACCAGCGCCCGCGCCACCGCGACCCGCTGCTGCTGGCCGCCGGAGAGCTCCGCCGGCCGGTGCGTGCGTCGCTCCTGCAGGCCGACGGTCTGGATCAGCTGGTCGACCCAGGCGGCATCCGGCTTGCGGCCGGCGATCGAGAGCGGCAGCACCAGGTTCTCCTCCGCGGTCAAGACCGGCAGCAGGTTGAAGAACTGGAAGACGAAGCCGAGTTTGTCGCGGCGCAGCTCGGTCAGCGCGCCATCGTCGAGCTTGGTGATGTCGATCCCGTCGAGCGTGACCGTCCCCGAGGTGGGCGTGTCGAGCCCGGCGAGGATGTGCATCAGGGTCGACTTGCCGGAGCCCGACGGTCCCATGATCGCGGTGAAGCGATCGCGGTCGAAGGCGGTGCTGACCCCGTCGAGGGCGACCACCTCGGTCTCGCCGGAGCCGTAGACCTTCCGGAGCTCCTGGGCGACCACGACCTTTCCGTCGGTTGCTGCCACGCCCCCGCAAGGTATCGGGCCGGTCCCCGGCGTGCCGGCGCGACGGGATCGCTCAGCCGACCGCGCTGTCCATGCGGACCTCGAACGCCGGGCCGGTGAGCCGCAGCGGCGCGCCGCCGAGTATCGGGACGCGCAGCGAGCCCTTCCATTCGGCCCGCCCCCCGGCGCCGGCCCGGTAGAACCCGCGGCCGCTGTACGGCGCCGGAGGTTCGACCCGGGCCGTCCCGTTGCCGAGATCCCACTCGAGGGTGGCGGCCCCGCCGTACACCTGGGCACCGCGCTGGATCGTCATCCCTTCCCGCTTTTCGGTGCGGAAGGCGTTGAACTCGTACCGGACGCCGGCTTTGCTGTTGTCGCTGAAGAAGTAGAAGAGGCGGTTCGGGAACCCGGGCGGGGTCGCGCCTTCCAGCTCGACGCCGGTTTCAGCGTTCGGCCTGCTGCTCGCCGTGGCGGTTGCTCCTGAGCGGCGGCCGGCGCCGGTCGCGCAGCCGGTTCGCGGTCGGGCCTGAAACCACCCCTGCGCCCGGTGGGCATCGACGTGGGCGTAGTCGTGCTCGCCGCGGAACTCGATCGAACCGCGGAAGGTCCCCTGCTGCCAGCCTTCGAAATCGCCGCAGCCCAGCGGCCCTGCGTCCCTCGCCGGGGCGAAGCGGAGGTCGATCGCCCCGAGGCGGCCGAAGCGCGCCTCCACCGTCCCCGGACCGACTTTGGCGCCGACGTAGTAGTAGGCGACCTCGCCGTGGCGGTCGAGCAGCAGCCGGATCCCATCGCTGCCGAGCGCTCCGCGGCCTTGAATCCAGAAGCCGCCGGCATGCAGGTTGAACGTGAATCCGTGGCGGGCGACGCCGCCAGCAGAACCGAGACGATCACGAGCGCGCGGCGCATCCCGGCCGAAGAATACGCTGGACGGCCCATGCCGCTGATGGACGAATACGACGGCTTCCTGGTCGACCTCGACGGCGTCGTCTGGCTCGGCCGCGACCCGATCCCCGGCTCCCCCGAGGCGCTGGCGACGATGCTCGCGGCGGGCAAGGAGGTCGTCTTCGTCACCAACAACCCGAGCAAAGTGCCGGAGGCCTATGCCGAGCGGCTGCGGGAACTGGGGGTCGAGGTGGGGCCGGAGCGGATCGTCACCGCCGGGATCGTGGTGACCGAGCTGGCGCGGCAGGCGGCCGGACCGGGCGGCACCGCGCTGGTGCTCGGCCGCCAGCCGCTGCGCGAACTGATCGCCGGCGCCGGGCTGAGGCTGGTCGACCACGAACACCCGACCAAGGCCGCGGTGGTCGTCGTCTCCGGCTTCCGCGACTTCACCTACGACCACCTGCTGGCCTCGAAGCGGGCGCTCGACGCAGGCGCCGCGTTGGTCGCCACCAGCCACGATCCGACGATGCCGATGACCGGCGGCGAGTGGCCGGGCACCGGATCGATCCTGGCCGCCGTGGAAGTCGCCTCGGGGAAAGTGGCGGAGATCGCCGGCAAGCCCGAGCACCACCTCTTCGAGCTGGCCCTCTCGCGCATCCCCGCCGCGAAGCGGGTGGCGATGATCGGCGACCGCCTCTCCTCCGACATCGCCGGCGGCCACGCCGCGGGCCTCGACACGATCCTCGTCCAGAGCGGCACCTCCGAGGACCCCGCCAAGACGCCGGTGACCCCGACCCACACCGTCGCCAACCTCGCCGCCCTGGTCTGACCCCCCTCGGTGCGTTCGCACTTCTAGCCGCTATGCGGCCATTACTGCGAACTCACCGTTCGGCGACGAGCAGGGACTGCATCGCGCGGCCGAGGCGCCCGCGTTCGTCGCTCAGCACCGACTCGGCGGTGGCGTTGCCGCGCGGGCGCGGCAGGGTGATGGCGTCGACGCCGATCCATTCTCCCTCCGGTAGGCGCTCGATCTGCACGGTGAGGTCGACGTTGACGAAGACGAAGCGGCGGAAGTCGACGGCGCCGCTGATCCCGTTGCCGACGTCGGCGGCGATCAGCAGCCGCTCCAGCGGCCGCGGCTCCTCGCCCTCGACCAGCGGGTGGCGCATCCGCAGGAAGGCGGCAGCGGGACCGATCTCGGTGAAGGCGCCGGAGACGAAGCGGATCTCCATCGCCGTGTGGTAGCCGACGGTTTCCCCGGTGGGGAAGAAGTTCGCCGGCCCCGGCTCGCTCGGCAGCGCCGGGCCGGGTGGGATCGCGACCGCCTCGGCGGGCAGGTCGACCGGCGCCGTCCGCAGCCGCCAGCCGCGCGCCATCATCAGCACCTCGCCGTCGATCCGCAGCTCCGCCTCGACCATCTGCACGCGCCGGCCGGGCCGGACGATCCGCGCCTCGACCTCGACCGGGGCGATCGGGATCGAGCGCAGGATCTCGAAGGTCAGCCGCGAGACCTGGAAGTCCTCGGCTTCCGGCAGCAGCTCGAGCTCCCGCCCGAGCAGCGCCGCCGGCGGCCCGGCGTGCTGCGCCCCGGGATCCCACGGCCCCCGGGTCAGCTCGGTGGCGCGGTACTCGCCCCCGTCGGGCTCATAGAAGGCGGACACGGCCGCATCCTACGGAGCGGGCGCGCGCCTTCGCTTGCGTTCGGCGGGCGGTCAGCAGGCGTGGCTGCCGAAGGACTCGGTCCAGACGGCGGCGCCGGAATAGCCTTCGAGCTGGCCGACCCGTTGGCCGATGCCGATTTCGGTGTACGGGCCGAGGATGTTTTCGTGGTGCTCGGGCGATTCGAGCCAGCGGGTGACGATCGAGCGCACGGTCGCGTAGGAGCCCGTTCCCCAGGCGATGTTCTCGGCGACCTTCCAGCAGCCCTTCAGGTAGCCGAACTGCTGATCCCAGAAGTAGAAGCTGCGCCCGCAGGCGTAGTGGCTGAATTCGTTGCAGCCGAGGATGTCGATCGACTTCTGGGTGGCGGCCCGGCCCAGCCGGCGGTTCGCCTTCAACGGCGCGAGGCCGTTCGCCGCGCGGGCGTAGTTCGTCATGCAGAGGACCACCCCAGCCCCTTCTTCGGCCGACAGGCCCGGAGTGGTTTGATTGGGGCAGGCTTCTTCCGGCGCAACTTCGCCGGGAGAGAAGGCAGGCGTCGGCGTCACCGCGACGCGCTTGGAACGCACGCCGCGCCCATCGGCGGCGGCGCTGAAGAGAAGCACGCAGACTCCCGTCCAAAGAAGGATGGAAGCCAATTTGAATTTCATATGAGGCCCTTCGGGACCCGGTAAGAAATCGGTAAGAAACGCCCCGTACTCTGGACTCAGAGACGAAAGGAGATTGGACATATGTCCAACAAAGTCATCAAAAGTGATGAGGAGTGGCGTCAGGAGCTGACCCCGGAGCAGTACGAGGTCACCCGCCGCGGCGGCACCGAGCGCGCCTTCACCGGCCCTTACGTAAACGAGAAGGGCGAGGGCAGCTACAAGTGCGTCGGCTGTGGGACCGAGCTGTTCAGCTCAGGGACGAAGTTCGACTCGGGCACCGGCTGGCCCAGCTTCACCGAGCCCGCCAACCTCGAGCACGTCGAACTGCGGCCGGACGACACCTACGGGATGCGCCGCACCGAGGTCGTCTGCAAGACCTGCAACGCCCACCTCGGGCACGTTTTCGACGACGGCCCGCGCGACCAGGGCGGGACGCGTTACTGCATCAACGGCTGCGCGCTGGACTTCGAGCCGTCAAGCCAGGGCTAGGTCGTCCCGCCGGCCCCGAGGTAGCTGAACTTCACGGCCAGCGCGACCGCCTCGGTCCGAGTATCCACCTCGAGCTTGGCGATCGCGTTGCGCACGTGGGTGTGCACGGTCGCCGGGCTGAGCTGAAGCCGTTCGGCGATCTCTTTCACCCGCAGGCCCTCGGCGAGCAGCTCGAGGATCTGGCGCTCCCGCGGTGAGAGCTCCAGCAGTTTCTCCACCTCGGAGGGCTTGCCGCCGGCAAAATCGCCGCCGAGGAAGGTGCCGCCGCCGGTCACCGCTTTGACCGCCTTGGCGATGTCCTCGGCGGGGGCCGACTTCAGCACGTAGCCACTCGCCCCGGCCCGCAGCGCCAAGGCCAGCAGGTCCGGCTGGGCGTGGGCCGTGAAGATGATCACCTTGGTCCGCGGGCGCACTTTCAGCACCTCGCGGGTCGCCTCGATGCCGTCGCGCTTCGGCAGCTCGACGTCGATGATCAGGACGTCGGGCTCCAGCTCCTTCACCACGTCGACCACATCGCGGCCATTTCCCGCCTCGCCGACGATCTCGACGATGCTCGAATCGGCCATCCGGGCCTTGATCGCCTCGCGGACGATCTCGTGGTCGTCGCAGAGGACGACGCGCCTTGCCTCGCGTACGGTGGTGCTCATCGGGCTGAGATTCTTTCAGGACAGCCGTATCGATGCAAAGAATTAGGTAGAGAAAAGCTTCCGTCCGCTTCTTGCCGGTTCTCGATCAAGGCGATGATCGTCCTTCCGACCGCGGTCGCGGTCCCGTTGAGAGTGTGCACCGCTTCCGGAGATTCGCCGCCGCCAGGCCGATACCTACAACCGAGGCGCCGTGCCTGGTAATCGGTGGTATTCGAGCAGGAGGTCACCTCGCGGTAGCGCTCCTGGGACGGGATCCAGGCCTCGCAGTCGTACTTCTTCGCCGCCGGGGCGCCGAGGTCGCCGACCGCGATGTTCACCACCCGGTAAGGAATCTCCAACTTTCCGAGGATCGACTCCTCGATCGAGAGCAGCCGCTCGTGCTCCTCCTGCGAGGCCGAAGGCTCGACGAACGAGAACATCTCGACCTTGTCGAACTGGTGGACGCGGAAGATGCCGCGGGTGTCGCGCCCGGCGGCGCCCGCCTCGCGGCGGAAGCAGGTCGAGAAGGCGCAGTAGCGGAGCGGCAGGTCGGCGGCGTCGAGGATCTGGTCGGCGTGCAGCCCGGCCAGCGCCACCTCCGAGGTGCCGGTGAGGAAGAGCTCGTCCTTCTCGATCTCGTAGATCTGCTCGCGCGCCTCGGGGAAGTAGCCGGTTCCCTCCAGCGCCTCGGCGCGGACCAGCACCGGCGGGACCACCGGCTCGTGGCCCTCGGCGCGGACGGTGTCGATCGCCAGCCGCACGAGCGCCAGCTCGAGCAGCACCAGGTCCCCCTTCAGGTAGGAGAAGCGGGAGCCGGAGAGGCGCGCGGCGCTCTCCATGTCGATCACCCCGAGCTCGGTGCCGATCTCCAGGTGGTCGCGCGGCTCGAAGTCGAAGTGGGGCTTCTCGCCGACCTCGCGGATCACCACCGCGTCCTCCTCGGCGAGCCCGTCGGGAGCGTCCGGGTCGGGGATGTTCGGCAGCGCCAGGGTCAGCTCGCGCAGGCCGCCCTCGATCGCCTCCAGCTCCTCTTTGCCGGCGTCGATCGTCTCGCGCAGCTTCGCCACCGCGGCGATCTCCGCCTCGGCGTCGCCGCCCTCGCGTTTGATCTCGCCGATCCGCTTGGAGGCGGCGTTGCGCTCGGCCTGGGCGTCCTCGACCTGCGGCAGCAGCTCGCGCCGGCGGGCGTCCAGGGCCAGCAGCTCGTCGACCTCGCCGCCCGCGCCGCGCCGTGCCAAAGCCGCTTTCACCCGCTCGGGGTCGGAGCGGAGCAGCTTCAGGTCGAGCATTAGGCGCCTACGGTTCTGACGGCCCGGTCTTCTGGCCCGGACGCGGCGAGTTCTCGGCAGCGGACCCGGCGTACTTCGCGACGAACTTGGCGACCGCTTCGGCTTCCTTGCCGACAACGATGTTCTGGGGCATGATCGCGCCGGAGAAGCCGCCGTTCTGGATCGCGAAGAGGACGTCGTTGTAGCTCTCTTCGCGCTGGTTCAGATTCGGGCCCTGGGTCCGCTCGCCGCGGTTGCCGCTCCCCTGGGTCCCGGCCGCGCTCAGCGTGTGGCAGCCCGAGCAATGGGTGGCGAAGAGGACCGCCCCGTTGTAGTTCGGGTTGTCCTGCTTGACCGCGAGGCCTTCTTCGCCGTACCCACAGGCAGAGATGCCGAGGGCGGCGGCAATCACCGCGGCTATCAAGATCATCGCTTTCGGACGCACGCGGCGCGGATCATATTGTTTGGCGCCGATCCCGACTGTCTGCCGATGCCGAGCCCCGACCCAGACACCTTCAGAACCGCGATGGCAAGCCTTCCGACGGGGGTCACGATCGTGGCCACCAGCGGCGATGACGGTCCCGCCGGAGCGACCGCGAACGCCGTCACCTCGCTCTCGATCGACCCGATGCTGATGCTCGCCTGCCTCGATCGCGGCTCCCGTACCCTGCTCGCGGTCCAGGCCGCCGACCGCTTCTCGGTCTCCGTCCTCCACGACGGCCAGGAGGGCGTCGCCCGCTCCTTCGCCACCAAGGCGCCGGTCGCCGAGAAGTGGGCCGGCGTCGCCTGGAGCGAGCGCGACGGCCTCCCGGCGATCGACGACGCCCTCCTCTGGGTCGCCTGCGACCTCCAGGACGTGATCGCCGCCGGCGACCACGTGATCCTCACCGGCGCCGTCACCGACCTCGCCACCGCCAGCGGCGTCCCGCTGGTGTTCCACGGCGGCGACTACCAGCCGCTGGGATAGGGACGGGGCACTTCGGGGCGCCTGCGGCGGGCTTCGGGGCGCCTGCGCCGGGACGGTGCGATTCGTA
>ERZ778021.2158-NODE-2158-length-18821-cov-10.479378_pt1 | contig 18821 bp, 13 predicted proteins | sample MGYA00375751_ERZ778021 | MGnify/ENA primary metagenome ERZ778021 (study PRJEB29350, sample SAMN05389814) | bioreactor metagenome | isolation source: Thiocyanate stock bioreactor | place: South Africa: University of Cape Town | collected 2013-08-29 ... | reverse complement strand
TGCCCCTGCTGCGCAGCCCGCTGGAGCCCTGGCGCACCTGGTTCGCCGCCGCCGGGCTGGACTGGGGCGAGCCGCGTGAGGGCTCGCAGTTCAACGACGTGGGCCTGATGTGCGACGCCGCGGCCGCCGGCATGGGCGTGGCGCCCGTGCGGCTCAAGCTGGGCGCGCCCTGGCTGGAGCGCGGCACGCTGGTGCGGCTGTTCGACACCGTGGCGGCCAGCCCCTACGCGCACTACCTGTGCTGGAAAACCGGCACCATGGAGCGCTGGGAGTGCGCGGCCTTCGCCGAGTGGCTGCGCCGCGCCATGGTGTGAACACGGTTTTCAATCAAAACAGGCCCCAGCCCTTATCCAGCGAGCGCAAGAAGCTATCAAAACATGAGTAATCCGCCCAGCCCCTCCGAACGCGCCGCGCGCCAGCGCGAGGTCGTCCAGGCCCTCTCGGCCTGCGTGCCGCCGCACGCCCTGCTGTGGCAGGCCGAGGACACCACGCCCTACGAGTGCGACGGCCTCACCGCCTACCGCCAGCGCCCGCTGGTGGTCTGCCTGCCCGAGACCGAGGAGCAGGTGCAGGCCGTGCTGCGCGCCTGCCACCGCCTGCAGGTGCCCGTGGTGGCGCGCGGCGCGGGCACCGGCCTGTCGGGCGGCGCCATGCCGCACGCGCTGGGTGTGACGCTGTCGCTCGCCAAGTTCAACCGCATCCTGCGCGTCGATCCGGCCAGCCGCAGCGCCACCGTGCAGTGCGGCGTGCGCAACCTCGCCATCAGCGAGGCCGCCGCCGCGCACGGCCTGTACTACGCGCCCGACCCGAGCAGCCAGATCGCCTGCACCATCGGCGGCAACATCGCCGAGAACTCGGGCGGCGTGCACTGCCTGAAGTACGGCCTGACGGTGCACAACGTGCTGCGCGTGCGCGGCTACACCATGGAGGGCGAGCCCATCGCGTTCGGCAGCCACGCGCTCGACACCCCGGGCCTGGACCTGCTGGCCGCCGTGATCGGCAGCGAGGGCATGCTGGCCGTGGCCACCGAGATCACCGTGCGCCTCATTCCCCGGCCGCAGCTGGCGCGCTGCATCATGGCCAGCTTCGACGACGTGCGCAAGGCCGGCGACGCGGTGGCGGCGGTGATCGCCGCGGGCATCATCCCGGCGGGCCTGGAGATGATGGACAAGCCCATGACCGCCGCCGTGGAGGACTTCGTCAAGGCCGGCTACGACCTCGCGGCCGAGGCCATCCTGCTGTGCGAGAGCGACGGCACGCCCGAGGAGGTGGAGGAGGAAATCCAGCGCATGAGCGCGGTGCTGCGCGGCGCGGGCGCCACGGCCATTTCGGTCAGCCAGGGCGAGGAGGAGCGCCTGCGCTTCTGGAGCGGGCGCAAGAACGCCTTCCCGGCCAGCGGCCGCATCAGCCCGGACTACATGTGCATGGATTCGACCATCCCGCGCAAGCGCCTGGCCGACATCCTGCTGGCCATCGCCGCGATGGAGAAGAAATACGGCCTGCGCTGCGTCAACGTGTTCCACGCGGGCGACGGCAACCTGCACCCGCTGATCCTGTTCGATGCCAACGACCCCGACCAGCTGCACCGCTGCGAGCTGTTCGGCGCCGACATCCTGGAGACCAGCGTGGCCATGGGCGGCACCGTGACCGGCGAGCACGGCGTGGGCGTGGAGAAGCTCAACAGCATGTGCACCCAGTTCACCGCCGAGGAGAACGCGCAGATGGCCGCGCTCAAGCAGGCGTTCGACCCCGCCGGGCTGCTCAACCCCGGCAAGGTGGTGCCGACCCTGCACCGCTGCGCCGAATACGGAAAGATGCTGGTGCGCGGCGGCCGGATCGCGCACCCGGACTTGCCACGGTTCTGAGCGAAAAATGGCTCCAGCGCCCGCCCAGCGTGCGCTGGCAGCTATTTCATTGATAGCGAATCACTGGTCGCGCTGCGGTGTGCGCCGTGCCGCGGCCGCCTCCTGGTGCTCCTGCTCCCGCAGCTCGCGCAGGCGCCGCACGTTGGCCAGCATGGCCTCGCGCTGCGCGCGCGTCAGCACCGGCACGCGGAACGACGCCGGCACGCCGTCTTGCGGCACCTCCGCCGCATCGGGCGGCGGCAGGCTGGGAGGAGGGAGGGGGGAACGCTGGGACATGCGCGCAACTCCAAGATCGGCTCCCGGACCCGCAACTTCCGCGCGCTGGCGCGCCGCCATGGCCTGGGGAGCATTTCACTAAGAAACGTAACTGTTACGCAATCATACTACGTGACTATTTTCGCGAATCAACCTGCTGTGCCACCGCATCCCTAGTGTGATTGCATGCAGGAAGCAAGAACCCAATTTGCGCAACGGTTACGCGATGCCATGGCCGCGGCGGGCTACGAGGCCAAGCCGGCGGTGCTGGAGCGCGAATTCAATACGCGCCACTGGGGCAAGCCGATGACCCTGCACGGCGTGCGCCGCTGGCTGCTGGGCGAGACCATGCCGGACCACAAGAAGCTCGTGACGCTGGCCGAGTGGCTCGGAACCAGCGTGCAGGAGCTGGGCTACGGCGAGCGCGCGGCGGCGGCCCCGGCCGCCCGTTCGCAGCCGCTGTGGCATGCCGGCATGGGCTACCAGGACCGCGAGCTGTTCGAGGTCTACCTGCGCCTGCCCGTGCCCCAGCGCCGCCTGGCACGCGATGTGATCCTCGCCATCGCACGCGCCCACGCGGCCGAGGAGGCGGAGCGCAAGGCCCGCTGACGCACGCCCCAAAGCACAAAGGCCACCCGCGGGTGGCCTTTGTGCTTTGGGCGATCCGGGCGTGCCGTCAGCCGCGCGGCGCCACCTGGTCCAGCGCGTCGCGCAGGTGCCCCACGGTGCGCTCCACGTTGTGCCATTTCTCCAGGCCGAACAGGCCGATGCGGAAGGTCATGAAGTCCGCGCCCTCGTCGCACTGCAGCGGCACGCCCGAGGCGGTCTGCAGGCCCACGGCGGCGAACTTGCTCGCGTTCTGGATGCCGGGGTCGGTGGTGTAGCTCACCACCACGCCGGGCGCCTTCCAGCCCTCGGCGGCCACGCTGGGAAAGCCGCGCGACTCCAGCAGCGCGCGCACCTGGGCGCCCAGGGCGATCTGCTCGTCGCGCACCTTGGCCAAGCCGTAGGCGCGCGTCTCCAGCATCACGTCGCGCAGGCGCACCAGCGCGTCGGTGGGCATGGTGGTGTGGTAGGCATGCTGGCCTTTTTCGTAACCTTCGGCGATCTGCATCCACTTCTTCAGGTCGCACGAGAAGCTGCTGCTCTGCGTGCCGTCGATGGCTTCACGCGCGCGCGCGCTGAGCATCACCATGGCGCAGCAGGGCGAGCCGCTCCAGCCCTTTTGCGGCGCGGAAATCAGCACGTCCACGCCGGTGGCCTGCATGTCCACCCACATGGCGCCCGAGGCCACGCAGTCGAGCACGAACAGCGCGCCCACCTCGTGCGCCGCGGCGCTCACGGCGCGCAGGTAGTCGTCGGACAGGAGGATGCCGCTGGCCGTCTCCACGTGCGGCGCGAACACCACCTTCGGCCTTTCGGCGCGGATGGCGGCCGCCACTTCGGCGGCCGGGCAGGGCGCCCAGGGGGCCTGCGGGCCATCGCCCTGCTTGCGCGCCTTGCACACCACGGCGCCGCCGCCCAGGCCCTTGTCGGCGTCGAAGATCTGTGTCCAGCGGTAGCTGAACCAGCCGTTGCGCACGATCAGCACCTTCTCGCGGTTGGCGAACTGGCGCGCCACGGCCTCCATGCCGAAGGTGCCGCTGCCGGGCACGAGCACGGCGGTGTGGGCGTGGTAGACCTCCTTGAGCGTGGCCAGGATGTCCTGCATCACGCCGGTGAAGCGCCTGGACATGTGGTTGAGCGCGCGGTCGGTGTAGACCACCGAGAATTCGAGCAGGCCATCGGGATCGATATCGGGCAGGAGTCCAGGCATAGGGAGGTGTTTCCGTCGGTCAAAGGGATCGGGGCATTGTGGCACGCCCCTTCCAGGGCGCGGCAGGGCGCGGCGGGTGGCGTTGGCTACACTCGTGCGCGATACCACCATGCCTTCCGCCCCAAGATCTTCCGCCGGCGTGGCGCTGGAAGGGAAGCTCCACCCCCCCAGGCTGGCGCCCGGCAGCATCCCGCGTCACAAGCTGCTGGCCCTGCTGGAGCAGGCGCCGCACTGGCGCGTGCTGCTGCTGCGCGCCCCGGCGGGCTACGGCAAGACCACGCTCATGGGCCAGCTGTTCGCGCAACTGGCGTGCCAGCCCGGCACCTCGTGCCACTGGCTGACGCTGGACCCGCGCGACGACGACCCGCTGCACCTGCTCACGCACCTGCAGGCCGCCATGGACCGCCATGGGGATGGCGCGGCCGATGCGCCCGTGCCCGACCTGGGCCTGTGGCTCAACACGGTGGCGCGCCGCGGTGGCGGCGCGGTGCTGTTCCTGGACGAATTCGAGTCGGTGCGCGGGCAGGCCACGGTGCAGCTCATCCACCAGCTGCTGCGCTTCGCGCCAGCCAACCTGCGCGTGGTCGTGAGCACGCGCCCGCACGCGCGGCTCGCGCTGCACCGCCTCAAGGCCAGCGGCTGGCTGCTGGAGTGGGACGCGCGCCAGTTGCGCTTCGACGACGAGGAAACCCGCGCCCTGCTGCGCCACGGCGACGCCGCGCGCGCGCCCGCAGCCTGGCTGGAGCTGCTGGCCCAGCGCTGCGAGGGCTGGCCCGCCGCGCTGCGCCTGGGCACGCTGGCGCTGCACCACGGCGAGGCGCCGCCGCGCTTCCTCGACACGCTGCACGACGGCGGCTCCGACCTCGCCAGCTACCTGGCCAGCGAAATCCTGGAGCAGCAGCCGCCCGCGCACCGTGACTTCCTGCTCGACACCAGCATCCTGCGCTACCTGCTGCCGCCGCTGTGCGACGCGCTGTGCGAGCGCGGCGGCAGCGCGGCGCTGCTGGAGGACATGGGCCGCCACCTGCAGTTCCTCACCCCGCTGGGCCCGAGCCAGGGCGGCGCCTGGCGCTGCCACTCGCTGCTGCAGGACTTCCTGCGCAAGCGCCTGGATGCGCTGCACCCCGGCCGCGCCGCGCTGCTGCACCGCAAGGCCGCCGCCTGGCTGGAGGCCGAGGGCCTGCTGATCGAGGCCATCGGCCACGCGCTGGACAGCGGCGACGCGGCCTTCGCCGCCGCGATGGTGGCGCGCGCCGCCCGGCCGCTGGTGCGCAGCGGCCACCTGGCCACGCTGCAGCACTGGATCGCGCGCCTGCCCGCGCACATCGCCGACGGCCATCCCGGCATCGTCTGGGCCGCCGGGCGCGCCCACACCTACTTCCACCAGTTGGAGGAGGCGCGCGCGCGCCTGCGCCAGTTGCTGGCGCTGTCCACGCAGCAGGACTTCGACCGCCTCACCTGGGAGGACTACCTGGCGCTGGAGGCGCTGCTCGCGGCCGCCGAGGACGACGTGGCGCAGACCATGCAGGTGACGCAGCACAACCTGCCCCAGGCCCACGGCGACTATGCGCGCGGCATCATGCTCAACGTGCGCGCGCACGGCGAGATCGCGCAGCACCATTTCGACGCCGCGCTGGCGCTGCTCGACCAGGCCGACCTGCACAACCGCAAGGCCTCCAACCTGTTCGGCCTGTCGGCCGCGCTGGGGCTGCGCGCCGCCATCTGGAGCTCGCGCGGCGCGCTGCAGCGCGCCCTGGCCTGCTACAGCGGCATGGGCACCGACGGCCAGCACGCGCAGCATGCCGCGCTGGGCTCGGGCCTGCGCTGCGAGCTGCTGTACGAGACCGACCAGCTCGACGCCCTGCAGGCCCTGCTGGCGCTGCACGCGCCGCACGCCGACGACTACCTGGCCACCGACCTGGTCATCGGCGCCTACCTGGCGGCGGCGCGGCTGCAGTTCGCGCGCGGCGACGGCGGCGGCGCGCAGGCCATCCTCGACGAGGCGCTGGCGCGCTCGCTGCAGCGGCGCTTTCACCGCCTGGAATTCGCCTGCCGCTGGGAGAAGGTGCGCCTGGCCACGCTGGCGGGCCAGCTCGCGCAGGCGCGCGCGCTGGTGCCCGCCGCCCTGCCTGGGGAGGGCAGCTTTCACTTCGCCACCGACACCGAGGCCTGCGACATCGCCTGGCTGCGGCTGCAGGTGCGCGACGGCCAGGCACGCCAGGCGCTGCCCGCCATCGCGCAGCACGAGCGCCAGGCGCGCGCCACGCAGCGCGGCTGGCGCGCGCTGAAGCTGTCGGTCCTGCGCGCCTGCGCGCTCGGCGCGCTGGGCGACGCCCCGGCCGCGCATGCGGCGCTGGCCGCCGCGCTGGCCGAGGGCAGCCGCCACGGCTTCGTGCGCAGCTTCGCCGACGAAGGCGCGCCCGTGCTCGGCCCCATCGCCGCCTGGCTCGCGCCGGGCGCCGCGCTGCCGGCCGGCGTGCCGCGCGAGTACGCGCAGCAGGTGCTGGCGGCCGGGGCGCTGCCGCCCGCCGCACCGGCCGCCGTGGACGCGGACGAGGGCTTCAGCGCGCGCGAACGCGCACTGCTGCAGGCACTGGCCCAGGGCCAGCAGAACCGGGAGATCGCCAGCCGCCAGGGGCTGGCGGAAAACACGGTCAAGTGGTACCTCAAGCGGCTGTACCTCAAGCTCGACGCGCGCAACCGCGCCCAGGCCATCGCCCAGGCGCGGCGCCTGCGCCTGCTCGATTGACACCTGCGCGACTGCCCGGCCTAGCGACAAACCCTAGCTCCACCCGAACAGGTGGTGACGCGCCGCGCCCCCCTTTCCTAGACTGCCCCGCACAACAACGACGGAGACACCGCCCCCAGGGCGGCTGGCAGACACGATGACCACAGCCTTGGCAACCCGCCCCGCGGCGGATGTGACACTGGACGAAAAATACGAGCTGGCGAGCGGCTGGACCTTCATGTCCGGCACGCAGGCGCTGGTGCGCCTGCCGCTGCAGCAGCGCCTGTGCGACGTGGCCGCCGGGCGCAACACGGCGGGCTTCATCAGCGGCTACCGCGGCTCGCCGCTGGGCCGCTACGACATGGAGCTGTGGCGCAACGCCGAGCGGCTGAAGGCGCACCACATCCACTTCCAGCCCGGCGTGAACGAGGACCTGGCGGCCACCGCCGTGTGGGGCTCGCAGTACGTGGGCATCTTCCCCGGCGCGCGCTACGACGGCGTGTTCAGCATCTGGTACGGCAAGACGCCCGGCGTGGACCGCAGCGCCGACGTGCTGCGCCACGCCAACGCCGCGGGCACCGCGCCCTGGGGCGGCGCGCTGGCGCTGTGCGGCGACGACCACGCGGCCAAGTCCTCCACGCAGGCCGCGCAGTCGGACCAGATCCTGATCGCCACCGGCATCCCCGTGCTCTATCCGGCCAACGTGCAGGACATCCTCGACTTCGGCCTGCACGGCATCGCCATGAGCCGCCATGCCGGCTGCTGGGTGGGGCTCAAGCTGGTGACCGACGTGGTCGAGTCCTCGGGCAGCGTGCAGGTGGGCGTGGGCCGCCCGCATACCACCGCGCCCGCGCCGCTGCCTACGCAGCCGGCCGACGGGCTGAACATCCGCCGCTTCGACGGGCCGCTGCCGCAGGAGGCGCGCCTGTACGAGCACAAGCTGCACGCCGCGCTGGAGTACGCGCGCGCCAACGGGCTCAACCGCGTGGCGCTCGACAGCGCCGCGCCGCGCCTGGGCATCGTCGCGGCGGGCAAGAGCTACGCCGACGTGCGCCAGGCGCTGCTGGAACTGGGGCTGGACGAAGCCGCCGCCAGCGCCCACGGCATCCGGCTGCTGAAGGTCGGCATGGTCTGGCCGCTCGATCCGCACGCCATCGAGGACTTCGCCCAGGGCCTGGAGACGCTGCTGGTGGTGGAGGAAAAGCGCAACGTGCTGGAGGACCAGATCAAGGCCATCCTGTTCGACGCGCCGGGCCTGCGCGGCGTGCGCGTGGCCGGCAAGTACCACGGGGCCAACGGGTGGGCGCGCGAGCGCGGCGCGCCGGGCCTGCCGTCGACGGGCGAGCTGGCGCCGCCGGCCATCGCCGCGCTGGTCGCGCGGCTGCTCGGCCTGCCGGGCTGCGAGGGCGCCGCCCCGGCCGCCGTTCCCAAGGGCGGGCCGGTGCGCCTGCCCAACTTCTGCTCCGGCTGCCCGCACAACACCTCCACCCAGTTGCCCGAAGGCAGCCGCGCGCTGGCGGGCATTGGCTGCCACGCCATCGCCTCGCTGCAGCGGCCGCAGACCACCGGCACCATTTCGCACATGGGCGGCGAGGGCGTGATGTGGGTCGGCCAGGCGCCGTTCACCGACGAGCCGCATGTCTTCGCCAACCTGGGCGACGGCACCTACTTCCACTCGGGCTTCCTGGCCATCCGCCAGGCCGTCGCGGCCAAGGTGCGCATCACCTACAAGCTGCTGGTCAACGGTTTCGTCTCCATGACCGGCGGCCAGCCGGTGGACGGCGAGCTGTCGGTGCCGCAGATGGCCGCCGAGCTGCTGGCCGAGGGCGTGGGCCGCATCGTGGTGGTGGCCGACGACCCGGGCCGCTACGACGGCGTGGCGCTGCCCCCGGGCGTGGCCGTGGAGCACCGGCGCGCGCTGGAGCGCGTGCAGCGCGAACTGCGCGAATTCACCGGCGTGTCGGTGCTGGTCTACGACCAGGTGTGCGCCACCGAGCGCCGCCGCCTGCGCAAGCGCGGCAAGGCCCCCGACCCGGACCAGCGCAGCTTCATCAACAGCGCCGTGTGCGAGGGCTGCGGCGACTGCAGCGCCAAGTCGAACTGCATGTCCATCGAGCCGCTGCCCACCGAACTGGGGCGCAAGCGGCGTATCAACCAGTCGTCGTGCAACAAGGATTTTTCCTGCGTCGAGGGCTTCTGCCCCAGCTTCGTCACCGTGCACGGCGCCACGCCCCGGCGCGGCAAGGCGCGCGCGCTGCCCGAGTCGGACCTGGCGCTGCCCGAGGCCGCCTTGCCCGCGTTCGACGGCGCGCGGCCCTACGGCGTGCTGGTCACCGGCATCGGCGGCACGGGCGTGGTGACGGTGGGCGCCATCCTGGGCATGGCCGCGCACCTGGACGGCAAGGCCGCCAGCACGCTCGACGTGACGGGCCTGGCGCAGAAGTACGGCGCCGTGATGTCGCACATCCGCATCGCCGCCGACGCGGCGCAACTGCAGTCCACGCGGCTGGCGGCGGGCGAGGCCGACCTGCTGGTGGGCTGCGACCTGGTGGTCAGCGCCGGGGACGAGGCGCTGTCCAAGTTCCGCGCCGGGCGCACCCGCGCCGTGGTGGACACCAGCGTGGCGCCCACCAGCGAATTCACGCGCAACCCCGACTGGCAGCTCGACGCGCAGGCGCTGCAGCAGCGCATTGCCGCCGCCGCGGGCGGCGACGCGCAGCTCGCCCTGGTCGAGGCCACGCGCCTGGCCGTGGCGCTGATGGGCGACACCATCGCCGCCAACCTGTTCCTGCTGGGCTTTGCCTGGCAGCGCGGCTGGCTGCCGGTGGCGCGCGCGGCCATCGAGCGGGCCATCGCGCTGAACGGCGTGAGCGTGGACTTCAACCTCAAGAGCTTCCTGTGGGGCCGCCGCGCCGCGCACGACGGCGCCGCCGTGCAGGCGCTGGCCGTGCCCGCCGGCACGCAGAAGGTGGTGCAGTTCCAGCCGCGCCTGGCGCGCCTGGCCGACGTGCTGGCCGACCGTGGCGCGCGCCTGGCTGCGTTCCAGAACCCCGCCTACGCCGAGCGCCACGCCCGCCTGGTGCAGCGCGTGGCGGCGGCCGAGCAGGCCGCCGGCGGCGGCGAGCGCCTGGCCACCGCCGTGGCGCGCTACTACTTCAAGCTGCTGGCGTACAAGGACGAGTTCGAGGTGGCGCGCCTGTACAGCACGCCCGAATTCCGCGCCGAACTGGCGCAGGCCTTCGAGGACGGCTACCAACTGCACTTCCACCTCGGCGCCTGGCCCTTCGCAGGCAAGGACCCGGTGACGGGCCTGCCGCGCAAGCGCGAACTCGGGCCCTGGGCCTGGCACGCGCTGCGCCTGTTGGCGCGCCTGCGCGGCCTGCGCGGCACGGTGCTGGACCCGTTCCGCCACAACGCCGAACGGCGCCTGGCGCTGCGCCTGATCGCCGACTACGAGCAGGACGTGGAGCGCCTGCTCGCCGGCCTCACGCCCGAGCGCCTGGCGCTGGCCATCGAGACGGCGCAGTGGCCCGAGCAGGTGCGCGGCTTCGGCCACGTGCGCGAGGCCAGCGTGCAGAAGACCGGCGCGCTGCGCGCCGCCCTGGCGCAGCGCTGGGCGCAGGCCGACGCGCCCCAGCAGGCGCGCGCGGCCTGAGCTATCAAAAAAAGAGCTGCTTGCGCTTGCTGCAAGCCATTTCCGTGGCTGTTTCACATCGAAAACAGTCATGGGCAAGCGCGAGCAGCTATCAATTCAGTAGTCCACCCACCACCGACACCAAGGAGCGAGACATGACGCACATTCCCCACTTCACCCGCCGCGCCGCGGTCCTGGCCGCCGCGCTGGGCGCCATGCTGGGCGCCGCGCCCGCCCGCGCGCAGGGCGAGCCGCCGATCAGGATCGGCATCAGCACGGCGGTGCAACTGCAGATCGGGCGCGACACGCGCGACGGCGCGCAGCTCGCCATCGACGAGATCAACGCCAAGGGCGGCCTGCTCGGGCGCAAGCTGGCGATGGTGGTGGCCGACGAGACCGAGGACCCGGAGAAGGGCATCAGCGCCATCAAGAAGCTGACGGCCGACGAGAAGGTGGACGCCATCGTCGGCGGCTACACCTCGGGCGTGGTGCTGGCGCAGCTGCCGCACATCGCGGCGGCCAAGACGGTGTACATCAACGTGGGCGCGGCCTCGCCCGCCATCAACGCCAAGGTCAAGCAGAACTACGAAGCCAACAAGTACATCTTCCGCATCGGCACGCTCAACTCGCTGCACCTGGCGGGCGGCCTGGTGAGCTACATGACCGACTACCTGCACGGCGAGCTGGGCATGAAGAAGTTCGCCATCGTCGGCGAGAGCGCCAAGTGGGTGCAGGACCTGATCCCCGTGCTCAAGCGCGGCGCCACGGCCAAGGGCCTGGACGTGGTGATGGCCGAGACCTTCGACACCGGCACCACCAACTTCTCGCCGCTGCTGTCCAAGGTGAAGAACAGCGGCGCCGAGTACATGGTGGTGATCCTGTCGCATGCCTCCAGCGACGTGCTGGCCAAGCAGTGGTACGACGCGCGCATACCCGTGCCCTACGGCGGCATCGACGTGAAGGGGCAGGACACCGATTTCTTCGAGCGCGTGGGCGGCAAGGCCGTCACCGCCGTGGCGGGCAACTACATCGTGCGCGCGCCGCTGTCGCCGCGCACCCTGCCGTTCCTCGACGCCTTCAAGGCGCGCTACAAGCGCGAGACGGTGTACACCGGCGCGGGCGCCTACGACGCCGTGCACGCCTGGGCCGACGCGGTGGCGCGCGCCAATTCGGTTCAGGCCGATGCCGTCATCAAGGCGCTGGAGAAGGTGGACATGCCCATCACCACCGGCCGCCTGCAGCTCGACGACACGCACGACGTGAAGGCCGGCCCCGGCCTGGTGAACATGCTGTGGGTGCAGTGGCAGGAGGGCGGCAAGCGCGTCATCCTCTGGCCCAGGGAGGCGCGCACCGGCGACTTCGCCAAGCCGCAGTGGATGCAGTGAAGCAGGCCCGGGCATGACGGACATCCTGGTTCACGGCGCGGTCACCAGCGCCATCTACGCCATGCTGGCGGTGGGCTTCACGCTGGTGTTCGGCGTGGCGCGCATCCTCAACCTGGCGCACGGCGCGTTCTACATGCTCGGCGCCTACTTCACCTACCTGTTCGCCACGCTGCTCGGCCTGCCGCTGGCGCTGGCGGCGCTGGCCGCCATCGCCGCCACGGCGGGCCTGGGCTGGGCCGTGGAGCGCTGGCTGATCCGGCCGCAGCGCGACTCCAGCATGGCGGTGATGATGGTCACCATGGCCTTCCTGCTGGTGGCCGAGCAGGTGCTGCTGGTGACTTTCGGCTCCGAGGTCGTCAACGTGCCGGCCTTCGCCGACGCCAAGTTCAGCCTGGGCGGCGCCGACATCGGCGGCCAGCAGCTGCTGACCCTGGCCACGGCCGTGGCGGCGCTGGCCGTGCTGTGGCTGCTGATCCAGCGCACGCGCGCCGGCGCGGCCATCCTGGCGCTGTCGCAGGACCCGCTGGCCGCGCAGTACATGGGCATTCCCATCGACCGCGTGTACGGCCGCGTGGTGGCCCTGTCGGCCGCGCTGGCGGCGCTGGCCGGGGTGATGGCCGGGCCCTTCCTGTCCACCTCGCCGCACATGGCCATGCCCGCGCTGACCAAGGCCTTCGCCATCGTCATCGTCGGCGGCCTGGGCTCGCTGCCGGGCAGCATCCTGGCGGCCATCCTGCTGGGCTACGCCGAAACGGCAGTGGCCTACCTGGTGTCCTCCTCGTGGACCGAGGTGGTGTCGCTCGCCGCCGTGCTGCTGACGCTGCTGCTGCGTCCCGCCGGCCTGCGCGGAAAACGCGCCGCTTTCTGAGACCATGCCCATGAAAATCACCCTTCGACAATCCCTGGCGCTGGCCGCCGCGCTGGCGCTGCTGGCCGCCGTGCCCTGGCTGGGCAGCGCCTACATGACGGGCGTGTTCACCGTCTGCCTGATCTACGCCATCTGGGCCATGGGCTGGGACTTCTTCTCGGGCCTGACCGGGCGCGAGAACTTCGGCTACCCGCTGTTCATCGGCATCGGCGCCTACGCCACCGGCTACCTGGACGCCAACCACGGCATCTCGCCCTGGCTCGGCCTCTTCGTGGCCATGGGCATGTCGGCGCTGCTGGGCCTGGCTATCGGCTTTCCGACGCTGCGCCTGAAGGGCCCGTACTTCGCGCTGGCCACGCTGGCGGCGGCGGCCATCGCGCAGCGCATGCTGCTGATCCTGTGGGACATCACGGGTGGCGAGGAAGGCATCCAGGGCCTGACGCCGCTGGTGCTGGACACGGTGCGCTACTACTACCTGGTGCTGGGCGTGGCGCTGGCCAGCGGCGCGGTGCTGGTCGGCCTGTCGCGCTCGCGTTGGGGGCTGCTGCTGCGCGCCATCCGCGGCGACGAGGCGAGCTGCCAGGCCGCGGGCATCAACGTCACGTTCTACAAGATCGCCGCGCTGGTCATCAGCGCCGTGTTCGCGGGCCTGGGCGGCGCGCTGTACGCCAGCTACCAGATGCAGGTCAGCCCGCAGATCGTCTCGGTGCTGATGCTGGTGGCCGTGGTCACCATGGTCTACGTGGGCGGCATCGGCTCGGTCTATGGCGCGGCGGGCGGCGCCATCGTGCTGTCGCTGCTGGGCGAGATGCTGCGCAGCGCGGGCGAGTACCGGCTGCTGGTCTATGCGCTGCTGCTCATCGTGGTGATCTTCTTCCTGCGCGGCGGCCTGGTCGCGCCGCTGTGGCGCAGGCTGGGCAAGGGGGCCACGCCATGACCGCGCTGCTCGACATCCAGGGCCTGACCAAGCGCTTCGGCGGGCTCACGGCGGTGCAGGACATGGCGTTCTGCGTGGCGCGCGGCGAGATCCTCGGCATCCTCGGCCCCAACGGCGCGGGCAAGACCACGCTGTTCAACCTGCTGACCGGCTTCATCCGGCCCGACGCGGGGCGCGTGGTCTTCAACGGCCAGGACCTGGCCGGGCGCACGCCCGCCCAGGTGGTGAACCAGGGCCTGGCGCGCACCTTCCAGCTGTGCCGCCCCTTCGTGGGCATGAGCGTGGTGGAAAACGCCATGGTGGCCTGCTACTCGCCGCGCGGCCGCGCCACCGGCGAGGCGCCGCGCGAGCGCGCGCTGCGCATGCTGGACGACGTGGGCCTGGCCCACAAGGCCGAGACCCCGGCCGAGCTGCTCTCCTACGGCGACCAGCGCCGCCTGGAGATCGCGCGCGCGCTGGCCACCGACCCGCTGCTGCTGCTGCTCGACGAGCCCTTCGCCGGGCTGGGCGCGAGCGAGATCGAGCCGCTGTCGGCGCTGATCCGCCGCCTGCACGCCGAGCGCGGCCTGAGCATCCTCATCATCGAACACAAGCTGCGCGAATTCATGCAGCTCGTGCAGCGCGTGGTCGCCATCGACTTTGGCGAACTGATCGCCATCGGCGACGCGCAGGACATCGTGCGCCACCCCAAGGTGGTGGAGGCGTACATCGGAAAGACGGAGGCCGACCTTGCCACTGCTTGACATCCAGGGGCTCGCCGCCTCCTACGGCAAGGCGCTGGCCCTCGAATCCGTGGACCTGCACGTGCAGCCCGGCGAATTGGTGGGCGTGCTCGGCCCCAACGGCGCGGGCAAGACCACGCTGCTCAAGGCCATCTCGCGCAGCCTCGCGTCCAGCGGCACGCTCAACCTGGCCGGCCAGCCGCTGCACGGCCACGCCGCGCACGCGGTGGTGGGCCTGGGCATCTGCCACTGCCCCGAGGGGCGGCGCCTGTTCACCGAACTGACGGTGCGCAAGAACCTGGAGCTGGGCGCGTACCTGAACCCCTCGCGCGACGGCGTGCAGGCCACCATGGAGACGGTGTTCGCGCTGTTCCCCATCCTGCGCGAGCGGCTGGAGCAGACCGTCTCCACGCTCTCGGGCGGGCAGCAGCAGTTCGTGGCCATCGGCCGCGCGCTCATGGGGCGCCCGCGTCTGCTGCTGCTCGACGAGCCCTCGGTGGGCATCGCGCACCGGCTGAAGATCGAGATCTTCGACGCCATCCGCGCCATCGCCGCCTCGGGCGTGGCCGTGCTCATGGCCGAGCAGGACGCGCAGAACACGCTGCGCGTGGCGCAGCGCGTGTACGTGCTGGAAAACGGCCGCATCGCGCGCCACGGCAGCAGCGCCGAGCTGGCGGGCGACGATTACATCCGCCGTATCTACCTGGGCATCTGAATGGATACCGACACCTTGCGCGCGCACCTGCGCGACCTTTTGGGCGAGGCTGGCGTCGTGGACGCCGCCGACGCGGCGCAGCGCCCCGCCGGCTTCATGCGCCAGGACACGGTGCAGTGCCGCCTGCTGGCGCGCCCGCGCAGCACCGCCGAAGTGGCCGCCGTGCTGCGGCTGTGCCATGCGCAGCGCATCCCCGTCGTGCCCCACGGCGGGCGCACGGGCCTGGTGCACGGGGCCGACGCCACGCCCGCGCAGCTCGTGCTGTCGCTCGAACGCATGAACGCCATCGAGGCCATCGACCCGCGCCAGCGCGTGGCCGTGGCGCAGGCCGGCGTCACGCTGCAGGCGCTGCAGGAGGCGGTGCAGCCGCACGGCCTGGCCTTCCCGCTCGACCTGGGGGCGCGCGGCTCGGCCACGCTGGGCGGCAACGCAGCCACCAACGCCGGCGGCAACCGCGTCATCCGCCACGGCATGATGCGCGAGCGCGTGCTCGGCCTGGAGGCGGTGCTGGCCGACGGCACCGTGGTGTCCTCGCTGAACCGCATGCTCAAGAACAACGCGGGCTACGACCTCAAGCAGCTCTTCATCGGCTCCGAGGGCACGCTGGGCGTCATCACGCGGCTGGTGCTGCGCCTGGCCGAGCTGCCGGCGAGCCAGAACGTGGCACTGGTGGCGCTGCCCGATTTCGACGCCGTGGCCGCCCTGCTGGGCCACATGGACCGCGCCCTGGGCGGCGGCCTGTCGGCCTTCGAGGTGATGTGGCGCGCGTTCTACGAACTCGTGACCACGCCGCCCGCCGCCAGCGCGCCGCCGCTGGCGCACGGCCAGCCGTTCTACGCGCTGGTGGAGTCGCAGGGCGCGGACCAGGCGCTGGACGGCCCGCGCTTCGTCGCTGCGCTGGAAGCGGCCATGGCGCAGGGCTGGATCGTGGACGCGGCCGTCGCCGGCTCGGCGCGCGAATGCGCGGCGCTGTGGGCGCTGCGCGACGACGTGATGCAGACGGCGCGCCACGGCTGGCCCTTCACCTTCGACGTGTCGCTGCCCATCGCGGCCATGGAGGGCTACGTGGCCCAGGTGCAGGGCGCCCTGGCCGCGCGCTGGCCGGCGCACCACTGCTGGGTGTTCGGCCATTTGGGCGACGGCAATCTGCACGTGGTCATCCACACCGGCGCCGACGGCGACCGCGCGGCGGTGGAGCAGATCGTCTACGCCCCGCTGGCGCCGCTGCAGGGCTCGGTCTCGGCCGAGCACGGCATCGGGCTGGAGAAGAAGCCCTACCTGCACCTGTCGCGCAGCGTGGCCGAGATCGCGCTGATGCGTACGCTCAAGCAGGCGCTCGATCCGCTGCAACTGCTCAACCCAGGCAAGGTGCTGCACGACTCTTGAAGGGGATTTGCCCCGGCTCCTACACTGGCGCCATGCGCAAGAAGCCATCCCTTTCCACCAAGCTGCTGGCCCTGGGCGTGGGCTTCCTGCTCATCGCGCTGGCCTCGATCGGCCTGACGCTGTGGGTGACCTGGCAGCTCGAAGGCGGCGCCGCCGCCGTGAACGAGGCCGGGCGCCTGCGCATGAACATGCTGCGCATGGTGATCGCGCAGCAGAACGAGTCGCCCGAGCGCGTGGCCGCGCTGGAGCGCCAGTTCGACGACAGCCTGGAGCTGCTGCGCACCGGCGACCCAGCGCGCCCGCTGTTCGTGCCCCGGGCCGAGGAAACGCGCGAGCGCTTCGAGCGCGTGCGCAGCGAATGGCGCATCCTGCGCTCGCACTGGGGCGAGGTCATGCCCGCGCAGGCCGTGGAGCGTGCCGACGCCTTCGTGCTGCACGTCAATGCCTTCGTCGAGTCGATCGAGACGCAGATCGCGCGCTGGACGGCGGTGCTGCACCTGTTCCAGTTGCTCATGGTGGCGCTGGCGATTGCCGCCGCCGTGACCTTCATGGCGGTGAGCTACCTGCTGGTGCTGCACCCGGTGGCGCGCCTGCAGCAGGCGCTGGCGCGCTTGCGCCAGGGCGACCTGGGCACGCGCCTGGTGGTCGATACGCCCGACGAGTTCGGCCAGCTTGCGGCGGGCTTCAACCTCATGGCCCATGCGCTGCAGACCTCGCACGAAGACCTGGAGCGCAAGGTGCGCGACAAGACCGCCAGCATCGAGGAGCAGAACCAGCGCCTGGCCGCGCTGTACGCCGTGAGCGCGCTGGGCGCCGAAGCCGGCAGCCTGGAGGCGCTGGCCCAGGGCTTCGTGCAGCAGATCCGCCAGGTGGCGGGCTGCGACGCGGCCGCCGTGCGCTGGTCCGACGAAGCCAACGAGCGCTACGTGCTGCTGGCCGCCGACGGGCTGCCGCAGGCGCTGGCCGAGCAGGAGCACTGCCTGGCGGCGGGCAGCTGCGACTGCGGCCAGGCGCAGGAGACGGCGCAGATGCGCATCATCCCCATCACGCCGGTGTCGGCCCAGCAGCTGCCGCACTGCCGCGAGGCCGGGTTCGAGACCGTGGTCAGCATTCCCGTGCGGCTGCAGCAGCGCCTGCTGGGCGAGGTGTCGCTGTTCTTCCGCACCACGCGCAGCCTTTCGCCGGACACGCGCGGGCTGCTGTCCACCATGGCGCACCACCTGGCCAGCTCCATGGAGAGCCTGCGCGCCACGGCGCTGGAGCGCGAGGCGGCGGTGGCCGAGGAGCGCGGCCTGATCGCGCGCGAGCTGCACGACTCCATCGCGCAGTCGCTGGCCTTCCTGAAGATCCAGACGCAACTGCTGCGCGATGCCATCGCCAAAGACAACGCGCAGGTGCGCGAGCGCAGCCTGGCCGAGCTGGAGACGGGCGTGCGCGAGTGCTATGCCGACGTGCGCGAGCTGCTGGTGCATTTCCGCACGCGCACCAGCGACGAGGACATCGAGACCGCGCTGCGCGCTACGCTCTCCAAGTTCGAGCACCAGACCGGCGTGGCCACCCACCTGAGCATGGGCGGCCACGGCCTGCCGCTGGCGCCTGACGTGCAGATCCAGGTGCTGCACATGGTGCAGGAGGCGCTGTCCAACGTGCGCAAGCACGCCCAGGCGCGGCGCGTGGAGTTGCGCGTGGAGCGCCACCCCTGGCGCTTCGAGGTGCGCGACGACGGCTGCGGGTTCGACCCCGCGCGCGTGGCGCCCGATTCGCTGCACGTGGGCCTGGGCATCATGCGCGAGCGCGCCCAGCGCGTGGGCGCCGAGGTGCGCGTAGACTCTGCGCCCGGTGGCGGCGGCACGCGCGTGTGCATCGCGCTGCCCGCCACTTCCACCGTCGCCCCCGCCGCCCCCGCGCTTGCATGACCGCTCCCATCACCGTTTTCGTCGTCGATGACCACACCCTGTTCCGCCGCGGGCTGATCGCGCTCATCGGCCTGGACGAGGGCCTGCGCGTGGTGGGCGAGGCGGCCGACGCCGCCGAGGCGCTGCGCCTGGTGCCCGGCCTGCAGCCGCAGGTCATCCTGCTGGACAACCACCTGCCCGGCGTGCTCGGCGTCGATGCCATCGCCGGGCTGCGCGAGGCCGCGCCCGGCTGCCGCGTGGTCATGCTCACGGTGAGCGAGGACGGGCAGGACCTGGCCGCCGCGCTGCGCCACGGCGCACAGGGCTACCTGCTCAAGACCATCGACGGCGACCTGCTGAGCGAAGCCATCCGCCGCGCCGCGCGCGGCGAGCCCGTGGTCAGCCCCGAGATGATGGGCAAGCTCGTGGCGGCCTTCCAGAGCCAGGGCGCGCCCGTGCCGCCGCCCGTGGCCGAGCCCGAGGCGGCCTCGCCGCTGTCCCCGCGCGAGGAAGACGTGCTGCGCGAGATCGCCCGGGGCGCGAGCAACAAGGAGATTGCGCGCACGCTCGATATCGCCGAGACCACGGTGAAGATCCACGTGCAGCACATCCTGC
>ERZ778021.2154-NODE-2154-length-18877-cov-6.682021_pt1 | contig 18877 bp, 16 predicted proteins | sample MGYA00375751_ERZ778021 | MGnify/ENA primary metagenome ERZ778021 (study PRJEB29350, sample SAMN05389814) | bioreactor metagenome | isolation source: Thiocyanate stock bioreactor | place: South Africa: University of Cape Town | collected 2013-08-29 ... | reverse complement strand
GCGAGGTCGACGCCGAGCGCGCCGAGCGCATCGGAGGAGCCCGAAGCCGAACTGGCCGCCCGGTTGCCGTGTTTGACCACCGGGATCCCGGTCGCAGCGGCCACGATCGCCGACATGGTCGAGATGTTGACGGTGCCGAATCGGTCTCCCCCGGTGCCGACGATGTCGAGCACGTCGGCCGATACGGGCAGGGGCAACGCCGCCTCGAGGATCGCGTCACGGAAGCCCACGATCTCGTCGACCGTCTCCCCCTTCGCACGCAGGGCGAGCAGGAATCCGCCGAGCTGCGACGGGGTCGCCGTGCCCTGCATCACCTGCCGCATGGCCCACGTCGACTCCGACACGCTGAGGTCGCGCCGCTCGAGCACGGCAGTGAGAATTTCGGGCCAGGAATAGAGCTCCGCCATGAGCCCCGATCCTATCGGCACTCTGCCAGCCAACTCCCGGCGCGCCCGAAGGGCCCTCCAATCCCCCCGAAAGTCGAACGCACCTTCAGTGATGCGAAAACCGGCTGTGAAATCAGCCATAATGGGGAGCGTGACGACCACTCCAGCGACCTATTCCCAAGCCTTGCGTTCCGTCAAGCGGCCGGATCCGGTCGCCGTCGGCACCATCGTGTGGCTCGGCAGCGAGGTCATGTTCTTCGCGGGTCTCTTCGCGATCTACTTCACGCTGCGCAACGCCTCCCCTGACCTGTGGGCCGCCAGCACCGGGGACCTCAACGTGCCGTTCGCGGCCGTGAACACCGGCATCCTGGTGCTCTCCTCGTTCACCGCCCAGGCCGGTGTGTTCGCCGCCGAACGCTTCCAGCCCTACCGTCGCGGCTCCATCTGGCAGTTCCGCCAGTGGGGAATGGTCGAGTGGTTCTTCCTCACCTTCGTGATGGGTGCCGTCTTCGTCTCCGGCCAGGTGTGGGAGTACGCCACGCTCGTCGCAGAGGGTATGCCGATCAGCGCGAGCTCGTACGCGTCGGCCTTCTACATCACCACCGGTTTCCACGCGCTGCACGTGACGGGTGGCCTCCTGGCCTTCCTTCTCGTCATCGGTCGCGCCTACGCCGTCAAGAACTTCGGACGCAAGGAGATGACGTCCGCAATCGTCGTCTCGTACTACTGGCACTTCGTCGACGTGGTGTGGATCGTCCTGTTCTTCGTCATCTACGTCGTCAAGTAAGAAGCGGAGCTGAGTTCCTCCATGGCAACCAAGACCACCCGGCAGAAGACCGGTCGTCGCAGCAAGTGGGCTGCCGCCGCGCTCATCGGCATCGGCCTTCTCGTCACCGGCGGCGTCTACGCCGGCGCGTCGGCGGCAATGGCCGCGACGGAGCCCGCGTCCGCGTCGTCCACCACGCTCACCGTCGAAGACGGCAAGAAGCTCTTCCAGGCCAACTGCGCCACGTGTCACGGCCTCAACATGGAGGGCACCGCTGACGGGCCCTCGCTCTACGGGGTCGGAGAGCTGGCCGTCGAGTTCCAGATGTCGACGGGACGCATGCCGCTGCAGATGCAGGGGCCGCAGGCACCTCAGAAGCCGGTGCAGTTCACCGAGGACCAGATCCGTGCGATCGCGGCCTGGGCACAGTCGGTCGCGCCCGGCCCGACCTACCCGGATGCGCGCATCCTCGACGGCAAGGGCGATGTCGCCAACGGCGCCGAGCTCTTCCGCGTCAACTGCGCCATGTGCCACAACGTCGCCGCCGCCGGTGGTGCACTCACCGAGGGCAAGTACGCCCCGGCACTGACCAAGACCAGCCCCCTGCACATCTACGCGGCGATGGTCACCGGCCCGCAGAACATGCCGGTCTTCAACAACATGACCATCACTCCGGACGAGAAGCGCGACATCATCTCGTCGCTGATGTACCTGCAGGAGAACGAGTCCGCCGGCGGTTTCAACCTCGGCTCGCTCGGCCCGGTCTCGGAGGGTCTGTTCATCTGGATCTTCGGCATCGGCGCGCTCATCGGCATCACCGTGTGGATCACGGCGAAGTCGAACTGATCGGGCACACGTGGACAACGGCACTGACGTAGGGAACGGACGCACCATGGCACACGAGGAAGACGCGCTCGAGCACGAGAGGGCTTCATGGAAGCCCTCCCCCGGGCTCGCCGTCGCCGTCCCCGACCCCGTGCAGAACCCGGGCCTCCCGCCCCACCGGGAGCGCATCACCGACAAGGACCCGGCGGCCATGCAGCGCGCCGTTCGCACGGTCTACACGCTGTTCTACCTCTCCCTCGCGGGCAGCATCTGGGCCGTCGCCGCCTACATGCTCTTCCCGATCGAGAGCGGTCAGATCGTCGACATCCGCCACAACAACCTGTTCATCGGGTTGGGCATCGCGCTCGCGCTCCTCGCAATCGGCATCGGTGCGATCCACTGGTCCAAGGCCGTGATGAGCGACAAGGAGCACATCGAGCCGCGTCACGCCACGCGCGGACGCGACGTGACGCGAGAGGGCGCCGTCGCCGTCTTCCGCGAGGCGAACGAGGAGTCCGGGTTCGGACGCCGCACCGCTATCCGCGGATCGCTGATCGCCGCTCTTGTCGCCTCGGTGCTTCCCGGCATCACCCTGTTCCGCGGTCTGGCTCCCGAGTCCAGCCCCGAGAACCCGATCGCCGGCGACCCGGTCGCCCTCCTCAGCCACACGATGTGGAAGAAGGGTGAGCGTCTCGCGCACGACCCCACCGGCGAGCCGATCCGTGCCGCCGACCTCACTCTGGGCTCCGCTGTGCACGTGATCCCCCAGTCTCTCGCCGAGCTCAGCCACAGCGATGGCTACCTCGAGGAGAAGGCGAAGGCGATCGTCCTGCTGATGAGGATGCTGCCCGAGCAGATCGTCGAAGCCGAAGACCGCAAGAGCTGGTCGTACAACGGCATCGTGGCGTACTCGAAGGTCTGCACGCACGTCGGCTGCCCGGTCGCGCTGTACGAGCAGCAGACCCACCACCTGCTCTGCCCCTGCCACCAGTCGCAGTTCGACGTGACCCACGGCGCCGCGGTGATCTTCGGACCGGCCGCTCGTCCGCTGCCGCAGCTGCCGATCACCGTCGACTCCGAGGGGTACCTGATCGCGCAGAGCGACTTCACCGAACCCGTCGGCCCGAGCTTCTGGGAGCGCCATTGAGCACCGCGACTGTCACCGAGACAGGCCCTGACACCACGCCTCAGACCACCCGCGATGAGAAGCCGCTGGGCGGCCGCTTCGTCGCCGGCGCGGCGAACTACCTCGACGAGCGCACCAGCATCTCAGGCCTCGTCAAGGAGCTGGGGCGCAAGATCTTCCCGGACCACTGGTCCTTCATGCTCGGCGAGATCGCACTGTGGAGCTTCGTCGTCGTCCTGCTGTCGGGGACGTTCCTGACCTTCTTCTTCCAAGCGTCCATGGTCGAGACGCACTACGACGGGGCATTCGTCCCGCTGCGCGGCGTGGAGATGTCCGCGGCGCTCGACTCGGCGCTGCGCCTCTCGTTCGACATCCGTGGCGGCCTGCTGGTGCGCCAGATCCACCACTGGGCGGCTCTCGTGTTCGTCGCCGGTATCGGTGTGCACATGCTCCGCGTGTTCTTCACCGGAGCGTTCCGCAAGCCGCGCGAGCTCAACTGGGTGATCGGCTTCATCCTCTTCATCCTCGCCATGGCCGAGGGCTTCACCGGCTACTCGCTCCCCGACGACCTGCTCTCCGGCAACGGCCTGCGCATCATCGACGGCATGGTCAAGGGCATCCCGGTCATCGGCACCTGGACCTCGTTCCTGTTGTTCGGTGGTGAGTTCCCGGGCACTCAGATCGTCGGCCGCCTGTACACGCTGCACATCCTGCTCCTGCCCGCGATCCTCGTGGCACTGCTCGCGGTGCACCTCATGCTCATGATCGTCAACAAGCACACGCAGTTCGCCGGTCCTGGCCGCACGAACAGCAACGTCGTGGGCTTCCCCATGGTCCCGGTCTACATGTCGAAGATGGGCGGCTTCTTCTTCATCACGTTCGGCGTGATCGTCCTGATCGCTTCCCTGTTCACGATCAACCCGATCTGGAACTACGGTCCGTACGACCCGTCGCCGGTCTCGGCCGGCACGCAGCCCGACTGGTACATCGGGTTCGCCGACGGCGCGCTGCGTCTCGTGCCGCCGCACCTCGAGTTCGTCCTGTGGGACCGCACCTGGTCGTTCAACATCCTCATCCCTCTGACGGCTCTGGGCCTGTTCATCGTGATCGTGATGCTGTACCCGTTCATCGAGGCCTGGATCACGGGCGACAAGCGCGAGCACCACATCGCCCAGCGTCCGCGCAACGCCGCGACGCGCACCGCGATCGGTGCCGCCGGTGTGACGTTCTACGCGGTGCTGTGGGCCGCGGCATCCTCGGACATCATCGCCACCCACTTCTGGCTCACGATGGAAGGCGTCATCCACACGCTGCAGGCGCTGTTGTTCGTCGGGCCGGTGCTCGCGTACTTCATCACGAAGCGTCTGTGCATCGCCCTCCAGAAGAAGGACCGGGAGATCGCCCTGCACGGCTACGAGTCCGGCCGCATCGTCCGCCTTCCGGGCGGCGAGTACATCGAGGTCCACCAGCCGGTCGACCAGTACGAGATCGTCAAGCTCGTCGACTTCGAGACCAACCAGCCGCTCGTGGTGCGTCCGAACGATCAGGGTCGCATCCCCTGGCACGAGAACTTCCGCGCCTCGCTGTCGCGCTGGTTCTTCGAGGACCGCCTCGCTCCGGTCACTCAGGCGGAGCTCGAGGAGGCGCGAGCGCACCAGCATCACACGCTGGATCACATCGCCGCTGAGGAGGATGCCGAGATCCAGGGCATGCACGAGCGGGCGGGAGTCGGCGACGCGCCGCACCACCCGATCGACGATGGTCGCCAGAGCGAGACCGCCGTCCGCCCGTCGAATGTGATCGTCCCGGATGGCGACACGAAGGACGCGAAAGACAAGGACTGACACCCGCTCAGGCTGGCAGTCAAGCGGCGAGGAGTGACCGTCCCGGTCCTCCTCGCCGCTTCGTCGTTCGCGTAGCGTCGAACCATGACTGACGCCCTCTCCTACTTCACCGGCAAACTCGCACACGAGACCGACGCCTCGGACGTCTACGCGGCTCAGCGCGACGGAGAAACCTTCGTACTCGTCGACGTGCGCGGCGCCGACGCCTGGGCCCAGGGCCACCCGGTGGGCGCCGTCCACATGCCCTACCGCGAGATCGCTGAGCGGGCTCCGACGGAGATCCCCCTGACGACGCCGGTGGTCGTGTACTGCTGGAGCCCCGGCTGCAATGCCGGCGCGAAGGGCGCCGTCGAGTTCGCTCGCCTGGGCTACTCCGTGAAGGAGATGATCGGAGGATACGAGTACTGGGTGCGCGAAGGGCTGCCCACCGAGAACGCTCAGGGTGCGCTCCCCCGCGTGTTCGACCCCCAGGTCATGTATGTGCGCCCGTGATCACTCCGCCTGCGCGGCAGCGTGACACCGGGGCTTCAGCCGGCGATCGGTTGCACGTCTTCGCTGAAGCGCTCGGTGGCCGCTCCCGCGAAGACAACCCCACCGGCCGACGGAACCCCCGCGGCGACGTCTGCCACGACGGCGGTCACATTGTCGCGTGAGCCGGCCTGCAGGGCCGCCGCGACGATGGTCTCCGCGGCATCCTGTTGCCCGTCGACGTCTCGCAGGATCTCACCGATCGCGTCGTCCGGCAGGTAGTCGCTGACACCGTCGCTGCACAGCAGCCAGCGATCCCCGGCCACCGGCGTGTGCGCGGTCACGCTGACCGTATCGGACGGCTCGCCGCGAAGCGAGGCGGTGATGATGTTGCGGCGCGGATGCGTCATCGCGTCGGATTCCGTCACCAGCCCCTGATCGACGAGCACCTGGACGAACGAGTCGTCACGGGTCTGACGCAGCAGTCGTCCCGAACGAAGAAGATAGCCTCGAGAGTCTCCGGTGTGCGCAAGAAGCACGGTCCCGTCATCACCGAACCAGATCCCCGTGAACGTGGTCGCCATACCCGCCAGCGAGGGATCCCGCCGTACGTGCGCGCCCAGATCCCAGTTGGCCACCCGCAGCCGAGTGGTCAGCTCTGCGGCATCACCCGCTCGCCAGCCTCCTGCGACCAGCCGATGGACGAGAGCCGCCGATGCGACATCGCCGGCCGGGCCGCCGCCGACACCGTCCGCCACGCCCGCGCCCCACGATGCGATGAACGCCGCATCCTGATTGACATCGCGAAACGGGCCGATGTCGCTGGAGACGCCGGCCCGAATCGAATGAGCCATCACCGCAGAACCGGCACCGCTCAGCGTGCGAAGTACCCGCGGTAGTACTCGAAGACCCACCCGACGATGGCGACGACGAACACGCCGAGGCCGATCGGCAGCAGGAAGGTGCCGACCGCGAGACCCAGGATGCCGAGAGCCGCGGAGAACGCGAGCACCAGCGGCCACCACGACCACGGGCTGAACTCGCCCATCTCGGGATCGCCGTCATCGATGTCGGCCGTCAGGGAGTCCTCCGGCAGCTCGCCGCCCTGGGCGCGGTGCACGCGGTCGACGTAGAAGCCGATCATCGCGGCCATGAACACCGTGAACAGCAGCGCGACGCTGCCGACCCACTCGATCGCGTGGAACCACTGACGGTCGGAGTGCTCGATGATGTTCCACCCCGTGTACAGGGCGAAGCAGAGGAAGAAGAACCCGGACAGGATCCACCAGAGATTGACGTTGGTCTTCACTTACTTGACCTTCCCCTCGGCCGTGTCCATGACGGGAGCATCGGGAGCGTCCTTCGCCGGACCGACACCGACCGGGAGCGCTGCTTCGGGGTGGTTGAGGTCGAAGGCAGGGCGCTCACTGCGAATGCGCGGAATCGAGGTGAAGTTGTGCCGCGGCGGCGGGCAGCTGGTGGCCCACTCGAGCGATCCGCCGTAGCCCCAGGGGTCGTTGACCGTGACCCGCGGCGCCTTGCGCGAGGTGATCCAGACGTTCAGGAAGAACGGGATCATCGAGGCGACCAGGATCATCGCTCCGATCGTGGACACCTGGTTCTGCCAGGTCCAGCCGTCAGCGGCCGAGTAGTCGGCGTAGCGGCGCACCATGCCGTCGACGCCCAGCCAGTGCTGGATGAGGAACGTCATGTGGAAGCCGATGAACAGCATCCAGAAGTGCACCATGCCGAGGCGCTCGTTGAGCATCCGTCCGGTCCACTTCGGCCACCAGAAGTAGAAGCCGGCGAACATGGCGAACACGACCGTGCCGAACACGACGTAGTGGAAGTGCGCGACGACGAAGTAGGTGTCGGACGTGTGGAACGTCAGCGGTGGGGATGCCAGGATGACGCCGGTCAGACCGCCGAAGACGAACGACACGAGGAAGCCGAGCGTGAACACCATGGGCGTCTCGAACGTGACCGACCCTCGCCACATCGTGCCGATCCAGTTGAAGATCTTCACACCTGTCGGCACGGCGATGAGCATCGTCATGAGGGAGAAGAACGGCAGCAGCACGGCACCGGTGACGTACATGTGGTGCGCCCACACCGAGACCGACAGGGCGGCGATCGCGATCGTCGCGTAGACGAGCGTCTTGTAACCGAAGATCGGCTTGCGGCTGAACACCGGCAGGATCTCGGAGACGATGCCGAAGAACGGCAGCGCGATGATGTACACCTCGGGGTGACCGAAGAACCAGAACAGGTGCTGCCACAGCAGCACACCGCCGTTGGCCGGGTCGTAGATGTGCGCGCCCAGCACACGGTCGGCGCCGGCGGCAAGGATCGCGGCGGCCAGCACGGGGAACGCCATCAGGATCAGGATGCTCGTGACGAGCGTGTTCCAGGTGAAGATCGGCATGCGCCACATCGTCATGCCCGGGGCGCGCATCGTGATGATCGTCGTGATGAAGTTGACGGCACCGAGGATCGTTCCGAAACCGCTCATACCGAGGCCGAGCATCCACAGGTTGCCACCGGCCCCCGGCGAGAAGCTCGCGCCGGCGAGCGGCTGATACGCGAACCAGCCGAACGCGGCGGCACCCTGCGGCGTGAGGAAGCCGGCGACGGCGATGATCGAGCCGAACAGGAACAGCCAGAAGGCGAACGCGTTCAGGCGCGGGAAGGCGACGTCGGGGGCACCGATCTGCAGGGGCAGGATCGCGTTGGCGAAGCCGGCGAACAGCGGCGTCGCGAACATCAGCAGCATGATCGTGCCGTGCATCGTGAACAGCTGGTTGTACTGGTCCTTCGTGGGAAGGATCTGCATTCCGGGCTCGAACAGCTCCGCGCGGATGATGAGGGCCATCACACCGCCGAGCAGGAAGAACAGCACCGAGGCGATGAGGTACATGTACCCGATCGTCTTGTGGTCAGTGGAGGTGATCCACTTGACGATGATGTTGCCCTTCTGCTCGACGCGCGAGGAGCTCATCAGAGCAGCCTGACGCGGCGGCAGAGTCGTCGAGCGGCGCGGGCCTTCGCCCTGCAGAGGAAGCGTCGTCGCCATCAGTTCTCTCCCTCGGTCGAGGATACGCCCGTGCCCGGCAGGTTCTGCAGGCGGTCGTAGGCGTCGTTGATGTCACCGGTCTGGCCGGCCTCGCGCAGCGTCGCGAGGTACGCGTCGTACTCGGCCGGCTCGACGACCTTGACCTTGAACAGCATCATCGAGTGGTACTGGCCACACAGCTCGGCGCACTTGCCGTCGTACTCGCCCACGCGGGTCGGCGTGAACGACCAGTAGTTGTCCTTCCCGATGTACATGTCCTTCTTGTACAGGAAGTCGATGATCCAGAACGAGTGGATGACGTCGCGCGAGGTGAGCTTGAGCTTGACCGTCTCGCCCACGGGCAGATACAGCGTCGGCAGCTCGTTGCTGATGTTGCCCTCGGCATCCGTCTGCGCCTGGACACCCATCGTCCAGACCGCGTCGTCGCCGGCCTCACAGTTCGCGGTGTCGTCGTTGTACTGGAAGTCCCATGCCCACTGCTTGCCGATCGCGGTGACGCAGACATCGGGGTCGTCGTACTGCGTCTCCAGCACCGCCTGGTCGCGCGCCGTGAACGAGAAGAACCCGAGCACGAGGATCAGCGGGACGATCGTGTAGAAGATCTCGACCGGCATGTTGTAGCGCAGCTGCACCGGCAGGCCCGACTGTCCGCGACGACGGCGGTAGGCGATCGCCGCCCAGCCCATGAGCGCCCACGTGATGACACCCACGACCAGCAGCGTGATCCAGGAGTTGACCCACAGACCGGACACTCGCTCGGTGTGGTTCGTGGCCTGGGTTCCGTCATCGGTGAATCCCGGAAGGAATCCGTTCAGCTGGCTGGTCGTGCAGCCGGCGAGGATGATCGCCGTGGCGATCCCCATCGGGATGACGGCCCAGCGGAGACGGCGTGAGACGCGCACGGTGCACCTTTCGGGGTCATGAAGGTCGAACACCGTTCAGTCTAGGGCAACCTCCCACCCGATTCAGGCCATCCACCCAGGATGTCTGCCACTATCGGAGGGATTTCGCCGCGCTGATCGCGGGTTCTGCCCGATCAGTGGAAGCTGTCGCCGCACGCGCAGCTGCCCGCTGCGTTGGGGTTGTCGATCGTGAAGCCCTGCTCCGAGATCGTGTCCTTGAAGTCGATGGTCGCGCCGTCGAGGTACGGCACCGACATGTCGTCGACGATGACCTCGACACCGTCGAAGTCGACCGCCTGGTCGCCGTCGAGGAAGCGCTCGTCGAAGTAGAGCTGGTAGATCAGGCCCGAGCAGCCGCCGGGCTGCACCGCGACACGCAGACGCAGGTCGTCGCGACCCTCCTGCTCGAGCAGGTTCTTGACCTTGGCGGCAGCCGCATCGGTCAGTCCGACTCCGTGCGCCTTGGCGTCGGTGGTCGCAGTGGTGATGGCGGTGTCGGTCATGGCGCACTCCCCGGTTGGTCGGGCCGGTGTCATCCGGCTGGATGCCACGATTCTACGCCGACGGGAGCCTTAAAGCCTCGACGCGTCGAGGCTTTCCAGCAGCAGCGCCTCCGACACCAGCGCATGCCGGAAGGTGTCGAGGTGCAGCGACTCGTTGGGGCTGTGCGCGCGGGCGTGCGGGTCTTCGACCCCCGTCACGAGGATCTGCGCCCCGGGGAACTCCCGCACGAGGTCGGCCACGAACGGGATCGATCCTCCGACGCCGATGTCCACCGGCGCGACGCCGTAGCCGGTCTCCAGCGCGGCACGGGCCTGTGCGACCGCGGCGCCGCTCGTGTCGACCAGGAACGGGTTGCCGCAGTCGACGTCGCTGAACGTGAGCTCCGCACCGAAGGGGGCGTGCGCACGCAGGTGGGCCTCGATCGCGGCGTAGGCCTCACGGGCATCCTGCCCCGGCGCCACGCGCGCGCTGATCACGAGCGACAGCTCGGGGGTCAGCGTGTTGGAGGCGTTCTTGACGGACGGGAAGTCGATGCCCGTCACGGTGACGGTCGGCTTGTTCCAGATGCGGCTGAGGATCGTGCCGCGGCCGATCGGCTGCACGTCGGCCGGAAGCCCCGCCTCGTCGCGCAACGTGGCCTCGCTGTAGTCGGGCGTCTCCGCGTCGCGCTCGGTGAGGCCCGCGACAGCGACGGCGCCGTCGTCATCCCACAGTGTCGAGAGCAGCTTGACTGTCGCGAGCATGGCATCGGGCACCGCTCCCCCGAACATTCCGGAGTGCGACGCGTGCTCGAGGGTCTTCACCGTGAGGGTGAAGCGGACGTTGCCGCGCAGCGACACTGTCAGGGCCGGCGTCGTGGCATCCCAGTTTCCGGAGTCGGCGACGACGATCACGTCAGCCCGCAGCGCGTCGGCGTTCTCGCTCAGGAACGCGGCGAACGAGGCCGACCCCGCTTCCTCCTCGCCCTCGATGAACAGGTTCACGCCGAGGTCGAAGTCGGTGCCGAGCACCTCGACGAGTGCGCGCAGCGCCCCGACGTGCGCCATCACGCCGGCCTTGTCATCGGCGGCGCCGCGGCCATAGAGACGACCGTCGCGCACGGTCGGCTCGAAGGGAGCCGACTCCCAGAGCGACTCGTCGCCCACAGGCTGCACGTCGTGGTGCGCGTACAGCAGGATCGTCGGGCGGCCGTTGCGGGCGGCGCGGGATGCCAGCACGGCAGGCATCCCCTCGGCTCCCGTCTCGGGGATCACGGCCGTCTTGACCTCAACGCTGTCGAAGATCCCGAGGTCTTCCAGCAGGCCCTGCACGGCGGCGGCGCTGCGGGCGACTTCGGCCCGGTCGAACCCGGGGAAGGCGATCGACGGGATGCGCACGAGGGTGCCGAGATCGGCGAGGGCGGCAGGAACCGCGGCCAGTGCGGCTTCGCGAACGGACTCGGGGCGGGACGGCTCGACGGTCATGCGGGTAATCTTAGAGTGCGGCTCTCGCGCCGCAGCCGACCCGATGCTTTTGAGGACCCGACCCCGTGGCCAACACCCCCGCTTCCCCCGAGACCGAACCCGACGCCCCCAGCGGGCCGGGCAAGAACCGGCCGACGCCCTCGCGGGCGGAGCAGGAAGCCGCGCGCAAGCGCCCCCTCGTGCCCGACACGAAGGAGGCCCGCGCCCGCGCGAAGGCCGACATGGCCGCGCAGCGTGAGAAGGCCCGCGTGGGCATGGCCAACGGCGACGACAAGTACCTGCCGGCCCGCGACAAGGGCCCGCAGCGCAAGTTCGTGCGTGACTACGTGGATGCCGGGTGGCACGCGGGCGAGCTGCTCATGCCGCTCATGCTCATCGTGATCCTCGTGAGCCTCATCCAGAACCAGGCGATCGTCTACTACTCGTTCGTCGGGCTGTGGGTGTTCATCCTCTTCGTCGTCGCCGACATGATCATGACGAGCAGCCGCGTGAAGAAGGCCGCGCGCGGCAAGTGGGGCGACCGCACCGAGAAGGGTCTCGGCTGGTACGCCGCGATGCGGACGGTGCAGATGCGCTTCATGCGCCTGCCCAAGCCGCAGGTCAAGCGCGGTCAGCACCCCGCCTGAGCCGCGGGCATCCGCCCGCTCCGCGGCTCAAAGCGCCTGCGCGAGCCCGCGGTTGATCTGGCGGGCCCAGAACGGGCCGCGGTAGATGAACGCGGTGTAGCCCTGCACGAGGTTCGCACCGGCGGCGAGGCGCTCGCGCACGTCTGCGGCGGTCTCCACTCCCCCGGCCGAGATCACGCAGAAATCCTCCGGAACGGCCGCGCGCACGGTGCGCAGCACCTCGAGCGAGCGCTGCCGCAGCGGAGCGCCGGAAAGTCCTCCCGCGCCCATCGCGGCGACCTTCTCGGCATCCGTGCTGAGCGGCTCGCGCGCGATCGTCGTGTTGGTCGCGACGATCCCGGCGAGGCCGACGTCGACGACCAGCCGCGCGATCGCCTGGATCTCGTCGTCCGGCAGGTCGGGGGCGATCTTCACGAGCAGCGGGGTCGTGCCCGCGGCGTCCCGCACCGACTCCAGCAGCGGACGGAGCGTCTCGACGGCCTGCAGTCCGCGCAGGCCCGGCGTGTTCGGTGACGAGACGTTGACGACGAGATAGTCGGCGACCGGTGCGATCTGCATCGTGCTGGTGACGTAGTCGGCTGCGGCGGAATCGACGTCGACGACGCGACTCTTGCCGATGTTGGCGCCGAGGATCGCGCGGCGCGGGTGCCGACGTGACTTCGCCAGTCTGCGCGCCGCGGCGGCGGCGCCCTTGTTGTTGAAGCCCATCCGGTTGATGAGGCCGCGGTCTTCGATGAGTCGGTACAGCCGCGGACGCGGATTGCCCTCCTGCGCGATCGCGGTGACGGTGCCGATCTCGACGTGCCCGAAACCGAGCGCGTGCAGACCCTCGGTCATGACGGCGTTCTTGTCGAAGCCCGCGGCGACGCCGAACGGCGAGTCGAACGTGAGCCCCAGCGCGCGCGTCTGCAGGCGCGGGTCGGGCTTCGTGAGCGCCCGCGCGATGGGCGCGAACGGCCACACGCCGAGCATGCGGATGATCGGGACGACGAGGTGGTGAGCGTTCTCGGCATCCATGTGCGAGAAGACCGTGCGGAAGATGAAGGGATACACGACGGCCCGCTTACTGGTCTGCCGCGGCGGGCGCGTGGGCGTGGTCGGCACGCAACTGGGCGATGGATGCCTCGAAGTCTTCGAGGGAGTCGAACGCCTGGTAGACGCTGGCGAAGCGCAGGTAGGCGACCTCGTCGAGTTCGCGGAGTGGCCCGAGGATCGTCAGTCCGATCTCGTTCGTGTCGATCTGCGACGACCCGGTCTGGCGCACGGCCTCTTCGACGGCCTGTGCGAGCACGGCGAGGTCGGCCTCGGTGACGGGCCGCCCCTGGCAGGCCTTGCGCACACCCGACATGACCTTCTCGCGGCTGAACGGCTCGATGACGCCGGAGCGCTTGATGACGTTGAGGCTCGCCGTCTCGATCGTCGTGAAGCGACCGCCGCACTCGGGGCACTGGCGGCGTCGGCGGATGCTCAGTCCGTCGTCGCTCGTGCGCGAATCGATGACCCGCGAGTCGGCATGGCGGCAGAAGGGGCAGTGCATGGCTTCTCCAGCGTAGCGTCGTCGGTTATGACTCGAAGCGGGCCGTGACGGCCTCGCCGTGTGCGGGCAGCGCCTCGGCATCCGCCAGTGCCACGATCGCGTGGCGGACGCCCTCGAGCGCGGTGCGGTCGTAGACGATCACCTGCTGCGGGCGCAGGAACGTGGATGCGGACAGGCCCGACGCGTACCGGGCCTGACCGCCCGTGGGCAGCACGTGGTTGCTGCCGGCGAGGTAGTCGCCGAGGCTCACGGGCGAGTGCCCGCCGACGAAAACGGCTCCCGCGTTGACGAAGTCGGCGGGGCGCGGGTCGGCGAGGTGCAGCTCGAGGTGCTCGGGCGCGTACGCGTTGCTGAACGCCGTCGCCGCCGCGAGGTCGTCGACCAGGACGATCGTCGACTGGGGGCCGGCGAGAGCCTGCGCGATGCGGTCGGCGTGCAGGGTGCGCGCGGCGCGCTCGGCGATGCGCGGCACGACGGCATCCGCCAGGGCTGCGGAGTCAGTGACCAGCACGGCGGCGGCCTGTTCGTCGTGCTCGGCCTGGCTGACAAGATCGGCGGCGACCCAGTCGGCGTCGGCGGAATCGTCGGCGACGATGAGGATCTCGGTGGCGCCGGCCTCCGAATCGGTGCCGACGACGCCCGCGACGACGCGCTTGGCGAGCGCGACGAAGTTGTTGCCGGGGCCGGAGATGACGTCGACGCGACGCAGTCCGAGCGCGGGCACCCCGTAGGCGTAGGCGCCGATCGCACCGGCGCCGCCCATCGCATAGACCTCGGTGACGCCCAGCAGCTGCGCGGCGGCGAGGATCGTCGGGTGCACGCGTCCGTCGAACGCGGCCTGCGGCGGCGACGCGAGCGCGACTTCGGCGACGCCGGCGACCTGCGCCGGGACGACGTTCATGACGACGCTCGAGGGGTAGACGGCTTTGCCGCCGGGCACGTACACGCCGACGCGCTGCACGGGCTGCCAATGCTGCTCGACACGCGCGCCCGGCGCGAGGGTCGTCACGGTCGGCGCGGGTACCTGCGCGGCGGATGCCTCGCGTACGCGGCGGATCGCCTCTTCGAGTGCAGCGCGGACGCCCTGGTCGAGCTGCGCGAGCGCCTCGTCGAGGTGCTGCTGCGGCACGCGCACGGCGTGGCCCTCGACGCCGTCGAAGCGAGCGGCCTGCTCGCGCAGCGCCACCTCGCCGCGGTCGGCGACGTCGTGGACGATGCGGGCGGCCGTCTGCAGGGCCTCATCGCGGGCAGCGGTGGCCCGCGGGACGGCGGCGAGCAGCTCATCGGGCGTGAGGGAGCGGCCGCGCAGGTCGATCGTACGGAGCATCCCTCCAGGCTACCGGCCCGCGCGCACTCCACCTGGCAGTCGTGGCGGACTCACCGCACGCGAGGCAGCCACAACTGCCAACCGGACGGTGGCGCGAGGCGTCAGCCGCGGGTCACGCCGGAGACGTCGGTGAGGTAGCCGATGCGGCCGTCTTCGTGGCGGACGACGAAGCTGTCGCCGCGGTCTTCGATCACGAGCGCCCACGCGGTCGGGCCGACCGTGAAGATCGGCACACCCGACTCGTCGACGACATCGCGCTCGACCGGCGCGAGCGCCCAGAACGCCTGCGAGGCAGCCGGCGCCTCGACGACAGCCTCACCCTCGACGGGCGCCTCGGCGACGTCGGTGGCCAGAACCGTCGTCTCGGTCGCCGCGTACGGCGAGGCGGCGGATGCCACAGGGGCCACGCGCTCGACCTGCGGCCGCGCCACGATCGGGCGGGCGGGGCTGGCGAAGCGGTGCGCGGGCACCTCGGTGCGGTGACGGAAGTCCTCACCGATCGTCGGGAACAGCGGTGCGAACACGGTCAGCAGAACGCCCGCGAGCATGAAGATGAACTCGACCCACACGACCCACGTCGCGTAGAACAGTCGCTGCCCGGCGAGCGAGACGAACGACGCCCACAGGATGCCGAGCCACACGATCGTCGAGACGGTGAACGCCACCGAGGCGAACTGGTCGATGCCCAGCGATCCGACGCGGCGGATGCCCTGCGGCGAGAGGCGGCGCAGGCCCAGCAGGAACACCGCGACGGTCGGCGCACCGATCGTGAGCACCCAGTCGATGCCGGCGACCCACACCGACGCCGAGTTGCCGATGCTGTAGATAGGGAAGAACGACACGACGAAGGCGACCAGCCAGATGCCGCCGAGCGCGACCTCACGGATCGAGAACGGGCCGACGCCGTACTGCGGCGGCGCGCTCTCGTCGACGCCGTCGGGTCCGTCGGTCGCGGCGGCAAACGCGGCCGCCACCGACTCGAAGGTCACGTCCGCGTCGTCGGATGCCTCGGCATCCGCCTGCTCGTCGACGTTCTCGGCGGCGTCGCCCGCAGTGACCGCGTCGACGCCGGCAGCGTCAGCGACCACGTCGACGCCGTCGACAGCCTCGACGGGCTCGGCGTTCTCGACGGGTTCGGCGGCGGACTGGGGGGTGTTCTGCTCGTCGGTCACGTGATCGATCCTTCCACGACGGGTTTCGGCGGGTGAGATCCTACCCGCACAGTCTTTGCGCGCTCATGGCATCGGTCTGCGCGCGCGAGCGGCCCAGCCCAGGCCCTGCGGGCCGAGCAGGCCCTTCAGCCCGCCGTACAGATCGCCCGACACGCCGACGCGCGCGGGCACCTCGAACACCTTCGCCGTGCTCCCCCGGTGCAGCTTCAGCGTCACCTCGGTGTCGCCGGGGTGCCGTTCGAACACGCGGGCCAGTTCGCCCACCGTCACCTCGGTCGCGCGGTGCTCGGGCATGAGCAGGATGAGCGGGCCGGATGCCTCGAGGTTGCCGAGGTCGGGAGTGAACGCCGACTGCCCGTGCAGGTTGAGCCCGTCGTCACGGCGCGACACCCGGCCGCGCACGACGAGGATCGAGTCGGCCATCAGCATCGAGGAGAACTCGGTGTAGGTCTTGCCCATGAACATGACGGTCACCTCGCCGTCGAAGTCCTCGACGGTGATCATGCCGTACGGGTTGCCGCTCTGCTTCGCGACCCGGTGCTGCACGCTCGTGACCAGGCCCGCGACGGTCACGATGTCGCCGTCGGAGACGTCTTCATCGGCGAGCAGGTCGTGGATCGACGTCGACGCGTGCTTCGCGAGCGGGATCTCGAGCCCCGCGAGCGGGTGATCCGACACGTACAGGCCGAGCATCTCGCGCTCGAAGGCGAGTTTGTCCTTCTTGGTCCACTCCGGTCGCTCGGGCACCTTCGTGACCTGCTGCGGCTCGTCGTCGCCCCACAGGCTGTCGAAGTCGAAGCCGACCTCGCCGTTGGCTTCGCGCCGCTTGTCGAGGACGGCCTGCTCGGTGGCATCCTCGTGGATCTCCATGAGCGCGCGCCGCGTCGGCCCGAGCGAGTCGAACGCGCCGGCCTTGATGAGCGACTCGATCGTGCGCTTGTTCGCGACGTGCGCGGGCACCTTGGTCAGGAAGTCGTGGAAGGTCGTGTACGGACCGTCGGCGCGGGCGGCGATGATGCCGTCGACGACGTTGGCGCCGACGTTCCGCACGGCGCCCAGGCCGAAGCGGATGTCTTCGCCGACGGCGGCGAAGTAGCGGATCGACTGGCCGACGTCGGGCGGCAGCACCTGGATGCCCATGCGGCGGCACTCGTTGAGGTACACCGCCATCTTGTCCTTCGAGTCGCCGACGCTCGTCAGCAGCGCCGCCATGTACTCGGCCGGATAGTGGGCCTTGAGGTAGGCCGTCCAGTACGAGACGAGGCCGTAGGCGGCGGAGTGCGCCTTGTTGAAGGCGTAGTCCGAGAACGGCAGCAGGATGTCCCACAGTGCCTTGATCGCGCCCTCACCGTAGCCGCGCTCGATCATGCCGTCGTGGAAGCCCTCGTACTGCTTGTCGAGCTCGGACTTCTTCTTCTTGCCCATCGCGCGGCGCAGGATGTCTGCTTGACCGAGCGAGAACCCGGCGACCTTCTGCGCGATCGCCATGACCTGCTCTTGATAGATGATCAGGCCGTAGCTGATGTCGAGGATGTCCTTCAGGGGCTCTTCGAGCTCGGGGTGGATCGGGGTGACCGGCTGCAGGCCGTTCTTGCGCAGCGCGTAGTTGGTGTGCGAGTTCGCGCCCATCGGGCCGGGTCGGTACAGCGCGATGACGGCCGAGACGTCTTCGAAGTTGTCGGGCTTCATGAGGCGCAGCAGCGACCGCATCGGGCCACCGTCGAGCTGGAACACGCCGAGCGTGTCGCCGCGGGTCAGCAGGTCGTACGCGTCGGCGTCGTCGAGCGCGAGGTGCTCGAGGTCGAGCTCCTCACCCCGGTTCATGCGGATGTTGTCGAGGGCATCCGAGATGATCGTGAGGTTGCGCAGCCCCAGGAAGTCCATCTTGATGAGGCCGAGCGACTCGCACGACGGGTAGTCGAACTGCGTGACGATCTGGCCGTCCTGCTCGCGGCGCATGATCGGGATGATGTCCAGCAGCGGTTCGCTCGACATGATGACGCCGGCGGCGTGCACACCCCACTGGCGCTTGAGGCCCTCCAGGCCCAGCGCGCGGTCGAAGACGGTCTTGGCCTCGGGGTCGGTCTCGATGAGCGCGCGGAACTCACTGGCTTCCTTGTAGCGCTTGTGCTCGGGGTCGAACATGCCGCCGAGCTCCATGTCCTTGCCCATGACGGCGGGCGGCATGGCCTTGGTGAGCTTCTCGCCCATGCTGAACGGGAAGCCGAGCACGCGACCGGCATCCTTCAGAGCCTGCTTCGACTTGATCGTGCCGTACGTGACGATCTGCGCGACGCGTTCGGAGCCGTACTTCTCGGTGACGTACTCGATCACCTCGCCGCGGCGCCGGTCGTCGAAGTCGACGTCGAAGTCGGGCATCGAGACGCGGTCGGGGTTGAGGAAGCGCTCGAAGATGAGGCCGTGCTCGAGCGGGTCGAGGTCGGTGATCTTCATCGCGTACGCGACCATGGATCCTGCACCCGAGCCACGACCGGGACCGACGCGGATGCCGTTGTCCTTGGCCCAGTTGATGAAGTCGGCGACGACGAGGAAGTAGCCCGGGAACCCCATCTGCAGGATGATGCCGGTCTCGTACTCGGCCTGCTTGCGCACCTTGTCGGAGATGCCGCCGGGGTACCGGTAGTGGAGGCCCTTCTCGACTTCTTTGATGAGCCAGCTGTCTTCGGTCTCGCCGTCGGGCACGGGGAAGCGCGGCATGTAGTTGGCCGAGGTGTTGAACTCGACCTCGCACCGCTCGGCGATCAGCAGGGTGTTGTCGCACGCCTCGGGGTGGTCGCGGAACATCTGCCGCATCTCGCCGGCGGTCTTGATGTAGTAGCCGTCGCCGTCGAACTTGA
>ERZ778021.2153-NODE-2153-length-18879-cov-4.849979_pt1 | contig 18879 bp, 19 predicted proteins | sample MGYA00375751_ERZ778021 | MGnify/ENA primary metagenome ERZ778021 (study PRJEB29350, sample SAMN05389814) | bioreactor metagenome | isolation source: Thiocyanate stock bioreactor | place: South Africa: University of Cape Town | collected 2013-08-29 ... | reverse complement strand
CCAGCTCAAGCCCTTCGACTACGTGGTGGCCAACCCGCCGTTTTCCGACAAGCGCTGGAGCACCGGCCTGGGCGGCGACAAGTACGAGCGCTTCAAGGGCTTCGGCACCCTGCCCGATAAGCAGGGTGACTACGCCTACCTGCTGCACATCGTGCGCTCGCTCAAGCCCACGAGCGCCGGCCCGACATCGTGCTGTACCTCAACGGCATTGCGGTGGGTGTGCTGGAGCTGAAGAACAGCTGTGTGGGCCTGGGAGAAGGCATCCGCCAGTGCCTGTCGAACCAGTTGCCAGAGTTCAACGACTGGTTCTTCAGCACCATCCAGCTGGTGATGGCGGGCAACGACTCGGAAGGCCTGCGCTACGGCACCATCGAGACGCAGGAAAAGTACTTCCTGAACTGGAAGGAAGACGAGGCCGACAACGCGGGCTACAAGCTCGACAAGTACCTGGCCAAGCTGTGCGGCAAGGCCCGGCTACTGGAGCTGGTGTACGACTTCGTGCTGTTCGACGGCGGCATCAAGAAGCTGCCACGGGTGCACCAGTACTTCGGCATCAAGGCGGCGCAGGCGCATGTGCAGCAGCGGCGCGGCGGCATCATCTGGCACACCCAGGGGGCGGGCAAGAGCATCCTGATGGTGCTGCTGGCGCGCTGGATTCTGGAGAACAAGCCATCCGCGCGCGTGGCCATCATCACCGACCGTGAAGAGCTGGACGAGCAAATCGACAGGGTGTTCAAAGACGCTGGTCAGGTCATCCAGAGAAGCAAGAGCGGCCGTGACCTGATGGCGCAACTGGCGCAGCCGAATCCGCGCCTGCTGTGCTCGCTGGTGCACAAGTTCGGCCGGCGTGATGTGGACGACTTCGAGGCCTTCATCCGCGACCTGGCCGCGCAGCCGAGCCAGACGCAGGGCGAGATCCACGTCTTCGTGGACGAGTGCCACCGCACCCAGGGCGGCAAGCTGCACCGGCTGATGAAGGCCATGATGCCCAACGCGGTGTTCATCGGCTTCACCGGCACGCCACTGCTCAAGAGCGATGCGCAGACCAGCCTGGAGGTGTTCGGCGGCTACATCCACACCTACAAGTTCGCCGAAGCGGTGGAAGACGGCGTCGTGCTGGACCTGGTGTACGAAGCGCGCGACATCGACCAGAAGCTGGGCAACAACGAACAGATCGACCAGTGGTTCGAGGCCAAGACCAAAGGCCTGAACGACTGGCAGAAGGACGAGCTGAAGAAGCAGTGGGGCACGATGCAGAACGTGCTCAGCTCACGCGCCCGCATGGACCGAATCGTGATGGACATCATTCACGACTTCGCCGTGAAGCCTCGGCTGTCCAGCGAACGCGGCAACGCCATCCTGGTGGCGTCCAGCATCTACGAGGCCTGCAAGTACTTCGTGCTGTTCGGCAAGACGGTGTTCAAGGGCCGCTGCGCGGTGGTCACGTCGTACAACCCGCAGGCGTCGGACGTGAGCAAGGAAGAGACCGGCGCCAACACCGAGAGCGACAAGCAGTTCATCTACAACACCTACACCGAGCTGCTGAAGGACGTGGTGGCCGAACCCGGCAAGACCAAGACCGAAACCTACGAGCAACAGGTCAAGGACCGCTTCATCAAGGCGCCGGCCCACCGTTTCTGGCATCGCGGTAGGCTATGCCGAAGGAGGTCGCTCCGCAAGGTGTCTTGTCTTGCCAGATTGTGACTCGCCGCCGCTGGTCACTCAGGTGAAGGTTCGACTCGGTGTCGGCAATGCAGCGAAAGCTGACCTTCTCCGTCACCCGCCGGACAGTCTGCCTCATGACGCATTGCTGCCATATAGCGAGCGGGTCAAATCTTGACAGACCTGAATGTTCACCTGTGAGGGGGCTAGGATTCATGGGAGTCCGGAAGGGAGGGTGTGCAGAATTTTGTGTAAACGGACAATCCACCGCCGGCGCAAGCCGGCCTGTCCGTAAGCACCATGAGTACCAAGAAACACGACGTACCCGAAGAACTGCTGTCTGGCCTGCTGGCCAGCTACAAGAAGCCCGAAGACCTGATTGGTGAAAACGGCCTGCTCAAGCAGTTGACCAAGCTGCTGGTCGAGCGAGCTTTGGACGCTGAGCTGACTGAGCACCTGGGCCATGAACGCAACGAGGCAGTGGCCAACCCCGCTGGCAACACCCGCAACGGCAAGAGCAAGAAGACCCTCAAGGGCGAGTTCGGCGAATTGCCCATCGAAGTGCCCCGCGACCGCCATGGCAGCTTCGAGCCTCAGCTCATCCCCAAGCACCAGACCCGCTGGGCCGGCTTCGACGACAAAATTATCTCGCTGTACGCCCGTGGCATGACGGTGCGCGAGATACAGGCTCACCTCGAAGAGATGTACGGCACCGAAGTCTCGCCCAGTCTGATTTCCTCGGTGACGGACGCCGTGGCCGACGCGGTCAAGGCCTGGCAGGCCAGACCGCTGGAGCCGATTTACCCCATCGTCTACCTGGACTGCATCCATGTGAAGGTGCGCGAGGGCGCGGTGCGGGTCAAGGCGGTGTACCTGGCCATCGGCATCACCATGACGGGCGACAAGGAGGTGCTGGGTCTGTGGTTGGCGCAGACCGAGGGTGCCAAGTTCTGGCTGCAGGTGGTCACCGAGTTGCGCAACCGGGGCGTGCAGGACATCTTCATCGCCTGCGTCGATGGGCTCAAGGGCTTTCCTGACGCCATCGAGGCCGTCTTCCCCCAGGCGGTTGTGCAACTGTGCATCGTTCACATGGTGCGCCACAGCCTGAACTACGTCTCATGGAAGCGCCGCAAGGAAGTGGCGGCCGCCCTGCGCCGCATCTACACGGCCGCCACCGCCGAAGAGGCCGAGCTGATGCTCGGTGAATTCGAGGCCCGCTGGGGTGCCGAGTACCTGCCCATCGGTCAGTCTTGGCGCAGGAGCTGGAGCCGCTTGACCCCGTTCTTTGACTACCCGCCGGAAATCCGCAAGGTCATCTACACCACCAATGCCATCGAGTCGGTGAACATGAGCCTGAGGAAGCTGACCAAGAACCGGGGCTCGTTCCCCAGCGACGAGGCGCTGACCAAGCTGTTCTACCTGGCCCTGCGCAACATCAGCCAGAAGTGGACCATGCCCATCCGGGATTGGAAGGCCACGCTGACCCGCTTTACCATTCAGTTCGGAGACCGCATCTCCGTCAATTGAAGTCCGACCCGTTTACACAAAAATTCGGACACGCCCCAGCGCAAAGCCTTGATCTCGTGCATTTCCGAAGGGAAACACGCAGAGGCGTGTGATCACGCCATTGCCGTCGTAGAGTGGCATAGCTTTTGGCGAATAACGTCTAAACGCCGTTTCACTTGCCCGAACCCAGCACGTCGCGAATGACTACAGTGAACTTGATTTAGACATCCACGTCGCACATGCGCGACGGCTGCAACCAGCCTGAACCGGCCAGCCAGCACACATGTTTGGCGGACTGCTCTTGGCCGAGAGCGCCGCTTCCGTCGAACTCCACAAAGCTGCCATTGAGGGCGGCTACCCCTGCACTGGGGCGTGCCGCTCCCATCGCTCAATTCAGATCTCTGTCTGCTCGGAGATCTCAAGGGCGTCGTCGACTTCGATACCCAGGTACCTCACCGTGGACTCAAGTTTGGAATGGCCGAGCAGCAACTGCACTGCTCGCAGGTTCGTATGCGTCCGGCCAACCCATCTTGCGCATGATAGGAGTTGATGGTCAGCACGCCAGCGGTGCGTGCGCGCTGCCATAGACTCCCGGTGAACAGCCGCCGTCAAGCGGTGGAGGTGCGCACCGAAGATGAATTCCAAGCAGACGATTCTGGACCGCGAGTTGTTTACCCAAGCCCTGCGCCACATGGGCGAAGAAGACCTGCTGTACCTCAACCGGATGGTGGTCGAACGCTTGAACCTGCTGGCTCAGGCCAGGAGCACGGTGGAGCTGGCGCAGTTCGCCGAAGGCGACCGTGTTCAGTTCATGGCCAGCGATGGCAGCGTCAAGAGCGGCATCGTGCTGCGCCTGAACAAGAAGACCGCCAGCGTGCACACCGACGAAGGCCAGAACTGGAAGGTCTCCCCAGGGCTGCTGCGCAAGATAGCCACCCGATGAACAAGGCCCCTGGCGTCGATGGCCAGGATTAGTCCGCCGGTTGCCAGCGGTGCGGCAAGAGCTCGCCGATGCGGCTGGCCTTGTGCGTGGGCAGCCGGGCAAGCACATCCTTGAGGTAAGCATACGGGTCGTGCCCGTTCATGCGCGCTGACTGGATCAGACTCATGACGGCAGCTGCCCGCTGGCCTGCGCGTAGGCTGCCGGCAAACAACCAGTTGTTGCGTCCGATGGCAATCGGCCGGATCTGGTTCTCGATCCAGTTGTTGTCCGCCGGCAGTTGCGGGTCATCAATGAATCGCGTGAGCGCCGCCCAGCGTTTGAGGCTGTAGTCCAGGGCCTTGGCCGTGGCCGAGTTACCCGCTACCTGCTGGCGTTGCAGCACCATCCACGCGTGCAAGGCGTCCAGTATCGGCCGGCTGTGCTGCTGGCGCATCTGCAGCCGCTGGGGTGCCGGTGTGTCCTGGACGGTCCGTTCGATCTCGTAGACCCGCGCGAACTGCGTCAGGGCGAACTCGGCGATCTGGCTCTTGTTGGCCGCGTGCAGGTCGAAGAACTTGCGCCTGGCGTGAGCCAGGCAACCCGCTTCTGTGACGCCTTGAGCGAAGCTGGCTTTGTACCCAACGTAGTCGTCGCAAATCAGGCTGCCACGCCAGTCGCCCAGGAAGGCTCGGGCGTGTTCCCCGGCGCGTGACTCGCAGAAGTCGTAGACCACGCCGCGCATCTCCTCGAACGCCCCCGGGGCATAGGCCCACAGGTAGGCCCGGTGTGTCTTGCCGTTGCCTGGCTTGAGCATGGCCACCGGCGTCTCATCGCCGTGCAGCACCCGGTGCCCGAGCACCTCAGTCTTGAGGGCATCGACCAGCGGCTGCAGCTGCGCGCCGCAGGTGCCCACCCATTGCGCCAAGGTCGATCTTGGAATGGCCAGACCGGCGCGGCCGAAGATGTTCTCCTGGCGGTACAGCGGCTGGTGGTCGGCGTACTTGGCCACCAGCACCTGGGCCAGCAGGCCGGCCGTCGGGATGCCTTTGTCGATGACGTGCGCCTGGACCGGCGCCTGTTGAATGGTCTCGCACTTCGCGCAGGCCCACCTGCCACGGACATGGCGCTCCACGGTGAAGACGCCAGGCACGTAGTCCAGCTTCTCGGCCACATCTTCGCCGATGCGTTTGAGCTGGCAACCGCACTGGCATGTCGTGGTCGTGGGTTCGTGGCGGATCTCGCGCCGTGGCAGGTTCGCCGGCAGCGGTGCACGCCTGGGTTGCTGCCTCTCGGTCGCAGCGGGTGCCGGCCGCAGTTGCTCAATCTCGTGCTCGACGGCCGCCAGATCGCCATCGAGTTCTTCTTCCAGCAGGTTGCGCTGCTCGGCGCTGTGGCGCTCGGACTTGGCCGCGAACTTCAACCGCTTGAGCAGCGCGCATTCGTAGGCGAGCTTTTCGTTCAGAGCGCGCTGGTGGCGCAGTTCGGCCAGCAGGCGTTGGCTGACCTCACGCAGTTGCTCTGCGTCCAGTTCGCCCAGGGCCTGTTCGTCGATCACCATGAAGCGCAGTGTGCCTGTGCGTGCCGGGCAAGACCATTGGCGCATCACCCGATTGCCAGTGGCCAACCCGCACATCGAAGATTCAGACCACAGTGATGGCGCCTTGTGAGCCCATGCGCCGCCAGGGCAGGCCCAGCACCAGCGCATTGAGCTGGGCGTGCTCCAGCGCCACGTTCGGGCTGCCCGGCGGCGCCCAGACGAACTTGCCCTGGTGCAGCCGGCGCGCGGCCAGCCACAGACCCACGCCGTCGTGCACCAGAATCTTCAACCGATTGGCACGCTGGTTGGCAAAGACATAGGCGTGGTGCGGGTGGGCCGCGCCAAAGGTGGTGATCACCCGCGCCAGGGCGGTGTCGGTGCCCGCACGCATGTCCAGCGGGGCCGTGGCCAGCCAGGCCGCATCGATTCGGATCACTGCAGCAGCTCGCGCAGTGCCTGGGCGCACTGCGCCGCCGCTGTCACCGGCCAGTCCATTGTGACGGTGGTACCGTGGCGCTGGACTTCAATGTGGATCGCTTCGCATATGCCACTCACCGGTGCCGGCGCAGGGGTCACAGGCAGTGCAACGCGTTCCTGCGAAACCACCGACTGAACCGGCAGCGGCACGAAGGCGGGCGTGCCTGGCAAGGCCTTCTCCCGCAGCAGGCGCTGCTCGCGCAACCAGCGATGCACCATGTTCGGATGCAGGCCATGACTCAAGGCAACACCGGAGACCGACGCGCCACGCTCCCGGGTCTGCCGCAGAACCAGCGCTTTGAAATCGGCGCTGTACTCGCGCCGCAACCGGCGCTCTCCATCGATCAATCGTTCCATCGTCTCCACGATCTCCTTCGTGGGGACGATCCTTGATTACCGCCTTCGCTCCAAGATGGGTTCACCGGACGCATACGCAGGTTCTTGGTCCGGCGATAGATCAAAGTTGCCTTGGTCCTGCGCATCGAGTGGGTCCCGTACTCAGATCGATCCAACCCAAGTTCGTCCACCCAGTGCCCAAGAATCCGGGCGTACTGCCTGGTTCCCAAATGTGGTGACTCGTGAAGTCGGCTGGGGAAGAGAAAGTCATCTGACTTCAGCTCTGCCTTCTTGATCCAGGCTTGCAGGGCTTCCCGGGTGACTCCAGTGATCTCGAACTGGACCGGTCGTTTGGTCTTGTGCTGCATGACGATGGCCCGCGTAGCCACTTGGTCACCATGGGTCACGTCACGCACTTTGAGTGCAACGAGATCGCATCCGCGAAGTTTGCTGTCAATGCCGAGGTTGAACAGCGCGAGTTCACGAACCCGCCCTTCCATCTGAAGGCGTACGCGCAGCGCCCAGATGTCTTTCACCTTGAAGGGTGCCTTCTGCCCAACAATCTTGCCTTTGTTCCACGGCTCGTGATGTGCGGTTTGGCCTTCGGTATCCATGATGATCTCCTATCGAGTTGAGGGCTCGACAGGATGCGCTTCAAGGCGCTGAGACACCAGCCTAGCGACGCTGCAAGGAAGTCGGGCTACGACAACGAAGGGCAGCTTCCAGACACGTTGCCAGATTCACGCTCTCGGCCAAGAGCTGACTTTCCTTGATGTGGCAACGGCGTGTTCTGGGAGATCGGGCGGCATTGTCGTTTGAATTGTAGCTGGCTTATAATAAGCCGCCATATCATTTGCCACCAGCATAATGAAACTCGAGCAAAAGTATCATGCGCTGATAAAGGAGGCGCAGCAACGGAAGATGCCCAACGTGGAGGGTATTCGTCTGTGCTTTCAGACACTATCGCTAGCCGCTGGAATCGACCGCGATTGCGCTGTATTGCTGGCACCGCATGGTCTATCCGAAGGGCGCTTCGTGTTGCTGTTCTTGTTGGATGCCGCTGCCGACGGGCTGGCACCTAACACGCTGGCCGAACAGGCTGGCGTCACACGTGCCACGGTAACAGGATTACTCGATGGCCTAGAACGCGAGGAACTGATCGAGCGACACGCCGATGCCAACGATCGCCGAGCCCTGTGCATCCGCCTCACGCACAAGGGGAAACAGGTGGCACAAAACGTGTTCGAGCAACATGCTCGCTGGATTGCCAGCCTATTCGACAACCTGTCGGCAGTAGAACGCAAGCAACTGGGTGCCTTGCTGGAAAAGGTTTCCGGCAACCTCGGAGGCAATGCTCCATGACGCCCGCGTCTGTCCGCAAAGGCGCGAATCGTGCTTCCGACATCCCAGAGAACATTCTGAAATCCCTGTCGTGCGGTGAGGTGCAAAGCGCCACCTTGGCAGAGTGCATTGCAGTAAACCAAGCCAAGCTGATGCGGGCGGTGTTTCATGGGCTTTCATCCCCGGCATTGAAAGCCATCGACGCTGCGTGCGAGCTGGGTGTGCTCAAGCGCATGGCCCGCATCGGTGAAGTGCTGCTAGACGAACTGGGCGCTGCCGGTATAGCGAAATGCAGTTCGCACGGTGCCGACACGGTACGTGGCTGGGCCTGCTTCATGGTCGGTGCGCAATCCGGGCTCGATGTGGCTGGCCGTCTTGCCGCTGTCCGACCGCTAGCCGATGACGCACATTTTGGCGTCCGCGAATGGGCCTGGATGGCCGTTCGCCCACATCTGGCGCAGGAACTGGATTCCTCTATCACCCACTTGGCGCGATGGACGGTGGAGCCATCGGAACACCTACGCCGCTTCGCTAGCGAAGCCCTGCGTCCGCGTGGAGTGTGGTGCGCCCACATTGCTTCGCTCAAGCGCGAACCTGGAAAGGCACTTCCCATCCTGTCGTCGCTTCGCGCTGACCCTTCCAACTATGTGCAGGACTCGGTGGCCAACTGGCTCAACGATGCTGCCAAGGATCAGCCAGATTGGGTGCGTGGCCTATGTGCCGAATGGTTGAAAGCGACACCCGCTGACGCCACCCGTCGTATCTGCCATCGCGCATTGCGAAACCTCAAGTGAAGGAGAAAACCTCATGTCCCAGTATCTCGTCGAACTCTACACGCCCAACACTAAGTGGAAGGCGTTGAACACCGAACAGCGTATGCGATTCTTGGGTGCCATCGGCACTGCAATGAGCGGCTTGTCCAGTATGGGTGTTGAAGTTCTCACGCTTACCGAAATCGAACCCGGTTTAGACCAAGGCTCCAAACATCGCTTCCTGGGCATTTGGCGCTTTCCCGACGTTCAGGCCCGTGATGCGTTGCTGACTGGCATTAAGGCTAGTGGTTGGTACGGCTACTTCGATCACGTGAACGCAGCTGGTGCGGAGGGCGACTTCGCCCGACACCTCGGCGCTCTGGAAGAAGCATGAGCGCAATCCTGTAACTCCATTCTGACGAGCTTCCGCTTTCCCAACAGGTACGCTCGACTTAGATGGCTGCCGTTCAAGCCCATGTGATCCGAAGGTCCGTTCAGGGTCGATCGCCGGCCCTGGTGAATGACCGCTGATAGACATCCGACCCAGCGTTCCTATCGCGACTAGGTCGACGAGTGGTAACCGGCCGCTCCCAGCCTCTTGCAGTCATTGCGGCATGTAGGGCCTGCTCGAACCTCAAGAAGTTCTCGCAAAAAAGAGCGCTCAAAGCTAGCGCTCTTCTTTATATAGCAACAAGTTCTTACCGGGCCGAGGTCAGCTCCGCAAATCTAGCTCTTCTCTACTCGTTGAATTCGAGTTTACAACTTTACCGTTACAAATAACCACCCCGCAAACCCGCATGAATGCTGGTGGCTTGTTTACGACTTTATTTGCGTGTTTACGACTTTAATTACCCAGAATAGCTAGAGGTCTGTTTACGACTTTATTTGCGAGTTTACTATTCTGGGTAATTAAAGTCGTAAACACAGGCCCAGCATCCATGCGGGTTTCCAGGCGATCGATTCTTGCGGGGTGCCGACTAAAGTCGTAAACACCCAGAGTTACTTCCACGCCTGAGCGTTCTTGCGCGTGGGAATGTCCACCAGCAGATCCAGCGCGTAGGTAAGGGCGGGAATCGGGCCTGAAGGCCCCGCGAACTGCCCAAATGGGCGGCGCGAGAGACCAAAACATCCAAACAACTGAGTCGTTCAGTGCCCCATGGCAAATTTCGACAGCTTGTTCAGCGTTGCCCTAAGATTTGCTTCGAGGACGATGGATCGCACGCCATATCCATACCAAGGGAGCAAAGTAGTTCCGAACTGACTGTCTGGCAACATTACAAATGTTCATGTTGCCAGCGTACCTTTGCCTGCGTCGATACGCAACACAATCTCAACAGGCATGGGAGCACTCCCTCCTGCATCAGCCACCAGTAGGTCAGCCTGCGCAAATGGCTTTCGACCACTTCTGCGCAACACCAGCGTAATCACCCAATTGCAGGCTCTCGGCGCGTGAATAAATATGTTTAAGCCAGCCAGCGATTTGCTCCGACGACCAGAACATGCGCAGTTTGGCAGCGACGTTGCGAGCCAACGCACCGTTGTCTCTCAGCTTGCAGCGCTTGGGCCGCCGCGCTTGATCCCAAGTCGTGATGTCGGCTTGGCTTGCTCGGTAACCGTCCCCAGGAGCTACCTCTCGTCCTTCGCACGATCCTGCATGTGAGTCCTCTTCCACTTTGAGGAGAAGTAGCCAAGGATCATGACGCCACTGAAAACCATGGTGCCAATGAAGATGGGGTCCGAAAGTGCTTTCATGATGTGTCCTTGTAGCCCTACGCAGCATTCTGGTCAACTCGAATGTGTTCCATGGAGCAGTTTGAAGCTGGCAGCACTATGGTTGCTCACTCCGATACAGATGGAGACTGGCTTCCTTCGCAAGCCATCATTGCCAAGGAGGAAGACACAGTCGTTGGCTCTCGACTTTGATCGCGCAGCCAGCTCGCTCTGTCATACACAAAGCCCGGGAATTGCTGTGACAACGTGGTTTTGCGCAAGATGAGGTTGCGGGTCAGGTGGGCCACTTCTGCGACCTCTTTCTCATTGCGCACTTCAAGCGGCGCCACCAGGGTCACGCCCATGGCCCAACTGAGACGCTCCCATTTCCATGACGGGCGAACCTCCAGGTCGATCCCATCCCGCATCAGTCGTTCCTCAATCTGGAATAGCGTGGCGTAGTGTTGTCTCTGCGACTCCGAAGGCTCGCGACTGGTGTAACTGCTCCGCTTTTTTCGCCGGCCCGATTTGCCAACCATCTTGTAGTTCTGGGTTCCCCCTTCAAACAACCAGCAATCCTGGGGGCCGTCACCAGCCTCTTCCCAAGCCATAGAGCAGACGGCTTCTTTGAAGATGTCCCGAGGATGCCGCCACCACACCATGACGCGCCGTCCATTGAGGATGAAGCCCACGTCATCCCAGTACGAAAGGCTGTCGGGCCCCATGTTCCAGTACGCATGAGGGATGTACAGGCCACCCTCTGACAGGCGCCACTGGTGCGTGCGGTGGTACTCCCGCATGCGCCTGCCCAGAGACTCATAATGTGGATTCTTCATGCGGATCCTTACCCAAAGGAGCGGTGTGAACACTCAGCGCAATTGTTCAGGGCACAACCTGTGAAGGATGAATGGCGATGACAAAAGCCCGGGCTGCCACCACGAATGATATGGGCGAGAAGGCGCAGCAGGATCTGCTGCAGGACTGGGATCGCATGGCTCCCGTGGGTGCTGAATTCGGCAGTCCAGACTATGAGCGCCTCGAAGAAATCGACCACCTTGCCATCCTGGCCAAAGGAAGCCTGCTTGCGGCCCGCCGCTGGCTGGATGCCCCCAACCAGGCACTGGAGGGCATGACGCCTGAAGAGGTGGCCAGAACTCCAGAGGGTTTTGCGCGGGTGCGTCAGTTGCTGACCTCGTCAACAAAGGCACGATGACACGCCAAACGGAAAGACGTTGATCAAGGTGACAGGGGCTTCTGGCGGTGTTCTTCACTCTGAAGCAAGTCTTGTTGAGCCTCTTCACGCCCGGCGGAAATCTGCGCCGAAGCCAGATCCGCTGGTTGGAGCGTCTCGACGCAGACGGTATGCCCATCCTGTGTCAAGAACTCCACCTCATAAGCAGCACCTTGCCCATGGACGTGAACCACCACACCCAATGCGCCTGAATCCAGCGCATGTTTAGGAAGTGGTCTTTTGAGGGCGACTGCGGTGTGTTCCTGCAGCATCTCCAATACCTCGGTCAGGTGTGCGCTGAGTTCTTCGACGGTTTCACCTTGGGTGTGCGCACTTGGGATTCCTGGCACATTGCCCACCAGCAATCCCGTGCCCGGATCGCGTTCAATCTCAATGGACGGTACACCAAGGCCAGCGCTTTGCTCCTGCAGGAACTTTGCAATGTGGGGGGCGGAAGCCTGGATCGTCTGCACGCGGCCATCGACATACCCGGTGAGCGGGATGCCGGCGCGTGCAGTCGATACGACAGCGTTGGCCACAGCGTCCCTGGCGAGCTGAGTTACCTGATCAGCGTCCAATCCGCAAAAAGTAGGCTTCGCGCGTTCCATGCGTGGAAGGCTACAGCCATTGAGGACCGGGGGCAAGGCCAAGGTCTCCAGGTGCACTAACGGAAGCCGCGTTGCTACCTGTCATGCGCGACCCATTAGCTGGCGATTGGTTCAGATACCGGGAGCGATCAGCTTGTTCATTTTTTCGTCGTGTTCACGTTCCGTGAACATCGCTAAAAAGTGAACACCAGCGGCCACGGGTTTGGTGCAAGCACGGCTCCGAGCCAGCCTCTTTCCATGTATTGGGGATGCACGCCGTAGGAATTTCTTGGCATCGGCCCCAGAACGACTGGCAAGGTCGGCCAGGCCGCTTCAAAATCGCTGCATGGTCCGCCAGACGCTCGATAGCGCTACTCCCTACATCCCGGCATCAGCGCCGCGCAGCGCTGACGTCGTGCTCTACCTTGATCTGGATGGTGTCGTCCATCACGAGGCGGTGCTCTGGCATCCCCGCAAGGGCATCTACATGAGCCCTTACCAGGCGACGGACCATGCGCTTTTCGAGTGGCTTCCCCACTTGGAAGAGGTGCTTGCGCCCTTTCCTGCGGTGGCCTTGGTGCTCAGCAGCACCTGGTGCATTCGGCCGGGCTACAGCAAGACCCTCAAATTGCTTCCCGATTCGTTGCGAACAAGGTTCATTGGGGGCACTTTTCACAAACGGGTGCATGGTGCGGATCCTTGGACTCTTGCATCGTTTCGCAGCAGCCCCCGAGGCGTGCAGGTCTTGGCGGACGCCCAGAGAAGAAAGCCAAGGCATTGGGTAGCTCTGGATGACGATATCGAGGACTGGCCCCAATCGGCACAAGCGCATCTGATTGCCTGTGATGGATCCATGGGACTGTCTTGTCCCCTTGTGAGGGATGCATTGCACCAGAAGCTCCTGCAGTTCCACTCACCGGGCAAGGACCGTCGATAGGCTCAGTCCTTTGGGCTGTGATCAGTCGGACTGGCGCTATGGGGCTGCCGGTTGTGGCAAGCGGTGAATGCCCCGTCCAACGGATTACTTTCCTGATTTGTCAGCGATGGCGAGCAGCTGGCATGCAGCCAAGTGGTCAACAGGCATGAGTGCCCAACCTTCGGTGCCAGGCACCAACAGATCCGTCAGCCACAGTTGCTCCAAGAAGGCGTGGTCATGCGATGCAACGATCAGCGCTCCCTGGTAGCTCGTCAGCAGCCTCTCCAACGCCTGCACAGAGGGCAAATCCAGGTGATTGCTGCGCTCGTCCAGCAGCAGCAAGCGCGGCGGCGTGTCTGCATAGAGAACACAGGCCAGGGCAGCCTTGAGGCGCTCCCCGCCGCTGAGCAATCCGCTGGGCATGGCAATCTTTGGCGCGTCCAGTCCCAGTTGTGCCAATCGCGTCCGCAGTTCGCCCTCACTCAGGGTGTGATTCACAGCCTGCAGTTGGCCGAGAACCGGGAGCTGCGCATCCAGGATGTCCAGCCCTTGGTCGAGATGCGCCACGCGGTCGGTAACCCTGCAAACACCTGCCATGGGATCGATTCGGCCGGCAAGCACCTTCAGTAGGGTGGATTTTCCGCAACCGTTGGTGCTCAGCAATCCGATGCGCTGCTGCCCTCCCACCAGCAGGCTGATGGTACGAGTCGCCTGGGGCACAAACGGCAGTTCCACGTTTTCCAGCTCTGCCACATTGCGTGGGGCAACTCCAGGATTGGGGGACTCGTGCAAGTGGATGTGCAGGTCGTCTGCAGCCTGTGCGGCTGCTTCGCGCACGCGCTGTGACAGTTCGAGCCGCGCATCCGCTTGCAGTCGGCGCAGTTTCCCCATGGATTGTTCGCTGCGCTCCTTTTGGCGGTCGAGCAGGATCTTGGCCTGGTTAGCCTGCTTGCCACTGCGTGTGCCTCGCGCCTGGCGCTTCTCCTGACGTTCGCGCTGTTGCCGCATGGACTGCTCTTCGCGCCGTCGATCGAGCTTGGCGCGGTCGAGTTCGGCGAGGGCGTTTTGCTTTTCCTGTGCTTTGGCCTGCGCATAGAAAGCATAGTTGCCCCCGTAGCTTCGCAAGCCCAGGGAGGACAACTCGACGATGCGATCCATGCGCGCCAATAACTGCCGGTCATGGCTGATCACCAGCAGTCCGCGCTCCCAGTGATGCAGCCATTCGATCAAGGCCCGACGGCTGTGCTGGTCAAGGTGGTTGCTGGGTTCGTCCAGGATGAGGAAATCCGCGTCGGACAGTTGGGCGCCAATCAAGGCCACCCGCATTGCCTCACCGCCGCTGAGCACGCCGGCCGGTGTGATGGGATCCAGATGTGTGAGACCTTGCTGCGCCAGTGCCTGCCCAAGCTGCTGTTCTATGTCCCATCGATCGGCGACCACGTCGAAATCCGCCTGCGCGGAACTGCCGGCCTCGATGCGCTTGAGCGCATCCAGCACGCCTTGCACGCCTGCCAGATCGGCAACGGTGGTGTCCGCGCGTGGGCTGACCTGTTGGGCGAGGTAATGCACTGCACCTGTTCGCACACAGCGCCCACGGGTGGGCTGCAGTTGGCCCGAAAGAATGCGCGCCAGAACGGTCTTGCCGCTGCCATTGCGTCCGACTAGGCCGGTGTGTCGCTGGTCAAAGTTTTCGTTGAGATCGGAAAAAAGCGTTTCGCCGTTCGGCAGTACGTAGGACACGCCCTCCAGGGAGAGATGAGAAGTCGCCATACATGGTCCAAAGATGCAAAGAGCTCCCCCGCGTCGTGGGGGCAGTGGAGATTTGCCGTCGCGTTGACGGCCGCATCAGTGGCGCATGGGACTCGATCCTCCGGTAGATGGTTGGGGCGGCAAATTCTAGATATGTTTGCCTGGGCGTGCAATCGTGGTGCAAAGTTGACGTCGGTTTAAAGCTGGTTGCCGTCGATGGAGGAGGGTTCATGCGGCGGCAGTGCGCCCAAAGCGGACGCTCGCCAAATGCGCAATGTGACCGGCATGAACCTTCCAACCCCGCAGCAAAAGTGAGCGCAGAGGCCGTGGCCGGACCAACTGTCAGGACGCACGCTACAACTGCATCGTATGCTTTACATATGTCCGCTGACCGTATCACCTATTGCTTAGAGCGTGTCTCAAGTTACCGCGACTTCGAACGGCTTTGTTCAGGTCTCCTTGCAGGTACCGACTATCCCGGGATAGACCCATTGGGGGGAACCGGTGACGGCGGGCGTGACGCAATCATTCGATCCGATTCGAACGGGCGAAAAATCGTCTTTGCGTACACAGTTCGGGGCGACTGGAAGACCAAGCTCAAAAGCGATTGCGCTCGGGTCCGCGAACAGGCTCACAACCCAGATTTGTTCGTTTTCGTATGCACAGAAGCATTGAACGCTGCGGAAAAGGACGGCGCTCATGAACTCGTCCTGAGTGAGTTCGGTTGGAAGCTAGACCTCTTCGACTTGGAAAGATTAAGGGTGCTACTGGTCGGACCTCAGCGCCATCTCTTGGCGCAGCATCCCAGCATCTTCACGCCTCCGTTTTTTCCGCAAACAGGTGGTGAATCGCTTTCCGAGAGCCGAGATACCCTAGTTATTGACCATGTCGACTCCGACCATGCGCTCGCAACTTGGCTTTCGCGCAGACTCACGCTCGCGGGCTTCCGAGTCTGGTGCCGAGGCACCGCGCCTTTTGCAGGTGAAAACCAAGACGAGAGCGTTCGGAAGCTCATTGACCTAAGAGCCTCGCAATACATCCCCGTCTTGTCGCAATCCAGCATGACCGACGAATTGATGCTCGAGCGGTGCGCTTTGGCAGCGGGGAAAGAAGCACTGGTGCTACTCTGCAAAGCATCCGAGATTGAGCCGTCAAAATTGCCTTCTCGATTACGCCCATCCACCCCGGCAGACTTCTCCCGTTCCTGGAACACAGGTCTTGAGCAAATCGTGGCGAGGCTGGCCGGTCTTGGAATTCAGCCAGACATCATGCTAGACCAGGGCAAAGCTATAGCGCTGAACGACTACATGCCTACGAGGGTCACCATCGCGAAGGAAGAGCCTGTTTTCGCAAATATCTTCGCGCTGGAATTGCCAGAGACGATGCTGGTCTACGACCTCCACTCAGCGCTATCCACGGCACAGCTCGACGAACTGAGAACGCGTTGGGCGTTTGTGGAATTGAATGCCTACCGGCTGGTCGCCTTCACCCCGCCTCCAGAAAACGCCATTCCCTCCGTCAAGACAATACGCACCCCCGAATTTCTGTGGACCGACAACCCAGAACGCGATGGAAAGAAGACAGAGGATGTCGCGAAGGAATTAGTTCGCCGGAGCCTCACCGTCGTTTGCGCGCAAAAGGGGCTGGCTTGGTGTTCAGACAGAAAAATCTATTATTTCCCGGAGCGCGAAGATGGCGCATGGACGCAGCGTATCCGACACGTTGACGGGCGAGACACTCGCGTGAGCCTGACCGGCAAACGGACCAAAGGCTGGGGAGAACGGGCGTCGCCATTCCTCTACCAACTTTCCCCAAAATTCCAGCCGCAGCGAGACGTTGATGGAAGCTGGAACGTTGTCGTCAACGTCTATGTCCGCCCGACGGACCTCAATGGCAAGGTCTATGAGCTTAAAGAGCTGGGGCGACGTCGCAAGGTTGTGACGAAGAATTGGTGGAACAAAGACTGGCTCCCGCGACTACTTGGAGTAGTTCAAGCATTGGAAGCAGAACCTGGCCTCATTCGATATGGCGAAGGACGCCGAGCCGTAACGATGAGTACTGCCCCTCTCAAATGGATGTGCCCAGTCGGACTCGACGTGCATGCCCTCGCGGGAATGGTCGATATGAGCGAAGAGCTCGCTGAAAACAGGACTCGCGAAGATGAAGAAGACGGGTCCGACGATAGTGATGGCGTGCCCCAGGCTGGAGAAGCTCAATGAGCAATACATTTCATTTTCTGGGCGAGCCACTTCTTGAATTTGGCCATGGCCAAACCGCTGAAGACCCGCATGACGGACTGGCCCTCTTTGGACCTGCAGAGGCAAAGCAGCAGCTCCCGGACAACATTGTTCTCGGCACTGCTAGCGGCATAGAGGCCTGGAAGAATTGGTGCGCCGCGCTGAATGCGCCTGCCTCCTGCATTGATCCTGCCAGACATCGGGCTTGGCCACCGTTTCCAGGCTTTGACGTTGCCTTCGGCGCCAAATGGCCTTCACCCATTCGCAGCTATGCCATTGATGCGGCAAAGCTCTCGGATGCGTCACGTAAAGCTGATAAGCACGACCGCGCATTCGCGGTCACTGGTCTGTATATGGAGCAGGTTGAAAAGCTCGGAAAGCTGGATTCACGCCCCGCTCTGGCCATCTGCGTTGTCCCCGACGAAGTCTTTGAGAACTGTCGTCCGAACTCAATCATTCCTCTGAGCAAGCGCAGCGATGCTGGACGAAGCCGCTACGAGCGGTCTTTCCTGGAGCAGGCAATCGTTGACCGGGATACCGGTCAGCAGGGAATGTTTGACGACTTCGAGGACGCGGCAGTGACCGCTGTTCGCGAGACTTTAGAGACGTTTGAAGAGTCTCGTAGCTACTCGCCAGACTTCCGCCGGCAGCTCAAGGGTCGATTGATGGGACTCGACCTACCAGTGCAAATCATCAAGGAGTCGACGCTCCACATCACGCCAAAGGTGCGTCTCGGCGAAAAAGGCGAGAACCCGCTGTCCGACCGGCTGTGGAATTTCGGCACGGCCATCTACTACAAGTGCGGCGCAAAGCCATGGAAAACGCCCTGGGCTCGAGAAGGTGTCTGCTACGTTGGCCTAGCCTACAAGCTAGCCGAAAACAAGCGGACGGCATGCTGCGCAGCACAGATGTTCTTGGACAGCGGCGATGGTGTTGTTTTCGTTGGTGAGTTTGGTGCTTGGTACTCAGCCAAAACAGGCGAATATCACCTTCCGCCAGAAAAGGCTGAGGCGCTGCTACGCGGCACCATCGAGACCTACCAGGAACAAGACGGTCGACCACTAAAGGAGATTTTTCTGCATACCCACTCAGGTGTGAGTCCAGAGGAATACAAAGGATTTTTGAAGGCTGTTCCAGAGGGCGTGAAGCTCATCTCGATTCGTGTCCGCCAAGACCGTGGCGGCCAGCGCCTGTACCGCTATGACGACCATCCCGACGTCGGAAAACGAGGCCAATACCCTGTCCAACGTGGCGTCTTCTGGCAGCGGACAAACCGCCACGGCCTTCTGTACACAAATGGCTTTAAAGCTCGCATCGCGAGCTACGACGGCTTCGAGATTCCCGTCCCCCTCTCAATCACCATCCAATTTGGAGAAGGTGACATCGTTCAGGTAGCCAAAGACATCCTGGGATTGACCAAGCTGAACTACAACTCTTGCCAGCTTGGTGAAGGCCGGCCTATCACCATCAAGTACTCCGACCGAGTTGGCGAAATTATTCTTGCAAATCCCGGGCTTCCCCAAACCAGTTGGAAGCACAATTTCAAGTACTACGCTTGACAGAGCCTCTCGACGTTCGCACCTGCTTCGCGCTGGCGCCGATGGAGGAAGCGGCGTCATACGTCAAAAAATATCCAGGGAGCAGATATGGGAGAGGCAAAAAGGAGAGGTTCAAAGGAGCAGCGAGTCTCTGAGCTGCGAGCAGCAAGTGGTGTCGTGGAGATGACGCCAGAGCGTTACAACGCGTTTGTTGCATGGACGCGGTCCCCAGTAGCCAATGACATCGGAGAGGAGCTTGAATTCTTCTCCAGCACGGATGAGAGTCTGATCGGTGTTTTGATCAAGGACCTGACTGATCGGGACTTTGGTTACGTCCTTCTGGGGCGAGATCGATAGGGCCGCTTCAGGTGCATTGAC